>ERZ777011.308-NODE-308-length-78326-cov-7.389595_pt1 | contig 78326 bp, 57 predicted proteins | sample MGYA00374964_ERZ777011 | MGnify/ENA primary metagenome ERZ777011 (study PRJEB29310, sample SAMD00008975) | mouse gut metagenome | study: EMG produced TPA metagenomics assembly of the Metagenome analysis of fecal microbiota from mouse which was promoted... | reverse complement strand
CTTCACGGCCCTCTTCACGGCCCTCTTCACGGCCCTCTTCACGGCCCTCTTCACGACCTTCCAACTTTGCAGAATCCAACACATCGTTTTGGATCATGACTGCATTCAAATGCTCATCGTAAGCATGACGTTCTGCGGAAGTCATGGAATAGTATTTCAACTTTTCACGAGCTTCGCTCAACCCAGGAGCCGTCGTTCCCGGACTGATTTTGCCATCCTTTAAATAGCTCATCCATTCTTCGAGAGGCGTGACAGCGACCTGATTAAACTCGTTGACGCGTATCAAGATGTACTCCGGAAATATTTCAGCTGGAAGACGGGGAACAATAGCACCACGTTCTTTGGAGTTGATTATCAGCCTGTCCTTCGTGTGTACGCCGATGAACAGGTTCTGTCCATGATAAAGATAATCCGTTCCCTTGCCTATGTCGAAATACAAAATGCTGATGGAATAGATTTTTTTCACCTTATAATAAGTATCACCCAAAGATATATGCTCGGTGATGGCTTTCGCAACGCCATAGAGGATGCGTTCCAAATAATAAAGTTCGCGCGTGTTCTGGATTTCAATGATAATGATTTCCCCTTTACTGTTAAGAGCCTTGATATCCACACGATTGAACTTGTCATCCACCGCTTGCTGGTTGCTTTCACTTTCCAGTATCTCACATATCGTCACCTTTTCACCTAAAAAGACCGTAAGGAAACCTTCCAACACAACAAAATTGGCTTTTTGACGCAGCAACCGCTTGATTGCCCAATCGAAACGAACGTATCTGTCCTGCAACTCTTCCATATAACATTTTCCTGTTTTTTCTTTCTCCATAGTCCCGTTGTTTTAGTCATATTAATAACTGTCGAGACAAAGATAATTTTATTATTTAAAATAAGCAATACACTCAATGTAAACTTTTGGTGCATTGCCGGAATCATGATTCCGGTATTTCCCTCCACAAAGGACATCACAAAGCCGAGACGGAAATCCCGGCTATGCAAAGTAATAGATAAAAGAAAATACAATAACCCTCTTTTTATCGTTTTTCTATTTCACCTGAAATATAGCTTCATTTTAATCTGACACTTTGTGCGATTAAAATGTTTCACGGTAACGGCAAGCGCCAGGTGGCCGGCAGCCCGTACACATTCAGGTTCTGTTTTGCTACCTTAAACAGTAAAACAGTTACAATGTGGAAAACCTCAACTCCCGGAGGATCGAATATTTCCAAAGAAAGTCCATGCCGTCCCCATTACGCCAAAAGCATTTTTTCCGCTTTTCTCCCATGAGGTGCGCAGAACTTTTCCACAACGACCGTCTTCGCTGCCGTGAGTTGCCGAGTTCATGGATAGCGACGACCGTCTTCATGACGATGAAGTCCCTTCTCGTGGCGATAAAGACGGTCGTTATGGAGAAAAAGAACGGTAATTGGAAAAAAGTTCCGCTTTTCCATCGGGAGACAAAGAAGGTGTAACACAAACGCGCAAATGTGAAACAATCTGTTTTTTTACAATAAGGGACACTCTCTTAAAAAAAGAAGCGCGGTAAGATGAATAGGATACGAATATGAAAAGGAAGACAAGGAAGCATACGCCACTGGCTCCCTGTTCTCACCAGGTAGAAGGTGGCATTCCATATTTCATGCAAAATATTTTCGTTCCCTTTTTTGCAGGTTCAAGATTTTCTTGATAACTTGCCATTGTGTTTTTTCTAAATCCGTACAATACATATATTATTTGAAACTTGGTAACTGAAAATAATCATTTTGACAGAAAGAAGAAACATTCTTTTTATTTCAAACTACAAAATTCAAACAGGCTCTGAATCAAAAAAATTAAATATAATCCAACATCATGAAAAAAGTTATTTTATTGTTACAATTCTGTCTTTTATTATCTGCTTGTTCATATAATGAAAACATGGAAACAGAACGTATCACAATGGAACCGACTATAGTCTATGATAACATAGAAAGCCGGATGCCGGGGATGTTAATGGTCTGTGGCGAATTTGCGGTATGGACGGACCCGTTTGTGACGGAAGGCCAATCACACATCCTTGATCTGAAGGAGAAAAAAGAGATCGGAAAGTTTGTTAATGTCGGGAATGGGCCAAAAGAATTTATAACTCCGGCTTTTAGCCTTTCCGATGACAAGGAATTGATTGTCCATGATATGAACGGCGATAAAATGGCTATCTATGCTATTGGCAATGCGCAAGAGGGACAAGAACCGGCAGGCTCTTTCTTTGACAAAAAGACACAAGGGCTGACAAGATTGATAAAAATCGGCAATAATGATTTCATTTCATTCGATCCCAATTCGACCTTTCCTTTTCAAACGGCGAATGGGCATAATTTCGGAAAATACCCTTTCGGAAACGAAATAGACAATAACTATAATGTCTCACAAGGAAATATCGCATATAACCCGGATAAAAAAATCTTTGTCTACTCAACGATCTCATTCCCTTATATGGCCGCTTACAAAAAAGAAAAGGATAAATTTGAATTGCTTTGGGAACAAAAAGGAGATTTGGACTATTCCATTTCAGAGAATAAAATTGTTCTTGACAAAAAAAAGAAAGGGAGCATGGAACTGGCACTTACAAAAGATTACATCGTCACTTTACAACGTGACTACCAGTCAGATCCGACCAATGAAGCAAAAGTCGGACGTGACTTTACCAAACTTCCTCAAACCCTTTTTCTTTATGACTACAAATCTAATTTAAGAAAAATAGTCGATCTGGGTATGCCGGTTTTACGTATCGCCGCAGACATCAAAAACAATGTAGTTTATGCTATCGTTGTAAACCCCGATTTTATGATCGCCAAATGCGAACTTCCTGATTAGGTTCACAAAAAATACCAGCAGAGCAAACAAGATGCAAAAACTCAAGGCAGCATAACAGAGAAACAAGACATCACCCGCCATAATTTTATATTCATATGTATTTTTTATTTTCACAACCCTATATTTGAAAAAGTTTTATATACTTTTGTAGAGCTATATCATTATCATAACATTTCAATGGCCATGAACACAAAATTTTTACTGTCTTCCGATAACAACAATCGCAGTGAACTTCTGAAAAAGAAGATCATCCACTACTATATTGCCAATGGCGATGCGACCATTGCCGATCTGGGCCGTGAAATGGACTTGAGCATTCCAACCGTCACCAAACTGATAGCCGAACTTCAAGACGACAGTTATATTCTGGACTTCGGAAAACAGGAAACCAGCGGAGGACGCAAACCGAACATTTATGGTCTCAATCCTGCATCCGGCTACTTTGTGGGAGTCGATATGCTTAAAGATAAATTGAATATCGCAGCTATCGATTTCAAGGGAGACAAGGTACAACTCGAAGAAAACATCCCGTACCAACTTGAAAATACGCCTGCCTCGCTGGAGCGGTTCTGCAAAATCATTGACGACTTCATCGTTTCATTGCCTGTCGAAAGGAATAATATATTGGCAATCGGTGTCAATATCACCGGCCGCGTGAATCCGGCATCAGGCTATAGTTACAGCATTTTCTATTTCGAAGAAAAACCCCTCGCACAGATTCTCGAAGAACGATTGCAGGCAAAGGTCTTTATCGAAAACGACAGCCGGGCCATGACCTATGGCGAATATATGAAAGGAGTCGTACAGGGAGAGAAGAACATCCTCTTCGTCAACATGGCGTGGGGATTAGGAGTGGGGATCATCATCGATGGTAATTTATACTATGGAAAATCAGGATTTTCCGGGGAATTCGGACATTTCTGCATGTTCGAAAACGAAGTACTGTGCCATTGCGGCAAAAAAGGCTGTCTCGAGACAGAGGCTTCCGGATCGGCTTTTCACCGCATCCTGATGGAGCGTCACCGGGAAGGCAGCAACACCATACTTGCCCAGAAACTGGACAGTGGAGAAGATATTTCGCTCGGCGACCTGCTCGAAGCGATACGGAAAGAAGATGTGCTTTGTATCGACATCCTCGAAAAAATGGGCGTGAACCTGGGAAAAGGCATTGCCGGGCTGATGAACATCTTCAATCCGGAACTGGTCATACTCGGAGGAACGCTTTCATTGGCAGGCGAGTACATAAGCCTGCCGATCAAGAGCGCCATCCGCAAATATTCACTCAATTTAGTCAATCAGGACACGGAAATCAAAATATCCAAATTAGGAGAAAGGGCTGGCGCATTCGGGGCTTGCCTCTTATCAAGAAGCAAGCTGCTTGGTATGATACATTATTAATAGAACCTTCTTTTTCGTTAGAACATTATTTGTAACAATATTTTAAACAAGGCGATATTATTAAAATATTTTATTTATATTTGCCGAGTAATTAAAAATACCAGATGGTAAAACACATTAAATCTCTCAAATAATGGAAAAGATTAAAGGCTTAATTGATGCACCTTTCACACCGTTCTACGAAAACGGGGAGGTTAATTACGAACCGATAGAAGCATATGCCGAGCTTCTGGTAAAAAACGGTCTAAAGGGAGTGTTTATCAACGGGTCTTCCGGTGAAGGATATATGTTGACCGATGAAGAACGCATGAAGTTGGCCAAAAAATGGGTAGAAGCGGCGCCTGACGGATTCAAGGTCATCGTACACGTAGGCAGCACTTGCGTAAAATCGAGCCGCAAACTGGCTGCGCATGCCCAAAAGATCGGAGCCTGGGGAATCGGAGCCATGGCCTCTCCTTTTCCGAAAGTGAACCGGATAGAAGAACTGGTGAAATACTGCGAAGAAATCGCTTCCGGCGCACCCGGACTTCCTTTCTACTACTATCATATCCCGGCTTTCAACGGCGCTTTCCTGCCGATGGTCGAACTGCTGAAAGCGGTGGACGGGCGTATCCCGAACTTCGCCGGCATCAAATATACATACGAAAGCCTTTACGAATACAACCAGTGCCGCTTGTATAAAGACGGCAAATTCGATATGCTCCACGGACAGGATGAAACGATCCTTCCCTGCCTGGCGATGGGCGGCGCACAGGGTGGCATCGGCGGGACAACCAACTACAATGGCAAAGAGCTGACCGGAATACTCGAAGCCTGGGCCGCCGGAGACCTCGAAACAGCACGCGAACGCCAAAACTTCTCGCAGGAAGTGATCAACGTAATCTGTCGTTATCGCGGCAATATCGTAGGCGGCAAGCGGATCATGAAGCTGATCGGGCTTGACCTGGGCAAGAACCGGACACCCTTCCAGAATATGACGGATGCGGAAGAAGCCGCCATGAAAGCGGAACTTGAAGCCATTCATTTCTTCGACAGATGTAATAAATTCTAAAACCAAGAAACGCCATGAACGACATTACAAAACCGTCCGAATACCTCGGATATTGGGGCGAAAAATACAAAAACGATCTGTTGACCGATATTCTGCCTTTCTGGCTGAAATACGGCATCGATAAAGAGAATGGAGGCTATTTCACCTGCCTGGACCGGGACGGCTCACTGCTGGACACAAATAAATCGGTCTGGTTCCAAGGACGATTCGCCTTTATACTCGCTTATGCTTACAACAACCTCGAAAAACGGGCCGAATGGCTGGAAGCCTGCAAAAACGGGATCGACTTTATCGAGAAATATTGTTTCGATACCGATGGCCGCATGTTTTACGAAGTGACGAAAACAGGAACTCCCGTACGAAAACGCCGATATGTATTTTCAGAAACGTTTGCCGCAATAGCCATGGCTCAGTATTCGATCGCTTCGGGCGACAAGAGCTATACTGAAAAGGCGGTCAAACTTTTCAACCAGATTCTCTATTACAAAAACACACCGGGCGCATTAGAGCCCAAATTCAGAGAAGGATTCGTTGCAAAAGGGCATTCCTTTTGCATGATCCTGATCGACACCGCCGCCCGTATCCGGGAGGCAGTAGACGATCCTGCCCTGACACGCCAGATTGACGAATCGATAGCCGAACTACGTCAGGATTTCATGAAGCCGGAGTTTAAGGCTATCCTCGAAACAGTCGGGCCGAACGGAGAATTTATCGATTCGATTCCCGGCCGGACCATCAATCCGGGCCATTCCATCGAGACGGCATGGTTCATCCTCGAAGAGGCCAAACACCGGAACTGGGACCCGCAACTGAAACAGATGGGGCTCACGATCCTGGACTGGTCTTGGGAATGGGGCTGGGACAAAACACACGGTGGAATCACCTATTTCAGGGATTGCAAGAACCGCCCGCAGCAGGAATACTGGCATGACATGAAGTTCTGGTGGCCGCAGTGCGAAGCCATCATCGCCACACTATATGCCTATGAAGCCACAGGCGATCTCAAATACCTCGAAATGCACAAACAGATCAACGAATACACCTACGCCCGTTTTCCGGACAAGGAATACGGCGAATGGTTCGGCTATTTCCATTACGACGGGACGCTCTCGCAGCCGGCAAAAGGGAACATGTACAAAGGTCCGTTCCACATTCCCCGGATGCTTTTGAAATGTAATCTTTTATGTAAAGAAATTCTTTCGGGGCTATGACAAACAATAAGAAATACTACCCTTGGATCGTTGTCGCCCTGCTTTGGGGCGTAGCTTTGTTAAACTACATGGACAGACAAATGCTTTCGACCATGAAGTCTGCCATGATGATCGATATTACCGAACTGGAATCTGCCACGAACTTCGGACGCCTGATGGCGGTATTCTTATGGATATACGGCCTGATGAGCCCGATCGCCGGCATGATCGCCGACCGGATTAACCGGAAATGGCTGATCGTGGGCAGTCTCTTCGTCTGGTCGTTCGTCACGTTGATGATGGGATATTCGACCGATTTCAACCAGATTTACATTCTCCGCGCCATCATGGGAGTCAGCGAAGCCTTGTATATCCCTGCCGGACTTTCGCTGATCACGGACTACCACCAGGAAAAAACGCGGTCATTAGCTGTCGGAATCCACATGACCGGGCTTTACACCGGACAGGCATTGGGCGGTTTCGGAGCCACTATCGCGGGAGCCTACAGTTGGGAAGCGACTTTCCACTGGTTCGGAATCATCGGGATCGTCTACAGTCTCGTCCTGATTCTTTTCCTGAAAGAGAAAAAAGACCATACGGTCGCCAAACCGGGTTCGGAACCCGGACCGAAAGAGAGTCCGGTGAAAGCGGCGATAAAAGGAATGGGGATGTTGTTCGTCAACATTTCATTCTGGATCATCCTGCTCTACTTCGCCACTTCGAGCTTGCCGGGTTGGGCGACTAAAAACTGGCTGCCGACTTTGTTTTCGGAGAATCTGTCCATCGATATGTCGGAAGCCGGACCGTTGTCCACCTTCACGATCGCGATCTCTTCCTTCATCGGGGTGATTGCGGGTGGTATCTTATCCGACAAATGGATTCAGCACAATGTACGGGGACGCATTTATACCGGTTCCATCGGGCTTGCCCTGACCATCCCGGCACTCCTGTTGTTAGGATTCGGCAACAGTTTCGCCATGATTGTCGGCGGAGGGCTATGCTTCGGTATCGGCTTCGGTATTTTCGATGCCAATAACATGCCGATCCTCTGCCAGTTCGTATCGCCGCGCTACCGGGCGACCGCCTACGGCATCATGAACATGACCGGGGTATTTGCCGGGGCGATCATCACAAAACTATTGGGCGAATCGACAGACGCCGGCAACTTAGGACATGATTTCGCGATGATGGCCGGATTGGTATTCATCGCCTTAGTAGTGGAAGTCATCTTCTTGCGCCCGAAAACAGTCAATATGACCGATAAATAATTAAAACAAAAACATCATGAGAAAGATCCTTTTCTATTTCAGCCTCCTTCTCTTCCTGCAAACAGCCTTTGCAGCCGATAGTTTATTTGTCAGAAAGCCGCAGATCCCGATTCTGATCGACCGGACAGACAATATCCTGGTGGAAATGCGTATACAGGCACACAAAGGAGATGTACTCAACAAACTATCCCTGCAATTCAAAGAGGGGATCGATTTGAACGATATAAAAGCTTTACGTCTTTTCTATAGCGGAACAGAAGCAACTTCCCGGAAGGGAAAGCATTATCGTCCGGTTTCTTATATCTCCAGCTATGCGGAAGGTAAAACAAAAGTTGCCAATCCCTCCTACTCCGTGAAACAGAGCGAGGTGACGGATATCGCCCATGTCGTGACCTTCACCAGCAACCAGCCGATGGTGGAAGGAATCAATTATTACTGGGTCAGTATCGAGATGAAGCCTGAGGCTTCCCTACTGACTACCTTTACCGTACAAATGCCGATAGCGGAAATCAATAACATGCCGGCGACAATCGTGTGGGACGGCAAGTCGGATGTCCGCCGCATGGGAATCGGTGTCCGCCATGCCGGTGACGACGGAGCCGCAGCCTACCGTATTCCGGGACTGGTAACGACCAATAACGGGACACTTTTGGGCGTGTACGATATCCGCTACAACAGCAGCGTGGACTTGCAGGAAATGGTCGACATAGGGGTAAGCCGCAGCACCGACAAGGGACAGACCTGGGAACCGATGCGCGTAGCGATGACGTTCGGCGAAACGGGCGGCCTGCCTCACGCACAGAACGGTGTAGGCGACCCGTCTATCCTGGTAGATGAAAAGACAAATACGATCTGGATCGTTGCCGCCTGGACGCACGGCATGGGAAACGGACGGGCATGGTGGAACTCCATGCCGGGCATGGAACCGGACAATACAGCACAACTGATGCTTGTCAAAAGCGAAGACGACGGTAAGACCTGGAGCCAGCCGATCAACATCACTCCGCAGGTGAAAGATCCTTCCTGGTACTTCCTGCTGCAAGGACCGGGGCGGGGTATCACGATGAAAGACGGGACCCTGGTTTTCCCTATACAGTTCATCGATTCCACCCGCGTACCGAATGCCGGCATCATGTACAGCAAAGACCGTGGAACCACCTGGCATCTGCATAACCTGGCACGCACGAACACGACCGAGGCACAGGTCGCTGAAATCGAACCGGGTGTCCTGATGCTGAACATGCGTGACAACCGGGGAGGCAGCCGCGCCGTGGCCACCACCCGTGACCTGGGCAAGACCTGGCACGAACATCCCTCCAGCCGCAGCGCCCTGCAGGAACCGGTTTGTATGGCAAGCCTCATACATGTGGATGCCAAGGATAATATCACGGGAAAAGACCTGCTGATCTTCTCTAATCCGAACACGACGAAAGGACGTAACCATATCACCATAAAGGTTAGTACGGACGGAGGCATGACTTGGCCGCTCTCCAATCAGGTGACACTGGACGAAGACGAAAGCTGGGGTTATTCCTGCCTGTCCATGATCGACAAGGAGACGGTCGGCATCTTCTACGAATCGAGTGTCGCCCACATGACTTTCCAGGCTGTCAAACTGACCGATCTGGTCAAATAGTCTTGTATGAAACGCATACTGTTCATATTGATAAGTTTATATGTAGGGATATTGGCCGCCAGTGCAGCCGGTATCCCTCATTTGCTCCCTTGGCCGCAGAAAGTGACATGGAACGGGAAAAAGTTTCAATATAGGGGAACTTTTGTTTCCCTTACGGAAAACTTTTGTTCCATAGGCATGAAACAACCGGCAGGCAATAAGATAGCAGGTAACCCGTCAAACCATCCGGCACTCTCGGTCAAATGGGTCGAGGATTTTCCCGATATCCCTCTCAATCGTGACGAAGCCTATAAACTACGTGTCACGTCAAAAGGAATAGAGATCGAAGCCATCACCGAAACGGGTGTTTACAGGGCGATCCAGACGTTACGCCAACTGACGGAAAAGAAAGGCAACGGCATTGCAATCACCGGATGCGAGATCACCGACTGGCCCGCCTTCCGCATCCGCGGCTTCATGCAGGATGTGGGACGCACTTATATCCCGGTGGACGAGTTGAAACGGGAAATAGCGATCTTGGCACGTTACAAGATAAATGTCTTCCATTGGCATCTGACGGAAAACCAGGCATGGCGCCTGCAAAGCAAGGTGTTCCCGATGCTAAACGACAGCGTCAACACAACCCGACAACCGGGAAAATACTATACGCTGGAAGAGGCACGGGAATTGGCCTCTTTCTGCAAACAGCATCATGTACTGCTGATCCCGGAGATCGACATGCCGGGACACAGTGCTGCTTTCGTCCGTACTTTCCGCCATGACATGCAAAGCCCGGAAGGGATAAAGATATTAAAACTCCTGATCGACGAGGTTTGCGAAACGTTCGATGTTCCTTACCTGCATATCGGGACAGACGAGGTGCAGTTCACCAATCCGGATTTCGTACCCGAAATGGTCGCTTATGTCCGCTCCAAAGGTAAAAAGGTGATCTCCTGGAATCCGGGATGGAGCTACAAGCCGGGAGAGATCGACATGACACATCTGTGGAGCTACCGGGGAAAAGCCCAGAAAGGGATTCCGGCGATCGACTCCCGTTTCCACTATCTGAACCATTTCGACACGTTTGCCGATCTCTTCGCCCTCTACAACAGCCGTATCTACAACGAGCCGCAGGGCAGCGATAATCTGGCAGGCACAATCCTGGCGATCTGGAACGACCGGATAATCCAACCGGAAACCGATATCATCAAACAAAATAATTTCTACCCGAATATGCTCGCCATAGCTGAACGCGCATGGAGAGGGGGCGGATATGAATATTTTGACAAGCAAGGAACGGTTTTACCATCGGAAGGCAGCGAAGCGTTCAAAGCTTTCGCCAATTTCGAAAACCGCCTGCTATGGCATAAGGAACATTGTTTCGGAGGATATCCGTTCGCTTACGTCAAACAGACGAACGTCAGGTGGCGCATTACGGACGCGTTCCCGAACCAAGGCAACCTGACGGCATCATTTCCACCCGAAAAGGAGTTGAAATCCCACTATACATACGATAACAAGACGTACGGGACACAGGATGCGACCGGCGCAGGCATCTACCTCCGCCATGTCTGGGGAACGCTTGTCCCGAGTCTCTACAAAGAGCCGCAAGAGAACCGTACGGCGTATGCCTGGACCTGGGTCTACTCGCCGAAAGAACAGGATGTAGGCGCTTGGATAGAGTTCCAGAACTACAGCCGTTCGGAAATGGACTTGCCGCCGCTTCCGGGAAAATGGGATTACCGGGAAAGCCGGGTGTGGGTCAACGACCGGGAAATTCCGCCTCCGGTATGGACAGCCACGCACCGGATCAAATCCAACGAGGTGCTGCTCGGCAACGAGAACTGTGTCGTGCGTCCTCCCATACCTGTCCATCTGCAAAAAGGATGGAACAAAGTATTCATGAAACTTCCGGTCGGAAAGTTCACCGCGCCCGAAATCCGCTTGTCAAAGTGGATGTTCACATTCGTATTTGTCACACCGGATGGCGAGAAGGCTGTGGACGGCCTGGTCTATTCACCCGATAAGAAACGATAAGCAAATGAAAAAGATCCTGCTCTGTTTATTCATCGTATTAAGTGCCACGATCCAGGCGCAAAAGATCAAGGTAGCCTGTATCGGTAACAGTGTAACGTATGGTCACGGAATTGAGGACCGCAAAAAGAACAGTTATCCCGCCCAGCTCCAACGGATGTTGGGCAACGGATACGAAGTCGCTAATTTCGGGAAAAGCGGAGCGACGCTATTGCGAAGGGGACACCGTCCCTACAATGAGCAGGAGGAATGCAAGGCCGCCCTCGACTTTGCCGCCGACCGGGTCGTCATCCATCTCGGACTGAACGACACCGACCCGCGCGACTGGCCGAATTACCGGGATGACTTCACGAAAGATTATCTGACCCTGATCGATGCTTTCCGGCAAGCGAACCCGAAGTGTGAAATATGGATCTGCCGCCTGACGCCGATCTCCCACCGTCACACGCGTTTCAAATCGGGTACACGCGACTGGTACTGGCAGGTACAACAAAACATCGAAGATATCGCAGCACTCGCCCATACCGGGCTGATCGACCTACAGGCGGGACTGTACGATCGTCCCGACCTCTTGCCCGACGCCTTGCATCCCACAGCCGAAGGAGCCGGAATCATCGCACGGACAGTCTGCCGGGCATTGACCGGAGATTACGGTGGCCTTCAAATGCCCGTGACCTATTCGGACAATATGGTACTCCAACGGGAGAAACCGCTCCGGATAGCCGGGACAGCCAATGCCGGGGAAAAAGTGACGGTCGGCATCGCCGGGCAGAAAAGCGAAACGGTAACGGCTCCGGACGGGAAATGGTCGGTCATCCTGCCACCGATGAAGGCAGGAGGGCCGTACACGTTGAGCATCTCCGCCGCATCCGGAAAACGGGATTATACGAATGTCCTGATCGGCGAAGTATGGCTTTGCTCCGGCCAGTCGAATATGGCGTTCCAAGTGAGCAGTGCCGTCGACAGCCAACGAAAGGCTTTTCTGGAATTTGCAGCAAGGAAACCGCAAATCCGCCTTTTCGATATGAAACCACGTTGGCTGACAAATGCAGTGGAATGGGACATTTCGACACTGGACTCCCTCAACAGGCTCCAATATTACCGGGATACCGAATGGAAGGAATGCAACGAAGAGACGGCGAATCGTTTCTCCGCTATCGCCTTTGCGTTCGGGCAGATGTTGTCAGACAGCTTACAGGTTCCGGTCGGACTGATCCTGAACGCCATAGGCGGTTCACCGGCAGAAGCCTGGATAGACCGCAAGACGCTGGAATTCGAGTTTCCTGACATCCTCTACGACTGGAAACAGAATGATTTCATCCAAGACTGGGCGCGGGAACGCGCCGCCCTCAACATCCGGAAATCGGCGAACAAACAGCAACGACATCCTTATGAGCCTTGTTACTTATACGAAGCCGGCATCCAGCCGCTCGAAAAATTCCCGATACGGGGGATTATCTGGTATCAGGGAGAATCGAACGCCCACAACATAGAAGCGCATGAGAGACTGTTCCATCTGCTGGCTAAAAACTGGCGGGAGAACTGGGCGGAAGAATTGCCTTTCTATTATGTGCAACTATCCAGCATCGACCGTCCCAGCTGGCCTTGGTTCCGGGACAGCCAACGCCGGATGCTCCAATCGATCTCCAACAGCGGCATGGCGGTCAGCAGCGACCACGGCGACTCCCTGGATGTCCACCCGCGCCACAAACGGGAGATAGGAGAACGCCTCGCTCGCTGGGCGCTCAACAAGACATACGGGCACGAGATCCTTCCTTCCGGCCCGCTCTACCGCTCGGTGACATTCAAGGACGGCGCCGCCTATGTCACATTCGATTACGGAAAAGGCATGCACAGTTCTGACGGCGACCGGCTGCGCACGTTCGAGATAGCCGAACACGACGGTTTATTCGTCCCCGCAGAGGCACAAATCATCGATGGAAAGACCGTAAAAGCATGGAGCAGCCAAATCCGGAACCCGAAATTCGTCCGTTACGGCTGGCAACCTTTCACCCGTGCCAATTTAGTGAACGAAGCGGGGCTTCCGGCTTCGACATTCCGTTCGGAAGCAGCTCCGGTCAGCTGGTTCCGGTTGCCCGATCTGCCGGGCTCGGATGGCAAGCCGGCTCTCGGAGTCTCCGCTCCGTTTACCGGTGTCAGTAACGGGCAGTTGATCGTGGCCGGAGGGTGTAACTTTCCTGGCAAACCAGCGTCCGAAGGGGGTACAAAAGAATACTACAGCGATATATACGCATTAGATATGGCTAACCAATCTCCCACCGGATGGAGGAGGATCGGCAGACTGCCATTGCCGCTTGCCTACGGGGCATCGGTCACAACACCCGAAGGGATCGTATGGATTGGAGGAAATAACCGGAAAGGAGCTTCCAAACAGGTCTTTTTCCTGAATTGGGACAGGGAAAAGCAGCAATTGCATATCTCAAAGTTGCCTTCACTCCCTATGCCGATGGATAACCTGTCGGCCGCATACGCCGACGGTTGCTTGTATGTCGCCGGAGGTAACAGCGAGTTGCGAACGACAATAGATAAAGGCGGTTCACGAATTGCCCCTACAAACCTGCTCTTTTCATTGCAGCTAACGCCATCGCATCAAAAAGAATGGGTACGGCTGCCGGATTTTCCCGGACCTGCCCGCGTACAGCCCGTCCTGGCAGCCCAGCAATCCGGGGACGGCGTACGACTCTATCTGGCTGGCGGTTTCCAGCCGGCAGCCACCCGTCAGGAAGCCATTGTCTGTACAGATATGCTTTCTTATCATCCGAAGACAAAACAGTGGAGAAATGAAGGATTCCTACCTTCTTTAGCAGACGGTTCCCACCGTACCGTTACAGGAGGTTGCGCCATCGCATCAGGCGATAGCTCCATCCTGCTGGCAGGAGGCGTGAACTACGACCGTTTCCGGGACGCTCTTAACCACCCTCAACCGGATTATCTGCTACATCCTGCCGACTGGTACAAGTTCAATACCTCCCTGCTGCAATACAATACTTTCACAAAACGCTGGACCCACTTAGGCGACTACGAAGAACCGGCACGTGCCGGAGCCGGCATCGCAAACAACGCCAACACGGTAATCATAATCGGCGGAGAACTAAAGCCGGGCATCCGCACGCCGGAGGTCAATGCTTTTGAACTGACACGCCATCCCTGACTCACACCAAAGCCAGCTTACGAATATTCGCATCCCAAACCGGTTCCGAATAAATCAGTGCAACAGCTTCGGCCGGGGTAGAGGCGACTGCCCAAAGTCCTGTATGTTGCGGGCGCATGAAATGCTCGTCGACGGCTCTGCGGAACATTTCCAAAAGGGGATCGAAATAGCCGTTTATGTTCAGGATGACAATCGGGTTGAAATACAAGCCTAACTGTTTCCAGGTGATGACTTCCAACAATTCTTCGAGAGTACCGCATCCGCCCGGAAGGGCAATCACAGCATCCGAAAGGTCGGCCATCCGTTGTTTGCGTTCATGCATATTATCGACCTCGACCAGATCGGTTAACTCCTTGTGACACCAATCCTGTTCCACCATAAAACGGGGGATAACGCCCGTAACCGTTCCACCGGCGGCCAGCGTAGCATCCGACACGGCACACATCAGTCCGGTATTTCCCGCGCCGTTGATTACCCGCAGGTTCCGTTCGCCCAACAAACGCCCCAACTCGGCTGCCGCCTCTCGATAGGCAGGAGCTACCTGCGTGCTGGAAGCACAATACACGCAGACAGAGCCGATCTTGTTTCTTTCTTTTTCCATTACTCTTTCCTTTTATTTATATCATATCCGAACAAAGCGAAATCACCCAGGCAGGGATCATCCGGGAAGATATGCGACAGGGCCTCGGTTATCTCAAGCGCCGTTTTCAAGGTGGCTGATCGTTGCTGCGTCAAGCCGAGTTCCAATGAAATCTGGTGAACATGCGTGTCCAGCGGGATAATCAACTGGCGGGGATGAAAAGCAGTCTGCCAAATTCCGAAATCGACGATTCCATCCGTCCGGATCATCCATCGAAGGAACATAGCCAAACGTTTACAGGCAGAAGCGCCGTTCATCACCGGAATGCCGTTTATGCCGGAAAAGACATCCTGCAACTTAAGAACCGGATTCGGGTAGGGACTTACAGCCAATGCGTCTTCCAGCGATTCATACCGCCCATATATCTCTTTCAACCGGTCACAGAGAGCACACAGGTCCGAATGTGTATAAAAGCGGTAAAACGTATCGCGCTTGCCGGCCGGGACATCCGAAACCAGTTCCCGATACCGCCCGGACAATATCCATTCGTAAGGGCTTCCGCCCATCCGGCCATGCAACCAATCCGCCTTACAGAGAATCAGCTCCCGGCGTCCATAGGAGATCCAGGAAGTGATAAAAGCGGATATTTCGATATCCCGTTTTTCTGTAAACCGATGGGGGAACCGAACCGGGTCATCGGGTATAAAAGACTTCACATTATAAGTTCCGGCCCATTCCTTCAATTTCGCTTTCAGTTGTTTGTCCATCTCTTATTTCATCTTTAAGAAATACTGGCGCCGGTCTTCGGGATAATGCTCGATGGCATAGCGGAGAGCCGTACGCGGAAGCTGTGTCGCATAACGTTCCAGAAAGTCGGTGAGAGTATCCCGGTCTCTTTTGCCCACCTCACGGAGCATCCAGCCTACGGCTTTATGCATCAAGTCATGCTTATGCGTCATCAACCGTTCGGCCAAAGCCAATGTATCGGTAAAATCCGAACGGCGGATAAAGGCCCAGGTACAGACGATCGAAATCCGCTGTTCCCAAAGGTTATCGCTGGCAGCCAGTTCATACAGGACGGAACGGTCCCGGTCCACTAAATATTCGCCGACAATATCCCGGCAGGATAAATCCACCAAATCCCAATTATTGCAGCGGCGGGTATTTTTCAAATAAAAACGATACATCTTTTCCCGTTCAGCTTCCGAAGTCTTCCTATCCTGGAAACGATAGACCAGGACCAACAGAGCACAAAGGCGAGCCTCATGCCAGGGACTATCCAGCAGGCGTTGCAATTCATCGAAAGGCATCGCTTTGTTGGCCTTGGCTATGCTGCGGGTTTGCGGGACAACGACTCCTAAAAAGCGGTCGCCTTCGCCATATTGCCCCGGTCCGGTCTTGAAAAACCGGCTCAGATGGACGGCTTTTTCGGGTGAACCGACCGATTGCAGTTCACCCAGCACAAACTCCGCCGTCATGGACGCAGCACCCGTGACACAGGACGGTCGCCTTCCAAGAATCCGATTACATTGTTGCAGACCGTACGCGCCATGATAATACGCGTTTCCTGCGTCTGCGTTCCGATATGGGGCGTAAGGACGACATTTTCCATTTCCAGCAACTCCGGCGAGGGATAATCGCCAAACTCGAATACATCCAAGCCGGCGCCGTGAATCGTCCCGCCTTTCAACGCCTGAACCAAAGCCTTTTCATCGACCAAAGGACCGCGACCGGTGTTGATCAGGACGGCTGTCGGTTTCATCTGTTTCAGTTCAGCTTCACCGATGATATGATAGGTTTCCGGTGTATAAGGGACATTCAGGGAGACGAAATCGGATTGGGAGAGAAGTTCCTCCTTGGAAACGTAAGTCACGTTCAAACGGGTCTCTTCTTCAACATACAGTTGGCGACGGTTGTGGTAGAGAACTTCCATACCACAGGCATTCGCCCGGCGGGCAAGGGCTTTTCCGATACGTCCCATACCAATGATACCCAACGTTTTCCCGGTCACGTTGATACCTAAATTCTCCAAGACGCCGACTTTCATGCCAAGGCCTTCCCGGCGCAGCTTACGGTCGCATTCGGTAATGCGGCGTGCCACATCGAGCATCAGACCGAGCGCGAGATTGGCGGTAGGGGCCGTCACGGGGTCGGGGGTATTGGCAACCGTGATTCCTTTTTCAAGGCAGTAGGCGACATCGATATTGTTGTAACCGACGGCATAGTTTGCCACCATTTTCAGTTTTGGGGCACGGTCGACCAATTCCTTGTTTACCGGGAAATCAAACATCGAGCACAACACGTCGTACTCCGGTATCATCTCTAAAACTTCTTCGTACGTGAAGTCTCTTCCTTCGGGAAAAGTAACTTCATACTTGCTTTCCAGCTCGGTAAAACCTTCGCGGAACATGTCGTAAGTAACTAATATCTTTGTCATAACTATTCTTTTTAAATTTGCAAAAATATAAAATTATCCGATGTTCACTTCTTTTCGTGGTCACGGATAAACCGGACGGCTAAGGGGAAAGCGGCGGCGCACATACTGCCGTGGTCGAAACCGCCCAACTCGTAAAGGGTCACATCAGGATGGCCGAGCAGTTTGAAAAGGCGGTAGAAATAGGCGGACTCTTCGTAACGGCCATACAATTCCTTTTCACGGTCACCGGAAAGGATCAGAATAGGGGCGCAATCATTCCGGACGTGGTACAAGGGAGCCGTTTCGTCGATTGTCGGCTGCAAAGGTTTCAACCCTCGCTGGTTGCGGGTTTCGAAATGAGTGATTACCTGGCCGCTGAAAGGGATGATCCCGGCGAGCTTGTCGGCATCTTTCCCATAACGCGCCAACAGCTTCTTATCCAATCCGACCATATCGACCAGATATCCGCCCGCGGAATGGCCGGCAATATAGATGGAGGAGGTGTCGCCTCCGTATTTTCCTATATTATCGAATACCCAAGCAACGGCGGCAGCGGCATCATCGACGATCTCCATCGTCTTCACATGCGGAGACAAGCGGTATTCGACACCTACGACTACCATGCCGTCCGTTAATAACCCGGAAGGGATTTCACGACTTCCGCCGGTCAAACCGCCGCCATGAAACCAAACCACGACCGGCGCGTTTTGTACATCCGGCTGGTAAGCAATATCCAGACGACACATTTTAGAAGCATATTCATCACCTGTATTTCCACGGTACGGGACATTACGATCATAGGAATAATCAGCAGCGATAGCCATCATAGCAAACCAGACAAGCAGAAAGGTTAATCCGATTTTATTCGTCATATTATACACTAAATTTGAATTAATTAAACACAAAAAACATCCTCCAAATGTAATCAGCTTTTTACAACTAAACAAACAATCTGCCATTGCGCGGCTTCTTTTTCCGATAAAGCCGATTATTTCGTATTTTTGTAACCATTAACAAGTATCTTATTACCTGTCAACAACTGCTATGGTTCTAAATTATATCTGGATTGCTTTCTTTCTGATCGCCTTCGTAGTGGCGCTTTGCAAATTAGCCATCGGTGGAGACGCGGAAGTTTTCACCAACATCATCAACGCTTCTTTTGCTTCGGCAAAGACAGGGTTCGAGATATCCCTCGGACTGACGGGAGTTCTGGCTCTTTGGCTCGGCATCATGAAAATCGGGGAAAAAGGGGGCGTGATACAGGCCTTTGCCCGGTTGACAGCTCCCGTGTTCAGCAAGCTCTTTCCGGGAATACCGAAAGACCATCCGGCAACAGGCTCCATCTTCATGTGCATTTCCGCCAACCTGTTAGGCTTGGACAATGCCGCCACGCCGATGGGACTGAAAGCCATGAAAGAGTTGCAGGAGTTGAACACGCAGAAGGATTCCGCCAGCGATCCGATGATCATGTTCCTTTGCATCAACGCTTCGGGACTGACGCTGATCCCGGTCTCCATCATGACCTACCGGGCACAGATGGGGGCGGCAAACCCGGCCGATGTTTTCCTGCCCCTCATGCTCGCGACCTTCTCTTCCACCCTGGTCGCCATATTGGGAGTATGTATCAAGCAACGGATCAATATCCTGCAACGGAACCTGCTGCTTTTCTTCGGCGGGATGATCGCGTTCATCGGTGGCCTGGCCTTGCTTTTCGGGATGATGAGCCAGCAGTCGGTCTCCCTCTACTCCACCCTGTTTGCCAACATTTTGCTTTTCTCTATCATATGCGGATTCATTATCAGCGGTATCCGCAAGAAAATCAACGTATACGACACCTTTATCGAAGGCGCGAAAGAGGGTTTCCAGACTGCCGTGACGATCATCCCCTACCTCATCGCCGTATTGGTCGCCATTGCCGTTTTCCGGGCTTCGGGAGCGATGGATTTCCTGATCGACGGCATCCGCATGGGAGTCGCGGCAGCAGGGCTGGACACGCAGTTCGTGGAAGGTCTGCCTACCATGCTGATGAAACCGCTTAGCGGAAGCGGGGCGCGGGGTATGATGCTGGATGCGATGAACACCTATGGCGCGGACTCGTTCATCGGCCGCCTCTGCTCCATCGTGCAGGGATCGAGCGACACGACTTTCTACGTCGTCGCCCTTTATTTCGGAAGTATCGGAGTCCGCAACACCTACTATACGATTCCCTGTTCGCTGCTGGCCGATTTAGCCGGGGCGATCGCGGCGGTAGCTATGACGTATCTGTTTTTTACCTAATATCAAAATGATACTGCGCCCCATGTAAATCAGATTAGAAAACATAAAAAGAATAACAATATGGCAATAGCATTCTATGCGGAAGACACCAAGCTTCCGGCAATCAAAAAGAAAGCGGTCAGCAACTGGGTAAAGGAAGTTGCCGCCACATACGGTAAGAAGATCGGCGATATCAGCTACATCTTCTGCTCCGACGAGAAGATTCTGGAAGTAAACCGCCAGTACCTCCAACATGATTATTATACGGATATCATCACGTTCGATTACACGAGCGGCGATAAGATCTCCGGCGACCTGTTTATCAGTCTTGATACGGTGAAGACTAATTCCGAAGCCTTCAACACTTCCTACAACGAGGAACTCCACCGTACCATCATCCACGGCATCCTCCACCTCTGCGGCATCAACGATAAAGGCCCGGGAGAACGTGAGATCATGGAGGCCAACGAAAACAAAGCACTGGCGATATTGCCGGAGGAATGCCGGGAAATTTAAATTTCCCGGCATTCCTCCGGCAACTCCCAAAACCGATTACTCACTATCACTACCACAAATACTCATACCAAACGACCATCTACTCATTTGCCGGATATTCCCCGGCATTATCATATAAATTTGAATTATAAAACAGACAAATAAGGACTTGAGAACAATAATAAATTATCCGGTATGAAAAGCACAACTATTTTTTTTCTATCTATTCTGTTAATAACGGCAGGTTGCAAAAGACAGAATCAAACGGCAGACGAGTTGATCACGGTAGATGTCACCAAAAATTCTTTCCCCAAAAAGGAACTGGTTCTTCAAGACTTCATGGATGTGGAATATATCCCGCTGGAAACAAATGATGAATTTGTTAATCAAGGGTTTGTACAGGCTGTAGGTAAAGAATTCATATTAGTAAAGAACTATAAGGATGACGGCGATATTTTTGTGTATGACCGGACCGGAAAAGCCATTCGTAAGATAAATCGTAAAGGGCAAGGGGGAGAAGAATACATCTCTTGTAGAAGTGTCACATTGGATGAAGAAAACAATGAAATGTTTATAAACGATTTCTTGGCAAGAAAAATAAAGGTTTATGACTTGGAAGGAAATTTTAAACGAAGTATCAAACAGAAGCAAGAAGGTGATACCCAGTTTTATCTGGATATATTTAATTATGACAATGAGAATCTGATTTGCTACGATGAATGCAATCAAGAGATCCCATTCCTACTCGTCTCGAAGCAAGACGGGAGCATAACCAAAGAGATTAGAACTCCATTTAAAGAGAAAAAGCTCTTCTTTCAACTTTTAAGGCATGAAAAGGGGACAAGAATGGCCGGACCTGGTATGTATAGTAGAATAACTTCCTTCAAAGGCAATTGGATTCTGTTAGAACCCTCGTCAGATACGATCTACACATTAATGCCTGATTACAGTTTACGTCCGTTTATCGCACGAACCCCACCTATCCATACCATGGATCCGGGGTTCTACCTGGTTTTAAAGTTGGTTTCCAATCGTTATTATTTCATGGAAAGCATAAAGAGCGTATATGATTTCAGCAAAGAAGAAGGTTTTCCGAGAACCTACTTTGTATACGATACACAGGAAAAGGATTTCTTTAGGTATATCATATACAATGGCGATTATTCTTATAAAAAAGAATTCTATATGTCTATGCTGACCCCTATCAATTCCAAAGGTGAATTATGGGCTACTCTAAATACTTTCGAACTTTGCAGGGACTATGAAAAAGGGAAGTTGAAAGGCAAACTAAAAGAAGTAGCTGCGACATTGGAGGAGGACGACAATCGGGTGATCATGTTGGTCAAACACAAAAAATAGAAATCAATAATATGCAACAACCTTTTATTCCCTAAAATAAAACGCCCCTTATACTCATAAAACAACCATCCGCTCATTAAGTCAACAATAAGCGGTCTTTACGGGATATATTCGAAGGGTAATTCAATTATTCATCTTATTTTTACAGATATGAAAACAGCACTCCTATTGCTTCTCCTTTTCCTGGTAAACAGCGGTTCGGCTGAAACGTTCGTTCCCTATACACCCGACTCTTTGAAAAAGGGCGATTGGGTGGAAATCGAGTCCGTCCACTACTATCCCTACATGGCTCCGGGCATCGAAGAAAAGGTTCCCTGGCGGGCAGAAAACATCCGGCGAGTCACCTTCAGGGCGACCGTAACGGATCTGAATGCACATACCCTCACCCTCGATTTTACGCTCAAGAACCTGTATGATTGCCGGAACGATACCGGGAAGCCCGGTTTCTACTATTTTGACAGTCGTTATCAGCAGGACTTCACGTTCGATCATGAGATGGTCGGCAAACAGATCCTGCGCGTCACATACGATCGGGACAGCCGGAAAGCACATACTTTAGACAGGCAAGAAACTACCTTTTCTTACTCGAAAAACTATGTCCCTTTCGGAGTAAGACAAGCTGGGTTATCCGCCTATCCGGAAACAACTCTCCCAGATTCCTTACTCTTGGACAAACTGCTTGCACCGGCGGCACAAACTCTCCTGACCGGCTGGCAGGAAAACGGAATGCCCCTGTTGACACAAAACACACGGGTCATCGACGCCTCGTTCTCCCTTCCTCCGAATACGGAGTTTACATGTAGCTATGTCTATTTTGATTTATCCAAAGATTCGACTGTTCATAAAAAGATATTCATCCCCTACCCGACAGAACACAAAGTGGGCGAACGAGTGACTCTCCTGCTCACTCCGGGGGATTCCATCACGCAAGACAAAGAATTATTTGCCACAACGCACAAAAGACGTTATCAGGGACGGGGTAGCGAACAAAACAATTTCCAATACAGCTACCGAAGATTCGCCGACCTGTACGAATCAGACCTATATATGTACCCTTCGGAACTCGAATCTCCCGATCAAATGAAAAAAGCCTTCCAACTCCGCGAATCTCTATTCCAAAATGTATTAGCGAAAGATTTTAAAAACATGGATACTTATTGGCGGATGGTATTCGAACGTTCGGAACAGTATCTTAAAGGGGCGCTTACTCTTCATCTTTATATGTATGCCAGCGATAAAGATGTTTGGCACAAAAACGGCTTGGTCGACTGGCAAACTCCCTATTTCGTCTCGGTCAATCCACTTATCGATTTTGCATACAATATGCACCGACCGGAAGTCGCTAATTATTCTTATTTCCTGAATGTTTATACGATCTATAAGAAACAGGAACTGAAAGCAGACAACCTGAACCTAAAAACACAAAAAGCGCAGAAAAAATATTTATTGAATTTGGCAGATGATTATTTTCTGAATAAACATATCCTTTCCGGCTTTCCCAAATACCAAGTAAACGGAACGAATCTACAATTTTTAATGCACGATAAAACGTTAGCTGAAACTCAAGAGGATTATGACGATTTTATCCGCTCCTGTCCGGATACCAGCCTGACAAATCAGCTAAAAAGAACATACGATAAACTATTACCTTTTGAAACCAAGAAGAATATCCGGGAAAGCGGCCTTATGATAACCGATAGCCTGCACCTGGTAAAGGGAAGCGACCGAAAATACATCCTGCTGTTTTTATCAACAAGGGAACAAGGTCTTCCAGCACCAAGCCTTCAAAATGCACTCGATTTCAAAAAACGCCTCCAATCGGAAGGGCTTGCCTCCGTCGTACAACTTGAGTTATATTCAAAATTCCAATCCAACAATGCCAAACGGGTAAAGCCTTTCAAAGCAATTCCCGATCTGCAAATAGAGGAATTAAGGCAGAAGAAACTCGGGACCATAACTATCCTGATGCGTGAAGACGGGACCATCCTCCATCGCCAATTTACGAATTGGGAATTTGATCCCAAACCCGCTTTCGAAATCATTCAAAAGGACCTGAACCGGGAAGACAAATCTCTCAACGATTTTATAAAAGGATTCAAAGAAGGCGTTTTGGGCACACTCTTAATCGCGGCAATCATCGGTATCATGTATTATTTCCGGAACAAAAACAAACAAAGGCTGGAACGGAACCGCCGCCATATCCGCGAACTGGAACTCCGCGCCATCCGCTCCCAGATGAACCCGCATTTTATATTCAATGCGCTCAGTTCGATCCAGAACCTGATCAACCGCTCGGCCAACCAGGAAGCGAATAAATATCTGATCGATTTCTCACGCCTGTTGCGGAAAGTGTTGGCGACTTCCGAAAAGAAATTAGTGCCCCTCTCCGATGAGATCGAACAAATACAATTATATCTGAAACTGGAACAACTTCGATTTCCCTTCTCCTACTCGCTGACAATAGATAAAAATATCGAACCGGATGCGATCGAAATACCAGGAATGTTGATACAACCGTTTGTTGAAAACGCAATCAAGCACGGAATCGCTCCGCGAAACAAAGGTGAAATCATAATTCGGTTATCTTTGCAAGACCAGTTGCTGGTTATCGACATCATCGACGACGGTCCCGGAATGAAAACAGAGACGGAAGGCGGCTTCGGTATCCGTGCCATCAGCAACGAGTTTGAGATATTAAAAGATTTATACAATACGGAAATCGGTATTACAATCGAAAACAGGCAAGAGAAAGAATCTGTCTCCGGTTGCCACGTCCGGTTATCCATCCCTTTATAACAAAAAAGATCATGGAGACGAAAATAACGGCAGCAATCATTGACGACGAACAGGGGAACCGGGAAAACCTGCTCCACATGCTTGGGAGCTATTGCCCTCAAATTAAAATCTCGGCAATTTGCAGTTCCGTTACAGAGGCCCGTACCCTACTCCCCGAAACAAAGCCGGATATCCTTTTCCTGGATATCCGGCTGGGGAATGAAACCGGTTTTTCGCTATTGGAAAGTCTCCCGGATATTCCTTTTGAAGTAATCTTTGTCACGGCCTACGATAACTATGCGATCCAGGCAATCCGTTTCAGCGCACTCGACTACCTGCTGAAACCGATCGACCCGGAAGAGCTGGTACATGCGGTAGACAAGGCTGTACATGTCATCTTCCGAAAACAGGAAAATAAACGGATGCAGAACTTGCTACAGAATGCCCGGGCGTTGGATAAACAAAAGAAAATCGCACTTTCCGTAACCGATAAAATAGAGTTTGTAGAAATCGGTTCCATCATCCGCTGCGAATCGGAAAGTAACTATACGACCTTTTACCTGAAATCAGGAGAAAAACTGATCGTCTCGAAAACACTCAAAGAGTTCGACGAGCTACTGACGCCCTACAACTTCCTTCGCGTCCACCAAACCCACCTGATCAACCTCGATGAAATCAAAAGTTTCATCAAAACAGACGGAGGTTATATCCAGATGAAAGACGGATCTTCCGTCAGTATCTCCCGGCAACGACGGAATTATGTGATGGATGTTTTAAAACAACTATGAACCTTACCGTCTGGAATGCCCTTCATTCTTTATATCTTAAATCGAAACGTCCTTTCGTAATGCGGTCTCCTTCAAAAGTACCGCTGAACACCCCGCCCGACATACGGGTAATATGGACTTTCCCCTCTCCGATCTTTTGATTGTCAAAAAAGGCATTTGTATAAGGAAGCGTCTCTCCTTGCTTAGGGTTGGCAATAGAAAAGCGGAGGTAAGAATCGAAACCGACTTGTGCCGAAACGGTCATACCGGTACTATCTGCCAACTGCACATATTCTGCCGCCGGCAATCCCCAACGGCCACCGACATACACCCAGCCATCAACCAAGCATCCGAATGTATTTGCACCGATCGTAGTAGCCTCCGGCATAACAGTAGGATCAACCGATTCATTTTCGTCACAAGCTACACAGAAAAACAACAAACAGATAAATAATATATGCTTCATAATGATGTCTGATTAAAAATGAAAATTCATACCTAACAACAGCGACAATTGAGAGAAACATCCGCCACCGTCACTTAACTCAGGCGATTCCACCTGCCATTTCTGACCGTGATAGCTGACAGAATAGCTTTCCGAAGAAGTAACAGTCCAGTTCAGTTTAGCTGATATTCCGATATGCGGGGAGAAGAGATATTCACCGCCTGCCGACAAGTTATATGCCAGCTTGTTCATCGACACGTTCCGGGGTTTGTCATACACGAAACTTTTATCTTTGTAAAGCTGGCATCCCAAACCTGTCGACAAAGACAAATTGTACTTCTGCTGAACAAAAAATAAAGCAATCTGAGGCGCAATGTAATGCATCAAGATTTTATCCGACCCTCCATCATGTGTGTTCTTATATTGGCTGCCTTGGTAAACGAGTCCGGGAGAGACCTTAAACGAATGGCTGATGTTTTTATCTCCCAGATAGTAGTAGTTGACATCCCAGGCAACCCCATCTCGCAAATCATTGCGATACGTGTCGGAATGATTCGTTATCCCGATCATTTTTCCTAAATACCAGGAAGGTCCTGCATGAATGGAGAACTGTGATTTTCCGACTGTCGCCTCCTGTGCAAACAGCGATAGGGTTGATATCATCCCTCCCAATAGAAATAGACACTTTTTCATAACATCTCTTTTAGATTTATAATCCTAAATATAGGATGTTCAGAATCAGTCAGACGCTGCACAGACTGTTACGACAGGATCGTATTGTACCCCCTGTCCTATCTCCAAAGTATCGCCCGGTTCAGATAATGGATAGCTTCTCTCCGTCCACGATAAAACGGTTCGGCATAAAGCCCCGGGGGGCCATACGGCTATTCCTTAAGTATTACTTAGATATTTCAAGATTTACAAATATAATCAAAATCCCGCACAAACTGTTATCTTTGCACAAGAAACAAAGACAATTAGGACAATGACTTTCAATTACGATGTGATCGTGGTAGGAGCCGGTCATGCAGGCTGTGAAGCCGCAGCGGCTGCCGCCAATATGGGTTCGAAAACGCTTCTCATTACAATGGATATGAACAAGATTGCACAGATGAGTTGCAATCCGGCAGTCGGAGGCATAGCAAAAGGACAGATCGTCCGTGAAATCGACGCCTTAGGCGGATATATGGGAATCGTAACCGACCGGACAGCCATCCAGTTCCGTATGCTGAACCAAAGCAAGGGGCCGGCTATGTGGAGTCCGCGCTCCCAGAGCGACCGTGCCCGTTTTATCGAATGCTGGCGGGGAATACTGGAAAACCTGCCGAACTTGTATATCTGGCAAGACACCGTACGTGAACTCCTGCTGGAGGGGAATACGGTTTGCGGTGTAAAAACATATATGGATGTCGAATTCCGCGCCAAAAGCGTAGTACTGACAAACGGAACTTTCCTGAACGGGCTGATGCACATCGGACGTACACAATTGCGGGGAGGACGCATAGCCGAACCGGCGGCGACCGGGCTGACCGAACAACTGGTCTCGTTAGGCATCAAATCCGAACGGATGAAGACCGGAACGCCGGTGCGTATCGATGCACGCAGCGTACACTTCGATGAAATGGAAGAACAGCTTGGGGAAAACAATTTCCATAAGTTTTCTTATATGGACACTTCGCACCGGGTTTTGAAACAGCTAAGCTGTTGGACAACGTTCACCAACGAAGCCTGCCATGCAGTCCTGCGTGAAGGCCTCCCCGACTCCCCGTTGTATAACGGACAGATCCAAAGCATCGGCCCGCGTTACTGTCCGAGCATCGAGACAAAGATCGTGACGTTTGCAGACAAGCCCCAACACCAGCTTTTCCTGGAACCGGAAGGCGAGACCACACAAGAATATTACCTGAACGGTTTCTCCTCCTCCCTTCCTTTAGAGATACAGTTACGCGCCCTGCAACAAATACCGGCTTTCCGCGACATACAAATCTACCGTCCGGGATATGCCATCGAATATGATTTCTTCGATCCGACACAGTTGCATCATAACCTGGAGACAAAATTAATCCGCAACCTGTTCTTTGCAGGACAGATCAACGGAACGACCGGTTATGAGGAAGCCGGCGGCCAAGGATTGGTAGCCGGAATAAACGCACATATCAATTGCCACGGCGGAGAACCGTTCATCTTAGGACGCGACGAAGCCTACATCGGCGTACTGATCGACGATCTTGTCACGAAAGGCGTGGACGAGCCCTACCGCATGTTTACCTCGCGTGCGGAATACCGTATTCTGCTCCGCCAGGATGATGCAGACATGCGTCTAACGGAAAAATCATATAATCTGGGTTTGGCAAAGCAGGACCGCTACGATCTGCTGAAAGAGAAAAAGGCAAGCCGGGATGCGATCATTTCTTTTGCAGAAAACTATTCCATCAAACCGCAATATATAAACAGCGGCTTGGAGGCTTTGGGCACTACCCCGCTCGCACACGGATGCAAATTGATCGAGCTGATTCCGCGTCCTCAAATCACGTTGGAGAATATTGCGGAACTAGTTCCGGCATTCCGGGCAGAACTGGACAAGGTTCCTGTTTCACGAAAGGAAGAGATCATCGAAGCGGCAGAAATCTTAATCAAGTATAGTGGGTATATCCGCCGCGAACAGATCATCGCCGACAAGATAAACCGTCTGGAGAATATCCATATCAAAGGCAAATTCGATTACAATTCGATCCAGTCCTTATCTACGGAAGCCCGCCAGAAACTGACCAGGATAGACCCTGACACGATTGCCCAGGCAAGCCGTATTCCAGGTATCTCTCCAAGCGATATCAACATCCTCTTGGTGATGTTGGGACGCTAAAGGCGAAATGTTCCACGTGAAACATTTACTTTAACAAAAATAGCATAGAAGGCTGAAAATAGGGCAGAAACGTAAATAAAAAGAGATGAACACAACCGAGGAACATATAAAAAACATCCTCTCCGTCATACCGGAGTCGCCAGGCTGCTACCAATACTTTGATGAGAGAGGAACGATCATCTATGTTGGCAAAGCAAAAAACCTGAAGCGTCGTGTTTCTTCCTATTTCAACAAAGAGCACGACAGCAACAAGACACGTGTTTTGGTTAAGCAAATACGGGACATCAAATACTTTGTTGTCGACACGGAAGAAGACGCGCTTCTTTTGGAAAACAACTTGATCAAGCAATACCGTCCCCGGTACAACGTGTTGCTGAAAGACGACAAGACCTATCCGTCCATCATTGTCAAGAACGAATATTTCCCCCGCGTATTCCAAACCCGGAATATCGTACGTGACGGTTCGCGCTATTATGGTCCCTACCCTTCCATCTATACGGCAAAGGTCATGCTACAAATGTTGAAAGAGCTGTATCCGTTGCGAACCTGCAAATACCCTCTTACTCCTGAATCCATTGCTGAAGGACGATATAAAGTTTGCCTCGAATATCATATCAAACGATGCAAAGGACCTTGTGAGGGTTTGCAGACACTGGAGGAATACCAGCAAAACATTTCCGAAATCAAAGAAATCCTACGCGGTAATATTTCACAAATAAGCAAACATCTATACGAAGAGATGCAAAGACTGGCCGGAGAATTGCGGTTCGAGGAGGCACAGAAGATCAAAGAGAAGTATGAAGTCATCGAGAATTACCGATCCAAATCGACAGTAGTCACCCCGATGCTCCACAACATAGATGTTTTCTCATTGGCAGAAAACGAGAATTCCGCCTACATCAATTACCTGCATATCGGCAACGGGGCGGTCGTGCAAGCCTATACGTTCGAATATAAGAAACGCTTGGACGAGTCGAAAGAGGACTTGCTCAGCCTGGGGATCATTGAAATGCGTAACCGCTTTAAAAGCACCGCACGCGAAATCATCATTCCTTTTCCGTTGGATATAGAACTGGAAAACGTCTCGATCACTGTTCCGCAACGCGGAGACAAAAAGAAACTGGTGGAACTGTCCGAGATGAACGTAAAGCAGTATAAAGTCGACAAACTGAAACAGGCGGAAAAGCTTAATCCGGAACAACGCAATACACGTCTTCTAAAAGAAATACAAGACACGCTTCATCTCCCGAAATTACCGGCCCACATCGAATGCTTCGATAACTCCAACATACAGGGAAGTGACGCGGTAGCTGCATGCGTCGTCTTCAAAATGGCCAAACCATCAAAAAAAGATTACCGTAAATACAACATCAAAACGGTTGTCGGCCCCGATGACTACGCCTCCATGAAAGAGGTCGTACGCCGCCGCTACCAGCGTGCCATCGCCGAAGAGACTCCCCTGCCCGACCTGATCATCACCGACGGAGGAAAAGGGCAAATGGAAGTCGTGCGCGAAGTGATCCAGGACGAACTGCATTTGGACATCCCGATTGCCGGCCTGGCAAAAGACGGGAAACACCGCACTTCGGAACTTCTGTTCGGTTTCCCTCCCGAAACAATCGGCATGCCGATACAAAGTTTCATGTTCAAATTCTTCACACAAATACAAGACGAAGTGCATCGCTTCGCCATCGCTTTCCATAAGAATAAACGAAGCAAGAGCCAAACAAAATCCGAATTGGATACGATAAAAGGGATCGGTGAAAAGACAAAAGTATTACTTTTACGGCATTTTAAGAGCGTAAAGCGAATACGTGAAGCCAGCTTCGACGAGCTGAAAACAGTTATCGGAGAAGCCAAGACAAAAGCATTATTAAACGGTTTAAAATAAAAATATGAGAACATTGATACAACGGGTACAACATGCCTCCGTGACCATAGACGGACAGCTGAAGTCCAAAATCGGGAAAGGCCTGCTCGTACTGGTCGGTATTGAAGACCGCGACACACAGGAAGATATCGAATGGTTGTGCAAGAAGATTGCCAACCTACGCATCTTTGACGATGAAAACGGCGTTATGAACCGCTCTGTCGTCGAAACCGAAGGGGAAGTGATGGTGGTGAGCCAGTTTACCCTTCACGCCTCCACAAAGAAGGGGAACCGCCCATCCTATATCCATGCCTCCAAACCGGACACGGCCATTCCGATGTATGAGGCTTTTTGCGCCGAGATGGGCTTGCAGATCGGCAAGGAAGTACAGACCGGCACGTTCGGCGCCGATATGAAAGTGGAACTGATTAATGACGGTCCTGTCACGATCTGGATCGACTCACAGAACAAAGAATGAAAAGACATGGCAGAATTTACGCTTAAACAGGCACAGGAGCAAGTAGACAACTGGATCAAAACGTATGGCGTCCGTTACTTCAACGAACTGACGAATATGACCATTCTGACTGAAGAAGTCGGCGAGTTGGCACGCATCATGGCCCGGACATACGGTGAACAGTCTTTCAAAGAAAGCGACAAGCACCGCGATTTAGGCGATGAAATGGCCGATGTCCTATGGGTATTGATTTGCCTTGCCAACCAGACAGGCGTCGATCTGACTGCCGCTTTCGAAAAGAACCTGCAAAAGAAAACGAACCGGGATAAAGAACGACATACAAACAATAAAAAACTATAAGATTATGGTACACGAACACGATCACGAATGTGGATGCGGGCAGCACCATCATGATGAAGACACCGAACATCTCCACACCAATAAATACCGGCAGGCATTCGCCAAATTCGAAGCGCCCGGCACGACTGAAGAAGTGGCCGGACGGGTAAAGACACTGCTCGAAAAACATGGGAACGACAACTTCACTCCCGACGTTTTGAAGCAGATTCACGGTTTCATCGACCTGACTTCCCTCACCAGCATCGACACGAAAGAGAGCATCTGGAAACTGGTCGACAAAGTGAACGACTTCGAAGGAACCCGCCCCGACGTTCCGAACGTCGCCGCCATCTGCACCTATCCCCTATTCGTAGAGACGGTAAAAGAAGCCCTCTCCGCACAGGAGGTAAAGATCGCATCCGTTGCAGGCGGTTTCCCCTCTTCGCAGACCTTCATGGAAATAAAGATTGCCGAGACAGCGATGGCCGTCATGCAGGGAGCCGATGAAATCGACGTTGTCATGAACTTAGGCTATTTCCTCGAAGAAAACTATGACGAACTTACCGAAGAAATTCAGGAACTCAAAGAGAGCTGCCGTAATGCCAAACTAAAAGTCATCCTCGAAACAGGTGCTCTCCAAACTCCCGAAAGCATTCAGAAAGCGGCGGTCCTCGCAGTCTATTCCGGTGCGGACTTCATCAAGACATCGACCGGGAAAGGCTATCCGGGTGCAACTCCGGAAGCCGCTTACACGATGTGTCAAGTCTTGAAAAAATACCATACCATCACAGGAAAGCGTGTCGGCATTAAAGTCGCAGGAGGTGTCCGCACAGCAGAAGAGGCCGTCCGCTACTATACCATCGTCAAGGAAGTATTAGGAAACGATTGGTTGAATAAAGACTTGTTCCGCATAGGAGCCAGCAGTCTGGTGGAAGACATCGAACAGCGTTTGGGAAAATAAGAGAAACAACGGGATATTTCTCATCAACCCATAGTCTTTTCTACCAAAGATAATGACATAAATTCGGCTACACCCGGATGTTCCCACTGTTACACCCGGATCTACCTTAAACGAACACCCGGATGCAGGGATCGCCTACATCCGGGTGTCGTCGTGTTTATATAAGCAGTTCATTCATCTTTTCCTATATCAGAAAGGAATTACATCTACAATAGAAATGTATGATAGAGAATGACAGTAAAAACGTGAAACCTATTTACGCCGCTCTACGATGTAATCGGCAAGCGACAGCAAACCTTCACGTGCTTCCGATTCAGGAAGCGTCATCAAAACCCCGACCGCTTTGTCATGATATACCCGCATACGCTGTTCGGCATATTCGATTCCCCCGTTCGCTTTTGCAAAATCAATCAGCAAGTCTATATTTTCTGCTGTAAAGTCTTTCTCCTTTATAATATGAAGGCACTTCTCGACCTCTTCTCTCCTACCCGTCCGCAAGGCATATAATAAAGGGAGCGTGACCTTTCCCTCCCGAATATCATTGCCGGTAGGTTTACCTATATTCGTCTCTTTGAAGTAGTCGAAGATATCATCTTTAATCTGGAAACAATAACCTAAATATTCGCCGAACTCACGGCATTTTTCCACTATTTCACCGGATGCTCCGGCAGAGATGGAACCGATCTCGGCACAAGCGGAAAGCAGCATGGCTGTCTTTTTCCGTATCACCTGCATATAGCAGGATTCGTCGATAATGCTTTCTTCGGCCGTTTCCAACTGTTTGATCTCCCCTTCCGAAAGATCACGTCCCAAGTTGGAAACAATACCTATGATTTGCAGATTACCTGTCTGGATAGAACGGATCAATGCGGTGGAAAGGACATAATCGCCCACTAAAACAGAAATACGGTTGTCGAATATGGCATTCAGGGAAGGAACGCCGCGACGCTGCTTGGTCTCGTCGATCACATCATCATGGATCAGTGTGGCAGTATGAAGCAGTTCCAGCAAAACAGCCGAATTGATCGTATTATCCGTTACCTGCCCGCATGCTTTAGCTGTCAAAAGTACCAATAAAGGGCGGACATGTTTTCCGCTCGCATTCAGTATCTGGTCAATAGCCGATTGCAAACGATTCGTTTCGCTTCGCAGCGAAGCAGCAAACTCATCATTAAAACGTTTAAACTCTACGGCAACCGGTTGTTCTATTTTACTTCTATCCTTCATAATCGATCCTAAGATGCGCAAAAGTAACAAAAAGTATCGAGTAAGCGAGTTTTTTCGTACATTTACCGACAATTGTCACACTAAAACGTGTTAAAAGAGATGAAGTTATTCCTCATAGATGCTTATGCATTGATTTATCGGTCTTACTACGCTTTTATCAAGAACCCGCGTATCAACTCCAAAGGTATGAACACTTCGGCCATCTTCGGTTTTATCAACAGCCTGGAAGATGTCCTGAAACGTGAAAACCCGACCCATATTGCAGTAGGCTTCGACCCGAAAGGCCCGACTTTCCGCCACGAAGCCTACGATCAGTACAAAGCACAACGGCAAGAGACGCCGGAAGATATCCGCAAATCGGTCCCTTTCATCAAAGACATCATAGAAGCCTATAACATCCCGATACTGGAAGTTCCGCGCTATGAGGCCGACGATGTCATCGGCACGGTTGCCAAGCAAGCCGAAAAAGAAGGTTTCGAAGTTTATATGATGACACCGGACAAAGACTACGGCCAGTTGGTATCCGAACATATATTCATGTATCGCCCCCGCTTCGGTGGTGACTACGAGATCATGGGCGTACCTGAAGTACTGGGCAAATACGGCCTGACATCCGTCAACCAAGTGATCGACCTTTTAGGGCTGATGGGCGACAGTGCCGACAACATCCCCGGATGTCCGGGCGTCGGTGAAAAGACCGCCCAAAAATTATTGGCCGAATTCGGCACGATCGAAAATCTTTTGGAGAATACCGACAAGCTGAAAGGTTCCCTTCAAAAGAAGGTCATGGAGAACAAGGAGCAGATCCGCTTCTCCAAGTTCCTGGCAACAATCAAGACGGATGTCCCGATCCGGTTCGATGCTGCGAAGTGCATCCGGGAAAAGATGAACGAAGAGCGTCTCGTAGAGATTTACACCGAATTAGAATTCAGAACATTTATTAACAAAATAGGTGGAGAACCGGAAAAAGCCAAAACAGAGTTCAAAGCGACACCGGAACCGACAAAAACCAGTACAAGGAAAAAAGCAGTCCCTACAGGCCCGGTTCAAGGCTCGCTCTTTGAAGAATTTGCGGCCGAACCTACAGATGTTCCCAAATATTCGACTCTCGCGGACTTAAGATCCACGCCTCACACCTATCATCTTATTGACACAGAGGAAAAAAGGATCGAATTAGGGCGGTTTTTAGAGGAGCAGGATTTTTTTGCTTTTGACACGGAAACAGATGGTGTCGACCCGTTGAAGGCCGGATTGGTCGGAATGTCGTTCGCCGTAAAGGAAAACGAGGCTTGGTACGTCCCTGTTCCGGCAACCCGCGAAGAAGCGGACAAAGTTCTCGCCCACTTCTCCCCTGCCCTGCAAAATCCGAAATCGCTCAAGATCGGACAAAACATAAAATTCGACATCCTTGTCGTTCGTAAATATGGAATCCGGGTAGCCGGTCCTCTATTCGACACGATGATCGCCCACTATCTCCTGAATCCCGAACTGCGCCACGGTATGGACTACCTCGCCGAAACGTATCTTAAATATAAAACGGTACACATCGAAGAATTGATCGGGCCGAAAGGAAGAAAGCAACTTACCATGCGCGATGTCCCGGTTGCCCAGGTAGCCGAATATGCCGCCGAGGATGCAGACATCACACTCAAGCTGAAAAACTATTTTGCTCCCTGCCTGAAGAAAGAAGGGCTTGAGTCTCTTTTCTACGATATCGAGATGCCTTTAATATATGTATTGGCCGAAATGGAGTATACGGGAGTCACGCTCGACACCGTCGCCTTGAAACAATCGTCCGAGGAATTGACAGCCGAACTGAAAAAGTTGGAAAAGGAGATTTACGAACTGGCAGGAATGAAGTTCAATATCAACTCGGCCCGCCAGGTAGGCGAAGTTCTTTTCGACCATCTCAAGATAGAAGAGAAAGCGAAAAAGACGAAGACAGGTAGCTACAGCACGAGTGAAGAAGTATTGGAAAAAATGCGTTCCAAACACCCCGTCGTGGAAAAACTGCTCGAATATCGCGGACTGAAAAAACTGCTCAGCACCTATATCGACGCACTGCCCGAACTGATCAACCCGGAGACCGGCAAGATCCACACCTCCTACAACCAGGCAGTCACCTCGACCGGCCGCCTCAGTTCCACCAATCCGAACCTGCAAAATATTCCGGTACGGGATGAATTGGGACGTGAAATCCGGAAAGCCTTTACAGCCGAAAACGAAGACTGTATTTTTTTCTCCGCCGACTATTCGCAGATCGAACTTCGCATCATGGCCCATCTGAGCCAAGACACCCACATGATAGAAGCCTTCCGCAGCGGAGCCGACATCCATGCTGCCACAGCGGCCAAGATATACGGCATTCCGGTTGAAGAAGTCACTTCCGACATGCGCCGGAAAGCAAAAACGGCCAATTTCGGCATTATCTACGGAATCTCCGTATTCGGGTTGGCCGAACGGCTGAGTATCCCCCGTGCAGAGTCGAAAGAGTTGATCGAAGGCTACTTCAAGACTTATCCGGACATCCGCGCCTACATGGACGAAAGTATTGAGATAGCAAAAGAAAAAGGATATGTAGAAACCATCTACAAGCGGAAACGTTTTCTGCCGGACATCAAATCCCATAACGCCATCGTGCGGGGATATGCCGAACGAAACGCGATCAACGCCCCGATCCAAGGCAGTGCAGCCGACATCATCAAGGTTGCCATGATCCGGATCTTCAACCGCTTCGAAGCCGAAGGCCTGAAGAGCAAGATGCTCCTGCAAGTACACGATGAACTGAACTTTAACGTCTACAAAGACGAACAGGAAAAAGTAAAACAAATCGTGTTGGATGAAATGGAAAATGCAATCAAACTGCGAGTACCCCTGATCGCCGAATGCGGTGAAGGGGTAAACTGGCTGGAAGCGCATTAATCACGCAGACAAGCGCAGAGTAACGCAGATATATTAATTGCCAATCTAAATGAATAAATCTGCGTTAATCTGCCTCTTCTGCATCCGGTTACTTCTCTTGCCCCCAACAGATAGTGAGAGTTATCCGTAAGTAGAGTTATATCTCACATTCATAACCCAGATTATGAATTCAATTCTTTAATATGCTTCAACACATCATTCAGTTTCTTACGGATTTCCTTCTCGGCATTCAGTTGCAATGAAAGCCCCACTGCCAGTACACAAACGATCATTGCAATAATAGGTAGATTCCAACTATAACCACAGGCTATAAGGACAGTCCATACAACTAAAACAACAGTCGGGATTGCCAAAATCTTATGGGCTTGTAGCCGCAACTGTTTATATCTGGTTACTCGTTCCGTCGCCTCGGTCATGCTAAGACCAAGCAGTTGCCGCGGTATCAGCACCTGATAACATCTTTTGTTCAAATAGAATTCTGCAAGGGCTATGCAATCCATCAACAAGATAAATCCCCAATGGAAATCCATCAAAATAAACTGCATAGTCAATATGGGAACAGCAATCAGGCAGATAAGCATGATCTTTCGATAATCTCGTTCCACAAAAGAGAGTTTCCGTGTCATAGCCTTTTTGAGCATATCTTCATTGATGATAGCCTGTTTTTCCAACTTCTGGCTGAATACGGAAAATTGTTCTTTCAAAATTTGCAATTCTGTGAAGTTTACTTCTTGTGACATAATCTTTTTTTTAATTGTTAGACATCGCTTTCAACTGCTCCTTGATACGGAACAGACGGGTGGTGACAGCAGACAGCGATATGCCGACTATGTCGGCTATGTCCTGATAACTCATATTCTCCAGCCAAAGGAGAATGATGGCACGATCGAAGACATCCAGTCGGCTAATGCGGTCATACAACTGCCGAATAAGTTTACTATGTGCGTCGGTATCGTTGTACAAGTCAATATCGACCGAAAGAGGAACCGTCTGTACACTACGTTTCTTCTTCCGTTCTTGATTCGTGCAAGTATTCAAGCTAACACGCCATATCCATGTCTTCAAGCCACTCTCCCCCCGAAAGCCATCAAAGCCTTTCCAAAGGTTCATCAGTATCTCTTGAAAGTAGTCTTGTACCACATCTTTATCATTCGAAAAGAAGTAGCAGACAGTATAGATAGTCTTTTTATACTTGCTGACCATTTCAGTAAATGCTCGTTCTTTGTTGTCCATCATTTATCCGTTTTACATTCTATCCATTTAGACACGCCACAGTCCGATTCCTTTCAAAAAAAATCATCTTTTTCCATTTTATTCGACATCACCCTCTTTTGATGCCAGAAACAGATACGCAAAAATATAAAGGGAGCTGCAACAAAAGGCACACAGTACAGAATAAATTCTTCAAAATATGAAAATTGCACATATCCAAGAAAGAATGGTTATCTTTGCTGTCGGAAAAATAATAAAACAATATACATATATCTATGGCATTACAATGTGGCATCGTAGGACTTCCCAACGTAGGCAAGTCCACTCTTTTCAACTGCTTATCGAATGCAAAAGCACAGTCTGCTAACTTCCCGTTCTGTACGATCGAACCGAATGTCGGCGTGATTACCGTACCGGACGACCGTCTGAACAAGCTGGCAGAGTTGATCAATCCGCAACGAATCGTCCCTACTACAGTAGAGATTGTGGACATTGCCGGATTAGTAAAAGGCGCCAGCAAAGGGGAAGGTTTAGGTAATAAATTCCTCGCCAACATCCGCGAGACAGATGCAATCCTTCATGTATTACGTTGTTTCGATGATGACAACATCGTCCACGTAGACGGTCGTGTTGATCCGGTCCGAGACAAAGAAATCATTGATGCCGAATTGCAGATCAAAGACTTGGAAACCATTGACAGCCGTATTGCCAAAGTACAGAAACAGGCACAGACAGGTGGTGACAAGCAGGCTAAACAGGCCTATGAAGTACTGATAAAATACAAAGAGGCTCTGGAACAAGGAAAAAGCGCCCGTACTGTTACTTTTGATACAAAAGACGAGCAGAAGATCGCTCGCGAACTATTCCTGCTGACCAGCAAGCCGGTCATGTACGTTTGCAACGTAGACGAAGCCAGTGCCGTAAACGGTAATAAATATGTAGAAGCCGTACGCGAGGCGGTAAAAGATGAAAACGCGGAAATCCTGGTCGTTGCAGCCAAGATAGAGAGCGAAATCGCTGAATTTGAAACATACGAAGAACGTCAGATGTTTTTAAGCGAAATCGGTCTGGAAGAGTCCGGGGTTAGCCGTCTGATCAAAGCCGCTTACAACTTGCTCGACTTACAAACTTATCTGACGGCAGGTGTACAGGAAGTCCGTGCCTGGACATTCGAAAAAGGCTGGAAAGCCCCGCAATGTGCCGGCGTGATCCATACCGATTTCGAAAAAGGCTTTATCCGCGCCGAGGTCATCAAATATGAGGATTATATCTCCTACGGCTCGGAATCTGCCGTAAAAGAAGCCGGAAAGATGAGCGTTGAGGGAAAAGAATATATCGTGCAGGACGGTGATATCATGCACTTCCGTTTCAATGTATAATTTACTAAAACAAATACAATTATGATGTATAAAACCGGAACGACATTCATGGCAGTCTTGATCTGTATCCTGGGATTTGCCGGCTGCGTGCGATACGACGTGGCAGAACCGTTAAACCGCTTTAGCAACCCCGAAGCGGGGATTGCCGAAGGAAACGAAATAACCGTGGAAACCGGATCGACTTGGTTTGCCGAAGGTAAGTACAAAAACTTCGTGCTCACGGGACAGGCACTCACCGAAGAAAACGCGGAAGCGGCTCTCCTATTCCACAGCGACGGAAAATCAGGCTATGAAGTAGCGTTCCGGAACGGACCTATCGACGGTACACGCAAGAGCGGAAGCCTCACCTCCGTGCGTAACCTCTACCGTTCGCTGGCGGAAGACGGGAAATGGTTCGACTTCGAGATCACCGTACGCGGACATAACATATCGGTCGCCATCAACGACACTGCCGTAGTATGCTATACCGAACCCGAACATCCCTACCGGACGGAAAAATATGCCGGACGACTGCTCAGCCAAGGCTCCATCGTGTTACAAGGAATAAGCGGGAAGGTCACTTTCCGCAACCTCCACATGACACGCCTGAAAAAAGACGTGGTCAACAAAGCAGACACCATGCCGCGGATAGACGAGCAAAACGATGCGGTGATCCGTTTCCAACAGCAAGATTTTCCCGTGATAGATTACCACGTACATTTGAAAGGTGGTCTGACGAAAGAGATGGCACAAGCCATGTCAATGAACTACGGTATCAACTATGGTGTAGCCCCCAATGCCGGTGAAGGCGGCGTAGGACGTATGCTTGCCGACGATAAGGAGGTGTACGAATACTACAACGAAGTAAAGGACATGCCATTCCTGCGCGGCGTGCAAGGTGAAGGGCGCAAATGGACAGCCACTTTCTCGCAACAGGCTTTAGGTGTTTTCGACTATCTCTTCACCGACGGTATGACCATCATAGACCATAAAGGCCGGCTGTCCCGCATCTACCGCCCCGAAGAAGTACACTACGACGGTGTAACGAACGAACAATACATGGACCACCTGGTGGACCAGACCGTCAAGATCCTTACCAACGAGCCTGCCGATATCTATGCCAATCCGACCTTCCTGCCCGAAGAGTTGAATGCGGAGTACGCCAAATATTGGACTGACGAGCGTGTATACCGCATATTGGACGTATTGGTCAAATACGACATTGCACTCGAAATCAACACACGCTACAAGATCCCGAGCTTCGACATCATCCGCAAAGCCAAAGAACGCGGAATCAAATTCACTTTCGGCACGAACAACGTCGATGCGGATTTCGGTAAACTGGAATACTGCCTGCAAGCCGTCGAGGAATGCGGCCTGACAGCAAACGACATCTGGTTCCCGACAATGAGCGTACGGGGATCGCGCGAAGTGGTGCTGTATAATAAGTGGTAGTCACTCGCATCCACCCTGCAGAACGGCATAACCAACATATCGGAAACGCCATTCCCAAGAAATAAAAAAGGAATGCCGCAAGCGGCATTCCTTACCAAACATACATTTACCTCTTATTTCACACCATATTTCTGTATTCCATATTCCCCCAATACTTCAAGGTATCTGAGGCATTTTCTAAAAACCTTCTTCATAGCTTCTCTCTTCTTATTTAAAACGATTCATGCAAAACATACCCGCATTGATATTGCATAATTATGTTTTACAACACAAAAATAGAGGTAAAACAGATACGTTATTCACTTCGAATACCTCTTTAACATCATTTGCACAAACAGCCCAGCAAGAAGAAAGCGCTTTAGCCGATGATATATTTCGCATAAGGCAACTTACTTACCAGATAAGTAAATGACCATGAACAGATAAAGGTAAGAACGGCTGAAACAGGGACCAACGCCGGAACAGGCGTCCCGATCCATTGTGCAAACAGATAGGACGGGCCGACAAAGAAATAATGCACGCAATACAGGCCGAAACCGCATTTGGTCAAATTGGCAAGGGCACGGCAAATAACCGGCGAAGTGACCCGTACCTTCCGTACCAGCAAGAAAACGGCAACCGTCATCAACAGCACATTAGGCGAACAATAAGTAAAGAACAACTCCATCCCCTCCTCACTCACATTCGGGTCGGATGTCATATAACGAAAACCGGCTAATGTAATAAAATAGCCTGCCAGAAACAGCGGAATCGTCACCGACAAAGTCTTACCGAGCGAACGGTCGGTTCCTCTCCCCAAATAATGCCCTAACAGCAAATAACCGTTGAAACCTGCAAAATAGTAAAACAGGCCGAATGAGTTCCACGAACAGGTTCCGAACTGGTAACGCGAAACGAACTCCGTCAGATAAGGAATGAACAGCGACAGGGACCAAAGCACCAGAAACATTCGCTTCGCCCCCTCCGACGCCTTTTCCACCCAGGCGGAAAAGATCGGCATATACAGGTAAAGCCCGACCAGCACATAGATATACCACATCGGTGTGGCATAGACCGTAAAAGTAAGCGGAATCAGGGCGATCGTCTTCAACGCATCCACGAACGAGGCCGAAGGGTTCGGTTCCCAGGGGAAAAAACCGGTCACCAGTTCCGGACTACCTCCTACCCACTGGATGAACCAGGGCGCCAGATCGAACAAGACAGACCAGACCAGGAACGGGAACAACACACGCGGAATACGTTTCTTATAAAAAGAAGAAGCCTCCTGCCTGACCGGCAGCAAAAGGAATCCGGTCATCATCACAAAAAGAGGCACACTGGCACGCAACATGGAACCGTAGACAGACCCCCAGAAATTAAATTCAGGATCGGCACGCGACTCGGGCGAAGCGTTAAACGGATCGGTACAATGAATGGCAATCACCATCAGGATTGCGACAAGGCGAAGAACATCCAGCCAGACAATATGCGGCCTGGATGTAGTAGTTTGAACAGTGTCCATGACAGAATAAAGATCGTTACGTGTTTACTTATTATCCGATACACCGACGGGACCGAACCTGTATAACTTTGGAAAAACCGACGGGTGTAAATCTTCGCGAAGATACGTTTTTTCTCTTTCATACATAGCGGAATGTCTTATCATGACATAAAATGTACGGTACATGTCTGAAATCCTCCGAATACCAATTCGGACCTGACTGCCAAACGATACCTGAGTCTTTCCGTACATTATCGAACATACTGTAACCGACAAAAGAAATAGATTTGCAGCAGAAAAATGATAACAACAAAAAAAACATGTATTATGGACAAGATTCAATTTCAACAAAGATTACTCGGTTTACAAGAACACATGATGAGTTTTGCGATCAAACTGACAGCAAACAGAGATGACGCCTTGGATCTGATACAAGATACCACATTAAAGGTGTTGGACAACCAAGAAAAATTTGTAGACAATGTCAATTTTGCAGGTTGGGTTATGACCGTAATGCGTAATATATTCATCAATAATTATCATAAGATTGTACGTGTCCAAACAATGGTCGACCAAAATGCGGACTTATACAATCTGAACATTATCAATGATTCCATTTCCGGCTCACCGGACAAAGTATATCAAATGCAAGAGATAACAAAAGCCATCGCAGAATTGAACGATGATATCAAAATTCCGTTTACCTTATTTTTAAACGGATACAAATACCACGAGATTGCACAAAAACTAAATATCCCCTTAGGAACCATAAAAAGCCGGATTTTCTTTGCACGCAAGGAACTACAGAATAAACTGAAAGATTTCCAATATTCGTGAGAGAATCCGTGTAATACCCGCAGTACTGCAAAAACAAGACCAAACGGAGGTGTGTCAAATATCGTTTTTTTGACACACCTCCGTTGTCCAAGCGCCTGTTTAAATAGCAGGGAGCAAAAAAATATTTTTTTTCTTTTCCTTGTAACAATTTGTTGTCCGTTCCCGTCTTCCTAATGAACGCTCCTCAATAGCGCGCATTGAAGAGCTTCGAGCAAGCAACGGAATCAAATAACATAATACAATTGGAAAGATGAAAAAATACATTGCAATCCTGATCCTCATTCTATCCTGCCAGGCAGGGTACGGCCAAAGCATGGACAAACTGTTCAACGACTTTGCCAATCAAAAGAACGTAACCCGCGTAACGGTCGGCCCGTTCCTGATGAAATTAAGCAGCCTGTTCACCGAAACGATGGGTGTGAAGAGCATCGAAGTCCTTTCTTTCGAGGAATGCAGCAGGACCGTCAAAGACGACCTCCGCACCGCCATCCGGAAACTGAAAGACCCGAATTACGAAACGATGGTCAATGCGAACGAAGGGAGCAGCCACACGAAAATAATGGTACGCATCGATAAAGACATCATCCGCGAACTGATAATCCTGACAACCGACGAAGATGACAATGCCCTGATCCGCATCAAAGGGAAAATAAAACCATCCGAGATCGAAAAAGTAATAAACGATCACAAAAATGGATGTTGAGCACTTCAAGAGGCAGCTCCTCCCCCTCCATCCTAAACTTTTCCGGATCGCTTTCGCGCTGGTCGAAAACAAAGCCGATGCCGAAGATATCCTGCAAGAAGCCTACTACAAGTTATGGAACCGGAGGGAAGAACTGTCCGATATCCGGAACCCGGAAGCCTTCTGCGTGACGCTGGTCAAACACCTTTGCCTCGACTTCCTTCGCTCACCCCGTGCAAACAGGCACGACGAAGACATCACGCAAGCCGTCGCCCTCTCTGCCGGGTCCTCGCCGGACGAAGAGTTGGAAAGACAAGACAAGGTACGGCAAATACGCCATCTGATCGATTGCCTGCCGGACAACCAACGGCAAGTTCTCCGGTTGAAAGGAATCGAAGACTGCTCGATGGACGAGATTGAACAGATCACCGGCTTGAATGCCGTCAACATACGAGTGCTGCTCTCCCGGGCACGGAAATTAATACGGGAACAACTGGATAAATATTATACTTGACACGATATGGACGACAAAAAGATAGACGAACTGATCAATCAAGCCCTTCAAGAAGAACAGGCCTTGCCCGAAGGACTCTCCCGCAGGCTGGAACAGCAGATCGATGCCTGGGCCGCCGAGACGGAACAGAAGGCACGTTCATTCGCCCGCCGGCACACGCTGTATTGGTTAAGCGGAGCTGCCGCCTCCGCCCTGTTATGCATCGGAATTTTCCACTACGAGGCATCGTATAGGGACGACGGACGGCTAACCGACACCTACACCAATCCCCGGGACGCCGCCGCTGCAACCGAGAAAGCCTTTCTCCTGCTTTCGCAAAACCTCAACAAAGGGATCAGCCAGGTGGATAACGCCGGACAGGAGATAAACAAGATAAACAACATTTTAAACAAACATTTAAACGATTAATCTTATGAAATCCAAAAACATAATCCTGATTTTATTTCTTTTCTGCACGAGTTTGTGTTTCGCTCAGGACAAACTGTTCGAAAAATATGCCGACATGGACAATGTGACTTCCGTCTTTATTTCCAAAAAAATGTTCGACATGATACCCAACATCGAAAGCGGAGGCCTCAACCTAATGAACCTGAAAGGAAAAATAAACAACCTCCAGATCGTGACATCCGACAAACAGGAGCTACGGGAGCAGATGAAGAAAGAGTTCGGCAGCATCATCAGCCGATCACATGAAGAGTTGATGCGCATTAAGGACAATGAGACGCATGCCACCTTCCATATCATCCAGGACGGCGACCACATCAACGAGATGGTTATGCTGGCCGACACCGATTCGGACTATGTGGTCATCCGGATAACAGGCAGATTCACCCTACAAGACATACAGGACGTAGCCAACAACTTCGAAAAGAAAAAGTGACAAATGTCACGGGCAAGACAGGAAGCATTTCCCCCGATCCGTAACCCTATGTTTTACGGCCGGTAACCCTATGGGTTACGATGGCTAAAGCATAGGGTTACGACCGGCAACCCGTAAAGTACTATTTTCCCGTGATGATCCTTCGTATCTCGCTCAGCTTGTTCAGGGCTTCCAGCGGCGTCAGGTTATTTACATCCAAGTTCTTGATCTCATCCCGTACCTGGCTGAGTACCGGATCATCCAATTGGAAGAAGCTGAGCTGATAGCCATCCGCCGACGAAGCGATTCCTTTTACCGGTTTACTTTTAACGCTGCCTCTGCGATCTTCCGTGGCAATCCCCTCCTGACGGTTTTCCGTTTCCAACTGTTTCAATATCTCGTTGGAACGTTTCACGATGCTTTTCGGCATACCGGCCATCTTGGCTACATGGATACCGAAACTGTGCTCACTGCCCCCGGGTATCAACTTGCGCAAAAAGATAACTTTATTATTCACCTCCTTGACCGATACATTGTAGTTCTTGATACGATTAAAAGAAGCCTCCATCTCGTTCAGCTCGTGGTAATGGGTGGCAAACAACGTCTTCGCACGGGCATTGGGATGTTCGTGGATATACTCGACAATCGCCCAAGCGATCGAAATTCCGTCGTATGTACTTGTCCCGCGTCCCAGTTCGTCAAACAAGACAAGGCTGCGGGAAGACATGTTGTTGAGGATATCCGAAGCCTCGTTCATCTCCACCATGAAAGTGGATTCGCCAACCGAAATATTGTCCGAAGCTCCCACACGAGTAAATATCTTGTCCACGATCCCGACACGGGCACATTCGGCAGGAACGAAGCAACCGATCTGCGCCATCAGTATGATCAGAGCCGTCTGACGAAGCAAAGCGGACTTACCGGCCATGTTCGGTCCGGTGATAATGATAATCTGCTGCCTTTCATCGTCCAGATAAACATCATTCGCAATATAAGGCTCGCCCACGGGCAATTGCTTTTCGATCACCGGATGGCGGCCGGCCTTGATGTCGAGCACCTGCGAATCGTTAACATCCGGACGGATATAGCGGTTGCTTTCGGCCACCTTGGCAAACGAGAGCAGGCAGTCCAGACGGCCGACCAGGTTCGCATTCACCTGGATAGGCGGAATATATTCGGAAAGACAAAGTACCAGTTCGTTAAAGAGACGGGATTCCAAAGATAGTATCTTCTCTTCCGCTCCCAATATCTTCTCTTCGTATTCTTTCAGCTCTTCGGTAATATAACGCTCGGCATTCACCAAGGTCTGTTTGCGTATCCATCCTACAGGAACTTTGTCCTTGTAGGCGTTACGCACCTCGATATAATATCCGAAGACATTGTTGAAACCGATTTTAAGGCTCGATATTCCCGTCTGCTCTATTTCCCGCTGCTGCACCTTCAAGAGATAGTCCTTGCCCGAATAAGCGATTGCACGCAATTCGTCAAGCTCGGCATGCACGCCTGCCGCAATCACGCCGCCCCGGTTCAACAAGGAAGGCGGATCACCCGCGATCTCCTTCTCTATCCGGTCACGGATCAGGGCACAGGCATTCAACTGTTCGCCGATACGGCACAGGCTCGGTTCACCGCTTGCCGTACAGGCCTCCTTGATCGGCTCGATGGCACGCAGGGCGACTTTGAGCTGCACAACCTCGCGGGGAGAGACGCGCCCGACCGCAACTTTGGAAATAATACGCTCCAGGTCGCCGATCTGTTCTAATTTTTCTTCTAACAGTTCCTTCACCTCAGGATGGCGGAAGAAATATTCCACTACGTCCTGGCGCTCGTGGATCGGCTTCACATCCTTCAACGGGAACAAAATCCAACGGCGCAACATACGCGAACCCATCGGGGAAACAGTCTTGTCCAACACATCCAACAAGCTCGTCCCCTCCTCGTTCATCGTACTGACCAACTCCAAGCTCCGTACCGTAAACTTATCGAGGCGCACATAGCGGTCTTCTTCGATACGGGAAAGAGAGGTGATATGGGAAATATGGGTGTGCTGCGTCTGGTCCAGATAATACAGGATGGCCCCCGAAGCTACGATTCCTAATTTCAAGTGCTGGACACCGAACCCTTTCAGGTTCTTCGTTTCAAAATGTTTCAACAGGCGGTCGTTGGCGGCTTCCGAAGTAAACACCCAGTCGTCCAGTTCGAAAATAAAGAACCGGGGGCCGAAAGCCTCTTCAAAACGTTTACGGCTACCCCGTTCGACCAATACTTCCTTCGGGGAAAAGTTATTCAGCAGTTTATCCGCATAATCAACGGTTCCTTCGGCTGTCAGGAACTCGCCGGTAGAGATATCGAGGAACGCAATCCCACAGACATCCTTACCGAAATGGATGGCGGCAAGGAAGTTGTTTTCTTTATGGTTGAGGATATTGTCGTTGATAGAGACACCTGGGGTCACCAGTTCGGTGATGCCGCGTTTCACCAGTTTTTTCGTGAGCTTAGGATCTTCCAACTGGTCGCAGATGGCTACGCGCTTGCCGGCACGCACCAGTTTAGGCAGATAGCTGTCCAGTGCGTGATGGGGGAAACCGGCCATCTCGATCGTCTGCCCCGGCCCGTTTGCCTTTTTCGTCTGTACGATACCCAGTATTTCTGCTCCGGTCACTGCGTCTTCGCCATACATTTCGTAAAAATCGCCTACACGGAATAGCAGGATTGCATCCGGGTGTTTCGCCTTTATGTCGAAATACTGCTTCATCAAGGGGGTTTCCACTATCTTCGCCACTGTTCTTTTCTTTTTATCAGTTCAACTGCACAAAGGTACGACTTTTCAATCTTTCAAAAAATTCACGAATCGCTTTTTCATTCACCGGAATACATCTTCCGAATCAACGATAGCAACCATATCCATCCGTGCGAAGTTGCCTTTTCATGCTATTCTTTTATATTTTTATGCTCAAAAGCAATTATTTCCTATAAAAAATATAACTTTGTGAATGTTCTAACAAAAAACATATATCATGAAACAAGCAGTTCTAATTTCGACCGGCCTTCTGATGGCAGCTCCTTTCATCCATGCGGAGAAGAACAAAGACAAGAAACCGAATGTCGTTTTCATCCTCGCGGATGATTTGGGTTATGGCGACCTAAGTTGTTACGGACAGGAAAAATTCGAGACACCTAACATCGACAAGCTGGCACAAAGCGGAATGCGCTTTACGCAGTGCTACTCAGGAACAACCGTCAGCGCCCCTTCCCGCTCCTGCCTGCTGACAGGCACGCATAGCGGGCATACGCCTGTACGCGGCAACCTCGAACTCGAACCGGAAGGACAGTTTCCGCTTCCTGCCGATGCCCGTACCATCTTCCAGGTAATGAAAGATGCAGGCTATAAGACGTCCGCTTTCGGCAAATGGGGACTGGGTTATATCGGTTCGACCGGCGATCCCAAAAATCAGGGTTGCGACACCTTCTACGGATATAATTGCCAGTTGCTGGCACACAGCTATTATCCCGACCACCTCTGGGATAACGACAAACGGGTGGAACTTAAAGACAACAACCTGAACGTACAGTACGGAAAAGGTACTTACTCGCAAGACCTTATTCATGGGAAGGCACTGGAATACCTGGACCACATGAATCCGGACGAACCGTTCTTCATGTGGTATCCGACCATCATTCCGCATGCGGAACTGATCGTGCCGGAAGACAGCATCATCCGGAAATTCCGCGGCATGTATCCGGAAAAGCCTTACAAAGGGACTGAACCGGGCAGTCCGGCTTTCCTCAAAGGTGGTTACTGCACGCAATTCCATCCGCATGCCACTTTCGCCGCCATGGTCTACCGTCTGGACGTCTATGTCGGGCAGATCGTCCAGAAATTAAAAGACAAAGGCTTATATGATAACACCATCATCATCTTTGCAAGCGACAACGGTCCGCATATGGAAGGGGGCGCCGATCCCGATTTCTTCAACAGCAACGGTATTTATCGCGGATACAAAAGGGATTTGTACGAAGGCGGCATCCGTGTCCCGATGATCATTTCCTGGCCGGGACATGTCCAACCGAGTACGGAAACAGACTTTATGTGCTCTTTCTGGGATGTACTACCGACTTTCGAAGAAATCATCCGTCCGAAAGCCAAACAGAAGGAGATGGATGGCGTCAGCATGCTTCCCCTCCTGGAAAACCGGAAGGGGCAGAAGGAACATGAATTCCTCTATTTCGAATTCCAGGAATTGAACGGCCGCCAAGCCGTACGCAAAGGACCGTGGAAATTGGTCCACATGAATATTCGAGGCAACAAGCCCTATTACGAACTGTATAACTTGGCTTCCGACCCGTCGGAACGGCATAATGTGCTGGATCAATATCCCGAAAAAGTAGCGGAACTGAAAGACATCATGGTCCGTGAACACAGACCGGATGCGAACTGGCCGCTATTGCCGGATGAAAAATAAACAGAGGGCGGGGTGGTGTGTGCCAGAAACAACGAAACACAATAGTACCATCACCCCCGCTTCACTTTCCTATATTGTAGCGGAGTGACACCGAAATGCTCCTTAAAGTTTTTTCCCATGTAGCTGGGACTGGAGAAACCGACCTTCCAGCTAATCTCCGCAATCGTCAAATCCGTTTTCTCCAATAAGAAAGCGCATTTACGAAGCCTCGTCTGGATGATGAAATCGTTCAAAGTCACTCCCGTTATCGCCTTGATTTTTGTACCCAGCCGAGTGCGGCCGATAGCGATCTCGCGACACCACATGTCAATGTCAAAATCCTTATTCTCCATATTCTCTTCTATGATCCGCACCGAATCGTCCAAAAGTTGTTGATCCAAGCAGTTGGTCGCCAATTCGGAAGGGACCGACGCCACCTCGGCATGAAAACGGGCTTGTTGGCTTTTCAAGGTAGTAATGATATTATGGCATTTCAACAAAAGCAACTCAATGTTGAACGGCTTCATGACATAATCGCTTGCACCACATTTAAGTCCTTCCAAGGCATTTTCCAAATCCACACGGGCTGTCAACAGGACAACCGGAATATGCGATGTCTCCAATTTACGTTTTAATCGTTTGCACATGACAGTTCCAGATATGCCGGGCATCATCACATCGCTGATAATAAGATCCGGCTGCTTCTCCTCTGCCAAACGAATGCCTTCTTCCCCATCCTCTGCCTTATAGACCCTGTATTGGATAGAAAAAGCCGTTTCCAAGACTTGCAGCAAATCCTTATTATCCTCTACAAGTAATACGGAAAATGATTTCTCCGTATCATTCGTGTCCGGTAAATCCGATAAATCGCTCTCATGTATAACCTCTTGCCCAAGCAACATATCGACCGGTTGTGCCTCCGCCGATTTCTGCTCGGAAGTAAAATGCTCATCGCCTAACCGCAAAGCAACAGTAAAAGTAGTCCCCTCACCCAATTCACTCTCCACTCCGATCTGTCCTTTATGTTGCATGATGATCTCATTCGTCAATGACAGCCCGATACCGCTTCCCGGCAAAGAAACACCTGCTGCATTATCTGCCTGGAAAAACCGTTCGAAGATATGTGCTTGCTGGCTACGGGGAATGCCGTAGCCAGTATCAGAGATACGTATCTCTACAATTTTTTTTAAATGAAGTACACTCACCCGAATCGCACCTCCTTTCGGAGTGAACTTAAATGCATTCGAAAGCAAGTTATTAAACGCTTTGCGCATCTGTATCGGATCAAACCACACAAATATGTCGTCTTCAACCATCTCAAAGCTATACTGGATCTGATTCATCAAAGCATAATCCTTAAACGAATCAAATAGCTGACGAATAAATACGACCAAATTCTGCCGACTGACATGAAGCGGCATCTTCCCCTGCTCCAAACGCCTGAGATCAAGCACTTCAGTAATAAGCTGCTGCATCTGAGAAGCATACTGCCGTACCTTCAACAGTTTGCTCCGTAACGCTCCTGCCAAATCGTAATTCTGTAGGACAAGATCGATCTGGGTAATTATCAAAGTCAACGGTGTACGCAGTTCATGCGATATATTGATATAGAATTTCAACTTCATCTGGTTCAACTGCTCGACACGCTTCTTCTCCTGCTGCTCCAGTTGCAACGAAGCCTTCAAGACCGCTTGGCTCCTGTTAAAACGAATCAACCAGACCAGAAACACAAAAACCAACAAACCATACAACACAAAAGCATACCACGAGGCATAGAAAGGCGGACGTACCCGGACAGACAAGCTGATCTGCTTCTCCCCACCCACCTCACGAAGACACAAGGTATACTTTCCCGGAGGAATGGAAGTATAGACAATTTGCTGATGCTGGGTGCGTGTCCATTGCTTGTCCAATCCCTCCATTTTATATTCAAACAAGTTCTTTTCCTGATGTCGGTAATTTGTGGAAGTAAAGCCCAGCGTTATGCTGTTTTGAGCGGAAGGCAAAGTAAATCCGGAAGTATGGAAAACCGACTTATGCAAAATACCGGAAGGGTCGGAAGGTTGAACCGGCATATTATTTACAGAAAGACTATTGAACAATATCTCATAAGGGGCCTCCGTCGACGAAAAATCAGCTTCTTTCAACGCTATCATTCCCTCTACCCCACCGACAAAAATCAGGCTGTCGACAGGAGAAAGATATATACCGCAATTGGCATTCAGGCGGTGCAAGGGAGAAGACTCTCCCAACAACAGATGGGTTCCCTTCCCTGTTTCCATGTCCAACAACGTAATACCTCGGCTGGAAGTAACCAGCAATCGTCCCATGGGAGTGACCAACATACGGAAAGAATCGTCAGTCAACAACTGCCCCTGCTCCCGGCCATAACACGCCCTGAAACCCTCCGACGGATCATACGCCAGCACGCCGATACCTGTCACGGCAAAATAAATATGCCCACGTCCGTCACCGACAATACTTTGTACCGGTTTCTTTCCGATCTTGTCCCACACCGAAGGAATCGGCTCGGCAGACTGATCATCCATACGGACACAAATGACTTCCTTGTTTGCCGGGGCAAGCCACAGCCTGTTTTCCGTATCCAGAAAGGCAGACCTGATAATGCCTCCCGTCTGCTCACGAAGCCTCGGATCGGAAAACAAGGGCGATAACCGTCGGGTATCCAGATCCAGCAAAAACAATCCACCCTGAGAAACAACTATCAAATCATCCTTCCAAGGGATCAAATCGGTAATGATACACTGGCTATTGCTCACGAGCAGATCCGTCCCTACCGATTCCAGACAGCCGGACGAATAACAGTATAAGCCGTATTGAAATGTGCCGATATACAAACGCTCATTTTCGACATCATACCAGACGGATTTGGTGGTAAAAGCCGGCAGCCCCGACAAAACCGCATCAAGAGGTTTTACCTGCCGTGTGTTACGATCCAAACAATTCAGCGTTCCATGTTCGGTTGCCACATATAAATTACCCTTCGTGTCTTCCGTCATCTTCCCAAACAAAAAGCCATTCAAACCTCCTGCCCCACCGATATTGGAATAAAAGACATAATTTTCCGTATCCGGATTGAAATAACTCAGTCCGCCATAATACGTCCCGACCCACATTCCTCCTTGATTATCTTTATAAATGGCATACACCGAAGAATGTTTCAACGACCAAGAGACCTGTTCTTTATGCAATAAATGATAGCAATCATCCAAAGAAGCGGACACAATAGTAATACCGTCATATGTGCCAATCCAGATATTCCCTTTGTCATCTTGGCTGATAGTGCGGACCTGATTATTGACCAAGGAACGTGCAGGATCGTTTTCTTGCCAAGAAACCCACCGGTCCCGGTCCAACATCTTCACCCCGTTCGAGAGCGTGCCTACCCATAATCTCTTCAGATGATCCATAAACAAAGAAGTTGCCGACTCGTTTTCCAACATCACCTGAAACGTATTTCCATTATAATGATATACCCCGTGTGTGGTGGCCATCCAGCAAACATCTCCCTCCCAAAACAAATCTTTTATCACGACCGCCGGATCGGGCAAAATACAGACCATTTCCTTTACACCCTCCGATATGTAACGAAACACTCTATTCTGGGCTGCATAATACAACACCCCGTCATGATACTCCAACGCTTGCGCCTCTACACCAGCCGGCCGGAACGCTTCAGCCTGTTTGTCAAAGACAATCAGTTTCTTGTCGGCCAACATATATACATACGAATGTCCGTCTCCACATATCCCATGAATATTATTATCCTCCACTTCTTCCAAGTAACTGGAAAGACGGAAGGAGCGCACCACTCTTCCATCATATACATTCAGATTATCATTTCCGAACCAAACCAACCCTTGGGCATCCTGATAAATGGAAATAGCCGAAGGTTGCGTAAAATCTTCATTCAAATCAATATGCCTGAAATATAAATCCTTCGAAGACACAGGAAAAAATACACATAAACAAAGAAGAAGATATAAGCATTGGGATTTCATGACTATTCAGGTGTTTAATGCAAAAATAAACTATTTCCAACAATTAATGATAAGGTTTATATATAATTATATCCCCCAAACGAATATCCGGCAGGACGACAAACCTAAAAATACACACAGATGATATTTCGTTACATTGTTGTCGCACTTTCGCTATTCTCTGATGAAAAGACCTTCACCCGGGAAAGAGCGACCATCAAACAATAAAATAGTAATATCCGTCAAAAAAATAATAAAATCCACCGCAAACCGCATTCATCATCTTATCCTCTTAAATTAATACCTCATCCTTTAACAATCAAATAGATTTGCAGCACAAAAATTTTAGAATTCTTGAATCTACTTAAAAATTCGTTTATGAAAAAAGTATTCAGACCTATCGGACTTTTTTTACTTTCCGGTATTTTCTGCACGCCTTCCCAGGTGCATGCAGCAGACAACAAGCCGGAAACGGCATTAACCATCAGTCAACAAAAGAAACAGGTAACAGGAACTGTCGTTGACGAATTCGGGCCTGTTGCCGGAGCCTCTGTCTCTGTAAAAGGAACCAATGAAGGAACCATTACAGACATGGACGGTAATTTCTCTTTGACAGTAAGCCAAGGTGCTACTATCTCTATCTCTTTTATTGGTTATGTTCCGCAAGAAATCAAGTACACCGGACAAACTTCTCTTGCCATCCAATTAGTAGAAGACACACAGAACTTGGATGAAGTGGTCGTAACCGCCATGGGTATCAAAAAGGAAAAACGCGCCTTAAGCTATGCCATGAGCGAACTCAAGTCAGAGGATATCCAACTGGTTCCGGTACAGAACGTGGCCAACTCACTGTATGGAAAAGCTGCCGGCGTACAAATCGCACAAACTGCCGCAGGCCCTACGGGAGGTACGAAGATTCAGATTCGTGGTATCAACTCCGTAGAAGGTAATACGCGTCCGCTGATCGTCGTCGACGGTATTCCTATCAACGATACAGACTCTAACTGGGCAGGTCGCGAACGTGACCAGACACAACAGGGTTCTGCCTTGAACGATATCAACCCAGACGACATAGAATCCATGTCCATCTTGAAAGGCGCCAATGCCGCCGCATTGTACGGTTCGCGTGCGACCAACGGGGTGATTGTGATTACAACCAAACGCGGCGATAGCGGAAAGAAAGGATTAGGCATCCAAGTGGGAACTTCTTACACATACGACCAGCGTGCTTACATGCCCGAATTTCAGAACGTGTTCGGTGGAGGTAGTACACCTTATTTTGTAGCTAACGAAAATGGAGATTATACCTACAGTGGCACTACTTACCGCAGCTTCGGTCCGCGTATGGACGGAACGGAGGTGGTTTGGTGGGATGGCGTAAAACGCCCGTTCTCCCCACAGCCCAATAACTATCGCGATATCTTCAAAGATGGTTTTACCAACAACAACAGTATCTCTATCACGAACGGTTCCGACAAGAACAACATCCGTTTGTCCTATACCAATATGAACTATGCCGGTTATTTGGAAAACTTCAAACAGAACAAACATAACTTCAGTTTTTCCGGCAATTTCAAGGTACATGAACGTTTGACTTTCGATGCTGCCGTCTCTTTCAACATTTCAGATACCAAAAATCCACCCACACGTATTGACCGCGTATCCAATTTCCCGATGCCGCGTAACGAAATCACCCAATTGTGGAAGGATAATTATAAGAACGACGAAGGTTACTTCCTGACAGATGCAATCAGTAATATCAACGGCTCAAACCGCGATAACATCATCAACTATCTGTTATGGCAGCAGAATGAAAATCAATATACACAAACACGCGAGCGTTTGATCGCCTCGTTGTCTGCCAATGTCAAGATCTTCGATTTCCTGAACTTCCGCCTGCGTGGTGGTACGGACCGTTACAATGACAAGAAAGAAGACAAGGAAATGTTTAAGAGATATGCTGACCCGGCGGACATGAGCAACTTGCAAGGCCTCTACAGAAAAACGGACAACCACTACAGAAAAGACTATGTCGAAGGTTTGTTGATGTTCAACAAAACATTCAATGAAGATTACGACATATCTGCCAACTTGGGTATTTCCGGCGAAGACATTGCCGAAACGGGTATGACTTGGAGTTCCGACGGTTTGAAATACAACGGCATGTTCTCTACCAATAATAACAAACAAGATCCGAAAGCAGCCAATAAAGATACGGGATATGACAGAGGCGAGTTCTTGGGCGCCGTGTTCGCATCCGCTCAACTGGCCTACAAACGATACTTGTATCTGGATCTGACGGCCCGCAACGACTGGTCTTCACGCTTGAGCGCAGGCAACCGCAGTTTCTTCTATCCCTCTGCCGGTTTGAGCTTTGTGTTCACGGAAGCATTGAATCTACCTGAATGGTGGAGTTACGGAAAATTGAGAGGATCGTATGCAATCGTAGGTAATACGACACCGACTATTTATTTTACAAATACGGAATATACGTATGGTTCTTTCAATAGCTCGGCAATTACCAACGATTTCGGCAACGATGTTCCGCCTACGAACATTGTTCCGGAAAAGACTTATTCATGGGAATTCGGTCTGGAAAGCCGCCTGTTTAATGGCCGCCTCGGCTTCGACCTGGCTTACTATACCAACAAAACCAAGAACCAAATTATCACCGTACCGGTCGCACCCTCTACAGGAGCCACAGGCATGCGTATGAATGCCGGTGAAATCGGTAACTATGGTATCGAACTTCAATTGAGCGGCACGCCGGTTGAAACAAAAAATTTCACATGGGAAAGTACATTGAACTTTTCTTTTACACACAACGAGTTGATCTCATTGATTGATGGCATGGAAGATCGCTTGATCGGTTCCCCATGGAGTGCAGCCAATTTCAAAGCTGTCCCGGGATATGCAGCACCCAGTGTATTCATCCGCAAATGGATGCGTGACGACCAAGGTAACATGATCGTAGACAAGAATGGCAATTACCAGCAGGAATCCGAATTCACTTATGCCGGAAGCGCTGCTCCTAAGATGGTGGCCGGTTTCACCAACACTTTCCATTACAGGAACTTTTCTTTGAGTGCGCACGTCGATGGTTCATTTGGCGGCAAGTTACTTTCATTCACCAACAACTTCCTGAAAGCCACAGGCGCCGGCAAAGAGTCTTTGTTCGGTCGTGATGAAGAATATGGCGGTCTGGCTTACTATATCGACAAGAACACGAACCAGAAAGTGGCCTTAGACAGCCACAGTGCTTCGGCTCCTGCCAATGCGTTGGAAGGCCGCGTCCATCATGACGGTATGATTGCAGAAGGTGTAAAGGCAGATGGTAGTAAGAATGATATCATCGTGTCGGCTTCCGATTACTATAATTCACGTTATAACCGGAACGGTTCGGAAGATAACCTGTATGATAACACGTATATCAAATTGCGTGAGTTGAAACTGTCTTACCAACTGCCTAATAACTGGGTATCCAAAATCGGTTTGCAGAACTTGAACATCTCTCTCATCGGTAGTAACCTGTTCTATATCTATAAGAGCGTTCCCAACATCAATCCGGAATCAACTCTGGGCACAAGCGGAACCAATGCTTATGTAGAATATACGACTTACCCGTCGGCTCGTAGTTTCGGCTTTGCAATTAAAACAAGTTTTTAAGTTTTTTGAAAATTAATGAACATAATACGTAAATCTATGAAACAAACAATATATGGATTCATTTTAAGCGCAATGGTCGCTTTCTCTTCTTGTTCAGACAAGTTGGATGAGAAACACGATAATCCGGATGCATTTACTTCCAGCGAAATAGAATATCTATTTACCCAAGGAGCGCTTCAAACAATCGCTATCGACTATGTAGATACATACAATCTGACATTCCGCCGTCTGGGAACCTATCTTCAAACAACGGCCCGCCAAGATGGTGAAAACCGCAATACGTTGTATCAGAATATTACCGACGACCTGGGACGTTGGGAAAACTATTACGAAACACGTATGAGAACGCTGACGGAAATCGATAAGATTTATGCCACGTTATCATCCGAAGAACAAAAAAGTTATCAAAAATATTTCGAAGCCACAAAGGTGATGAAAGCCTTCAATACGGCAATCGCCAGTGACTTTTTTGGTAATATGCCTTACTCGGAAGCGTTTACCGCACGTAATGTTATCTACGGAGGAGAAGTGATTTTCCGCCCGAAATATGATACGCAAAAGGATATTTACTACAATATGTTAGACGATTTGAAGACGGCTGCCGATTATTTCAAAACAGCAACTTCAGACGATACATTCAAACGTCAGGATATCATCTATGCAGGCGATTGCCAGCGTTGGTCTAAATTTGCCAATTCACTGCGCCTGCGCTATGCGATGCGTATATCAAACGTAGATCCCGAAAAAACCAAATCCGTACTGTCCGAATTATCTATTGACCAGTTGATCACAGCCAACGAAGACAATGCGTATATCAAAGTTTCAGGCCAGTCAACAGCACCTGACGCCCTATGGCGTGCAATGAATGAAAGTCACTCTACGGGACAAGGTTTTTATATGTATGCACCGGAGTTGATGGTCAACAAGTTCAAAGAGGCAAACGACCCTCGCCTGTATGTCTTGTATCAGCCTGCAACAGATGATGAAGGTAAGGTATATGAAGACTCTAAAGAGATCCTTGGTTATCCGGCTTCTGCCGACAAGGCCATTGCTTTGATTAACGACTATAATGGAAGTACTGAAAAAAGTCTTCGCGAAACCTACGGTTGCCTAAATACGGTTACTTTCCGCAAGAATTACCAATTCCCGGTCGGAATTGGCATGACGGCAGCCGAGACTTATCTTTGTCTGGCGGAAGCCGCCCAACGTGGATTATACAACGGAAATGCGGAGGACTTTTATAACAAAGGCATAGTTTTGTCTGTACAAAACTATTACGACTATTACAAGACCAGTGATGCGGAAGGAAAGGACGAAGAAATAGCCAAAACCAACGTATCGGATGAGACTTTAAATAGCTGGATTGCCTCTTCGGCCTACAAATTCAATGCTTCAAAGGCATTGGAACAGATCGCCACACAGAAGTGGATGCATCTTAACTTCCTGCAAATCTATGAAACATGGGCTGAATATCGCCGTACAGACCTGCCTGTATTGGACGATGACCGCTTGAACGGAGCTTTACTTAACAAGGAAAATGCACCTGTACGTCTGTTGTATCCGTCGAAAGAGGCTTCCATGAATACCGAAAACTACAACGCACAAGCCGAATTCAACAAAATCGACACACGCCTGTGGTGGGATACCAAATAAACGTTCTTCCATTGAACCTCTGACCTTTTGGCGGACGTGTATCAAAATCCGTTTGTGCCATACCGGGCTTGATCCGGCATCTCTTCCTGATGGCTGTAAAATCAGTGTAGTATGAGATGCGGATCAAGCCCGCAAAGACACGCCAAAGGAGAATCGGTAAATTTGACACTCATCCCCCCTTTTTTATTACTGATAATTTACGATATCCAATAAAAGCATGAATTTTAAGTATTTGTTATTAGCAACTGTTTGTCTGGGATGCGGAACCATGCAAGCCAAAGATTCCATCTACAAAAAAGGATGGATAGATCTCAATAAAAACGGCATAAAAGACATCTATGAAGATCCAAAAGCTCCTATCGAAGCACGTGTGCAGGATCTGCTCGGCCAAATGACACTGGAGGAAAAAAGTTGCCAGATGGCCACCCTCTACGGCTTCGGACGCGTCTTGAAAGATTCCCTGCCCACTGAAGGATGGAAAAACGAGATCTGGAAAGATGGCATCGCCAATATCGACGAACAACTGAACGGTATAGGAAGTGCACGCCACAGGACACCGGAGATGATATATCCGTTCAGCAACCACGTCAAAGCAATCAATGAAACACAACGCTGGTTCATTGAAGAAACACGCTTAGGTATTCCCGTCGACTTCTCCAACGAAGGTATCCACGGATTGAATCATACGAAAGCAACTCCCCTTCCAGCTCCCATCAGCATTGGCAGCACCTGGAATCGCGATTTGGTCCATCAGGCAGGAATGATAGCCGGTAAAGAAGCAAAAGCGTTAGGATACAACAATGTGTATGCTCCTATTCTGGATGTAGCCCGTGATCCACGTTGGGGACGGGTATTGGAGACTTACGGAGAAGATCCTTATCTGGTAAGTGAATTAGGCATACAGATGGTAAAGGGGATTCAGAAAAACGGCGTCGCTTCCACCTTGAAGCATTTTGCCGTTTACAGCATTCCTAAAGGCGGACGTGATGCCGCCGTCCGTACCGACCCGCACGTAGCTCCTCGCGAATTGCATGAAATACATCTTTATCCTTTCAAGAGAGTCATCCAGCAAGCACATCCGAAAGGTATAATGAGCAGTTATAACGACTGGGACGGTGTGCCGGTAACAGCCAATTATTATTTCCTCACCAAGTTGCTACGTCAGGAATACGGTTTCAAAGGATACGTGGTCAGCGACAGCGAAGCCGTAGAGTTCGTACAAACCAAACACCATGTTGCCGATTCATATGAAGAAGCCGTACGCCAAGTTGTAGAAGCTGGATTGAACGTTCGTACAAACTTTACTCACCCGAAAGACTATATTATCCCTGTACGCCAACTGGTCAATGAAGGTAAATTGTCGATGGCGTCAGTCGACCGTATGGTTGCCGACGTTTTACGTGTCAAATTCGAACTGGGATTATTCGATTCACCTTATGTAAAAGACCCGAAAGCCGCCGACAAGATCGTCGGTGCGGATAAGCACCGTGACTTCGTCCTGGATATCCAGAAACAATCACTCGTGCTGTTGAAGAATGAAAACAACCTGCTGCCACTGAATAAAAACCGGAGCAAGAAAGTGCTTGTTACCGGTCCGCTCGCAAAAGAAACAAACTATATGATCAGCCGTTACGGTCCGCAGGGATTGGACAATATTACGGTTTATGACGGTATCAAAGACTATTTGGGAGATCAGGCCAAAGTTGTCTACGCCAAAGGGTGTGAAATAAAAGATGCCAACTGGCCCGACAGCGAGATCATCCCCACTCCCCTGACGGATGAAGAAAAAAGAAGCATCTCAGAAGCAACGAGTGCCGCCGCCGGCTGTGACGTGATCATCGCCGTATTGGGCGAAGACGAATCCTGCACGGGCGAAAGCAAATCACGCACCGGACTCGGCCTTCCCGGCCGTCAGCAACAGTTGCTGGAAGAATTGCATGCCACCGGCAAACCAATAGTACTTGTCCTGATCAACGGCCAGCCGCTGACCATCAACTGGGCAGACCGTAACATTCCTTCTATACTCGAAGCTTGGTTTCCTTCCCAGTCGGGCGGAAAAGCGATCGCGCAGACACTATTCGGCGATTACAACCCCGGCGGACGTTTACCTGTCACTTTTCCTAAATCAATCGGACAGATTGAACTCAACTTTCCATTCAAACCGGGTTCACAGGACGGACAATACTTTGCAGGTCCCAACGGCTCAGGAAATACCCGTGTAAACGGTCCTCTATATCCGTTCGGCCACGGATTAAGTTACACAACCTTCGCATACTCGAACCTTGTAATCAAACAGAAAACGCCCTATTCGAAAAGTCCGATAACCATAACCGTAGATGTCACCAATACAGGCAAACGTAGTGGCGATGACGTGGTACAATTGTATATCCGCGATAAAGTCAGCAGCGTTATCACTTACGACTCCGTATTACGCGGCTTCGAACGTACCTCCCTGCAACCGGGTGAAACGAAAACCGCCACATTCACGCTTCTTCCCGAAGACCTCCAGATCCTCGACAGGCACATGGAATGGAGCGTTGAACCCGGTGAGTTTGAAGTCCTCATCGGAGCCTCTTCCGATAACATCAAATTGAAAGATACATTTGTTATAAAGTAAAAAGACTCATAAAAAAATCTCACCAGAGTATACGAACTGCGGTAAACTCTGGTGAGAAATATAAAAACGAACTTAAGTAAGATTTCAATTCGGTTTCACAGCTTGTTCGTCTACCGAAACAAGTTCCATCTCGAATATCAAAGTCGAATAGCCCGGAATATCACCGCTACCGCTTGCGCCATAGGCTAACTGCTGCGGAATCCAAACTTCGTATTTATCCCCTTCGACCATGTGTTGCAAAGCGACCGTCCAGCCTGATATGACGGAACCGTATCCATCCGGATTGACGGTCGAATAATTGGCATAGGTCGAATGGACCGCACACTTAAAAGGCGTACCGTCTTCAAACAGGCGGGCATCAAACTCCGTCCCATCCGTCAAAGAACCTCTATAATATACGGATACACGACTATTGAAATAAGCTTTCTTGCCATCCCCTTTTTTAATCAGCTTGGCAAAGACATATCCGTTACCGGCCTCCGAAGCCCATTTTTCAAAACCGGCTTCATTCACTTTGGCTTGGAAGGCAATGTCCTGTTCCAACTTATAAGCTTCTCTTTCGATAGCTTCAGTATCATCCTCCTCTTTACAGGAAGAGATAACGAAGACACATAACAACATCAACGCGATATGCAGGTATTTCTTCATGCGTTTATTCCATTATCTTTCTTAATAAATTCTTCATGCTTACCTTTTCCGAGATAATGTCATGCAACTTGTCGATGCTTACACGTTCCTGTTCCATCGTATCGCGGAAGCGGATCGTGACACAATTATCCTTCAAAGTATCGTGGTCAACTGTAATACAGTACGGGGTTCCGATAGCATCCTGGCGACGATAGCGCTTGCCGATAGAGTCTTTCTCGTCATACTGGCAACGGAAATCGAAGCGCAACGACTTCATGATCTCCTCGGCCTTTTCAGGCAGACCGTCTTTCTTTACCAACGGCAATACGGCAAGCTTGATAGGAGCCAATGCTGCGGGCAACTTCAATACGACACGTGTCTCGCCGTTTTCCAACGTCTCTTCACAGTAAGAACCGGCCATCACACTCAGGAAAACACGGTCTACACCGATAGAGGTTTCGATCACGTACGGAGTGTAGCTTTGGTTCAGCTCGGGATCGAAATACTGGATCTTCTTGCCCGAGAACTTTTCATGCTGCCCCAAGTCGAAGTTCGTACGGCTATGGATACCTTCCACTTCCTTGAAACCGAACGGCATTTCAAATTCGATATCGGTAGCGGCATTGGCATAGTGAGCAAGCTTTTCGTGATCGTGATAACGGTATTTTTCATCACCCAACCCCATCGCCTGATGCCATTTCAAACGGGTAGCCTTCCATTGCTTGAACCATTCCATCTCTTCGCCCGGGCGAACGAAAAACTGCATTTCCATCTGTTCGAACTCGCGCATACGGAAAATGAACTGGCGAGCTACGATCTCGTTACGGAAAGCCTTACCGATCTGGGCGATACCGAAAGGTATTTTCATACGGCCGGTCTTCTGTACGTTCAGGAAGTTGACGAAAATACCCTGTGCCGTTTCCGGACGCAAATAGACTTTCATTGCCCCGTCGGCAGTCGATCCCATCTCGGTGGAGAACATCAGGTTGAACTGGCGGACATCGGTCCAGTTGCGGGTTCCAGAGATCGGGCAGACAATTTCGCAGTCCAAAATCAACTGGCGCAAGTCCTCGAAATTGGAGTCGTTCATATCTTTCGAGAAACGTTCATGGATCTCGTTCCATTTGGCTTGGTATTCAAGCACCCGTCCGTTCGTTGCACGGAACTGGGCTTCGTCGAAAGCATCGCCGAATTTCTTCGCAGCCTTGGCCACTTCCTTATTCATCTTCTCCTCGATCTTGGCCAAGTGATCTTCGATCAGCACATCGGCACGATACCGTTTCTTGGAATCCTTGTTATCGATCAAAGGATCATTGAACGCGTCGACATGGCCGGATGCTTTCCAGATAGTAGGGTGCATAAAGATAGCCGAGTCGATTCCGACTACATTTTCGTGCAACAGCGTCATGCTGTCCCACCAGTATTTCTTTATGTTATTTTTCAACTCTACGCCATACTGTCCATAATCGTACACCGCACCCAATCCGTCATAAATTTCTGAAGAGGGGAATACGAATCCGTATTCTTTACAGTGCGAAACTAATTTCTTAAATACATCTTCTTGTGCCATAGTAATAATTATGCCTATTTATTAAGTTTGCAAAGTAAGTGATTTTTTCTGTAACCTGTAATAAATTCAGTATCTTATAAGATATTTTCAATGAAACACAGGCAAAAGTGGATGGATTTCTCTGTAAAAAGGAAAGAGGGATGCTTGTTCCAGAAGAGTTTCATGCAAGTGAAACAAAAGTTTCCCGCCGATGGAACAAAAGTTTCATGCCTATGGAACTTTTTTCATCCGGCGGGAGAATAACTATCAGAGCGCTTCTTTAAGGATCTCGCCAACGGTCGGATGCGGGAAGACTATGGCTTTCAGCTCATCGGCCTTCATTCCTTTTTCAATGGCGATACCGGCGATGACAATCAATTCGGAGGCCGGATTTCCCAAGAGATGGGCGCCGACGATCGTTTCGTCTTCGTCCAAAATCAACTTGCACACTCCGTTGCCTTGCTCGTTTTCGGCAACAAAACGGCCGGAGAACGCCATCGGTATCTTCTTGACGGTGTAAGGGGTTCCTTCGGCCTGCAATTCCTCTTCGGTCTTGCCGACACCCGCGATTTCGGGGTTGGTATAGACAACGCCCGGAATGGCTTTATAGCTCATGCTGCGGTTCTTGCCTAAAATATGGTCAACGGCCACTTCCGCCTCGCTGACAGCCGTATGTGCCAACAAAGAAAAAGCGGTAATATCGCCACAAGCATACACATTCGGAATGGAAGTCTGCATGAACTCATTCACCTTGATGCCGTTGCGGAAAGGTTCGGGAGCCAACGTTTCCAAGCCGAACCCTTTGGTCACGGGACGGCGGCCTACACTCAACAGGACTTTTTCGCCCCGGACAACGAACGTCTCGCCATCCTTCCCGACCGTCACATCGCCACCGTTCACTGCCGTCACCTTATGTCCCAAATAGAACCTGACGCCCCGTTTGGCATATTCGGCCTGCAACATATCGGACAGTTCCTTGTCCATCGGCCCGAGTATCTTGTCCTGCATCTCGACCACATGCACTTCCGTTCCCATGCTGTTGAAGAAAGCGGCGAACTCCATGCCGATCACACCGCCACCGATGATCACCAACGAAGCCGGGAGTTCTTTGGACTGCAACGCTTCGCGGCTTGTCCAGTATTCCGTCTCCGCCAACCCCGGAATGGGAGGTATGACGGTCTCCGAACCGGTGCAAATAAGCAGGTTGGCCGCTTCATAAACCGCTTCGCCCGAGGCAATAGTGATCGTTCCGTCGGCTGCCCGGCCTTTGATCTCGGCTTCGCCGCCCACCACTTCCACACCGTTCTCCTTCATCTTCATACGGATGCCGGCTGTCAGTTTCTTTACGACTTTATTCTTACGGGCGATGATCTTCGGGAAATCGAAAGCAGCATTCTCCGCACTTACCGCATATTTGGGAGCGTGTTTGACCGTATCATACACCTTCGCCGAATAAAGCAAAGTCTTTGTCGGCACGCATCCTTCGTTCAGGCATACACCGCCTAACGCGTTCTTCTCAAAAAGCACGGTGGACAAGCCACCCGCAGCCGCCTTTTCAGCAGCCGTATAACCGGCAGGACCGCCCCCGATTATGGCAACATCGTATTTCATGTTCTCAGATTTAATTAAGTTTTATATTGGGATTTATTTGTTGTAATATCGAGATAAATTCATCCTTGTCAGCCGGATAAAAAGAGGAAATCCAAAAGATGTATATGTGCCAATCCTTTTGGTTTTTCCGAATCTGTGCTTTCATGGTAATCTAATTTAAATAACCGGCTCCTTGACTTGTATCTTTGGATTATGCTTTCGCAACAACTTCACGAAATCTTGCTTGTTGACCGGTGAGACCAGAAGCCATTGCATATTCCCTTTATAAATGATCAGCCTGTCTAATGATAAAGCGTAACTCGAAACCGGCATTACCGTCACTTCCACTGCGCTGATTTCCGAAATAGGAATCCGCTTCTCCGGAAAGATGCTGCAATGGGCTATCAGGTAGCCATCTGCCGTTATTTTATACCAAGTCGACAGCAACATGTGCACGCACTCCAGCGTAAACAGCAATAGCATGATCATCGTCACGGGAGACTTTCCCCCCACAAATGCAGCAATGGTGCTTGCCGCCATCACAATCAGTATAAAATGATACCACCAACCGACTTTTGATTTAAAGACTCTGTCCATATCCTGAATTTTGCCGCAAGATAATCATTTTATCTCAAACCATCGGGCAAAAAATCAAAAGGCGATCCATTTCCCCTTAAATGGCGGTATTCCATCTCGCGGATCGGAAACAGATAGCCGGCTTTAGCCATGATGGAGAAGTCGAACACAGCTTGCGGTTGCACGTATAATATCGGGGGCTCATTTAAACCTATCTGGAATAAAGCTCTTTCTGGCAGTCATACGACCAAAACGGGTATCTCCACCACAAATTACCCCGCTTGCTTTTTATTCCTTTCGCTTCCAAGCGCAACTTGTCTATCCAAGGTCTGTAGATAAAAATATAGGCTCCTAACATCAATACACCGATATTCCCTTCTACATAAAACATCAACGCAGCCGGAACCAAAATCCCGGCCACGCAAAGTAAAAGATACAAAAACATATTTTTCATTCTAAAATTCATTTATATGATGAATATCCAAAAATATCACACGCTCTTATCTGTTTGATATATCGGATTATAGGGGAATATCTACATAATCAGCGTTATAATCCAAAAATATAACTCCAGACCAATCTCCCCTAACAACCAATTCCTCCCCATGTTCCACCCCTTTAAGATGCACCTTATAAGATGTGAATATCTCTTTAAAAGTAACACTCGGATAAATTATCAATTTATGTCCCGGTTGTATCTGTAAGATTTTGGATGATTCGATTAAAGGTTTTTTCTTTTGTTCTTTTTCAGAATAAAGCCATTTCGTTCCATCATCATATACAAAACGATCTCCCACCACATCAATAGGAGTTTTTACAAATAACAGGCTGTCAATATAACTGAACGCGCAAACATTAGCACTCCAGAAATTAGAACTCTCTTTAAAATAATCTCCCGGATTGTCTATATAAGTTTGCTCCACAGAAGTATTATTCTCGATCACGATCTCCGGATATTCCTTTATTGTACGTTTCATATATGTGTTCTCATCGAAAACATATTCCACCCTTTCATAAGAAAATGCAGTAGAGGTTTGCTGCTCCTCTTCACGGTCCACTATATCCGGCTGACAAGAGCCAAACCAAAATACTATCTGACACAAATAAATGTATTTTCGCATGTCCTATCTCTATAAAAAAGATGGCATTACAAATAAGTATATAGCAATTTAAATCTACTCTATCTACCAACTTATAATGTCATCTTATTGATTAATATTAATTGATACCTGTTGGAACAGTTGGTATTTTATCTAATAATTTCGTTCGTCCTGTAAGTTTTCCTGTCCTTAAATCATATTCTTCAAGTTTTACCCGAATATTACTGCAATCAACATTTTCCCATACACCCTCTTCCCAAATGTCATATCCAGTATTTATTCCATGCATTTTGGCTCTGTAATTAATACGTGCTTCTTTCATAGTAATTATTATTGAAACTTTAATTTTTGTATATGGGGCTATAACGAGAGGGAAGTTATACTCTCTCTCATCATTTTTCGTTTCAGACTCACCATAGGTCCACTCATTATTTCCACCGACTGATGTTTCAATACGACCTGATGCAAAAAAAGCACCTACTTTAACAGAAGTACTTACATTATAAGTCAATGCTGTTTTTCTATTAAAAGAAGATGTTCTTTGTGCCTTCCTGACAATTTTTGTAGACATTTGCTGTTGTAAGCTACTATTATTTTCATACTCTTCTTCAATAATATCATCAGGCTTATTGATTATTTCACTTTGTGCATACTGGCTCTGTAGTAATTCTGTAATAACAAATTCATCACACGGTCTTATTTCAAATTCTTGCGTTTTCAATTTATTATATTTCGAAAAATTTAAATTCCCATTATTTGTATTAACACCTAATGCCAAATTATACACATCCATCCACCCACCAGAACCTTGCTCCAGCAAATCTTCATTATATAATACAAATGATCTATTATCTGAATTTCCTCTTTTTATATCCCAAGTAGCTCCTGTAGTATTTGTACTACTTTTCACATATAAAACAGGAACCTCTGGATTGCTTGAATATGTTCCAGAAGACAATAAACACTCTGGCTCTTTCTGAGGTGTAAAATAAAATAATCCGGTCAATGGCATAGTTTTTAAAAAGAATTTCTGATTTGATAAACCATCCTTATCTTTTTCTTCATTTTCTAATTTGCATTCAAGATTCTTTCCTTTAAACGTTAAAAACCGCTTTTCAAAAGGATTTTGCTTGATTACAAGTTTTACAGGCATATCTTTTATACCATCAAGTCCCATATCGTCATCATAGGAATAAGTTCTGATTTTTGGAGTCTTTTTCATTCCTATATTACCTACTATTTCTACGATAGAATCATTCTTCATATCAGCACAAATATCTTCTCTAATATCTAAAAAATTGTCGTTATTTTCTGTCAACATATCGACTTCATTTGTGCATGAGATAGTAAAAAAAGACATACATAATGCTGTACCTAATACTATTTTCTTCATTTCAATACAACTTTTAATTAAATTTTACCATAAACTAAATTATCTCCGTCTGTAATAACAATGGAGCTTCCTTCTTTTATCTCCTCTTTCAAAGAAATGAGAATTGAAGGTTGTGTTACCACTGATTGTTCATAAACTACTTCTCCTTCCGAATTTGTCACAGTCACTTGAACGGTTCCTAAATTAGTAGAGAACTCCAACAACAAGTCTTTGTTGTTGTCTTCAAGCCATGCTTGGATGGGCAATAAAGGGATAACAGACTTTGGTCCTTTATCATTCCCTTGTAAGTAAATTCGTTTCTTAGCGAAGCAAGGAAACGAAAGTAATGCTATTAATAGCAAGCATCCGATTTTTCTTAAATAGATCATAATCTTTTATTTTGTTGTTTTTGTGTTTTCGGATGTAAACATAGAAGATACCAGAAAATATGGCAAATCGGGATATGGACAATATCCATTCTATATGGACAGAACTATCCTATAAAAGATTATATACCTTAATAACAATCTGATTATAAACAATATACATTTATGTCATAAAATCATGTAGACCATTCAAAAGTTGTTCTAACGTTTTGGAAATATCTATTAGTCAATGTTTTACAGATCTGTCCCACACGAATTGTCCCTATTTTTACAATAAATTATATGTCTACCATCCCGCCTGGATAATCATCTCGTTGATATCGCACCCTTTTTGGTCTGGACAAAGTTTTCTTCGGGTACGGCTTCGAAACTTATTGACAGAATCGGGACTGACACCTAAAAGAATTGCTTCTTCGCTTAAACGCAGTTTAAAAAAGCTAAGATAACAGATCTTAGTTTCTGTTTTTGTCAGTCCCAATGTGTTTTCTTTCATAAAGAAACTGACATTCGGAAAAAGAGAATCAATCAGATGGAATAAATTTTTCCATTCCTCATTGTCCAATTTTTGTTCAGTGCCGGATTCCGTTATTCGGCATTGTTCTTTTATTGCTTTATATAAAGATGATTTTTTCAATTTTTCAAATTTTAATGCAATAATTTCTTTCTTATATCCGCTTGTATCTTCATGCGCAACAGCTTTTCTTTCCATCTCTTCCATAAGTTTCTGAAGGTGGTCTTCCCATTCTGTTTCCTGTTCTTTATGGCGTTTCTTTTCAGCTTCCAAATACTGCTGTTGTCGATTTATTTCAAGAAGCCTTTTTCGATCTCGTATCTGATGCCATACAATCAATAACAGGCCAATAATTATTGCGAAAGCAAACACCAACCGTTTTTCTGCAATTAATTCATTATTCTCTCGGGCAAAAGCAACTAAATTATGCCGTTTCTCTGCATCAATGATATCTACCTGTTTCTGTTCATTATATAAAGAATCTTTCTTTTCCCGATATTGTTCCAAATAAGAAAGAGCTTTTTCTACATCGCCAGCTTCCTTTTCGATTAAATAGCCCAAATAATATCGATCCATTAACGTATAAGAATTGAAAGTAGGAGCTGTTACTTTTGCTAAATAATACCGAGCCGAATCAAGAATGCTTTCATTATAATAAAGTGTTGCTAAAGACAAATAAGTCGGAGCTTGATCTACCGCATCCAAATCCAAAGATTTAAAAAAGCCAGCTTTTGATTTTTCCATATCGCCCATTAAATCGTAAATATTCCCCATTCCGTTTGCAATCGAAGCCATCCCAACCGAATCGTTCATTGCTGTAACAATCGAATCCGCTTTCAACATCAAGTCCAGTGCCAACGACAAAGAATCATCGAATACCCATGTCCGACTGACATCCCGCAGCGCAAACGCATAACTCCGTTCATTCTCCACCAGTTTAAAAAACTCCGCAGCTTCCTCAAATTTCCTCCGTTCTTCACTCCTTTGCCCTGTGTAGGTGTACAAGTCAGCCGTATAGCTGCAAATATATCCGGCTACATTGTATAAATATTTCTTTTTCGCCAACTCCAAGGCATCCGAATAGGCTTTCGTTGCCGGGATAAACAATTTGTCTTCCACATACGAACGCCCCAAGTAGAGCCCGATCCACGCCTGCTGTTCGGTCGAGCCATGACGTTTGTACCAAGCCAACGCCCGGTCAAGTTGTTCGGTATAGGCCATATCGTTATACGTCTTGTCGGCCGCCCGGCAATACAACATGCACCAACGGGCGAACTGCCGTTCGTTCAGTTTGTCCGGCAAGTCGATCTTAGCCAATATCGCGTATGCGCTGTCCGGATCGGATGTCAACAGCGTTTCCGCCAAGTCCATCCGCTCCGCGGCTTCGGGATCTGTTTTGCAGGAGAAAAAGAGAACAGACAAGAAAACATACAAGCATATATTTTTCATACACATGGGGAAACTTTCTATTTCGCGTCTAAAGATAGGCAAAAAACAGGACAACCGCACCAAAAATAGCCATCAGCGAAAAAGAGGCAAAAACATTATATGGTCAGTCCGTATCGGTGGCGAAAACAGACGGACGCTTTATGATTTTGGAGCGGTTGCCCTGCAGAATTCTCCGGATTTATTCCCGTTATCATCTTATTTCAGTACTCCTGCGCCCCATCCGCTTCCCGAATACTGATGGCAAAACCACCTCCGCTGGCAGCTTTTAAGTTCAACTTGCTCTTGTTGGTCACGATACCTTTTTTGATCGTATATGATTGCGGATTATTTTTCCAGTCGGCGTCTTCCGCATCCGCATAAATCACAGCCACATATTTCTTTCCCGGATCGAGGAAGTCAAAGGACAAACGGGATTCATGTCCATTCTCATCAGCCGTACAGCCAACGAACCAGTTCCCCGTCCCTTTGGCTTTACGGGCGATCGTGATGTAGTCACCCGGCTCCGCTTCCAAATAGATGGATTTGTCCCAGTCGAGTGCCACATCTTTGATAAATTGGAAAGCGTCAGCATGTTGCTCGTAATGCTCGGGTATATCGGCAGCCATCTGTAACGGGCTGTACATCGTCACGTAAAGAGCCAACTGGCGTGCCAGCGTGGAGCGTACCTGCGACGTGTTAGACGGATTCATCACGCTACAACGTGTCTCGAAGATGCCCGGCGTATAATCCATCGGCCCGCCGATCAGGCGAGTAAATGGCAAAATGGTCGTATGATCCACGTTGTTGCCTCCAAACGATTCATACTCTGTCCCGCGAGCCGATTCGTTTCCGATCAAGTTCGGATATGTCCGGCACAGACCTGTCGGGCGTGTCGCTTCATGGGCATTGACCATGATCTTATAGTCGGCCGCTTTCTTTACGGCATACAGATAATGATCGCACATCCACTGACCGTAATGGTGTTCACCGCGGGGAATGATGTCACCGACATAACCGCTCTTGACACTGGTATAACCGTTGTCTACCATGAACTGGTAAGCCTTGTCAAGATGCCGTTCATAGTTGCGGACAGAAGCCGACGTCTCATGGTGCATGATCATTTTTATCCCTTTGCCGGCCGCATATCGGTGAATTTCCTGCACGTCGAAATCAGGATAGGGAGTGACGAAATCGAACACATGATCTTTGCTCTTGCCGAACCAGTCTTCCCAACCTTCGTTCCATCCTTCCACCAAAACCGCGTCGAAACCGTTAGCAGCCGCAAAGTCGATATAGCGCTTCACATTGGCCGTGTTGGCGGAATGACGTCCGTTGGGTTTACTCTTCGAATAATCGGTTTCGCCCAATTTCACGCTGCTCAATTCGTCGGTATAAGCCCATGTCCCTTTATTTGTGATCATGTCCCACCATACCCCGATATATTTGGTCGGTTTGATCCAGGAGACATCCTCCAGCTTGCACGGTTCGTTGAGGTTCAAAGTAATGCGTGAAGCCAAAATCTTACGGGCGTCATCGCTTACGATAACCGTTCTCCACGGCGACTGGCAAGGGGTCTGCATATACCCCTTGTCGCCTTGAGCATCCGGGGTCAGCCACGATTCGAATGTCATCGTTTTGTCATCCAGGTTCAGATGCATACAGGAATAGTCTACCAAAGCAGCTTCATGCAGGTTGATATATAACCCGTTATCCGATTTCATCATCAAAGGAGTCTGTACACCGGTCTGCGAGAAAGGGGTTTGCGACGAGTTGGGAGTGACAGCCTCTTTCATCAAACCACGAATCTCGCTTAGGCGGGAAGTCATGGTGCTATATTCCTGTGTATCATAATCGCCCGGCAACCAAAACGTCTTATGATCGCCTGCCATGGCAAACTGCGACTTCTCTTCCTTGATCACGAAGTAGTTCAACTCCTTCTGCTGTGGAAATTCATAACGGAAACCCAGTCCGTCATTAAACAGGCGGAAGCGGAGCACAATGTGGCGATTGTTGGACGGTTGCTCCAAGGTCACCGCCAGTTCATTGTAGTTGTTCCGGATCTCTTTTTCTTCACCCCAGACCGGTTGCCAAGTTTCATCGAAACTCGAAGTCTTGGCGTCCTTTATCCGGAACCCGTCATACAGGTTCGTTTTCTTGTCCAATGTATTCACATCCTTGCGCTGTTTGAACTCAAAGTCAATCGCGGCATCCGCATCCTCTTTCTTCAATTCCAAACCGAGACGGCTGGGCTTGATCACCTCTTTTTGTTTATAACTCAATTCATAAACAGGTGCTCCCTGTGCATCAAGGCGAAAATCCATCTTCAGGTTTCCGTCTGGCGACAACAACTGTTGTGCGTAGCCGACCGTACAACTTCCAAGCAGTACGATCCACGTTAATACTTTATTCTTCATGGTGCAATTACTATATATTTAATCTACTTTTCCGAATTCAAGAATCAAGACACCTTTGCCTTTCAATGATACGGAGCCTTGCAACTCAACATGGCGGCCGTCCAGCAGATCGTAAGCCCGGCGGGCGGGAAGGACTTCCTGATAAGGAGCCAGGTCAACCGTACGATCGGCCTCGGAACCGTTTAGGAATACAACAACGGAATGATTTCCGTACTTACGCTCATACACATAGACCTCGTTCTGTGTAATAAAATGTTTGAACGAACCTTTACCAATCGCATCGTTACCCTTTCGCCAATTAAGCAGTTTGCTTACATAAGTATAGGCTTCATTTTGCAGGAGGGTACGACCGCTTGGCGTAAACGCATTTTGCTTATCACCTGCCCATCCGCCCGGGAAGTCACGCCGCAAAGCTCCATCACCTTCGGATTTGTCTGCGGCCATCAGTATTTCGGTTCCGTAATAGATCTGCGGAATGCCACGAACAGTCAGCAAGAAAGCCAAAGCCTGTTTGAAACGGTTCAAGTCACCTGTGGGCGGCACTTTATAGAAACGGGATGTGTCGTGATTGTCAAGGAAAACCAGCAGGTTCATCGGATCGGCATATACAATATCCTGTGACAGATAATCGTAGATGGAAGCCAAGCCGTTGTTCCAGCCAAACGCCGACGACATGATATTCATCAATGGGAAATCCATAACCGAAGGCAGACAGGAGTTCCGGGGATAAGCTACCTTGCTGTCTTTTTGCCAGAAAGAGACCCCCACATTGCTTCCTACCCATGTTTCTCCCACGATGTTGAAATCGGGATACTCGGCATTGACTGCCCTACACCAGCGCGCCATCATGTCAAAATCGGCATACGGATGCGTATCTTGGCGGATACCGTTGATCCCGGCATATTCAATCCACCAGATACTGTTCTGGATCAGATAAGAGGCAACATGCCTGTTGCGCTGGTTCAAATCGGGCATTGACCGAGTGAACCAACCGTCTACATTTTTTACTTTGTCATAGTCCGAACGGTGGACATCCATCTGCGGCATCGTCTGATAGCCGGTCTGGACGAAATGATCCTGGAAGTTAAACCAGTTGTCCGACGGTTTATCCTTGAAGAAAAAGTGTTCGCTTCCACAATGATTGAAAATCATGTCCATCACGATCTTCAGCCCTTTCTCATGTGCGGCACGTACCAATTGCCGAAACTCTTCATTGTCACCGAAACGGGGGTCGACTTCATAATAATCAGTAATAGCATACCCATGATAGGAACCGCCGCCCATATCATTCTTCTGGATAGGATTCAGCCAGATGGCCGTAACGCCCAGATCGGTGAAATAATCCAGATGGTCTTTTATCCCTTTCAGGTCTCCTCCGTGACGGGCATACATATCCGCACGATCCACCTTCGACTCGCGCATTCCCGGAACGACATCATTTTCCGGGTTGCCATTCGCAAAACGGTCAGGCATGACCAAGTACAAGACATCCGAAGCATGAAAACCTTCCCGAGCCGATGAGTCTTTTTCACGCGCCTTTATCTGATACGGGATGATCGTTTGCTCTCCGTTTTTTGTCAGTCGGATATCGAATTGCTGCGGGGCCGTTTCCGACAAATCCAGATAAAGCAACAAGTAATTCGGATTTTGTAATTTCACGATTTCTTTCACACGGATATCGGATGCGGTTATCGATACGCTATCAGTCGCTATGTCCGTACCGTATAATAAAATTTGTAGCTCAGGATTCTTCATCCCCGACCACCAGAAAGCAGGTTCGGCTTTTTGGATTTTTACTTTTGACCAAACAGGCAGGCAAAAGCCTAAACTTAACACAAAGGTTACAATTATCTTTTTCATGGAACTATTTGTTGGTGAATGATGGCAAATGTAGCAGGAAGGAACACCAAGAAAACAATCAAGAAAAAAAATCAAAATAGATAAAACATTTTTTTCATTGAAAAACAGAATCATAAATAATCTATCTTCAATGAAAAATCAAACCGGATTAAAAGTTTTTTCCTTAAATTTGCCACAAATGAATCAACAATGAGAAGCACGATATGTTACCTTTTCCTTTTCTTTTTGTCGATACAGCCAGCTTTTGCATCCGGCAACGAGAAATCGATCGGTTCTTTACTTAAAGAGCTGGATCGTACAATCGCGAGAAAAACTGATTTCCAAAAACAGAGAGAACATGAAATAGACAAAATCAAAAAACAAATACGTGCCTCCTCGTCAGCGACCGACAAATACCAGCTATACAGTGCCCTGTACGGCCTTTATCTCCATTACCAGGCAGACTCAGCTTTACATATCTTAAAAAAAAGGGAAGAACTACTGCCGGTCCTCAAGAATACCCAATACGATAATCAGCAATGGATTGCGCGAGCCGAAGTTTTAGGTATCATGGGGCTCTACAACGAGGTAGGTGAACTGCTCAAGCAGGTACAACTGGAACAGCTCGATGACAGCTCTTTGCTCTACTATTATTACGCTTGCCGCAGTTATTACGGTTGGATTGCCGACTATACCAGAACCGACGAACGATACAAATATATCGAAAAAACGAATGCTTACCGTGATTCCATATTATCCCAGACCAACAACAAACTCGACCATAACATCGTGTTGGCCGATAAAATGATTGTTGACGGAGAACCGGACAAGGCCATCGAGCTCATCAATAAAGAATTAGAGCATGTGGAAAATCAAGGTTCACTGGTTTTCCTCTTATACAACCTATCACAAGCCTACGCCCGGAAAGGGAATAAAGAAAAACAAATCTATTATCTGGCACAAACAGCCATTGCCGACCTGAAAGAGGCCAAACGTGAATATACCTCCTTACAAAAATTGGCTCTGCTACTTTTTGAAAAAGGCGATATCGAGCGGGCCTATCGCTATCTGAGCTGTTCGATGGAAGATGCCGTCGCTTGTAATGCCCGGCTTCGCTCGGTGGAAGTGACAGAGTTTTTCCCGATCGTTGACAAGGTATATAACCTGAAAATAGAGAAAGAGAAACAAATATCGCGCACATTATTGATCAGCGTTAGCTTTTTATCTTTCTTATTATTGATAACAATCGTCTACCTGTATCGGCAAATGAAAAAACTGTCTTCCATGCGGAAAGAGTTGAGTGTCACCAACAAGCAACTGCAAGCCATTAATAACGAACTAAACCAAGCCAGCAAAATCAAAGAGGAATACATCGCCCTCTACCTGAATCGATGTGTAATTTACCTGGACAAACTGGATGCTTATCGTCGGTCGCTGGCCAAAATGGCAATGGCATCCCGGTTGGAAGATCTCTTCAAAACCATCAAATCAGAACAATTCATACGTGACGAACGAAAAAACTTTTACAATGAATTTGATAAATCGTTCTTGCAACTATTCCCTCGTTTTATCGAATCTTTCAATGAATTGATGACCGAAGAAGGGAAATTATATCCCAAATCCGGAGAGATCCTGTCAACCGAACTGCGTATCTTCGCCCTTATCCGGTTGGGGATAAGCGATAGTAGCAGTATCGCCCAATTTCTCGGCTATTCACTGGCGACGGTCTATTCCTACCGTAGCAAGGTGAAAAGCAAGGCATTGGACAAGAGTACGTTCGAAAAACAAATTAGTTCTTTATGATTTGTTTCACAAAAGCCTACGGAATTATTTCACCTTTTGTCGGGCAAATGACAAGACGGTCGTAATTTATCAAGCTCTTTTTGATGTTTCCGTATATCCCATCAAAAGAAAATCCTCCGCACCGTTTCCTCTGCCGAAACTATTTTACACAAAAGCAGCCTTTATTAGGTACAACCAAATAAGTTAATTCCTAACTTTGTCAGCCACAAAGGATATAAACTATGGTACAACAATTCGATTTCTTAGTGATCGGTTCCGGCATCGCCGGCATGAGCCTCGCCTTAAAGGTGGCCGATAAAGGAAAAGTAGCCATTATCTGCAAGACAGAGCTGGAAGAAGCGAACACCTATTTCGCGCAGGGAGGTATTGCTTCGGTAACAAACCTGCTGGTAGACAATTTCGACAAGCATATTGAAGATACAATGATTGCCGGCGACTGGATCAACGACAGGGAAGCCGTAGAGATGGTCGTACGGAGCGCACCGGATCAGATAAAGGAACTCATCAACTGGGGTGTGAATTTCGACAAGAAGGAGAACGGAGATTTCGACCTTCACCGCGAAGGAGGGCATTCCGAATTCCGCATCCTGCACCATAAGGATAATACCGGCGCCGAGATCCAACTAAGCCTCATCGAAGCAATCAAGAGACATCCCAACATCACGATATTCAACCACCATTTTGCGGTAGAGATCATCACGCAGCATCATTTGGGCATCATCGTCACCCGCCATACGCCGGGCATCAAATGTTACGGTGCATACGTGCTGAACGAAGACACCGGCAAGGTGGACACGTTCCTGTCCAAAGTGACGGTCATGGCTACAGGCGGATGCGAAGCGGTCTACCGCAACACGACCAACCCGCTGATCGCTACAGGCGACGGCATCGCAATGGTGTACCGTGCCAAAGGAGCAGTCAAAAACATGGAGTTCATCCAGTTCCACCCGACAGCCCTGTTCCATCCGGGCGATCGCCCTTGTTTTCTGATCACCGAGGCCATGCGTGGGTATGGAGGTGTCCTACGCACGCTGGACGGAAAAGAATTTATGCAGAAATACGACAAACGTCTGTCTCTCGCCCCGCGTGATATCGTAGCGCGTGCAATCGACAACGAGATGAAGCTCCGAGGTGAAGATCACGTCTATCTGGATGTAACACACAAAGATCCGGAAGAGACGAAAAAGCATTTCCCCAATATCTACAAGAAATGCCTCAGCATCGGCATCGACATCACAAAAGATTATATTCCGGTGGCCCCGGCCGCCCATTATCTATGTGGTGGTATCTGTGTCGATCTGAACGGACAATCCAGCATCCGCCGCCTCTATGCTATCGGCGAATGCTCCTGCACCGGACTGCACGGCGGAAACCGCCTGGCTTCCAACTCACTGATTGAAGCGGTCGTATATGCGGATGCAGCAGCCAAACATATTTTGAGCGTCCTCGAACGTTACGACTTCAACACTGATATCCCCGAATGGAACGACGAGGGTACGATCTCCACCGAAGAGCGCGTGCTGATCACCCAGAGCATGAAAGAAGTGAACCAGATCATGGAATCTTACGTCGGTATCGTCCGCAGCAATACCCGTCTGACCCGTGCTTGGAACCGCCTGGACATCCTATACGAAGAGACAGAAAGTCTCTTCAAACGTTGCAAGGCCTCCAAAGAACTGTGTGAACTGCGTAACATGATCAACGTCGGCTACCTGATCACCCGACAGGCGATGGAACGCAAGGAAAGCCGCGGATTGCACTACACGATCGACTATCCGCCGGCAAAAAAAGATTAAAGAACTTCAGAAAGGAATGTGTCAAAAAGAACTTCGGCACATTCCTTTCCATACTAAATTCTGTTACGAATAGAAAAAGCACCATCTGTTATTATTCCTTTTGTTCCTCTCCGCCGCCTGTTCAACGCACAAAAAGTATGGCGCGTGTGAATACCCGGTATAACGACCAAGGAGGCATCCGATAATTATTGGGGATAACCCCAAGGATAAGCCATGTTAGCAAAACAGACAATAACCCTTATCGGAAGG
>ERZ777011.306-NODE-306-length-79331-cov-58.354912_pt1 | contig 79331 bp, 73 predicted proteins | sample MGYA00374964_ERZ777011 | MGnify/ENA primary metagenome ERZ777011 (study PRJEB29310, sample SAMD00008975) | mouse gut metagenome | study: EMG produced TPA metagenomics assembly of the Metagenome analysis of fecal microbiota from mouse which was promoted... | reverse complement strand
GTTCAAAATATTCAATTCTCAAAAGCTTTAACAAAGGGAGTTCTGCAACACCCTCGAAAATCTGCTTTTGAAATCGTTTGTGGAGGTTGACATCAAGCAATGGAGCGATGCGGTTTCCACTACTTCAAAGTGGAATAAGTTTCGCTCCGGTGAAGGTAAGTATCTTTGCGATAAACTGGATGAAATCACCGCAACCATTGACTTGGTTTTATCCCAGCCTAATCCGACAAAGAAAAAGCTGGAGAAAGCAATTGTCTCGGTCGCACAGCGTGAGCAGATTCAAGAACAGGCCGCTCTTAGAAAAGCACAGGAGGAAGCACAGGAACGGAAGAGAACTCAACGTGAGGCTGAACAGCGGCGCAAAAAAGAAGAACTTGAAGCAATGCTCCGTCAACGTGAAGAATCCTTCATTGTGGCTCTTGATGTCTTTATTGATGCTGCTCCAGCCCGAACATGGCATGGCAAACCAATCGGACTAAAAACCATACAGCACTACAAGCATCTCCGCCGCTATATCCGCGACTTTATGAATAAGAAACATATCACCGATATTCGATTTGATGAACTCAATAAGTCATTCTATTCCGAGTATCTTACATTTGCATACGGCGAAGGATTGAAACTGAATACTATCGGTGACCATATCAAGGTTATAAAGACTGTCATCCGTGACCAGCCTATGCGCATACAGTGTATGGCAGAGGAGTTTTTACGCTGTGAGAAACTGAAAGAAGAATCAGAGAGTATTGCCCTGCTTGAAAGTGAAATCGCATTGATAGCAAAACAGGAGTTGCCGACTGAACATCTGCAGACTGTGCGCAATATGTTTGTGCTGATGTGCTGGACCGGTGTGCGCCATTCTGACCTCGAACAGCTCAACTACAATTCTATTCAAGTGACTGAAGATGGTGAGCGTTATTTTCAATTCAAGGCTAACAAAACTGATAAGACATCGGTCGTCAAAATACTGCCTGAGGCTCAGTCTATTCTCGACCTTTACAATGACGGTAAAGAAATGCCGCGTGTAATAAGCAACCAGAAGTTCAATGACGCACTGAAGGATATTATGAAGGCGGTTTATGAGGCGAACCCGGAAAGCACATTGGCTGGATATGTCACCAAAGCCTACACCGCAGATGTAGGTAACGGAAGAGCCGGACGCAAGAAAGACATTTATCAGCGTTGGCAGATGGTAAGCTGCCATACAGCTCGACGTTCTTTCGCTACCAATATGCGACTACGAGGAAACGACCGCGATGTAATCTGTGCCGCCACCGGTCACACTACGGAAGCATCACTTAGCCGCTATATCAAAGAAGACCGCCTCACCCGTGCATCACGATTGAAATGATAGCAGTGCAAAAGAAGAAACTTTCTTTTCACCAGCCACACTATATATTGGTTTGGTTTAACTCGGGTATATATAGCCCGAATTAAACCAAACTTAATTGTGAAATCACAGTTTGTCTTATTGTGATATGTGAAATTATAAATACTGCGATGTAATTGCTTGTATAATTGGAAATAAAGCACTAACTTTGCGCTACCTAAAAAGGACAATAAAGCGTTTATTATCCTTCTGTAATCCGCAAAAATGAAACAGGCCATAATATCAAAAGTCAATCGTAGCAGGAAGGGGACAATCTTCTTGCCGGATAGTTTTTTGCCCATTGATACCCATTACGCCTCCAATATTTTATCGGAACTGTGTAATGCCGGTAAACTCGTCAGAGTCGCAACCGGGATATATGTTAAGCCAAAGATGTCAAGGTTTGGACCTGTGATGCCTACAATCGGCGAAATTGCGCAAACCATAGCAAAACGTGATGATGCACAACTATTGCCAACAGGAGCTACTGCCGAGAACTATCTCGGCTTCTCAACACAGGTTCCAATGAACGCTGTATATCTTACATCCGGTACTCCTCGAAAAATAAAGATTGGCCGAAGGACTTTGACGCTTAAACATAGTGTGCCGTCAACATTTGCCTATAAGGGTAAAATTATGCCTATATTAGTGCTCGCACTAAAATCTATCAAGCAGTATAATGTTGACAATGAAACTCTTGATGTTGTTTATGGAGTATTGAAGGACAATCCTGAGGACGACACTTGGCATGAGGATATAGCCCATGCTCCACGCTGGATCAGAAAAATAGTAATCGAAACAAAAGAAAAAATCAAACGAAATGAGCAGATGGATTGACGCTTCGGATGCAGACCGCCAACAGTCGGCTTACATCATAGCAACCGAAAAGAATATCAGCGAAGGTGCAGTTGAAAAAGACTGGTGGGTAACTGCCATTCTGAAAGTGCTGTTTTCTCTTTCGCCGGCTAAATATATGTTCTTTAAGGGAGGTACAAGCCTCAGTAAAGGATGGAACTTGATAGACCGCTTTTCGGAAGATATCGACATCGCACTATATCGTGACTTCTATCTCGATGTTTTGGGTAAAGAATGTGCCAAAGCATCCACGAACAATCAGGTCAAGAATCTGCGTATTGCCAATCGCAATTATATCCTTGGCGAATTTACAGAGGAATTGACAACGAAACTCAATGAAGCCGGATTGAGCGAATGTCGGGTTGTACCGATAACGACAAAAAAGGATGGCTCACCAATCGACCACGATAGCGATCCGGTAATCATTGAAATTCATTATCCGGTTAAGGTTAGCTCCGATGCCTATGTTCGCCCCGTTGTCAAGATTGAGATAAGTTGTCTTTCGATGAAAGAGCCTTACGAAGTCAAGCGCATATCTTCTCTTGTTGGAGAGGCGTTTCCTCAAATTGACGATGAGACCATTGCCGACATTCCGACTATAACACCGACACGCACATTCCTTGAAAAAGCGTTTCTGCTAAACGAAGAATATCAGCGAAAGAATCCTCGCACCGAACGCATGAGCCGACACCTATATGATTTGGAACGACTAATGGATACACAATTTGCAGAGACCGCATTGTCTGACATGGAGCTATATCAGGAAATAATTGCACACCGTCAGCGATTCTATCATGTCGGTGGCGTCAACTATGAGCTAAATCATCCGTCAACAATCACATTTTGCCCCACAGGAGATTTGCGAGAAAAGATGCGACTTGACTACGAAGCAATGAAAACCTCGATGATCTACGGCGAAAAGTTGTCGTTTGAAACGCTAATCGCCCGGCTTGAACAGTTGCAAGAGCGTTTCAAGTCAATCAAATAACAAGATAATAATATTCCTATGAATAATAAAGATTTAGAACAGCGTGCAAGAGTCGTAGATGCTGTAAAAAGATGTCATGATAATCCTACGCCTGCAAACTCATCCAAGTTTTTGATTGAATTGGCAAAACTTGACATCGTTCTGTCAAATAATACCGAAGAAGAAAAAGAGGCAGCTAAAGATTGGGCTGACTTAACTTATGAATTATTCGCATCCAAGGATTACGAAAAAGCGAAACCGATTCTTGCTAAATTGATGTCAGATGTAGATAACCTCATCAATGGCTCCCAGCGTTGATATACGATTGTGTTGTTTTTTGCACACATAAGTAAAATACTATTAACACAAGACAATAAACGATGGATAAAGAACTTGTTGCTCTGCATCCATCGTTTTTGCTATTATTTCAGAGCTGTCATTGCATCAAGCAAGTCCTGATAGCAGGTCGCTTTATGATAGCGCACATTGGCAGTTGACATTTCGTTGAACAGCCTTGTACAACAATCAATCTTGGCATTTTCGATAGCGTTCAGCTGCATTGATTGTAGCGAGCCTTTGGTCTCAGCTATGAAGAAAATGTGCTTGACGCTGCCTTTTTGCATAGCTATCGCCCAATCGGGAGCATAATTGCCGACCGGTGTGGGAATTTGGAAAGAGCGAGGGAGTTTGGCATAGACAACAACCTCGCTTGCTTCGTCAAGGTCATGGGCAAAGTTACGCTCGCCGATACTGTCGGAAACGACATAATCGGTAACGTGTTTGGTCGCCTGATATGCCTTGTCAAATTCAGCTTTGCTTGCCGCGGTGAAAATGTCGGAGCCATAAGTGCCATCAGTCAGATGGTAATGTATGTGGTCTACAATCATTGTAGCCTTCTGCTCCCGAATGATTTGAATGACTTTGCGGATAAATTCTTCCGGGTTGTTGCGAAACAGACCGAGTTTCGCCGGACGAAGCCCCTGAAGAATTTTAGCGGCGGTGCGACGCGTAATGTTCGCGCCCTTTGCCACCTGCCCGATAAGGTCATACTTCACTGAAGAAGTGCTTATGTCGGTCAACTCCTGCGAGGTCGATTTTGTATCACCGAACGCTGTTACCTCTTCGGTATCTTGTTGACCTTCAATCTTGATGTATCGTAGAGTGCGTACTTTCAGTTCGTCAGTATTGAGATGCAGAACAGACTTCTCGACCAACTCGTCAGAGTCATAGCTGACGGTATAGACGTATTGGTGGTTTATAGCTTTCCAAAGAGCTTGAAACTCGTCACGATAGAAATTAGCATTGAGCTTCGGCTCCGGCAATTTCGTCTTGGCACCGTTCTCGGTCATACCCTCCAACAGCGACGGGTTAAAGATGGAGTTTATGAGCATGGTTATACCATCAGCCATCGGAGCGAGCTTCTCTCCGTATGGAGCAAGTGCTTCGGCAGCAAGGTCGGCATGATACTTTGGCGTTATGTTGCCGTTGCTGTCAACATAAGCATTGTCTTCGAGATAAATCATGATGCGGCTTGCCTCGATATCGCTTATGATATGTAGCTGACCGTCAACCTTAATGGTCTTGCCTTCAAAATAATTTGACGATGCTTTTGATGCACGTTCACGCAGAGCCTCGCGGGTTTCACGTTGGAGAGCATTTGTAAAGTCGGCATAGCTTTCATTGGCGATGACAGTAAGCACATTTACGTTATGAACATCCTCGCCGAGTAGTTCCTTGTCCTGACGGATACCATTGCGGTCAACGGCAATACGCAAGCCACGACCTACCTCTTGCCGCTTGGCGGTAGTGGAATTGCTGTGGCGAAGCGTACAGATCTGGAACACGTTGGGGTTATCCCAACCCTCGCGGAGTGCGGAGTGAGAGAAGATGAAGCGGGTCGGTTCCTCAAAACTCAGCAGACGTTCCTTGTCGCGAAGAATTAGGTCGTAGTCCGAGGCTTCTTCCGACACGTCGGAGCCACGCTTCGTCTTGGTTTCGACCATCTTCCCTTTCTTGTCAATGGAGAAATAGCCGCGATGCACCTGATAAGGATAGAAGCGGCGCAGATACTCGTTGTATTCCTCATCATAGATGTGGAACTCGTCATTGACAAGCCGTGCGTATTCCTCTTCGAAGATCGTCTGGAAAATACCCTTTTCAGGATTGCCATCCTTGTCGTAGCGACGGTATTTAGCGACTTCGTCGATAAAGAACAGCGACAAACATTTGATGCCTTTTTTGAAAAGCTGACGTTCACGCTCGAAGTGGGCTTTTATAGTCTCGCGTATTTGGACGCGCTGCATGTGCAGTTCGTTGGAGTCGCCCACGAGGTCGCCCTTTCGGAGTGTAACTCCGTTGAGGAACTTAACGAAAGCAATGGGCTGAGTATTAGAGCCGGGGAAAATCTCGGCAATATCATACCCCTTATACTGGAGAAGTTCGTTGGACTCCACGTAGAGCGAATCACCGACACCGAGAGTTTTGAAATGACGGCGAGGCTCACCGGCGGCATTCTTGACCTCGATGCAGATACGCGCCATCGGGGGCTTGCTCGGTGAAAGGATAATGTTTTCGAGATACATATATCCGTTAGTGCCTCGCAGGTTTTTCAGTTCAAAACCGATAACCTTGATGCGCTTGACAAGACGCTCGCGGTAAGCGTCGAGCGCGTCGAGCGCATAGACAGTGTCGTGCTTCGTGCGGTGAGTTGCAGAATAATTCAACACGAAAAGCGGGTTGAACTTTTTGAGGGCATTCTGCGTAGCGGCGCCCTCCATCTTCTGCGGCTCGTCCATGATGATGATTGGGCGGTTGGCGGCAATCACGTCGATAGGACGGCGAGAAGCAAATTTATCTTGTTCAGAATATATAATGCGTGCAAATTTATCACCACTTTTCCCTTTCGCTTTTGCTCTATCTTCACTCATAGATTGAGCGAAAGCCTGAGTGTTTATAATCATCACATTCAGCCCGGCATCCTGTGAGAACTGGTCGAGCTGATTGAGGTTCGAGCTGTTGTAGACAAACCAACGAGCTTTCTTTCCGTAAGACTCCATGAAATGTTCTTCAAGCATACGAAAAGATTTGGCTACACCCTCACGGATGGCGATGCTTGGTACAACGATGATGAACTTCGACCAACCGTAGAGTTTGTTAAGTTCAAACATCGTCTTGATGTAGACGTAGGTCTTACCCGTACCGGTTTCCATCTCAACATCAAGGTTGACGGCACCGAGGCCGTCGATCTTGGTCAGAGATTTGGAAAGAGGTACGCCTGCCGATGTCTGCACCGAGTGAAGATTGTCGAGCAGTTGCTTTGCCGACAATTCTACGTCAGCATTACGATATCCGTCATCGTCAAGCATTTCGCGCATCACACCGCTCTTGATTTTGCCTAAGTCACGACGATAGTGTGTTCCGTTGCGATTAGGCTGACCGGTGAAGATGGCGGTAGTGTTCTCGACGGCCTCAGTCTGATAGCCCTGAATCTTAAACTTGAACTTCATAGGGCTTACAGGATTTTGCGGATTGTATCGGGAGAGTAGTGGCGGAAGATTTGCTCGAAGTTGTCGAGGACATTGTCGTTGGCGGCTGAGGCATCGCGCATCACGAAGTATTGCGGCTGCATCTTGGCAATCTCTGTCACGGTAGACTCGTTCACATCCGTATCAAATGTGGCGATAAGATAACCCCCGTCAACGAAGAACACTTTCTTGCCGTTGACTTCCTTCTCTTCGATTTTTGCCGACAGCTCGATATTGAGTTCCGGCATCACTTGGAAAAGGAGATCGAGCGGAGTACGGTCAGACTTGACATTATCAACAGTGTTGAAAAGGTTCTGTTCGTTGAAATCTTCGGGAGTATAGTACACGTCCTCCATATTCGACGAGTCAAGTTTTAGGACACGGAAGCCGAAGTCTATATGTGAGGCTTCTTTCCCATTTTCTTCTAAGATTCGCTGGGCAGCAAGCTTTAACCGTTGTTTAGCTAATTCTGTAACAAGGTGCGGTTTACCAATTTTATCAAGATACTTAACTGCGGCTTCTGCTATTTTACGAGAAGCAGGGATTGAGATTTTTTCAGGCTCAATTTTTTCTTGTATTTGAACAAGAATAAATTTGATGTTTTTCTCAGGAGCAATGTTCGACAAAAATACCGAATGTCCAGTAGTGGCTGAGCCAGAAAAGAAATCAATGATTGTGAAGTCGTCGTCGAGATGTTTGGAGATAAGGTAATTGATTAGTTCAATGGGTTTCGCATAATCAAAAACTGTTGCTCCGAAAAGATCCTTTAATAAAAGGGTGCCATTTTTTGTAGTGCCTTTACCAACAAGGACTGTGGAGATTGTGTTTCCTGCACGTTTCTTTTTAGTGTGAAGCATTCCGCTTTCACTAAAAAACACATCAACTAACTCCTGACCTTTTTTATCAATAATGGTCTCACCATTAAAGAATTTTGAAAGCATGACGGGATTTCTCAAAGGACCTTCAATGACAACATCATTTTGAAGAACTCCATTTACGACTATCATGCCTTCAGGAGTAATTATATCGTAATAATCGCTTTTCCCTCCAACATGACCTTTTATAGTTGTTGTAATTGGAGAAATGCACTTAATTCCAGCAGGGATAGATAGCTGTTGAATAGCGTTACCTCCGTTGGTAATAAGCTTGATTATGTAAGGACTGCTTGAAAAATCCAAAGCCATCTTGAAGGCACATTTGGCATATACAAGAACATACTCATGGGATTTTTTTATAGTTCCAAGATTTGAACCTGCAAACTTTGTATCTTCTGTTAGTTCATCTTTAAGTGAGTTGACCCACGAAAAAGATGTAACGTAATTTTGCTCACCGAAAATTTCGTTACATACTTTAAGCATATTGTAGTATTCAGTATCATCTATGGATACAAAAACCACACCATCGTCGGCGAGCAAGTCACGAGCGACTTTCAGACGAGGATATATCATATTGAGCCAATCAGTATGAAAGCGGCCATTGCTTTCAGAATTGCGCTGCATTGGGTCAATAAGTTGGTTTCCATCTTCATCGAAGGCTCCGCTCGTAGCCTCGAAATCTTCTCGAGACTTAGCAAAATCGTCATTATAAACGAAATCGTTGCCGGTGTTATAGGGAGGGTCAATGTAAATCATCTTGATTGCACCGAGATAGTTCTCACGGAGAACCTTTAGCACATCAAGATTATCACCCTCAATATAAAGGTTTTTAGTGTTCCAGAAATCCACAGAATCTGAGACGTCCGGTCTAAGTGTTTTGTCTGTCTCTGCATTGGCAAGCCGTGAGGCGGCACGCTTATCAGGCCAAGTGAACTGATAGCGCTCTTCTGCTCCGTCGAGCAAGTCCTTCGACAACTCGTCGCGGAGTTTGTCGAAGTCGATGGCAAGTTCAGCGGTGCCGTCCTTGCCTATCCGCTCAGTAACGCATTGAGGGAACAAGGCGGCTATCTTAGCCACATTGTTCTCTGATGCGTCATGGGTTTTCATTCGTAGTTTATCCATTTAGAATATTATCTGAGTTAGTTTTGTATCGTGTAATAAAGTATTGAGTTTCAAGATAGATATTATTCAAGCCAATATCAGAAAATTCATATTCAATATCAAAGAAAGGATTGTTTTGCTCCTTAAAAAATGGGTACAGCAAAGAGGATTCTTTCAAGGAAAGCCTTATTCTTTCTTTACCCTCGGGTGTATTATATTCTGATGGGTTTAAGTTAAAGAATTGAATAAGAATCATATATAATTTTTCAAGCTCATCAATATGGCATTTCTGATTGGATAAAAATAGTTGACAATCTTCATCCTGCGAAGATAAAATCAAAGATAAAGAATACCATATTTTTTTACCGTGTTCGATTCTATCTTTTATGTGATTCTGAATCACTTTGCCAGTGATTTCAAGTTTTTGCCAACGCCTTTTTAGAAGCTTAATCTCGTCAATATCAAATAGCGTAATATATTCTGAACATACTGGGATTATAGCTGACAAATCTTTCATGCGCTTAGAATAAGTCAACGTATTAAGTGTGAGCTTTCTGTTTTCTATATTCTGTTTCTCGTTTGCAATTCGATTATCCTCATTCTGCTTCTCATTGGCTAAACGGTTTTTTTCATTTTCTGATTTGTTAGAATCTATTTGTTTGTATAGAACAAATAATGTTATTAGACAAAAAAGAACAGAGTTACTATAAGTAGCCCAAAAATCGAGCCAAATTTGTAATGAGTCATTTTTATTTCCGATATTGCTAAAACTACCCATTGGCAAGAATGTATTCAAAGCGATTGGGAAAAATGGAATAAGCAATAACCAAAGGTATTTATAATATTTCTTATTCATAGTAGTGATTTCTGTTTTTGAAGTTCAAGAAAAAGTTCTCTTTTCCGTCTTGGCTGCTTGGTGGCGTTCATTTGACGCTCCAATGCAGAAATTTGACGAAGGCGTTTTTCGTGTTCTTCATCAATCTTAATTTGCTCGGTGAGCGACTTGTCTTGCTCAACCGAGAATTGACCGATAGAAGAAACGATAGACTGCCATACGGCATCAAGGTTGAGGCCGGAAAGCTCAACTGTGGCAGAGTCCAACGACTGCCACGGAGCGGTGAATAACTTGGCGTGGTACACGGCAAGCATAGCCTCGTCCTCGTAGCGAAGGAGATATATTACGCGCTGCGGAATACTCTTGGCGAGCAGGACGATACTCTTTTGATCGAAGTCGCGAGATTTGAGCGATACTTCGATAACGAATATCTCCTTGACCTCGTTACCCTCGGCGATAGCCGGGAGGGTACGAGGAGAAATCCAATTCACGAAGTCAAGGCGCGAAACATCAGCATCGAAACATTCACGCTGCGATGGTTTCCAGTCGAACCGCTTGTAAAGCTGCGCTTTCGGAAGCGGTCTCTTGACTTCTGTAGATTGCGGCAGTCCTAACATATCAGCGTATTATAAGAAAACATATCAACTCAAAATCATCAAGTCCTTGGACTTCATTGCCGAAAAGCGCATTAGGGTCGCCCTCGAAGAAAGAGAAAAGGTCGCTCTGCTCTTTCACCTTTACTATTGAGGCGATAGCATCTCCGAGCAGACGGGAGTAGGTGCCCATGCGCTGACCGTCGCGGGTCTCGACGTTGAACTTTCGACAAAGTTCAGCCACTGGCTCCGAATTGTTACGGCAAAGGTGACGCATACGGTCGAGGAGCCCCTTCGGGTCAAGGTGGTCAACTAACACTTCCGAATCCTTCGAGATATAGACCATATAGAAAGGGTGGAGCCGGTTCTTTCGGTCAATGTTAATGTCATTGTTGCGATTTTTGAGCACGAAAATTACCCCCGGAGGCGCATCCTTCGTTGAGGGAACAATGGCATGAAGTCCGAAGGGGGTGTGTTCGATGTCATGACCGTCACGCATATAGTCGAGCAAGTCAAGACGAAACTCGTTCAAGCCCAAGTCCATGATCGAGACTCCGGTGTTCATTTCCTCAATATCCACGACTTCCTCTTTGAGACGTTCCAACTGGTCGCGGCGATATTTGAGGTCGCCCTGTTCCTCGGCCGAAAGCGGGTTGTCATCACCGGTGGCGGTGAGAACGGACACTTTCATGCGGGCCTCGACTCGACCTTTGAGATTGATGTAATCGTCAAGGTCCATGTCGGGCCAATAGTTAACGAGTTGGATAACCACGTTACGCGAGCCGATACGATCGATACGCCCGAAACGTTGGATAATGCGCACCGGGTTCCAGTGTATATCGTAGTTTATAAGAAAATCACAGTCCTGAAGATTCTGACCTTCGGATATACAGTCGGTTGCGACAAGCACATCAATCTCTTCATTGATATTGGGGTAAAGCGCAGACTTCTCTTTGGATATGGGCGAGAAAAGAGTGAGGACTTTATTGAAGTCCATCTTTTCACGAATCTTCAAAGTCGAACGGGCATCGACATCGCCCGACACAAGTGCAGTGTTCAATCCTGTGCGCTCCTTTATGAGCGGTGCGATGTTGTCGTAGAGATACTGAGCCGTGTCGGAAAAGGCGGTGAATACGATTATTTTCTTATTGTCGCCGTTTATAGGGTTGGTAAACTTGGTGCGAATATCCTCAATGAGCATCTGTAATTTGCTGTCGTGCTCGGGAGTGATGTCCTCGAGCATTAACAACAGAGTGTTCAGATTTTCGAGGTCTTTGGCGAGATAGCCACGCCACTGAACATAGTCCATATCCTCTAATGCGATTTTCGTCTTCTTGTTTCCGATAAAGACTGTATCTTCTCTCTCGTCGAAGTCGAGTCCATAGGAAAAGTCATAATCGCAAACCATTGATGATGATTGCCTCGCTGAAAGTTCATCTATCGCGTTAATGGTCGCTTCGATGTATTTCTTGATTCGTTCAAGGGTAAGGCGGAAGGAGTTGACCGAGCTTTCGAGACGCTTGAGCAGGTTGATGCTCATAAGTTGCCTGATGCCACGTTCACGTCCACTGCGGGAAAGATTGCCGAAGCGTCCATCTTCGCGCGCCTCCATGTACTTATCCAATCGGCTATGCAAGATGAAGTCGGAAGGAGTGTAGATAGCGAGGTTTAGTTCCGATACGCTGACGAAAATATCATTAAAGCTTACAGCAGTAGGCAGGTCGGTAAGTTTCGGAGCACGGGAGATCGGTTTCAATCGCTCGGGGAACTTGCCGATGTCGGTAGTATCGTAATATTGCTCTATGTGCTTGCGTGAACGGGCAATGGTAACGCTGTCGAGCACCTCAAAGAAATCGAAACTGAGAGATTCGAGTAGCGTTTTAGTGGTACGATCTTCCGGCGGAAGTTTGGACCAACGGTTAAATGTTGTCTGAGCCTGACGGAAAATATCGTCGAGCGAGCTTGACGTTTTCAGTTGGGCATCCATCTGCGAACTGTCACCCTCGTAGGCGAGAGCGAGCTGATTGCGCAGGTCATTGAAGCGGTTGTTAACAGGCGTAGCCGACAACATCAGCACCTTGGTTTTGACACCGGCACGGATAACGCGGTTCATCAACTGGAGATAGCGGTTCTCACGTGGATTCTCGTCGTTTTCGTCGGTGGTGACTTTACCGCCGTTGCGGAAGTTGTGGCTTTCGTCAATGACAACGAGGTCGTAGTTGCCCCAGTTGATGTGTTCGAGGTCGAGACCGTTGCTTTGTCCGGACTGACGCGAGAGGTCGGTATGATAGAGAATATTATAGCGCAGACGATCGGCGACGAGAGGATTGTTTATGTAGTTACTGCGGTAAGTAATCCAGTTGTCATGCAGTTTCTTCGGGCAGAGTACGAGAACAGACTTGTTACGGTTCTCGTAATATTTAATGACCGAAAGAGCGGTGAACGTCTTGCCGAGGCCTACACTGTCGGCAAGGATGCAACCGTTGTATTTTTCCAACTTATTGATAATGGCGAGTGCCGCATCACGTTGGAAATTGTAGAGTTTATTCCAGATAACGCTTGACTTGAAGCCAGTAGCTTCATTTGGCAGGACATCTTCCGAAATATCTTCAAGAAATTCATTGAAAATATTGTATAGGGTGACGAAGTAGATAAACTCCGGGGAGTTTTCCTTGTATGCGTTGGTGATATTGTCGAGTACCTGATCTGTGACGACTTGAAGTTTATCACTATCATGCCATATTTGGTCGAACAGATTGAGGTAGAATTGCGATAAAGGCGCATCGGCGCGCTGTACGAACTGATAGGCATTATTGCCCCGTTCACAGCCAAGGTCGACTGTAGTGAAGCCGGTTATCGGCATATAATTGGTTTCATCAACGTTGATGAAGCCCATCATGTTCTCGTTGGTGCGGTTGGATTTGAAGCAGGCTTTTCGCCTTATCCAGTCGGCGCACTCTTTGGCGACTGCTTTGAGCGATAGTTCGTTGCGGAGTTTTATCTCAAATTCCGAACCGAAGAGGTCTCGCTCTCGGTTTAGCCTCGGAATATAGAATTCACGTCGCTGTTTGTCAGTTTTTTCTGTGACAAAAGAGGGCGATGTGAATATAAAGCGCAACTTATCTATATCTTTCAGTTGATCCCGAAGCTCCTGAAAGGCGTATATTGAGAAACTGGCGGCGGCAACAGACACACGACTGCCTGACTTGATAGTAGTCATCAAGTCATCACGTAAGGTTTTGTTTACGTTGTCAATGAGTTGGGGTTGCACTATGGATCAATCGCTCTCGCAGCCACTGACTCCAAATGGCGAATTAGATTGGTCTATATTAACGAAAAACGGGGAGCCACACCTTTGCTCATTCCGCTCTTCGAGGCCGACCAAAGCCCATCATAGTAGAATGAGCAATGGTAGAATCACCCCGCGAAGTATGTGTATGCAATAATTCCAACCCACTTTAATATGTTGTGAGCCGGACGTACATAAACGTACCCAAGGGGCGTCCACTATTGCTTCATTCTTGACTATGATTCTGAAATTGGTCGTTTCGAAGAGCCAAGAAATAAAGCGTCAGGTAAACGCCTTTCGTATGTAAAACGAACCTCCCAATTCTTGCTGCGCAAGCGGCAAGCCGATTTCCCGGTGTTGACCCTCCTCCGAGGCACCACGCATCGCGGGGTTCGATATTGCAAAATTAGCGATATTTTTTGACATGACAATCGAATATGCCGAGAAACATAAGGCAGTGAGGTAATTAAATATGTAAATGCCACCGACAACTGCAAGAGCTGTCGGTGGCATTGGATGGGTTTAGGGATTGGAGGGATAATAGTAAGAGAAGGTTGTGTCGGCCTGTAAACGCTGCTCGTGATAGCGAATCAGTGATTTCAGGCTGTCAACCTCATGGGGCTTGCCGTGGAGCATAAGGCGTTCACGGTGCATAACAACATTGGGGTTTGTGTGCAGACCGCGCTCGTATCGGTAGAGCCATTCGACATCTTTCAGCTTGGAGTTTTCGTTGAGCTGGTAGAAGAAGCCGTAGCCGAAGCCTTCGGCGGCGAGGACTGCGATTATGAATATGATGTATGACCACTTGGGGATTGCCGCCCAAACTGCACCATTGACAAGATTGTAGATACGGTGCATGGCGGTGTCTGCCATTGCATCCAGTTTCTCGTAACGCTTGTTGACTGCTTTGTCGGCTGCTTTCTGTGCAATTTTTTCTATCTGTTCATCCGATATTTCCGAGGCAGGATTAGGCGATTTTTGAGGTGGATTTTCTGTATATAGTTTTGTCACAACCTCTGCCACATAGTCTGTCATAAGATGTAGAGCCTTGTTTACCACTCCGACGATATTCTCCTTTGTTGCAATCTCGTCAGGAAGCACAACCTTGACCTCTGACGGCATAGTCTGTGTTTGTGGCGGCGTTGCCTTCGACTTGGTTTCGAGGGTCTCGATGCGTGTGCCGTGGTTGGTAACTGTCTTTTGCAGGTCGTCAATCTGCTCACCTTGTTTCTTGACGTCATCATATAGCTTTGACATATTCAGATTTTTCTTGATTTGCGTTTACGTTTGGCTTCTTCTTTCTTGATGGCGTTTTGAAACGCCTGTTCCTCCGGGTCGAAGCCGGGGCCGAGAGTGAACAGATTTCCGATTGCCCCGACGGTGGCTTCAATCACATCTTCTACAAGTGAGGGCTTTTGCGTCGGGGTATATTCGACCGTTACTTTGGGATGTGCCGGAGCATGATCAGACTGTTGTTGCCCATGCTTGCGGTTAAACTCAAAGAGGTTGTTCAGGCGGCGATATGTGAACGCACGGTCGATTTTAGACCCGTTGACCGTTATATCGCCGTCTGTAAATTTCACGCCGATGGGTTTACCGGTGTTGTGGTCGTCATGAAATTTTACCTCAATTCCTGCACAGGCGAGGCGACGAGAGAACTCATCCCACGACTTACAGCCATAAATCGCCTGACTGATCCGCTCCTTGAATACCGGAATTCTGTCCTCGTATTTCTGTTTCAGCGGCGAGTATGTGAGTCCGTATTTGTCCTTGATAGCCTTTACAACACGGTCGCTGCGCCTGAAATTGTTGCGCTCGTCGACTGCCTTGCCTGACATATTCACACGATTATAGACGATATGGAAATGCGGATGTTCGGTTTCCAGATGGCGCACGATAAGATATTGTGTGTCCTTGATACCCATACCTTCCATATACTCTTTCGCGAGCTGAGCCATGAATTCATCGGTCAGGCGAGGCGCATCGGCGTTGTCAAAACTGATGGAAATATGTCCTGCCGGATTCTCCTTGCCGGGCATAAATCCATGTATCGCTTCAAATGACTGCACCATTTTCGCATAGTCGGTAGTGAAAATATTTTCGCTTCCGATGATGCGCCATGTGTCGGGTGTGTACTCTTTCGGGTCGTGGAATTGGCGCGTCACATACCCCACGACATCGTGAAACGTGCCGCTTTTAAGTATTCTTGCAAACATAATCAGTCTCTTTATTGGGTCTTAATTTTTTGAGAATGTCAAACATCTTATCGACGACGGCGGCTAATTTATTGGCCGCGCTGCGAAGTTTGAGCTGATGAAAACAGGTCATTGCCTGATTGAAATCGGAACTGAGATTTAGTATCCCTTTGGCAATTTCCTGTTCAATCTCACTCAGGCGGCTGACGATAGTGATCCGGAACGCGCCGTGTCTGACATACTCCGCCATCTTTACTCCGGCGGCTTTTGACCGCTCCAGAAGGTCGGAGTATTCGGCATCGTTCAGTTTGATTGTCACCACATGGGTGCGCTTCTCATCGGTCGGTTTAGAGGGACGACCGCCCTTTCTGACAGTTGGTTTACTCATAGTAGACATTGTTGTGGTTTATGTGGATTGGGGAGGCAAAGAGCGGCTTATGCTGCGCAGTTTAGGGAGTCGTTTTCGGAGAAAAAGAAATCCCGAAACATATCCTTGCCTTCCCAATTCACTACGTTCATCGGGAAGCTGCCCCACGGTGTACCGGGTGCAGTGGTATCCCGACATTATCATTTCAGAGCTTACGCCATATTTCGATGTCGTCGGCATAGAGATTGAGATGCTCCAAAAGGACAGCATTGATGTAGCTGCCGACGGTGGTGTCACGGTCGCCGAGGATACGGGCAATGCGTTCGAGCTTCTCCCATACGCTGTCCTCTATGTTGACCGGATGACGCTTCTCCAGCTTTGCCGGCGTGAGATAGGTAGCCTTGAACTCGGCGTAATCCGACTTACGCTGTTGCTTGCCTACGCGCTGTTGCTTCGGTGGCTCGGTAGTGTCGGTTACGGCTGTTGCCTCCGTTGCCGTCTGCTCGTTGCCAAACAGATTGTCTGTGTTAGCAGTAGAAGTGCTGTTTACAGCGTTGTCGCTGTTTACAGCATTGATAGTGGGAGTTGAGTTGATGGAGTTATCTGGTTGCATAATAATTTGTGGTTTGATGGTTGATACTATGGATTCGGGTGCATCGGTCAACTCGGTTGACTTGGATGCGGTGGATTTATTTGTTTTCATTGGAAAGTGTGTTTTTGGTGAAACTTTGATTTGTGAGATACTCATTCAAGTCGTTGAACTCGGAGTATAGTATGGAGCGGTCAATTACGGTTGAACCATATATGGCTGTCAACTCGGTGAGTGCTGTTCGTCCGGCAGTGTCGTTGTCAAGATAGCAGTTGATAGAGGTGTAGCCTTTGAGATATGGCACAGCCTTGTTGACATTGACAACCGAGTTGAGTATGATTGCATCGGCTCCGCTGATTATGCCGAGTGTGAGCGCAGAGAGATAATCAATAAATCCCTCGAATATGGCACACTCTGTTGACGGGCCATCTCTCGCCCACGGCAGATATGAGATGTCCTTGCGTCCCCGGCAACCTTTGAAATAGCGGTTGCGCAGTTCCCAACCACCGCTGACATTCTCAAATGCCACAGCAAAATAAAATCTACCGTTGACGCAGTAATGTGCCTCCTTGCATTTCGCCTTGGCGATGTGTATCGGGATACCACGCTCTTGAAGGTAAGCGACAAGTGCGCGGTGTTTCAGTGGCACTACCTCAAACCGCTCCATACTCGGTGCAGAGTGCCGCTTGGGATAAGAGGAAGCGACTGTCTGCACCGATGGCACCGGACAACTGGCAGCGATGCAACGCATGAGATAGCGCAGGTCGGTTGACCGATATATCTCGGTTGCAAGGTCAATGATGTTGCCGCCTTTGCCAAGTCCGAAATCATACCAGCAATTGAGCGTGGTTTCCACCTTAAACGACGGCGTATGTTCCCGTCGCAACGGCGACTTATACCATAGCCTCGTTCCTTTTCTCATTGCCGGCTCATGTCCGAGTTGAGACAATAAGGTGGCTAAAGGGATTGATTTAATCTCTTTTATCATGGGTTCTAAAATGTTTGGGTGAGCTGGTTCTTGGTTCAGTTCCTATTATATATGCCCTTTGCTAAACCAAACCAAAATTGTGGTTTTCAATAGTAGAAATCCGGATTGTAGATATACTCGCGGTTCTCATAGCGAATCATGCCTTTGTTGTCAAGAAAGGTCTTTAAGCCCTTGACCTTATTGTTGGAATACGAGTGTCCACAGGCGGCATATCCGGCTTTTAATGCAGCCTCGAAGTTACGGCAACCTTTTATCGGGCCATTGGCGAAAACTACACCCAATGCCTCACGGTGCTGTTCCTCGGTCAACTCCTTGTAGGGATACGGATCTCTGGCTTTCTTGCCCGGTTCGGTGAACACATATCCGCTGGCAATCTCCGGCAATCCGTAGTCGTTCACCCGGAAGGCAAACGGGTCAAACTCTGCGGCGCGAATCATAGCGGCGCATACCTCCGATACGGTATCATCTGTTTTGCTTCGGCTCACCTGAAGGACTGTCTCAGCCTTGTTGTTGAGTTCGGTACCGACGTGACCACGGGCGTTGTCGTCGCTCTTGTTGAGGTGCAGAACGGTGTGGATATGTATCTGAAATTTGTCAGTCCACTCCATCAGCTTCCCGATAAGGTCGGTCGATTCCTTGGCGCAGTTGATGTCATACATCAGGTCGCGCACACCGTCGATGATTACAAGCCCAACGCCCGGAGTGTTGATTATAGCCTGTTCTATGACTTCAAGCCGCAAGGCGGGTGTAAGCTGACGCAAGGCGGCAAATTTCAGATTCTCCGGGTGTGTGTCGGTCGGCAGTTTCGCCAATCGCAGAGCGCGCTCCATGACCTTTTGGCAATGGTATGGACTTTGCTCGGTGTCGAAATAGAGGATTGTGCGCTTGTCGTCGGGAAACTCGGCGGTATAGCCCAACACCTTACCGTTCACGAGCGATGCCCCGACAATGGCAGCGACATTGAATGTCTTTTTGCTCTTTGCCTTTCCTGTAGAAGCAGAGAAGTTGCCAAGCGTACCGATAACGCTGCCGTTGGCATACAGCACCTCCGGCGCAGTCTGAATCTCATCAGTGATTCTCAACTGCTTCTCCTCCCAGAGTCGGAGGATTTCTGCTTTTACTTCTTGCATTTGCGACCTCCTTTTTTAGATGACTGGATAAGTTCAAGCGCAAGCTGGGCGTCGATGATGATTTTTCTGCCCGTTTGGGTAATGGCATCTTTGATTACGCCGCTGTTCTTTATGCGGTGAGCGGTTGCCTTGCTGCATTGGAGAAGTTCGCAAAGACCTTCGATACCATAGACGAACCATCGCTTTGCTGTGGCGGCAGAACTTTCGGACTCTACATTGTCCTTGGCATTTCGGGAGTCAAGCAATTCTAAAAGTTGTTCTCCGGTATATTGCCAGAGAGGGAGTTTGAGTAACTGGTCTTTTGTCATACGCAGTGTGGATTTGAGTTATACTTACGCCCTTTGTGAGAGCATATCCGAGTATCTCCCGGACACTGCAAAATTACAACCGGTTATGAGTGGTGTGTATGTGGTATTGGTGTATGTACAAAAGAGAACTACCCATCAGAGTATCAGACTCTAATGGGTAGTCTCATAAGGTGTCAAAAGTGGAATTTCAAGTGGTGAAAGTGATGTGTGAGTGGTATCACAGAGTCACACAGAGTATCATGCCCGTTTTTTATGGTTTTTGAAGATTTCATCCACCTCATCAGCGTAAGCCCGACTCGATGCACTGGCATCACTTCCTCGGGGGTGACAATACTTCTTTTCGTAGTAGCTCCATTCGATACCGAGATGGTTGAGAATATCCTCACGCCATGCGGTTTTGTGTTTAGCAGGAACAATCTCATACAGCTTAGATATGAGATAACAAGCCTTGATGGTCTGTTTGGGACGTATCTTTATCGGCTCATGCTTGCCGTGGAGATTGAGCGATGAGTGAAACTGGGTTTCTGTCGGATTGTCGAACACGTCGTTGCACACCTCATATAACTCGGAAATGAGTATCATCGGGAATAATTCGCCTTCCCAGCATTTCTTTTCCTGTATGTCGTGAACTACCGATACCGTTTTTTCTTCCAAAGGTATCAGATAGCTTCCTCCCCGCTGCATAAGCTTTTCCTCGAATGTCAACCTTAATTTATTATGGAGCTTGATTTCGCATGGCGAAAAGTATCGTTCTGTCGTGATAAACAATTTGTAGCAGACATCTCTTAGGCGACTGTAGAGTGGAGGCGTTTCCTCTTCGAGAAACTCATCAAATTCGATACTTCTTTGCAGGCTTACAAGGAATTTCCGTTTTCGCTTAAGCCAACGCTCCCTGTGTTCATCAAGATGATATGCGAAAAGCTCGCGGTTGATGTCGTTCATTGTACAATCGGAAGGCATTGGCATCTTCCCCCTTGCAATCAATGAACCTTGATATAGTTGCGCATCAATTTTCAGAAGTTCAAATTCATTAAAAAGACGCTTGATTTCATACTCATCAAAATCGTCTCTTTTTGACCGCTCCTTTCTATCGAGTTCCCGGTATGTATCATAGAAGGTATGAATTCGACACACAATCTCTGCACAAAGATTTCTGACGGTATCGGCAAGTATTCTGCCAACCTCGCCAAGTGCGTGGGTCTCTATAACGACCGATTCAAGGTCAAAAGAATACAATTTCTTGAAAATCTCCGCTATTTCCTTTCGACAGAATAAGTCTGATTTTGCAATCTGGGGAAACTTTATTTCCTGTCTCAGTTTTTCCAAGACAGGTACAACATCGCGGAATGTCATTGGTGGTGGCATAGGGTGGTGTTGGGCTTAGAGCGTTAATAAATCGTGAGAGCCAATCAGTTTTAACTATACTTGTTGAAACGTTATGAAATCTTAGCACTCAAAAACTTTAACAAATGATACGATAAGATTGTTTGCGTGCCATTGAGTTGATACTTTTGGGGGTGTGTGGTGAAGATGAAAATTTTGGAAAAGTATCAAATAAGTATCAAATATACAATTTTTAACATTTGTGCGCAGGGTAAAAAAGAAGAAAGAGCTGAGTCAATGCGACTTAGCTCTTTCTTTGTGTTGCCTTGGAAGGATTCGAACCCTCACAGGCGGAACCAGAATCCGACGTGCTACCATTACACCACAAGGCAATTAAATATGTATGTCAATCAGTTTTTGGATGAGTTTTCAAGTTTTTATCAGTTGTAGAACTTGTCTCCCTGAATTGACGGTGCAAAGGTAGGGGTATTTTTTGACACGTGCAAATTTTTGGACGACTTTTTTTGATGCGAGATGAAAATTTGGTGAAAAAGGATAGAAATATGTGAATTTGTCCGTGTTTTAAATCTCACCAATAATTTCGTTGATGTCGCTGATGTTATGTCTGATGCAATAGTCCTCCATGAAATCAATGACCTTCATTGTCACGGCAGGGTCGATGAAATTGGCTGTGCCGATTTCAACAGCTGTTGCTCCGGCAAGCATAAATTCGATAGCGTCTCTTCCATTCATTATGCCACCTAATCCAATCACGGGTATCTTGACAGCTTTAGCAGTCTGCCATACCATTCTTACGGCGACAGGGCGCACGGCAGCACCTGATAGACCTCCAGTTATTGTTGATAGGTGAGGGCGTCTGCGCTCAACATCGATCGACATACCCATAAGAGTGTTTATGAGCGACACAGAATCGGCACCTTCCGCTTCAACCGCTTTAGCAATATCGGCTATTGAAGTGACATTTGGCGAAAGTTTCACTATAAGAGTCTTGGGGAAAGCCTCACGGACTGCTTTTGTGACGGCGGCAGCTCCTTGAGTGGTTGTTCCGAAAGCCATTCCCCCTTCCTTCACATTGGGGCAAGATATATTCACCTCGATAGCGTTTACCTTATCGAGATTGGCAAGACGACGCGCAGTCTCTGCATAATCCTCAACTTTTGCTCCGGAAACATTCACTATGAGTTCGGAGTCGTAATGCTTGATGCGGGGATAGATATTTTCAATAAAATAGTCCACACCCTTATTCTGCAGCCCCACAGCGTTGAGCATACCTGAAGGTGTCTCGACCATGCGGGGATAATCGTTGCCTTCACGGGCGTTAAGAGTTGTACCTTTGATTATGTATCCTCCAAGGCGGTTCAAATCAATGAACGGTTCGAACTCCTCGCCATATCCAAAAGTGCCCGATGCGGTCAGCACCGGATTTTTCAATTTAAGATTGCCTATATTGACTGATAAATTTGCCATAAACCAAGTTTGTTAAATTTTACCGGTAAGTTCTTATGCCACAGTTGTGGTATCAGATTACTTATCCCATGTGAGTTTGTCGATATTGAATACAGGACCTTCTGTGCATACACATACGTTGCCTTTGACGGTCTTTTCAACGCAACACAGGCAAGCTCCTAATCCGCACGCCATCATGTTTTCAAGCGACACCTCGCAGTCGGTATTGGAGGCGTATGCAATCTTAGCGATGGCTTTCATCATAGGTGCAGGACCGCAGCAATAGTAACGATAGATATCCTCCTGCATTACTTTATGAGCTGTCACCAGACCTTTTGTGCCGAGCGAGCCATCCTCGGTGCAGATATGCACTTCACCGACGTTTTTGAATTCGTTAAGTTCCAGAAGATCCTTCTCTGACCGGGCGCCGAGCAGGAACTCAGGTTTATATCCTTTGTCTTTCAGTATTTTGCCGAGATAGAGAAGCGGAGCTACACCGACACCGCCACCGATAAGGAGTAGTCGTGAGCCTGCAGGAGCATCAGTTGAAAATCCGTTTCCGAGAGGTAGCAATATATTAATTAAGGTGTTTTCTTCGCTATGGATGAGCGCATTGGTGCCTTTCCCGGCATTGCGTATGAGCAAGTCTATGCTATTATCCTCAACGTTCACATCATTGATGGAAATAGGACGGCGGAGAAATATGCCCGGGGCCTCAACAGCAACCTGTACGAATTGACCCGGTAAAATTTCAGGAAGTTTTTCTCCATCAGCAGGTGTCAGAGTCAATCGTGAGTAATCGGGATTGATCTGTTGGTTTCTTAATAGAATAAAATCTTTGACCTGTTTCACTTTTGTGTATATTATAGATTTAATATTGAATTTTAGCTTGTCTGTTTAATTCGATTCAAGGCTCATATATAAAAGGTGAGTCGAAATCCTCAAATTTTTGACTTCGCATATCCTTGGCGCTTAATATCATCTCGTCAGGATTTATTTGCCAGTCTATGTTAAGGGTGTCGTCAAGGAGATATATGCCTCCGTCAGCTTCCGGCGAATAAAAGTTGTCGCACTTATACTGAAAAATCGCCACGTCAGACAGCACTGCAAATCCATGAGCAAAACCTTGCGGAATGAACATCTGGTAATGGTTTCCCTCTGAAAGCTCCACAGCCACATGCTTGCCGAAAGTAGGGGAGCCTTTGCGGATATCGACAGCAATGTCAAGCACATTACCTTTAACGCATCTCACGAGTTTGCTTTGAGCGTATGGCGGATATTGAAAATGCAATCCACGCACAACACCTTTTGATGACATTGATTCGTTGTCCTGTACAAATTTGACAGGCCCGATTAAATCGTCAAAAGTACGTTTGGAATAACTCTCGAAAAAGTATCCCCGAGAGTCGTTGAATATTCGTGGTTTTATTATGACCACATCTTTTATATCTGTCGCTATTAACTCCATTGCATTTTATGATGAAACTTATACGTGGACCTTAATCAAGATTAGGGGAGGATGTTTTGTCCATCTCGTTTATAACTTTCATTAAATATTGACCGTACGGATTTTTCAGCATCGGTTGTGCCAATTCTTCCATCTGCTTCCGGTCAATCCATCCCTTGCGGTAGGCTATCCCTTCAATACATGCCACTTTCAGACCCTGTCGTTTCTCTAACACTTCAATATATGTGGATGCCTCTGAGAGGGAATCATGAGTGCCGGTGTCAAGCCATGCGAAACCTCTTCCCAACAGATTTACTTTCAGCTCGCCATCTTCAAGGAATTTTTGGTTGACCGATGTGATTTCCAATTCACCTCTTGCTGACGGTTTAATACCTTTAGCTATTTCAACTACTTTGTTAGGGTAGAAGTACAGTCCGGTCACTGCATAATTGGATTTCGGCTTCCGGGGCTTTTCTTCGATGCTCAGGCAGTTGCCCTCATTGTCAAATTCGACCACTCCATAGCGTTCAGGGTCACTTACCCAATAGCCGAAAACAGCTGCCTTATTCTCTTTCTCAACAGTCTCTACAGCATTAGTAAGCATAGAGGTGAAACCGCTGCCATGAAAGATGTTGTCGCCAAGCACCAGACAACAAGAGTCTGAACCAATGAAGTCTTCACCGATTATGAATGCTTGGGCGAGTCCATCGGGGCTTGGCTGCTCGGCATATTCAAATTTGACGCCCAACTGACTGCCATCGCCAAGCAGACGTTTGAATGAAGGAAGATCCTGCGGAGTGGATATGATAAGCATTTCCCTTATGCCCGCAAGCATAAGAGTGGAGATCGGGTAATATATCATTGGCTTATCAAAAACCGGAAGAAGCTGTTTGCTTACACCTTTTGTGATAGGATAGAGGCGTGTGCCGCTTCCGCCTGCCAACACTATTCCTTTCATGGGAAATCAAATTTATATCAGTTCGGTACAAAATTAATCAATAAAATCAGAATTTCAAAGGTGGAAATTGAATTTGACAGGCGATAAAGGTTGCAGTGATGGCTTTTTCTCGAACGGGGTTTGTGTAATCACTGAAAATAGCTTACCTTTGTCGCTAACTTACGTGCAAGTTAAAAACGACATGGATATTTAAATTTTTTAAGGCATTTGAAGTGTTGACTTCTATATTCTTAAAATCAATACCACAATGAAAATAATAAGTGTTTTATTAAGTGTCATTTTCGCATACGGATTTTGTAATGCGGCTGACAACGACTGTGATTTCAAAGGGAAGACTCTTTGTGTGTTCGGCGATAGTTACGTCAGGAATCATAAACGCCCCTTTACCGAGTCATGGCACGCTAAATTAGCGGAAAAATTAGGGATGGAATATGTCAATTTCGGGCGCAATGGCAGCAGTATAGCTTTTGATCGCACTGCCGACGGCTTTGGACTGGCGATGACAGAGCGTTATCTGTCGATGCCCGATAGTGCTGATTATATTTTAGTCATAGCCGGGCATAATGATGCCGTGTATGTCAACAGACATGGCGGCTGGGATAAATTTAAGTTAGGTCTTGACTCGTTGTGTGCAGGACTGAAAGCCAAATATCCCTGTTCGCCGATAGGGTTCGTTACTCCGTGGGGAGTTGACCGTCCTTATTTTAAAGAGGTGATAGCCGAGATACATAAAGCGTGTGATAAGTATGACATACCGGTGCTTGATGTGTCGTCTTCGGATATAATAGATGTCAACAATCCTGAATTTCGTGCAAAATATTTCCAAGGTCCAAATGACACTGCCCACCTTAATGACGCAGGGCATGATCTGATGGTTGAGAGAGGGGAGAAATTCATTAAGTTATTGGCTGCGAATAAGAAGTGCTGTAATAAGCGATTTAATCGGGCTATACCTCGCGATACCTCGTTCACTGCTTATTCCACTAATATAAAAGTAAGGAAACATCATCCTGAGGCAGTGTTGGCATTAGCCAAACTTCCTGCCGGGGTCAAGGAATATAATAATGTGGTGTATACGACTCATAAAAACACTCCCTACGGAGATAGAGATATGCATGTTGACATATTCCGTCCGGACAATAACGAGGTTTACCCGGCTCTGATAATGATTCATGGGGGTGGATGGAACTCAGGTGACAAGTCTTTGCAAGTGCCGATGGCGCAGCAGATCGCAGCAAAGGGATATGTAACTATTCCGGTGGAATACCGCATGACACCTGAAGCGAAGTATCCTGCCGCACTCCACGATATAAAGACAGTGGTGAGATGGGCGAGAGCCAATGCTTCGAAATATGGCATAGATCCTGATAAGATAGCCGTGTCAGGATGTTCGGCAGGTGCTCAGCTTGCAACATTGGTGGGTGTGACAAATGGCTCGGAAAGACATGAAGGTAAAGGTGAATGGTCGGATGTATCAAGTGACGTTCAGGCGGTTATAAATATGGACGGTATAGCCACATTCGTATCGGAAAGTAATATTGCAGATGCCAATGAGCGTTTGGCTAAGAAAGGTGTGATGCCGGTAAATGCCAGGTGGCTTGGCGGTATGTATGACCAAGCTAAAGATAACTGGGAAGAGGCTTCCGCCATATTATGGATCACCGATAAATCGGCTCCGATATGTTTCATAAGCAGCGGCTTGCCACGGTATAGCGACGGTCGTGATGAATTGGTTGAGATATATAATAAAAAAGGTATATATACCGAACGTCATAAAATCCCGGTAGATGTTCATCCGTTCTGGTTCTTCCATCCGTGGGTTGACACCACGCTTGAATACGCAGTGAATTTTCTTGACAATTCATTTAAAAAATAATTCGATAAACAGATATCTTTATGAAGCATATATTGAAGATTGCATTATTGCCGGTTTCGCTCTCCATGACATTGGCACTAAGCGCCAAAGAATATCGTGTGACAGACTATAATGTGTCAACTGACAGCACGCAGATACAGACAGCCCAATTGCAGCGGGTGATTGACCTTGCCGAGGCAGAAGGTGGTGGTACTATTGTGTTGCCAAAAGGAACCTATCTTTCAGGCGCTCTGTTCTTCAAACCCGGTACGTCGTTGGAGATTCAGGACGGGGCAGTGCTGAAAGGATCGGACAACATTGCCGATTATCCTTTGATGCCCTCACGAATGGAGGGACGTAGCATATATTATCATCCAGCTCTTGTGAATGCATACCATGTAGATGGATTCGAGATAAAAGGTCCCGGCACTATAAACGGTAACGGATATAAATTTTGGGTTCAGTTCTGGGATCATGTGGCTAAAGCTCGTGAGGATAATCGGGCATGGACTAACCTTGAAGTTAAACGTCCGAGATTGGTGTTCCTCTGGGGGTGTGATAATGTCAAAATTACAGGTGTGAAACTTATAAACTCGGCATTCTGGACTACTCACTTATACTTATGTAATGATGTGCTGATTGAAAATTGCGAGGTTTATGCTCCCGCAGAGCCGGTAAGAGCGCCAAGTAGTGATGCCATAGACCTTGACGGTTGCCGTAGGGTGACGGTAAGAGGTTGCTATCTGAATTGCGATGACGATGGTGTGTGCATGAAAGGTGGTAAAGGTGTGTTTGCTCACAAATCGGTTGAAAACGGAATGGTGGAGGATATATTGGTCGAAAATTGTACCTTTGGTCCTAACTTGCATGGCACCATAACTCTTGGCAGTGAGTGCTTTCATGCTAAGAATATTATATTACGTAATTGTACACTTGAAAACGAGTGCTCGTTATTGCGCTTGAAAATGCGCCCCGACACTTACCAGATTTATGAGAACATAATGGTAGAAAATGTGAAAGGTAAGTGCGGCACTCTAATAGAGATGCTCCCATGGAAACAATTTTTTACACTTGAAGGGACAAACGAGCATCCTGTCGGAGTGGTTAAGAATGTGACAATGAGAAATATCGATGTTTCCTGCGATAATCTTGGAGCTATAGCCGGAAATAAGGACGATAAAGTTGAAAACTTCCGTATGGAGAATCTGAAAATCAAGGCTAAATCAGATATCTTCCACTGCAATTATCCGACAGTTAAACTTGTAGATGTCGAAGTCAATGGTCATGCTCCTGTCATAGTGACAGCCGATGATGAGGACAAGGATAAGCTTAATTATGACTTGCGAGATTTAGATAAAGCAAATGAAAAATAAATAAAATTCATTAAAACTTAAATATGAGGATGTTAGAATTTATGCAGTTCTGACATCCTTATTTTTTATTTTTGATGTGGATTTATGAGCTTGTTATATCGGGAAAAGTTTAGTATCTTTGCAATGTGTTAGACATAGCTGAACATATTGAATATTTGCTTTTGTGCCACGATTGTGTCGTGGTACCCGGTTTGGGTGCGTTTCTTGTAAATGACACCCATGCTTATTATGACCCAAAGACCTGTCATTTCTTCCCTCCGAAGCGGACGCTCGGTTTTAATCCGGAGGTGAGACATAATGACGGGCTATTAGTCGCAAGTATAAGCCGGAAAGAGGGTATGAGCATTGAAAATGCACGTATGGCTCTTGAGTCAGAAATCACAGCTATGCGTCATCAACTCGGACTGACTGGAGAAATAGCCATGGGTAATCTTGGCTCGCTTCATAAAGGTGTTAATCCCGATGCCCCTGTGTTTGAGCCGTCAAATTATTCGCTTTCATCTCTTCGTTATGCCGGATTAAAGCCTATAACAATTCAACCTGTCATTTCGGAAACAGATGTCGAGTCAGAGGTTGAAGACAACACTCCGCGTATTGTTTCAATTCCTGCTCCGTTGAAGATTGTTGCGTCCATAGTGGTTATAATGGTCGCTTTAGGCATATTATATTCCACCAGAGGTCTTGTAAGAGGTCCCGAAATGACATTCGCATCACTCGACACCGGTATAAGTTCGAAGGTTGACACAGCGTTGCCATTGAATGTTTCGGTGGATTCAGCATTGGAACCTGCACTTTCACGGGAGATTGCTCTTAACATCTCATATCCCGCAATAGAGAATAATGCAGAAGTCTCTGAAGGTGAAAATAGTGGAGGTATGAATTTCAGCGATACCGACAGGTATCTTTTGGTCGTAGCTTCCTTGCCGTCCCATAATTCAGCTTTAAGGCACATAAATGGGAATCCGGATTTAAGAATAATAGAGATGGATGGCAATTACCGTGTCTATGTAGGCACTGCGCCAACTATAACAGCCGCAAGATCCATAGCTAATGATATTGTATCGCAATATCCTAATGTATGGGTTTGTAAGCGTTAAAAATTTCAAGAGAATATGACATTTCACGATTTGCTAATAGCACGACGCAGCATACGTCGATATACTCCCGAAAAAATTGATCCAGAACATGTACGCCTCATACTCGAAGCAGGGTTATTAGCTCCCACTTCAAAGAGTTCAAGGGCTTGGCAGTTCATTGTGGTTGAGGATGAGGATATGTTACAGCGTCTTAGCCAATGCAAACCAATGGGCGCTGCACCTATAGCCAAGTGTCCGCTTGCCATAGTGATTGCGGTCGATTCGACAGCTACGGAGCCGTGGATTGAAGATGGATCGGTGGCTGCTTCATACATGCAGTTGCAGGCTGAAGACCTCGGTTTAGGCTCATGCTGGATTCAGGTAAGAGGTCGTTTTACGGCTGACGGCATACCCTCGGAAGAATATGTTCAAGAGGCATTGGGTATACCTGAAACATGTCCTGTGGTATGTATATTGTCAATAGGGCATAAGGACGAGCAGCGTAAACTTCAGGATGTGGAAAAACTTCGTTGGGAGAATGTGCACATCGCTAAATGGTGATCAGGAGATTTTACCTGACATAGTATTTATAGGTGCCGGGAATGTCGCTTCGCATATTGCGCCTGCGATTGAACGAAGCGGAGCCGGACGCATACGTCAAGTATATAGCCGCACATTTAATAATGCGCAAGCGTTGGCTGAGAAGCTCAGAGACGCAAAAGCCACTGACGACTTGTCGCAGATATTGCCTGACGCCGATATTTATATTATAAGCATAAAGGATGATAGCATAGGGGAGATAGCTCAAAAGCTGTCGCCCAATAACGCTTTGTGGCTCCATACGTCGGGTTCTGTAAATATGGAGGTTTTATCCGCACTATCTCCAAGATATGGTGTGTTTTACCCTATGCAGACATTCTCCAAGAATGCGCCATTGGAGATGTCGGAAGTGCCATTGTTTATTGAGGGTTCTTCGCAGGAGGTTGAGAAAGAGATAGAGAGTTTTGCTGCCAAAACCTTCGATAAGGTTTATCATGCGGATAGCGAGCTTCGCAGAAAGATGCATATCGCAGCTGTGTTCAGCTGTAACTTCACAAATTATATGTGGGTCATAGCTGATGAACTGTTGCGAAAGGAGGGTTTGACCTTCGACGTGATGAAACCATTGATGGAGGAGACACTACGCAAGGCTTTTGCCAATACTCCTGAACAGGGACAGACAGGTCCAGCTGTAAGAGGGGACAAAAATATAATGGAGAAACATGAAGCGCTTCTCTCTGAAAGTGACAGAGAGGTATATCGGTTGCTGTCAGACAGGATATTTACGCATTTTAACACAGTCCAATAAAAATTCTTTGGCTTTATCCCACGGAATGTAGATTGACTCGTCGCCGGGAATTAACGGGACAGGGATTTCGTTATGATCAACACGTATGTAATACTTTCCGGATACGGATTTGAAAAGTATTATCTGGAGGTTAGCAGCCATCGGTACCACATAAAAGTCACGCCAATGTAATTTTACGGTATTGAAATCGTGCGTAAGGTAGTAGCAGCCTTTAATATGCATCAGAGACAATAATGGCATAAGTGTCTCGGCATGACCGAAACGGAAACGTGCGGAGTATTCATTTTTGCCATTTACGGCTTCTTGGGTGGTGGATATGAGGTCAAGCAATAGTCTTGACGCTAATTCAGCAGGTATATCTGAGATAGATGATGCTGAGTGAGTGAGATAGTGGTGCATGTTTTCAATTGACCAAAGGGAGTTATATTCCTCTAAAGTCATATATTTGTCCCAGTCACACTCTATCCCTATCGCCGCACATCCCGATACTAATTTATACACATTAAGAGCAAAGCTTCGGGCTTCATCCCCTGTGAAAGGGTAATAGCTCCCGAGGATTTTGTATGATACGGATTCTGGGACGTTGCTATCTCTGTACGAGTCATATATTTTGCTCCATTTGTCACTTTTCATGAATTCCTGATAGGCTGTATCGCTTTCCCATGGGCGAACCAATGGTGAGTTCTGCTTACCGGAGGATGTATATATCTCTATTTGTGTGTCAAGTCTTGTGAGCTGGTGTGTGAATTCATCCATTGAAGCCACACAGCGGGGTACGTATGAGGATATTGCATGTATCTTCCTTCCGGCGAATAGTGTTTTGAAGGTGTTGAACGCATGTGTGGCTATTTCTCTTTGTTCTGCCATACCTAACGAGTCAAGAGCGCCCCAATTATCGTCGGTCTTGGCAATCACTGTTTGGCATAGCTTTTTTAAAGCCAAACCTTCCGGAGTGATGCACCCTAATTTTTCAGCATTCACGAGTGATTTCATCAAGGAGTTGGTGAATTTTGAGGATGACATGAAACGTGCGCCATGGCGACCCACATGGTTGATAAATACAGGTGAAAGGGAGTCGGGATATGTCAACGAATTTTCAGGAGGAGTGGGATAAGGCATTGAAGAGCCTTCACATTGTGTGTTTGTGTATGTCGTTGCAGAAGCGACAGATGACAATAGTATAATTGTTGATATAAGTACGATTACCTTTTTCATAATTCAGAGGTCGTTAAAAATCAATAGTATGACGTAATACTTATAAAACATAAATTAATCTGAAAAAGTTACGTATATTAGAGAGTTTTGATTAGCTTTGCGTACAAATAACACTTATATCTGAAATGGATCAGAACAGTAAAATAAATGAACTTATAAATAAAAATCAGCTGCATGAGGCTCTTGAACTTCTTAATAGAATGATTGAAGAGTCTCCTGCTTCTGACAAGTTATATTTTGAAAGAGGTAAATTGCTGTGGCGTCTCGGCGACAGAGGGGCTGCCATGGGCGATTATGCAAAAGCAAAAAGTATCAATCCCGACAGCCCGGCAGTGCGTGCGCTTGAATTAGCGTATGATGTAGCTAATTTCTTTAATCCTGACCTTTATAATCCGTAATCAGACTTTTTCAGAGAGTTCAAGCCATCGCATCTCCTTTTCGTCGAGAATTTCTTTTAGCTCGCTGTAACGGGCTGCCTTAGCTGCGACATCATTAATCTCTGCACCGGAGTTAAATAGTTGCTCCAATTCGTTTTTCTCAGCAGTGAGCGAATCAATCTCGGCAGTCAGAGCTTCAAATTCCTTCTTCTCTTTATAGGTTAATTTTGCCGGACGTTGTTGTGATTCCCGTTTCGATGCGGGCTGTTGATTCGGTTTGGCAGTTTCCTGTGTCTGATTCTGTAGACTGCGTTGTTCTTTTAGGTAATTTCTGTAATCGGTATAATTGCCGGGGAAATCTTTGATCACACCGTTACCTTCCATCACAAAAAGATGGTCAACAATGGAGTCAAGGAAGAAACGGTCGTGAGAAATGACAATAACACATCCTTTAAAATTCTGGAGGTATTCTTCAAGAATACCCAAAGTCATTATATCAAGGTCGTTTGTTGGCTCGTCAAGTATCAGAAAATTCGGCTGTGTGATAAGCACCGCTGCAAGATGCAGTCTTCGCATCTCTCCACCGCTAAGTGTGGATATATATTTCTGTTGGTCGGCGGGGGAGAAGAGAAATTTTGTGAGGAATTGCATCGGAGTGTAATGGGTGGTGCCATTCACAACTACGTCCTCTGTGATGTCTGTAATTGCGTCAATTACTTTTTTATCAGCCGACAGTTGCAACCCTTCCTGAGAATAGTAGCCGAAACGAACGGTTTCACCCACATTCCATTCGCCACTGTCCTGCTTAAGCAAGCCCTGCAGCATTTTTACAAAGGTGGATTTGCCGACTCCGTTGCCACCCACTATGCCTACCTTTTCGTATCGTGCGAATGTATATGTAAAGTCATCAAGAATTACTTTGTCGCCAAATTTTTTGCAAATGCCTTCCGCTTCAAATATTTTTGAGCCTATGTATGACGATTTTATCTCGTTGGGATTTATATTTTTCTCGTCATAACGGGCTTTAGATCTTTCTTTGAGGTCATAGAACGCATCTATTCGATATTTGGCTTTCCCGGCACGTGCTTGAGGCTGGCGGCGCATCCACTCCTGTTCTTTCCGCAGAGTATTCTTGATCTTTGCCAATTCTCCTGTCAGAGCTTCAATGCGTTCCGCACGTTTGCGCAGATAGTAGTCGAAATTGCCTTCGTATGTAAATATCTTTTTAAGATCGATCTCGATAATCTTGTTGCACACTCTGTCAAGGAAATATCTATCATGTGTGACCATGAGCAACGTGATACGTTGGCGTGAAAGATAATTTTCAAGCCACTCAACAGCTGCTATATCCAAATGGTTGGTAGGTTCATCGAGGATGAGTAGATCAGGACTGCTTAAAAGCACCTGAGCTAATGCAATTCTTTTTATCTGACCGCCTGACAGATGGTCAACGGAAGCATGTGGGTTGTCGATGCCAAGTTGTGAAAGCATCTGCTTAACCCTGTCCTCTTTGTCCCACTCTTCATGGTCATGCTCCGGTATTGCTGTGATAAGGTTTTCCATAATGGTCATACCTTGAATGAATACCGGATTTTGTTGTAGGAAGCCTACCCGCAAGTCGTTACGATAGGTTATATTGCCGCTGTCAGGAGCTTCTTCCCCTGAGAGTATGCGCAATAATGTTGATTTACCGGTGCCATTTTTCGCAATGACTCCGATTTTATCACCTTCGTTTACTCCAAAAGTTATCGAGTCAAAAAGCATACGGTCTCCGTAGCTTTTTGTGAGGTCTTCAACTTGCAAGTATGGTTTCATCGGCAGTAGATGGATTAAAGATCCAGACAGGAATCAAGTGCTTCGGTTATAGCTTTTTTGTCGAGATGTTGTCCTATAAACACAATCTTGATCATTCTATCGCCATAATCTTCATCCCAATCACGCAGGATGCTTGGATCTTGCTCCACGAGTTCTTTGAATTCATCTTCGGGTGCGGTGGCAAACCACATTCCGGCTTCCTTGAGCTGCTTTTGCTTACCAGCTGTCTCAAACAGATATGACATATCAGGGTTATTGCTGAAATAGCATATACCTTTTGAGCGAATTATACCTGCGGGCCAGTTTCGAGCTGCGAAATAGTCAAACTTATTCAGGTCGAAAGCCGGACGGCGGAAATATACGAATGTGCCGATTCCATATTCTTCAGCTTCACCCTCTCCGTGGTGATGGTGGTGATGATGGCAACCGCATGTGCAATTCTCATCATGTTCATGATGATGCTCGTGGTGGTGCTCGTCATCTTCATGGTGATGTTCATCGTGCTCATGCTCATGGTGGTGCTCATGCTCATGTTCATCACATTCGTCATCATGGTGGTGATGGTGGTGATGATGCTCCTTCTCTTCGGCTTCTATTTCGTCGATAGGCTTCTCTATCTGTTCAACCCAAGCGGCAGATGTTGCAACTTTCTCAAATTTGAAAAGGTTAGTGTTGAGAAGGCGTGTTATGTCAACGTTGGCATAATCACATTCTATGATTTCTGCCTTAGGCTGAATAGCACGTATAATGGCTTTGATCCTGTCACGTTCCTTGTCTGAAACCTCGGAAGATTTATTGAGCAGGATTATATTGCAAAATTCAATCTGTTGTATGATGAGATTTTCAATATCTTCTTCATCAAGATTATCCTGTGTGAGCTTTTCTCCACAAGAAAATTCATCCTGAAGGCGAAGAGCGTCTACGACAGTGACGATACAATCAAGTTTAGGTGTGCCGTATTTGATATATCCCTGACCCATCTGTGGGATAGAACAGATAGTCTGGGCTATAGGAGCAGGTTCGCAAATACCGCTTGCTTCGATGACTATATAGTCGAACTTATCCATTGCCATGATGTCCTCTATCTGCTTTATGAGATCCATCTTTAAGGTACAGCAGATACATCCGTTTTGGAGAGCTACGAGCGAGTCATCTTTAGTGTCTACAATTCCTCCTCGCTGAATGAGGTCGGCGTCGATGTTAACTTCGCCTATGTCATTCACGATAACGGCAAAGCGTATTCCTCTCTCGTTAGTTAAAATATGGTTTACCAATGTGGTCTTGCCACTTCCAAGATAGCCTGTAAGTAGAAGTATAGGTGTCATATTGTATCTGATATATTTGTTATTCTGTTATAAGTCTGATGTTTACCATTCTATTTTGACCGCAACGTTCTGCATGTCAGCCGGGATTGGAGGATTAAGTTTCGCAACCCGAATCATACCTCCGCTCACAAGGGGATATTTTTGAGTAAGTGTGTCATGGAGGCGTTTTACCACATGCTCAAGCAGTTGGGATGGTATGTCCATAACCTGTTTTATAACTTCGACAGCTTCAGCATAGTTCAAGGTATGTTCCAAGTCATCCGATTCCATAGCACTCTCGATAGGATAGCGTAGATGGACGGCCACTTCAAATGTATTCCCTTTCTCCCGTTCAAAGTCATAGACTCCGTGCCGGGCGAAAAGCTTCAAACCATTGATTTCAATTGTGCCTGTCATATAATCTTATATCCAAGTAAGGTTAGAACCACGTTTAATGTGTCCCTTTATACGATAATAGAGATTGAATATAGGATGATAACACATGAGCCAAGGGAATGTTAGCAACAGCGGACGAGAGCCAAGCGAAACCGATGTCTTCTTCCACGTGATCATCAGTATTATCCATAATATCAATAGGAGGACAGACGAGATGATCATAGGGATAAAAGAGGGGAGTCCTACTATTGATACAGCGACAGCACTTCCGATGAATATCCACCATGCCCATGAGCAACTGCTGAAGAATATTCTCGCTCCTGTCTTGAGCTTTTTAGCAGTATAGTCATAGCGGAGTTTAGTGCGTTTGAATGATGCTGACGGATCATTTTCAGCTATTTCTACGATTGAAGCGGTTGAAAGCTCTGTGGCAGTGTTTTTGCGCTTAGACACTTCGTTTATAAATATGTCATCATCGCCATATTTCAGGTTCAATGATTTTGAAAATCCCTTATTTTTGAAAAATACACTTCTCTTATAAGCGAGGTTATGGCATGAACCTCTGTAAGGACGACCGGCGATAGCCCATGATAGATATTCGACAGCGCTCCATACGGTATCGAAAGAATGACGGCGTTTGATTGTGCTGACTGAATCTTCGAGCATCACAGGTGTGGCATATCCGAGCACGATTTCTTTCCCGTTAATGAAATGCCTCATCATGGACTTTAACCAAATTGGAGATTCAATCCTACAGTTGCCGGTGGTCAACATCACGGTTTCATATCTGGCTGCCTTTATGCCGAGTGTGACCGCTAATTTCTTTCTTGACAGAGATCGGGATTCCAACGGTGTGAATGTCATGTATAGGTTTGAATACCTTTGTTCTAATTGGGCAATCACATCTTTAGTCGAACCGACGGCTCCGTCATTAACCACAATTACCTCCATCATTGCCGGATAATCTTGTTCAAGTATCTGAGGCAACAGTATTTCGAGATTCTGCGCGTCATCCTCCGAATACACTATAACCGATACTGACGGATAGGCGTCAGGCGAGTCAGGTAATGGGGTTTCATTATCTTCTGCCACTTTTTGCGCAACAGAGGCTACGTAGTGGCGAAATCCAAAAATTAAGTAGAGGAAACAAACTGCTAATGCAGAGTAAAGTGTTATTATAGTTGTAGTTAACTCTATTTCGAACATATTTTTGCTTATTAGACCACAAAGTTACAAATTTGTGAGTAAATAGCATCAATAATATTGTTGTTTTTGACATAAACTAAGCTCCGGCAATGGCTGTACACATTATATTTGTGTCAAAATAACTGATTGCCATTTCCGATAATAGTTCAGGTGATAAATTATGCGCTAATTTTTGTTGCTGGTGGAAATAGTCGGACGGGGTTCCTGCAGTAATCCTTGTCTGATACATATCCATAATAGAGAAAGGAGAATCAAGCACTGATGCGAGATTGGAGAGTTGGAATTGGCTCAATCGGTTTATTTCATCTTGGGTGTATGTGCCCGGGTCTTTTAGCCGTTCAATCTCGGTGTATACTTCCCGTATCAGAGGCTCCACATTTGAGCAATCGGTCTGAGTGGATATATAGATAAAACTTTTGTTTTTGTATCCGAGCAGTGAAGCCGAAATCCCGTAGGTAAAACCTTTGTCCTCACGAATATTTGCCATTAGTCTACTGCCAAAATATCCGCCAAATGCGGTGACAGTGGCACGTAGTGGTACGAAATCACTATCGTCACGACCGATAGTAGGCATGACCATGTTTATGGCGCTCTGCAGGCTACGCGGTCGGATAATAATTTCTTTTTGGGGCGAAGCAAAATCAGGAAAACTCAGCGGTTCTATACTGTAGTTTTTATCGGATGATATTTTTGAAAAGGCTGTTAGGACAGATTCGATTAATTCATTAGACAATTTCCCGGAGAGGAATATATTCACATTTTTGGTGTCAAGCCGGGAATAATGAAAATCTGATAGGTCCTTAGACGTTATCTTTATGATGGACTCGGGGGTTTCAACTCGTGCTAACGGATGATTTTCACCATATATCATTTTACGGATAGCCGCATTTGAATGATATGTGACTTTTTCACGGTCAATCTCGATTTTTGAAATCCTTCGTTTTATCATCATATTTAATGCGTCTTCCGGGAAAATGGAATCCGTTAATATTTCTACCAACAAGTCAATTATAGATGGTAATCTGTCATTCAGACTAAACAGAGTGATGGAAGAATGATGAGTCGATACAGAAGTGTTAGTCCATGCTCCATTGTATTCCAATATGTTTACAATTTGCTCTCCAGTGTGTTTGGAGGTACCTTCAAGAAGCAACAGCATGGCAAGGTTGCTCAATCCGGCAACGGGAGATTCTGCCTCTCCGCCCGGCAGTGTTACTGTCAGTCGGTTGACATCGCTGTCGCCACCACTTATGAAATGTACCGCTATGCCGTTGGGGAGAACAGTCTTGTTAACATCGGGGAGAGTCAGAGTGCCAAAGTTATGGATTTTTGGAGGAATGGAACGATTCATGAAATAGCAGATTTAATTGCTGTAGATTGAGTCTAATTTTTGTTCGATAATGGAATTAAGCACACTCGTACGTGCATCATCGGCTGATATTTCAGGCACAACACTCTTTGCTGCCTTTGCCGGGGTAATAGGGCTGGTGGCAGGCAGTTTGCTCTGAACGGTTGCTGTTTTTGGACTATTTGATACCTTTTTCTCGGGTAGTGATGTCACAGGAGTATAATTAAATGGTGTGTCCCCGTTATTTTCAATGGATGATATATTAATTTCGTTTACAACCGGGGTATTTGATGCGATACCTTCATTTAGGGACGGCTCTTCCTTATAGTCGGAAATCATGGCATGATATTGATTCACACGGCCCGAACCTGTGAATGTACGGGTATAGTAATCAGCTGTGATATCGCTGACTATAACACCCTTGGATGAAGATGCATGAATCATGCGGTTGTCACCTATAAAGATGCCGACATGTGAGACTTTATTGCTTCTGCCTGTGGCGAAGAATAACAGGTCGCCGGGCACAAGTTCTTTCTTGGGTGTGGGAGTACAATAGTCGGACTGTTCCTTAGAACTTCTTGGGAGTTTGATAGCCAGTGCGGACAGATATACCTGTGTGACAAAACCGGAACAATCCACACCATTCCTGCTCGAACCACCATATTTATAAGGTGTACCCAACCACATGCTTGCTTCCTTAAGCAATGCTTTTGATTGGGGTGCAAGAGATTGAGGTATGGAGACAGTCTGATTTGCTGACACGGCATCTCCTTTGACCGGGCTCTTTTTTACTAATGTCGCAGTATTGCGTGATGAACCGCACGACACGGCTAATGTCGCTAAGAACGGTAATATTAATAGTAATAATATATGATGCTTTTTCATGATATGGCAAAATTACGAATAATCATTTGTATTCTGACATGCCACTGTCAGTTTTTATTGTCGGATAGTTATTTTACGTGGTAAATATATCTTAAAATGGCATGGCTCGTCTTAAAATTGTTTAAACCTGGCGATATTTAATTGCAAGGGATGTAACATTGCATGATATTTGCAGTCTTATTAGTGAATCCAATCATTACAAGGAATGGATTTCAATGAAAAAAGAAACAAGTTCAATCACATAAACAAAAACAAGTTTAGAAGTATGAAATTATCCGGCAAAATCATTTTACTTGCTACGGGTTCTGCAGTATTAGGCTCGGCAGTCACCACTGTTGCAATGAAACATGCTTTGTTATCTGACAATGTTGTAGATGTTACAACATATACAGTTGACAATTCGGCATCTAATGGACTATTCAAGGTCTCACAGACACCTGTGCAGTCTACTGATTTTACAGAGGCGGCAGAGAGCACTATAAATGGGGTAGTGTCCATAAAAAGTTATGCCACACCACGGGGATATTCACAAGGCGGGAATGGTGGATTCTTTAACGATCCATTCTTTGAATATTTTTTCGGAAGCCCTAACGGCAACCAACGTCGTCAATATCAGCAACAGCAGCCCAAGCAGCAACAGATGGGACTTGGCTCAGGCGTGATAATCAGTGCCGATGGTTATATTGTGACAAACAACCATGTCATAGATGATGCCGAACGTCTTGAAGTGACTCTTAACGATAACCGTACATTCGATGCCACAGTTATCGGTTCTGATTCAATGACTGACCTTGCGTTGATTAAGATTGATGCAAAAGATCTTCCTGTAATACCTATGGGCGACAGTGATGCGTTGAAGGTCGGAGAGTGGGTGCTTGCTGTAGGTAATCCCTTCGGTTTTACGTCAACTGTTACAACCGGTATCGTTTCAGCCAAGGCTCGCAGCATCGGTTCTGCCACACACTCATCTCGTCCAATGGGTATTGAATCTTACATCCAGACAGATGCCGCTGTCAATCCCGGTAACTCAGGTGGCGCATTGGTAAATTTGAGCGGAGAACTTATAGGTATAAATACTGCCATATATAGCCAGACCGGTAACTATGCAGGTTATTCATTCGCTATCCCGACCTCCATTGTCAAGAAAGTTGCAAGTGACTTACGCCAGTTCGGCACAGTTCAACGTGCAGTCCTTGGTATTGGTATTTCAGATCTTTCAAATGAAATAGCAAAGGATAAAGGAATTACTGCCGTGACCAAAGGTGTGTATGTCGGCAGTGTCAGCGACAGATCATCGGCTAAAGAAGCAGGTATTGTCGAAGGTGATGTCATTGTAAAGATAAATGATGTGGCTACCGATAATGTGGCTCAGCTTCAGGAGCAGGTATCGAAATATCGTCCGGGCGATAAGATTAAGGTTAGTTACATTCGTGATAACAAGCCTTACTCAGTGGAAGTGAAATTGCTTAACCAGCAGGGTACTACAAATATGACCAAGGCTTCTGATTTCACAGATCTCGGATGTGCCTTTAAGAAGGTCGATGAAGCAACCTTGAAGCAGCTTGGTATCAGCAATGGTGTTAAGATTGTAGATGTGCGTGACGGACATTTTAGAGATGCCGGTGTGCGTGAAGGATTTATAATCTATTCTATTAATGATACACGAGTTTCATCGCCTGAGGATGTTGAAAAGATATATAAGGCGATCATGAAGGGTAATGGTGACGAAAAGGTCATGATAATCAGAGGTCTGTATCCGACAGGTAAACGCGGTATATATGCCGTTGACCTGACTCCCGCAGAATAATTGAAAAAACATCTACGAGTTTCCTTTTAGAAAAAGCCTGATGAATGTCGAAACGTTCATCAGGCTTTTCATTGCTTATGTGACTGAGGTTTAGAGAGCGGCGATCACTTCTATTTCCACTAATACCTGTTTGGGCAGTTCACGAACAGCTACGGCTGAACGAGCGGGGAAGGGTTCGCTGAATGTCTCTGCATACACGGCATTCATTTCTCCGAACAAGCTCATGTCGGCAAGGAATACTGTGGTCTTAACAACATTGTCAATGCTTGTGCCGGCAGCTGCTAAAAGTGCCTTTACATTTGCGAGCGACTGTGCGGTCTGAGCCTTGATACCTTCCGGTATTTCACCTGTGGCGGGATTTACCGGTATTTGACCTGAGCAGAAAAGCATGTTGCCACATTTGATTGCCTGACTGTATGGTCCGATGGCTGCGGGAGCAGCAGTAGTTGAAATTACTTCTTTCATGATAGTTGAATGGTTAAAATATAATGAATAAATATAGGTTAAACTTCAGGAACATTAATTGATATGTCATATAGCGGAAAGTCCTGATGTGAGGTTCTCACTTTTTCTGTTATTGAATCACATAGCTGGATGATTTCTTTAAATTTCTCATCAAACTCAGGTATGAAATCTGATTCCCCATGCGATGCCAGAATACACAGGACGTTTCCAAGTGTATAGTACTCTAAATCCTTTGATGGTTGGAGAGGGAGATCGTCTTCAAGCTCATGAGCGCTACTGGGAACGACCCTGTTTATCAAACCGCAATCCAACAGATACAGTGCTATCATCCTCGCCAATCTTGGCGGAATCATACATGATTCCGAGAGGGTGGATATGTTGACTGCCGGTTTATCATCTTTAAATCGTTTTATAATTACGGTCATGACAGCCAATGCCACTTTACGTCTGTAGTTTGAAGATATGGCGTTGATCTGTTTCTCGTAACTGAACATAAAGATATTTTGAGCCGAGCAGCATATCAAAGCTCCTGCGAGTGTTATGAGCCATGAAAGTTGCAGCCATAAAAGCATCAACGGGAGGAATGAGAAACTACCATATATGGCATTGTATTTCGATACATACAACTGACCCGAGACGAAGAGCCATTGCAATATTTGAAAGGCTGTGCCTGCTATCACACCCGCTATGAATGCATTTTTGAATCTGACCTTCGTGTTTGGTATCAGCATGTACGCACCCACGAAAAACAGCCATCCGAAAATGTATGACACACAGTCAAGCAACCATGAGATTATAGGTGTGATGTAGTCAAACGGGAGAAGTCGTTGGATGGTATTCGACATGAATATCTGCAAACCGCCCGAACATGTCATAAGTACGGGAAGTATTATGCAGATGGCAAGATAATCAGTGGCTTTGCGGAATATTGAGCGTCCCACCGTTACGCCCCAAATCTGATTGAAGGTATCCTCCACATTGCTAAGCAGGGATATGATGGTCCATAGCAAGAACACGATACCCACGCCGACGAAAATACCTTCTGAAGCCTGTGCAAGACATGAGTCCACGAATGAAAAAGCCATATCCAAGGCTCGGCTTTGGGATGGGAAATAACTGTAGAGTTGCTTTTGCAGTAAATTTTGCAGACCGAACCCACGCCCGATCGCAAATAGCAACGCAAGGGCAGGGACAATAGCCAATAATGTCCGATAAGTCATCGCACATGCCTTCGACTGAAGGTCCGTGCTAAGGAAGGTTCTGACCGTGAGATTGGCAGTCTTTATGATATTGATTTTTAGACTGACTCTCCGGTCTTCCCAAACACCGCTGCTGCAGTAATTCCATATAGCAATGCAGCGGTTATATATCCGTTGCCATTTGCTTATAATGGTTTCCTTTAACTTATCAAACTTTTTCATGCGTGTCTGTCTAAAGCGTTTGATTATTTATTCGGCTCCTTCTTCTCAATATATGTACGTGCCGCCTGTGAGCGTGCGAGATCCAACGCTCTGGTGAGCCTTTCTTTTTCAAGAGTTGCTATCTTGAACTTGCGGATAGTAGTAGCATAATTGTACAAATCTGCAATCTCCTTGGCTTGCTGTGCTGACAGAGGTTGTGAATAAGAACTATTTCCGTTAAATGTCAGGGTCATATTCTTACCTATGTTCTCACTGATAAATTTGCCAACAGTATCACATTCAGCACCCATGAATGTTATGACCTCAGCACCCATCGAACGGTCATTCCGTTCTCCGTCGTGTGCTACTGTAGATGTGGTGGCTTGCTTGCCGTCACACGATACTGATATGGATGTGCTTTTTACAGGCTTTGCTTTTAAGGATGACATGAGATAGAAATCACCATTAGGTGTCATTCGTGCCTGTAACCCTGTCGAGCCGATGAATGATGTCGGATTGGTTTCACGTGCCACATAATATCCTTCAATCGGATTGCTGACAAATTTTACATTCTTCTGTAATGAATCGCCTAAAGCTCCCAACACAGCTGTAAGCGAGTCGGCAGACTCCAGTTCACGCAATACTTTCCCTTCGGTTGCTATGGTAGACAAATGCAAAGCTTCTTTACGGATGTCAAATTCATGAGGGTATGCTCGCTTTATTGAATCAGTAAGTTCAATGGCAAGAGCATAATTCTTAGCATCGTATGCAGTCCTTGCTTCATCAAGGATTGCCTGTGCTTTGTCGGCGGCACTGTTTCCGCACGATGTGAGAAGAAGGGGAGTGGTAAGTAGAAATGCGACTCCCAACCTTTGTATATTTTTAATTGCTACGTTGAACATCTTTAACACCTTTGACGGTTTTGATTTTTTTAATGATATTGTTTAATGCAGATGTGTCATTAACTCCTACAACAAGAAATCCGGAGAAAATACCATCCTTCGATTCGATAGATATGTTTCGAAGTGCCACATCCTTCTCTTTGTTTATTATAGAAGATATGTTGGTAATGATGCCAATGTCATCATTGCCGATTATCTTAAGTGTTGCTGCAAACTGATTGCCGACCTTACCTGACCAGCGTGTGCGAATCACACGGTAGGGATACTTGTATCGGATATGCTGTGCGTTCGGGCAGTCGTTTCTATGTATTTTGATAGCGCCTTCCGCTGACACAAAGCCGAACACATCATCTCCGAATATAGGATTACAGCATTTTGAAAGACGGTAATTGATACCTTTTATGTTGTCACCTATAATGAGTATGTCATCCGAGCTGTCAGCATTTCTTTCGGAGTTGTTCTGCAGTTCGAATTCTTCAGCACTGCGCTTTTCGGTCTCTTCTTTCTTATCCGCATTTTCAACCAGCTCATACTGAGTTATCACATCGTTCACATCAATTGCCTCTTCGGAAATCGCATTGTAAAAGTCTGTGACGGTCTTATAGCCCATCTTTTTGATGGTGCGCATAAGAGGAGCCTCTTCCAGCTCAATTTTGCGGTTTTTGCAACGTCGATGTAATAATTCTTTGCCAAGTTCTGCGGCACGGTTGACACGCTCGTTGAGAGTCTGGCGTATTTTGTTGCGGGCTTTAGAGGTCACAACAAAATTCAACCAGTCCTGCTTAGGGATCTGTCCCGGTGCGGTTGATATTTCAACAGTGTCGCCGGAATGAAGCTTATAATTTAGTTTTCGATTACGACCGTTTACTTTGCCGCCGACGCATGTGCATCCAAGCTTTGAATGTATATTAAAAGCGAAGTCGAGCACTGTGGCACCTAAAGGCAATCTATACAGGTCTCCCTTAGGTGTAAACACAAATACCTCCTTGTCGTAAAGGTCCATTTTGAAATTTTTCATCAATTCCATTGGACCGTCGGCTGTCTCGAGGATGTCGCGGATGTTGTTCATCCACACATCGAGATCACCTTCGCTCTTAATACCTTTATACTTCCAATGTGCAGCAAGTCCTTTTTCAGCCACGAGATCCATGCGCTTAGTGCGGATCTGCACTTCGACCCACTTATTCTCAGGACCCTTGACAGTGGTATGTAGCGATTCATACCCGTTGCTCTTGGGAATAGATAACCAGTCCTTCATGCGGGCAGGATTGGGGGTATACATGTCGGCTACTATTGAATATACATTCCAGCAGTCGGATTTTTCCCTATCCAAAGGCACATCGAGGATTATACGAATGGCGAAAAGGTCGTATATACCCGACATTTCAACCTGTTGCTTGCGAAGCTTATTCCATATAGAATATATGGATTTAGTTCGTCCTTTTATTTCAAAATCCAGCCCGGTGGCGTCGAGTTTTTCCTTAAGAGGTGCTATGAAATCAGCTATATATGCGTCACGAGCAACTTTAGTTTCGTTAAGTTCTCTCGCTATTTTGGTATATGTCTCCCTTGCTGTATATTTGAGTGACATATCCTCAAGTTCACTCTTTATTTTATACAGCCCAAGGCGGTGGGCAAGCGGAGCATATAGATAGTTTGCCTCGAAAGCCGTGTCAGTGACAAATTTCTCATCAGGGTGATGATTTATGGTGCGCATGAGTGTCAGACGATCCACAATCATTATTATAATGACACGAATATCTTCGGCAAATGTCATAAGTAGGCGACGGAAGTTGTCTGTCTTTACCACGCCTTGTTTCCCGTATAGAGTGGAGACCTTAAGCAGTCCGCTGACAAGGTGTGCAGTGTCATCGCCCCAAAGACGTTTGACTTCTTCAATTTTTATGAAATCAACCACGCATAGCCCATAAATCATGGTCGCAATAATCATATTGCGGTCGGGAGATACCATCTGACAAAGTGCGATGGCTGTTTCAAGCGAGTGTATCACTTGATTTATACTATGACGGTCAACAGCCGGGATATTCGCTTTTACGGCATTGTTGATAGCCTTCTTTACAGTGCGATAATCTTCCGGATTAGCCACATCCTTAGCTTCATGCAGGAGTAGGCTTACCAGAGCTTTGATTTTTACGGACTCTTCCGGTGTGAATACTTTTTTGTCCATCGCGTTAAAGATTCAAATTGAAAGATTTATGTGGGTCATATCCGTATAAATGACCCGTTGGCTTAGTCTCTGCGGTGTATGCAGGCGCCAATAGAGTTTAGTCGGGTGTCAATAGCCTGATAACCGCGGTCTATTTGGTCAATATTATCAATTTGTGACACACCTTTGGCGCTCATTGCCGCTATCAGCATAGCAATACCGGCTCTGATGTCAGGTGAGTGCATCTTATTGGCTCTTAGCGGGAATCTATGATCCAGACCGATCACCACAGCTCTATGCGGATCGCAAAGCATTATCTGGGCACCCATGTCGATCAGCCTGTCTACGAAAAATAGGCGGCTCTCAAACATCTTTTGATGTATCAACACGCTACCTTTACATTGTGTCGCAGTGACGAGCATCACAGAGAGTAGGTCAGGGGTGAGTCCGGGCCATGGAGCATCGGCTATAGTCGGTATGGAGCCGTCGAGGTTTGTCTCAATCTCATAGCAATCCTGCGAGGGGATGAATATGTCGTCACCTTTTCGTTCAAGGTTTATGCCAAGTCGTTTGAATGAATCGGGAATGATGCCAAGGTTGTCATACGAAACATCTTTTATTGTCAGTTCGCTTTGTGTTATGGCTGCCATACCGATAAAGCTACCCACTTCAATCATGTCAGGAAGTATGGTATGCTCGGTGCCTGTAAGCTTGCCGGTACCTGTTATGTGAAGAAGATTAGACCCGATACCTTCTATTTTTACGCCCATACGCACAAGCATCTTGCATAGCTGTTGCACGTATGGCTCACATGCCGCATTGTATATCGTGGTGGTGCCTTCAGCAAGGGCGGCAGCCATGATTATGTTTGCAGTTCCTGTAACTGATGCCTCGTCAAGGAGCATGTAACACCCTTTCAGTCCATTTACAGTGACAAGATAATAAGCCTGACGTTCCTCGTTATGAGCTATCATAGCTCCGAGTTTTGACAGTCCGGTGATATGTGTGTCAACTTTTCTTCTGCCTATTTTGTCACCTCCGGGTTTTGCAAAATAGGCTTGTCCCAATCTTGCGAGAAGCGGTCCGACCACCAGCACAGAACCTCTCAGAGATGCACATCGTGTCACGAAATCAGCACTTGAGATATATTCTTCATCTAAATCATCGGCTTGGAAGCGATAGCTTGACTCGCCGATTTTATCAACCTTCACTCTCATGGCTTTTAGAAGGTTGATTAGATTCATGATGTCCAAAATATTGGGCACATTGTGGATAGTCACCGGCTCGCTGGTCAAGAGTGTGGCGCTTATGACTTGCAATGCTTCATTTTTAGCTCCTTGTGGACGAATGCTTCCATGCAGTCTGTGACCGCCTTCGATTATATATGTGCTCATAAATTATAGTTTATAGTGGGTGATGAGTGAAAATCTAATATATAAATATAATTAAGGATGAATGTGTTCAACCTCCGGAGATAATACTACCCCGAATTTGTCGGCAATTGACCGGATGATGTCATTTTCAAGAGATATAATCTCTTCGGGAGATGCCGATTTTGTAGGGTTGACAATAACCAGCGGTTGTAATTTCCAAACCTCGGCATTGCCTTTCTTCACACCTTTCCATCCGCATGTATCAATTAACCATGCCGCCGGGATTTTATATCCGTCATCAACTTTGAAATGGGGGAAATCAGTTGAACCCATTATCTTTGCGATGTTCTGATATTGTTCTTCGGTGACCACCGGATTTTTAAAGAAACTTCCTGCGCTTGGTATTTTATCAGGGTCGGGGAGTTTGCTGTTGCGTATCTCAATTATTTCATCCCTGATGACATGTGGACTTAGAGATTCAATGTTTAGATCCTTTATCCTGTTGGCGAGAGCCGGATATTCTATTTTAGGGTCAGAGGTTTTCGACAATTGGTATTCGACCGAATGAATGATATATCGTCCCTTTTCATCTTTCAGTTTGAATTTGGAGGTTCTGTATCCAAACAAGCAGTCAGCCTTTTCAATTGTCGTGAATTCGTGACTGTCAGTGTCAAATGCGTGAACGCGAACGATTTTGTCACCGGCTTCAACTCCGTAAGCGCCAACGTTTTGTACCGCTGAGGCGCCAACTTCGCCCGGTATCCCTGAGAGGTTTTCCAAGCCCCAATAACCGGAATCGCAACACCATTTTATGAATTCGTCCATGGTTTCTCCTGCTCCGACTTTCAGAATAATTGAATCGGGAGTTTCATCTACGACCTCTATCCCTTTAATTGCGCTATGCAATATGACTCCGGGAAAATCAGATGTGAAAAGCAAGTTGCTTCCACCTCCGATATGGAACATATCAACATCTTTGCGTATTGTTGACAGGACAAAAGGAATGTCTTCAGGAGTAGTATATTCCATGAAGCAATTGCACTTAACTTTCATCGCAAATGTGTTATGTGCAGTGAGGTCGAAATTATATGAGGTTGTAACCATTTACAAGTGTATAAGAAATCTTTCACAAATATAATGTAAAAATTTAACATGCCATCTTGTTTTTGACAATTATTAATGATGCCGGATGAATAAATTTTATTAATTTTGAGCAAATTTTAACAGGTAATAATGATTTATGGTAAAACATATTGTGACATTCAAGCTATTAGGCTCTAATGAAGAGCGTCGTGCCGTAGCTGAGAAATTCAAGGCAGCGTTATTGGAGCTTCCTGCGAAAATAGATGTGTTGGATTACATGGAAGTCGGTATCAATGATAATCCCAATGAGGATTGGGATGTCGTTTTAACCGCCATAGTAAAACGAATGGAGGATGTGGCAGTCTATGCCAATCACCCTGCACACGTTGCAGCCGCCGGTTTGCTCGCAGGTCATAAGGAGGCGAGGGCATGTGTCGATTATTATTTTGAATGACATCTTTTAGCACAGCTCTCCCGAATGATAGTCGCCTTTGATTTGGATGATACATTGTATCATGAAATGGATTACGTGCGTTCCGCATATAAGGCAATAGCCCATATATACGGGACGCATTTATTGCCATTAATGATGAAGGCGCCTTCTCCCGCCAAAGCGTTTGACTTAATAGGTGTGGAGATAGATAAACTTTTAAAAATATATCGCACTCATGAACCTGACATATCGCTATCGGTGGCTGCGATATACACATTGGTGACACTTTTGAAAAAAGGTCACGCATTAGCGTTGATAACAGACGGCAGGACTGTCACGCAGGAGCACAAGATAAAAGCTCTTGGGCTGGACCGTCTGATAAATGCCGATATGATATACATATCCGAGAAATTCGGGGAAGAAAAAATTTCCGGAGGTGCTATGAAAGATATTATGAGGAAATATCCGAATGAAAGATATGTGTATGTCGGAGATAATCCTGCGAAGGATTTTGTGAGTGGAAATGAAATGGGATGGGAAACAATATGTTTGAAAGCAACATCGGATAATGTATTTCAACAGAACTTCTGTGATTTTGAAGATGTATTTTTGCCAAAACATTTTATATGTAATTTATTTGAACTTATCGATTGTGTGGATAAAATTGACACAATAAAAATATAAAGTTTTCCAAAATATTTTATAATTCGCAATAAATCAAATATTTAATATTTTGACATTACGAAAAAGTTTTCCAAAATATAAAACTTTTAATAAAAATTCTTATCATAAATCTTGCATATTTGTCAACTAAAGTGTAATTTTGCGATATAATTATTAACAAAAAGTTTTTGCAATAATACTCATCAATAATCCTTAAAAACAATTCATAGAAAAAGATGATTCAAACTGTGGTTAAACGCGACGGACGTGTCGTGGGATATAATGAAGAAAAGATCAAGGCAGCTATACGTAAAGCAATGCTTACGACAGAGATGGGAGAAGATGAAGCTCTTATATCCCGAATCACAGATCGTATAGGTATGATCGGTCAGGAACAGATGACCGTGGAAGATATTCAGGATAGGGTAGAACTTGAGTTGATGAAGTCGCCCCGTAAGGAGGTTGCCAAACGATATATCGCATACCGTGATCAGCGTTCGATAGCTCGTCGTGCCAAAACCCGTGACATGTTCCTTGAAATCATCGAGGCAAAGAATAACGATATTACTCGTGAAAATGCGAACATGAATACAGATTCGCCGGCAGGTATGATGATGAAATTTGCCAGCGAAACCACAAAGCCTTTTGTCGATGACTATCTGTTGTCACCTGAAGCAAAAGATGCGGTGCAGCAGGGTTATCTGCATATACATGATAAGGATTATTACCCCACAAAGAGTCTTACTTGCGTGCAGCATCCGTTGGATAATATTTTAAAACATGGATTTGTTGCCGGACATGGTGAGTCACGCCCTGCAAAACGCATTGAGACTGCAAGTATTATTGGATGTATTTCCCTTGAGACCGCTCAGAATGAGATGCATGGAGGACAGGCTATCCCAGCATTCGACTTCTATCTTGCACCTTTCGTGCGTTCTTCTTATAAAGAGGAAATTCAAAAATTGGAATCTCTAACCGGAGAGAATCTATCACATCTCTATGATGTTGAGATTGACGACTATATAAGCTGTGATCTTGAGGGGTTGCAAGGTGAAGAACGTTGGAAGCAACATGCCATTAATCAGACCGTGAGCCGAGTTCATCAGGCTATGGAGGCATTTATCCACAATATGAATACCATTCACTCTCGTGGTGGTAATCAGGTGGTGTTCAGCTCCATTAATTATGGTACTGACACGTCGGCTGAAGGCAGATGTATAATACGTGAGATTCTACGTTCAACATACGAAGGTGTAGGAAATGGAGCCACAGCTATATTCCCCATCCAGATATGGAAAAAGAAGAGAGGTGTCAGCTATCTTCCTGAAGATAGAAATTATGACCTCTATCAGTTTGCATGTAAAGTTACAGCACGCAGATTCTTCCCCAATTTCGTAAATCTTGACGCCACATTTAATCAGCATGAGAAATGGGATGCCAATGACCCGGAGAGATATAAATACGAAGTGGCTACCATGGGCTGTCGCACACGTGTGTTTGAGAATCGCTTTGGTGAAAAGACATCAATAGGTCGAGGAAATCTTAGCTTCTCTACTATCAACATAGTGCGCATAGCCTTGGAGTGTATGAATATCATTGACAAGGAGGAGAGAATTGCTAAATTCTTCTCAAAACTTGATGAAATTCTTGACATTACAGCTCGTCAGCTTTGCGATCGTTACAATTTCCAAAAGACTGCCATGGTTAAGCAGTTCCCGCTTCTTATGTCACGTCTTTGGACCGGAGCTGAAAAACTTGGTCCGAATGATACCATCGAGAGTGTCATAAATCAGGGTACATTGGGTATCGGTTTCATCGGGCTTGCCGAATGTCTTATAGCTCTCGTTGGCAAGCACCATGGCGAAAGCGAGGAGGCGCAGAAGCTCGGATTGAGAATTGTGTCGCACATGCGCTCACGTGTCAATGATTACAGTGAGAAGTATCAACATAATTTCTCTGTTCTTGCCACACCGGCGGAAGGCCTTTCAGGTAAATTCACATCCCGTGACCGCAGGTCATTTGGTGTTATTCCCGGTATTACCGATAAGATTTACTACACAAACTCTAACCATGTCCCTGTGTACTATCACTGCTCACCTCGTCATAAAGCCAAGGTCGAAGCTCCATATCATGAGCTTACAGGTGGCGGACATATATTCTATGTGGAGATTGATGGTGACGCTACCCATAATCTTAAAGCTGTGTGTGACATAGTTGACCTGATGGATAAGTATAACATCGGTTACTGCTCGGTGAATCATAACCGTAACCGCTGCATGGATTGCGGATATGAGGACGCACAGGATGATTTGAAGGAATGTCCTAAATGTCATAGCCATAACATTGACTGTCTGCAGCGTATCACCGGTTATTTGGTAGGTACTACAGATCGTTGGAACAAAGCCAAGCTTGCCGAACTAAAAGATCGTATAGTACATAAGTAATTATGCGAGTTCTTGATATAATAGCCGGCACTCCTGTTGACGGACCGGGATTGCGTACATCGATATATTTTGCAGGATGTACGCATCATTGCCAGGGATGTCATAATCCCGAATCGTGGGACTTGGGTGGCGGTAACGATATGTCAATTGATGAAATTGCGGCTCGTGTCATTGAGGAAGATTTCGATGTCACATTCACAGGGGGAGACCCTTTTGCACAGGTTGATAGTCTGATAGAATTGGCAAAGAAAATCAAAGCTCTCGGTAAGAATATATGGTGCTATACAGGGTACACCTACGAAGAAATTGTCACTGACGAAAGACTTTCAAGGTTGCTGCCATATATAGATGTACTGGTAGACGGTCCATTCATGATGGATAAACGAGACGTTAAACTTCTGTTCCGAGGTTCTTCCAACCAAAGGCTTGTGGATGTGGCTAAATCTACTCCTGATTCCATAGTCTTATGGAGCGTTGATGATTGAAAAGAATAGCAATGTATGGGGCTTTTTCAGCCCCTCATTCTTTTTATTATACTAAATATAGATATCACTTATGTTCGTGGGATAGGACGTATGCTTTGACTTTTTGGAACAGGTCGTTGGCAAATACGAATTCATTCAGAGCTTCGTTTGACGCTTTATAAATCTCATGCATGTCTCCGACCCATTCACGATATCCCTTGTTTATGAAAACGATGTTTTCACCGATTCCAAGAACTGAGTTCATGTCATGGGTATTGATGATGGTGGTGATATTATACTCATGCGTTATGTCGCTGAGTAGCTCATCTATCAAGATGGATGTCCTTGGATCCAATCCGGAGTTTGGCTCATCGCAAAACAGGTACTTGGGATTCAATGCTATCGCTCGTGCAATAGCCACACGCTTCTGCATACCGCCTGAAATCTCTGACGGATATTTCTTGTCAGCACCTTTCAGATTCACACGTTCGAGACAAAATTGTGCTCTGTCCTTAACCTCTGCCGGTGTCATATTGGTGAACATGGTGAGAGGGAACATGACATTGCCAAGCACGGTCTCTGAGTCGAACAATGCAGAGCCTTGGAATAGCATGCCTATCTCCTTACGCAATTCCTTGGTTTGATTGACGTTCATCTGCATTAAATCTCGACCGTCATACAAAATTTCTCCTTCTTCGGGCTTTACAAGTCCGACAATGGATTTTACCAATACCGTTTTACCGGAACCGCTTTGACCAATGATAAGATTTGTTTTGCCGGTGTAGAAGGTGGCACTGATATCGTGCAATATGGTTTTATCGTCAAATGACTTTGTGACGTTCTTAACTTCTATCATTGTAGCAGTAATTTGGTAAGTACGACATCAAGAAGCAAAATCAGAATACTTGAAGCTACCACGGCATTTGTGGATGCCTTACCGACTTCAAGCGCTCCGCCATGAACGAAATATCCGTAAAAGGCAGCGACGGAAGTTATGATAAATGAGAAGAACAATGACTTGATAAGTCCGTACCACACATACCATTCTTGGAACATTGTCTGCAGTCCGTATACAAAACGGCTTAGCGGGATTATATCAGTGAAAATAGCAATGAAGAAACCGCCAAGGAATGATGTGAAAATACAGAATACAACCAATATAGGCATGTAGAACAAAAAGCCTATCACTTTCGGAAGCACAAGAAAATTCGCCGAGTTCACACCCATGATATCAAGAGCGTCTATCTGCTCGGTGACTCGCATAGTGCCTATTTCAGACGCTATGTTAGACCCGACTTTACCTGCTAATATAAGGCAGAGGATAGAGTTGGAGAACTCAAGAAGAATAATCTCACGAGTGGCTAAACCTGTCGAGTAGGCAGGTATGAGAGGTGAGACAGTGTTGATTTCCATCTGGATGGTGATCACAGCTCCGATAAACAGAGATATGACAATGACCAGTGGAATGGAATCTACACCAAGTTTTGATATCTCAAAAAAAGTTCTTGAAAAGAATGTTTTCCATCGGTCAGGGATGGAAAACACTCTCCCCATGAATATGCAGTATTTGCCAAAAGAGGCTAAGGATTCGGAAATAATCATAGAGTCTTATTTAGATTATGGCAAAAGTAACCAATTTTTCTTGAGGTATAAGAAAGAATTGCTATAATTGACCATAAATTTGGTGAAAAAGGAAGTTATTTCAGCTTGGTGATTAGATTATCAACCGAAAGTTCTTCCTGATTACCGGTAATCATATCTTTCAATGTTACGGTATTGTTTGCCAATTCTGTTTCACCAATAATAGCAACGTAGGGGATACCGAGGGAGTCGGCACGTCCCATCTGCTTTTTCATTTTTGATGAATCGGGATATATCTCACATGCTATTCCGGCTTCCCGGAGCTGTTTGATTATAGCGAGTGATCTTGCAGCTTCCTCAACACCGAAATTGGTAAACATAACTTTTGCGGAGCCTGTGATATCGTTAGGGTATAGGTTGAGAGCGTTAAGCACGTCATATATACGGTCAGCACCAAATGAAATTCCGACTCCGGAAACTCCCGGAAGCCCGAACACACCGGTGAGATTATCATAACGACCACCACCTGTGATACTGCCAATTTCAACATCCTGAGCCTTAACTTCAATTATGGTTCCGGTGTAGTAGTTCAAACCACGGGCAAGTGAGACATCAAGTTCGAGTTTTGCCTTCAGACCGAGACGTTCGGTTCCGTTCATCACTTCACGGAGTTCGGCAACACCCTTAAGTCCGATTTCACTGGTTGAAAGTAATTGCGATAACTTTTCAAGGCGTTCTTCGTTTGTGCCTTCCAAAGTGATTATCGGGGTGATTTTATCTATTGATTCGTCAGAGAGTCCACGTTCTCTAAGCTCATTCTTCACATTTTCAAGCCCGATTTTGTCAATCTTGTCTATAGCAACAGTGATATCCACTATCTTGTCGGGCTCGCCTATTAATTCCGCTATACCGGCAAGAATCTTACGATTATTCAGCTTGATGGTTATGTTGATTTTTAATCTTCTGAATACCTCGTCAATAAGCTGCAAAAGTTCGATTTCATTTAAGAGTGAATCGGAACCAATTACATCGGCATCACACTGGTAAAATTCACGATAACGACCCTTCTGGGGGCGGTCAGCTCTCCATACTGGTTGAATCTGGAATCTTTTGAACGGGAACGACAAATCGTTTCTGTGCATCACCACGAATCTTGCGAATGGCACAGTCAAGTCATATCTTAGACCTTTCTCGCACACCTGTCCAGCTAATTTAGGACACTCTCCAGCCTCGATGAGTTTCTGATCTACACCTCGAAGGAAATCCCCTGAATTCAATATTTTGAAAAGAAGTTTGTCACCTTCTTCTCCATATTTACCCATAAGAGTTGACAGGTTTTCCATAGCAGGAGTTTCGATCTGCTGGAATCCAAACAAATGGAACACACTTCTGATTGTGTCAAAGATATAATTTCTACGAGCCATTTCAGCGGGTGTAAAGTCTCTTGTCCCTTTGGGAATTGACGGTTTCTGAGCCATTGGATATTCTAACTATGAAGTTGTTATCAATATTTCCGCATCTTTCAATTGTGTCGCTTTATCGGACGCAATAAGAATTGACGCAGATGTGTAAATTTGTTTGCAAAGATACGATTTATTTACTAAATTTGCGTCAATTTAATGCGTAAACTCAAATTTAATGAAATATATAGGAGCACATGTCTCGGCTGAGAAGGGTGTCGGCAATATACCTATCAACGCTCATCTCATTGGTGCAAAATCATTTGCGCTGTTTACCCGCAATCCGTCAAGGTGGACTTCAAAAGCCATAACGGATGATGATGCGGCTAAATTCAAGGATAATTGCGTTAAATACGGATATACTCCCGACGTGATACTTCCTCATGATAGTTTCTTGATAAATTTGGGCTCTCCTGACCCTGAAAAGCTTAAAAAATCCCGTGAGGCATTTTTGGATGAACTGCAAAGATGTGAGCAATTAGGGCTGACCATGCTTAACTTCCATCCCGGAAGTCACATGCGTGAAATTGAAACTGATGCATGTCTTGATTTGATTGCAGAATCCATAAATGACGCTTTGAGCAAATCGGTAGGCGTGAAGGCGGTGATAGAAAATACTGCCGGTCAAGGTAGTAATTTGGGGTTCACATTTGAGCAGATAGCCCATATCATTGACAAAGTGGAGGATAAAAGCAGAGTGGGGGTATGTATCGATACCTGCCACGCTCATGCTGCTGGATATGACATGACATCTCCTGAAGCCTACGATGCTACTTGGAATGAATTTGAGCGTATTATAGGTTTCAAGTACCTTAGCGGAATGCATCTTAATGACACGTTGAAGGCTTTGGGTTCAAAGGTTGACCGCCACGCCTCGATTGCGAAAGGTGTGTTAGGAAAGGATTTTTGGGTCAGATTGATGAATGATCCGCGCATGGATAATATCCCGATGATTCTTGAGACACCCGATGAGGTGAGATGGGATTATGAAATAAAATGGCTATATTCTTTGGTTAAGAAGAAAAAGAAGATGTAGTCATACTGTTTGTATACTGGTCGGCGACAGGTTAAACATTGCCGGATTTTACGATTAATAGGAATTTTCAGATTATATCATACCTTATATTTAATTAGAAATGATAAAAAACAAACCAGACCAAAGTTTTGGGAAACTATGGAACTTAAGTTTTGGGTTCTTCGGCGTGCAGATTGCATACGCTCTGCAAAGCGCCAACATTTCTCGTATATTTGCCACATTGGGTGCTGATCCCCACTCGTTAAGCTATTTTTGGCTTCTACCACCGATTGCCGGTTTGATAATTCAACCGATAGTAGGTGCTCTTAGCGATAAAACTTGGTGTAGATTCGGCCGCCGTCTTCCATATCTGATTGTAGGAGCTGTAATGGCTGTCATTGTGATGTGCCTTCTCCCTAATGCCGGCAGTTTCCATTTTGCAGTTGCGGGCGCATTAGTGTTCGGAGCGTTTGCACTTATGTTTCTTGATCTGTCAATCAATATCTCCATGCAGCCGTTTAAGATGCTTGTTGGCGATATGGTTAATGAGAAGCAGAAAGGTCTTGCATACTCAATTCAGAGTTTCCTTTGCAATGCCGGGTCGGTAGTGGGTTATGTATTCCCGTTCATGTTGGCATGGTTTGGAATAAGCAATATAGCTGATGGAAATCAGGTGCCTGATTCAGTGTCATACTCTTTCTATATCGGTGCTGCAATTTTGATTCTGTGTGTCCTTTATACTTTCTGGAAGGTTAAGGAAATGCCTCCGAAAGAATATGCCGAGTATCATGGCATTACAGAGTGTAAAGAAGAGGAAAAAACAAATGTGTTTAAGCTTTTGGCAAAAGCTCCCAAAGTGTTCTGGACTGTTGGGTTGGTACAGTTCTTCTGTTGGGGCGCTTTCATGTATATGTGGACATATACCACCGGTGGTGTGGCTGAACAAGCTTTTGGCTGGCTTCCCGGCGAAGGGACTCAGACCGCTTCTTATCAGGAAGCAGGTAACTGGACAGGTTTGCTTTTTGCTGTTCAAGCCATTGGTTCTGTAATATGGGCTGCTTTCATCCCACGATTTAATAATCATAAATTCGTATATGCTCTCAGTTTGATTATTGGTGGAGTCGGATTTATCTCTTCAATGTTCTTCACTGATAAATATTTACTCGTTATATCGTTCTTTATGGTTGGCGCCGCATGGGCAGCTATGCTTGCACTTCCATTTACTATTTTGACTAACTCTATCTCAGGTCGTCACATGGGTACTTACCTCGGACTATTTAACGGTACAATCACAATCCCGCAGATTGTGGCTGCTGCTCTCGGTGGTGTTGTCTTCACTCTTGTCGGAGGAGCCGCACATCATCAGATAAATATGATCGGGCTTGCCGGAGTACTTCTTATCGTAGGTGCGTTCTGCGTGTTCTTTATCAAAGAGACTTACGCTGAAACTATGGCTGAGGTGAGAGAACATTTTGAAGAGGAATAAATCAGCTCACGTAAATTCCATAAAATAGTCAGCACCCGGGACAGTTATAAGTAACTATCCCGGGTGCATTTTATATTGTAAGGGTGGATTTATGGATTATTAAATGATGGTGTTGGTTTTAGGTCTGATGCGATGCCGTAATAACGTCAGTATTATTCCGCGTGTGAGCAGATAAGCTATGAAGGCTATCCATAAACCATGATTTCCTAACCGATGGAATAGAGTGAAGTACATTATAAAATATATGGCGGTAGAAGTTGCCATGGATATAAGCATGGCTCGTGTTTGTGTGGCACCTATAAATATACCGTCCCATGTGAATGATGCAAATCCGGCGAACGGTATTGCGATTACCCAATAGTAGTATTCTTTGGAATGTTCCACTATTACATCATCGGTAGTCATGATGCTCATCAGTGAACTTCCTCCAAGGAAGTAGATAATTGAGAATATCACTGCCATTAGTGTTCCCCATTTAAACAGGGCATTTATACATGTATGTAGACCCGTTTTATTTCCTGCGCCTATGAAATTGCCGCAGAGTGATTCTCCTGCAAATGCGAATCCATCCATGAAATATGAAAACAGGATGAAGAACTGCATAAGCAATGTATTTACGGCTAAAATTATGGTGCCTTGTTGGGAGCCTACTCTGGTAAACCATACTGTTACTGCTATAAGACAGAGTGTGCGCAGAAAGATATCGGTATTTATTGAAAAGAACCGTTTAAGCTCTTTGGAATCGACAATGACTCTGATTGGAGGGATGGTAGGGTGGTATTTTTTATAGGCTATGATCATTCCGATTATCAGCCCTATCCATTGAGCGGATAAAGTGCCTGTCGCCACGCCTGATATTTTTAATTTGAACACGAATACAAGTATCAGGCTTACCACAATGTTGGTAATGTTTATGATGAATGATACCCACATCGGAGCTTTGGCATTCTTAAGCCCGAGAAACCATCCCGACAGCGAATAAGTGCATAGTACCGCAGGTGCACCCCACACGAGAATTGAAAAATACAGGTCGGCAAGCTCACGTGTTTCCTTCTCAACCTCCATGAAATCCAATGCATATTTGCATATTACATTTTGCAGCAGTATAATGATGAGTGAGGCAATTATGGCGACTAACAACCCTCGTATGAGCACCAGATTGCTCTCTATGCCATTATCGGCACCGTTGGCTTGCGCTGTCAATCCGCTTGATCCCATGCGCAGAAACGCAAACAACCAGTACATCATGTTGAATAATGTACCGCCAACTGCGATAGCGGCTATGTAGACAGGGCTCCCCATATGACCAACAATCACCACATCCATTAAAGCAAGTAATGGAGTGGTGATATTGGTTATAATCGAAGGAATGGCGAGTGCCAATATCTCACGATTAATTTTCTGCATATTCGAATTATCTCTTGATCCTCATTGAATCCCAAATGAGATAAACAATTAATAACGCATAAACTGCAAGTCCTGCCCATTGTACTGAGATGGCTGCCATAGGATTGGAGTATTCGAATCCAAGGAAGCGTGTCAGTGCGGCGAATACACCGAACAATGCACCACCAGCAATAAGACCGGATGAAATAAGTGTGCCTCTGTCACGGCGAGCATCGTTTATAGCCTTGTCGTTAGAACGTGTGCCTACAAACCAAGCGATGGCTCCACCTACCAAAAGCGGTGTATTGAGTGACAACGGTATGAACATACCGAGGCAGAATGCGAGAGCAGGAACTCCGAGCCAGTTCAGGAGCAATGCGAGAATTGCTCCGACCATGTAGAGAATCCAAGGAGTGTCACCACCCATCATCAGTGGCTCTATAACCTTTGCCATAGCGTTTGCTTGTGGAGCAACGAGCGCATTCTCACCTGTGAATCCGTATACCTGATTCAGAAGTAATATCACACCGCCTACGGTTGCTGCAGAAACCAGTGTGCCGAGGAATTTCCAGCTTTCCTGTTTACGGGGAGTTGAACCAAGCCAGTATCCTACCTTAAGGTCTGTCACAAATCCTCCAGCCATTGACAGTGCAGTACAAACGACACCGCCTATTACCATTGATGCAACTATGCCGGAAGTGCCGCTAAGACCTATACCCACAAAGATTGCCGAGGCTATGATAAGGGTCATCAAAGTCATGCCCGATACAGGATTTGAACCGACTATCGCAATAGCGTTAGCAGCCACGGTGGTGAATAAGAATGCTATCAGTGTGACAACAATCCATGCCACCAAAGCCTGCCAGAATGTATGGATAACTCCGAACCAGAAGAATAAGAGTACGGCTGCAAGAGCAATCGCAATGAAGAACACTATATGCTTCATTGATATGTCAGTCTGCCAGCGGATGGTCTTTCCCTCGCTTTTGTTACCTTTTAATTCACGACCGGCGAGTCCTACAGCCTCACGGATGATGCCCCATGATTTAACTATACCTATAATACCAGCCATGGCGATACCTCCGATACCTATCAGACGGGCGTAGTCGCTAAAGATGACATTGGGAGCCAATGCGGTGATTTCAGGTGAGCCGTATGTTCCGAACAAGGGGATGATTACCCACCACACAAATATTGAACCGGCAAATATTATAAACGCATACTTAAGACCGATGATGTAACCGAGACCGAGTACAGCCGCTCCGGTGTTGCAACTAAGTGCGAGTTTGGTTTTAGCGGCAAGGGTTTGTCCCCAGTTGGTTACCATTGTGTCAAGTGTGCCTGCCCACCAGCCGAATGTCTCTACAAGGTAGTCATATATGCCACCGATGAGCGAAGCCACGACGAGAGTTTTGGCTTGTCCGTCATTCTTGGCTGATGCCTTTCCGAGTCCGCTTGCAAGCACCTGAGTGGTAGCGGTGGCTTCAGGGAAAGGATATTTGCCATGCATATCCTTTACGAAATATTTACGGAAAGGAATGAAGAACAGTATACCTAACACACCGCCAAGAAGAGAGCTACAGAAAATTTCAAGGAAGTTAACTGTGATGTCGGGGTATTTAGCCTGTAGGATATAAAGTGCGGGGAGAGTGAAAATGGCACCGGCTACAATCACACCGGAACAAGCTCCGATTGACTGTATGATGACATTTTGACCAAGCGGATTATCTTTCTTTAATGCGCTTGAAAGACCCACAGCAATAATAGCAATAGGTATGGCTGCTTCAAATACTTGTCCGACCTTAAGCCCAAGATAAGCTGCAGCCGCACTAAATATTATCGCCAAGATCAAACCCATAGTGACAGAGTAAGGTGTCACTTCGGGATAATCATGCGCAGGGTGCATGATGGGACGATAGGTCTCATCTTTGCCCAACTCACGAAACGCGTTTTCAGGTAATTCAAGAGGATCCGCATCACGGTAAACTTCCTCTTGGATAGATTTGTCTGACATAATGTGAAAAATCTGTTAGATTATTGGTTATTTTTCAGAGAATACGGAGTGGGGAAGAGTGCGACAGTTATATTGCGATGCCATAATCTCACCGTATGCTCCCGCTGAACGGAGTGCCAACAGGTCTCCGCGAGAGATAGATGGAAGCAACTCTTCTTTTCCGAAGCAATCGGAGGATTCGCAAATAGGACCTACCACATCATAATGATGCATTTCTCCGTTTGGATTGGATATATTCTCAATCTTATGGTGCGCATTGTAAAGAGCAGGGCGGATGAGATCTGTCATGCCGGCATCAACGATGGCAAATCTCTTTGTGATACCCTCCTTCACATATAGCACCTTAGTAATAAGGGAGCCGCATTGAGCCACTACCGAACGCCCTAATTCAAAATGTAACTGCTGATCTTCACGCAGCCGTAAATGATTACGGAAGGTTTTGAAATAGCTTTCAAAATCAGGGATAGGGTGTTTGTCGGGAGTTGCATAATCAATTCCGAGACCACCTCCCACATTGATTGTCGAAAAGCGTATCCCGAGTGCTTCATATTCGTCCTGAAGCTTGTTTATGGTCTGACAAAGCATGACAAACGGCTCGGTCTCGGTGATTTGTGAGCCTATATGGAAATGTAAACCTTCAAGTTTGACATTATCAAGGGAATTGACGAGATTTATAATCTCGTTCAGCTGCTCAAGGTTGATACCGAATTTGTTCTCAGCGAGACCGGTGGTGATATATTCATGAGTATGAGCGTCAATATTGGGATTTACTCGAATCGCAATATTGGCTTTTTTATCCATAGTCTTAGCTATCTCATTGATAACATGTAGCTCCGGTTCAGACTCGACATTGAAACATCCGATACATTTTTCAAGGGCTAATTCTATCTCCCAGTCACTTTTGCCGACACCCGCAAATACGATTTGCTCAGGCTTAAATCCGGCTTCAACAGCCGCCATTATTTCGCCGCCACTAACACAATCCACGCCAAGTCCGGCTGCCTGAATACGGCGGAGTATGCCGGGGTTAGCATTTGCTTTAATGGCATAATGCACTTTGTATCGGGTATCCCTTGCTGTGCGTTTGATCTCGTTGAGAGTCTGGTCAAGCAGATTCAGATCATAGAAATAAAATGGTGTCTGAAGTGCTTTAAACTCATCTATAGGAAAACGGGTCATTCTTAATTGTTATTAAAAAGTTTGTCACTTAATTTATTAAGAGCACTGATTTTGTCTTCCTTACGTATGAGGAATGAGATATTGTAGTTTGAACCACCGTATGAAATCATACGTACAGGTATGTCAGCCAATGCTTCCATCGCTTTGGATTCATAGCCGGTGTTAGTCCATTCCATATTTCCTACAACGCAGATGATGACCATATCTTTGTCAACTGTAACTGTGCCGAATTTCTTTAATTCATCCACAATTTCAGGCAAAAATCTTTCCGAGTCAATAGTCAAAGATACTCCGACTTCACTTGTGGCGATCATATCGATAGGAGTCTTGTATTTTTCAAATGTCTCGAATACTTTTGTCAAGAATCCGTAAGCGAGAAGCATACGTGAACTCTTAATTTTTATTGCCACGACATTATCTTTTGCAGCGACAGCTTTTATTGAAGGCTCGGTGATATTATTATATATGAGTGTACCGTGAGCTTCCGGTTCCATTGTGTTAAGAAGACGGACAGGGATATTGTTTACCTTTGCCGGCAACACGCAGGTCGGATGAAGGATTTTTGCACCGAAATATGCCAGTTCGGCAGCTTCTTCATAGTGGAGTTCGCTAACAGGATCGGTCTTTTCTACGTAGCGCGGGTCGTTGTTATGCATTCCGTCAATGTCTGTCCATATCTCAATCTCGTCAGCTTCTATCGCTGCTCCTATAAGAGAGGCTGTGTAGTCACTACCACCACGCTGGAGGTTATCGATCTCACCGGTAGCATTGCGGCAGATAAATCCTTGAGTTACATAAATGTCCGCATCCATGTATTTGTCAAGGAGTGCTTGGAGATGAAGTTGTATGTGCTGGGTGTCAGGCTCCCCCTGTTGTCCTGTCTTCATAAAGTCAAGAGCAGGAAGTGACTCTGCATATAATCCACGTTCGTTCAGAAGTATTGTCATCATTGCGACACTCATGATTTCTCCTTGTGCAAGGATGATTTTCTCTTCTATCTCGGTGAAATTCTCGCGAGAGGTGAATGAACGAATATAGTTGAAACAAGCTTTTATTTCTTTGAGCGCTTTCTCACGGCTCTCATGCTTGTCGTAGAGAGATGCTATGGTTTTTAAATACTTTGATTCGAGAATATTAATAGTCTCTTTTGCTCCATTAATATTCTTCTTGTAAAGATATTCGGATATTTCTACCAATGAATTGGTAGTGCCAGACATGGCGGAGAGTACGATAATGTTTTTTCCTCGTTCGCTAACGAGCGATGCGACGTGGCGAATACGTTCTGCTGAACCTACAGATGTGCCACCGAATTTTAGTACTTTCATATCTATTCGACTTCTTGAAAAATATTCCTCTAACGTTTTTAGAGGTGAAAAGTGATAATTTTGAAATTTCGCCCCAAAATTACAACAAAAAAATCAAAAAATGAATGAATTGTCTATCAAACTGATATGTATTTATGATAATAAATCACTAATATATAAATATGATGAAACATAGGGGACAGTTTTAATTGGCATATTTTAACACACAATTAATGAACTTACTATACTCAAAGGCGTTTTAAAAGTACAAAATGAACAATTAGCAATAACAAACTAAAAACATATATTCATGATTTACGAACTTCCCGAATTACCCTATGCGAAAGATGCACTTGCGCCATCTATCTCTCGTGAGACAGTGGAATACCACTATGGTAAGCATGAGAAAACATATATAGATAACCTCAACAAGTTGATCAAAGATACAGAATATGAGGATATGGAGCTTGAAGAAATAATCACTTCAGCATCCGGACCTCTGTTCAATAATGCTTCTCAGGCTTGGAACCATATATTCTATTTCTTTACATTCTCTCCTGACGGCGCTCATAAGCCTGAAGGACATCTTCTTAAAGCCATTGAAGAGCAATTTGGCTCATTTGAAGAATTTAAGACTGAGTTTGAGAATGCTGGAGCATCAATTTTCGGATCAGGCTGGGTCTGGCTTTCCAAAGATAAGGATGGAAAGTTGTTTATAAACCAAACTTCAAATGCCGGAAATCCATTGACCCAAGGTCTCACACCGCTTCTTGTGTTTGATGTTTGGGAACATGCGTACTACATCGATTATCGCAATCGTAGGCTTGACGCATTAAAGGAATTATGGAAAATTGTAGACTGGGATATTGTAGCCAGCCGATACATATAGTTAAAGTACATAGCACTAAAAATAAGCATAATGTGATGAATGGAGAGAGAGGCAGTCGTGAGACCCCCTCTCTTTTTCTTGTTACTATTTTCCTTTTAATCGGTCTATAATATCGAATGCCGCTTGTCTTCCTGAATTTAGCCTGAAAGGGTAGTGCGTGTCGCTATTAACCATTAACGGTATGTCTGCATCTAATAGTTTGGCTATAGTACAGGGGGAGGGGAAGAGACGAGGGATGTAGGATTTAATTTGCTCTTCTGTGGAATTTACCGGAGCTTCCCAAGCTTTGGTGTTTATCTCCACTATAAAATTAGTGCTTTTGAGCTTCTCAATCACTCTGTCGATATGGGCGATATACCAATCTTCGTCTTCGATTCCCGGTTGGAAATGTGAGGCGTTAAATCCTATCTTGTCAAAGTGCCCCAATACGTCAAATCCTCCGGATTCAATCATCTGCATGGTGTGATCATAAAATGTGTCCACCACATAATGTATATCATCGTTGAAATACTCATGCATCTTTTGTATGAATGATTCCGGACGTCCGTCGATATCTATCATCTTGTCTCCTGCAGGAGTCGGTATGAAGTGTACGGAACTTAATCTGTAATCAAGAGGCAGATTTTTGAAATATGGGTTGGTTGCGCCCCATTGGTTTCCGAGATAATCAATCTCCATGGATATATAGAGATTGATTTTGTCTTTGTAGAGATTTTTCAGCCGGTTAAATTCGTTGAAATATTCTTCCACTTGTTCCATCTCCATATTACATGGTGACTTGAAGGGTATAGGAGAATGAGGGGTAAATCCATAATGGAGATACCCCTCTTTAACAGCTTCCTCCACAAATTCAGCCATTGATGCTCTTCCATCACAAAATTGGGTGTGTGAATGGAAATTATAGGCTTTAGTTGAGGTAATTATTTCTTTAAGATTCACGGATTTTGCTTTTATTTAGCAATAGGAGGATTAGCTATGTTCTGACGCATGTTTGTGTCTGATTCAATATTCTTCATGCGATAGTAATCCATTATACCTAAGTTTCCTGAGAGGAATGCCTGTGCCATTGCTCTGGGGAGTTCGGCTTCCGCTTCGATAACTTTTGCACGTGCTTCCTGAGCTTTGGCTCGCATTTCCTGTTCGAGCGCAATCGCCATTGCCCTGCGTTCCTCAGCTTTTGCCTGAGCGATGTTCTTGTCAGCTTGAGCTTGGTCAATCTGGAGGGCAGCTCCGATATTCTTACCTATATCTATATCGGCAATATCAATTGATAGAATTTCAAATGCGGTACCGGAGTCAAGACCTTTGCGAAGCACAAGTTTTGATATGTTATCAGGATTCTCCAACACTTGCTTGTGGCTTTCAGATGAACCGATTGAGGATACAATGCCTTCACCTACACGGGCAAGCACGGTGTCCTCGCCGGCACCACCGACCAACTGGCGGATATTTGCACGGACTGTAACACGGGCTATGGCAATAAGCTGGATTCCGTCTTTGGCAACGGCTGTCACATGGGGAGTCTCAATTACTTTGGGATTTACCGACATCTGAACAGCCTGAAACACATCGCGGCCTGCGAGGTCGATAGCGGTTGCCATCTTGAATCCAAGGTCTATGTTGGCTTTAGATGCGGATACCAAAGCGTGTACCACTTTTTCCACATTACCGCCTGCGAGATAATGAGCTTCAAGGTCATCACGGCTCACGTCATTAAGTCCTGCCTTGTGGGCTTCGATAAGAGCTCTAACTATGACCGATGCGGGCACTTTACGGATGCGCATGAGGAACAATTGCATAAGTGAAATCCTGACTCCGCTCACACGTGCCGATATCCATAGGAAGAACGGAACGTAGTAGAAAAAGATGCAGATGAGGATTACAACTGCGATCAAAAGGAGAATAAGAGTTAATTCCATATTTTAATTTATGATGTTAATGACTGGCGTTTTCTGTTTTTATAATCTGATTCTTGGTGCGCTTAAGTTCAAGAGCATCTGTTTCAAGACTTTTCTCAAGATTTTTTATTTCGTCAGCTACAGATGTTTCCCCATTTCGATATGAATTGCGCAACTCTGCAAGATGGCTGAGTTTAGTGTCTCGATTAGCAAGTGCTCTCAGATAAGTACCCATCATCTCCTTTGCCTGCGAATTTTTGAAATCAGAGAGACTTGTGTATACAATACCTCCCGGGAATGCGAACTCAAATGCGGTTTCATTTTCTCTTGACTTATTAACAGATAAGTTCGCAATCTTATTTCGGAGCTCCGAGTAATCCACACCTTCATTCTGAGTGGCAGCGATGGAGCTTACCTTGGCGAAATCTGTTAGATTCTCAGTGTCAACAGGATAATTTATGCGTAAATCCTGAGGTATGAATGTATATATAGTCACACTGTCCTCAATCTGATTTCGGTCAGTTGCCCACCATCCGGTGCCGGTCTGCTCATCAATGGCATATAAATAGTCATTATGAGGTGAGTTGTACGGCATACCTATGTTGGATGGCTGTAGAAATCCGTCCTCGTCACGTCGAGATATGAATATGTCGAGGTCGCCTAACGAAGCCTCTCCGTCGGCGGCAAAATATAGGGTTACACCATCGCTCATCAGGAATGGATATGCAACCAATGTGCCATTGGGATTTCCGAATATGGTTTTATAATCAAACAGAAGTGATGGATTGTCCCATGAGCCGTCGGCAAGTCTGATGCTTTCGTACATCTTCGATTCTCCGGTATCCGTGGTGCCGTACCATATCAGATCATCTCCGTTCTCGCTTTCATATACCGGAGACACACATTCGGATATTTCAAGTTCTTCCATTTTGGCTTGGGGCACAATCTCTTCTATGACTGATTCGCTTTGAAGAGAACCTGCGCTTTTCGCCAATTTTATGAACTCAAAAAATCTGTCGGAAGGCACATTTATGCTGTCAATTATTTGGATTTTCTCAACTCTGTCGAGCATTGACCGGCCCAGCTCTATGCGCGAACGTAAATGCTCTGTCCAGTCCATGGTCTCAGAGCCGTCACCAAACGAGAAGTCCATATCCTTCTCCGCTTCCGCTTTGGTGCGTTTGGCAACATATTTATCCAAATACTCCTCAGCCTTATCATAGTCATACAGGTAGAAGTATACTTCAGCAAGTCCGAGGTTGCCTGAATTATTGCTGTTGAGATAAAATGGCACAGCCTCGCTATATCTTCCTGCGTATTTTAACGCTTCTCCTGCGGAATAATTTAAAGCCTTGTTCTTGGGGGCATCTTTGGCTGCTTTCACGGCATCGTCAACCTCTTGGGGCGATATCGCCCCAAGAGTGGATGCTGTAAGCAGACAAATACCTGTAATGATATGTCTAAATGTTATGTTCATTATTTACTTAAAGCTTCATGCATAGCAGCGGCGGCACGTCGTCCGTCACCCATTGCCAATATAACAGTAGCGCCACCTCTGACAATATCTCCTCCGGCGTAAATATCGCCAAGCGATGACTGCATTGTCTCTTCGTTAACAACTATTGTGCCTCTTTTTGACACTTCAAGCTGAGGAATGGCATGTGGGATAAGCGGGTTAGGGGATACACCGACACTTACGATTACCAAATCAACGGGCACTTCTTCGATAGCGCCTTCTACCGGAACAGGAGAACGTCTGCCGGAGGCATCTGGTTCACCAAGTCCCATTTTTTGTAGCATCATGGCTCTTACTCTACCTTTTTCGTCGGCAAGATACTCCACAGGGTTGTTAAGGGTCATAAATTTGACACCTTCTTCCTTGGCATGATGAACTTCCTCAACTCGGGCAGGCATCTCTTCCTCGCTTCGTCTGTAAACGATCATAGCCACTTCAGCACCTTGACGGCGAGCAGTGCGAACAGAGTCCATAGCAGTGTTACCACCACCTATTACAGCCACACGTTTGCCATGTAGCACCGGTGTATCATGGTCGGGGAGGCCTGCGCCCATGAGGTTTATGCGTGTCAGATATTCATTAGATGACATAACCCCAATTAGATTCTCGCCCGGGATACCCATAAATCTCGGCAGTCCGGCGCCTGAAGCAACGAATATGCCATGGTAACCTAACTCATGAAGCTGATCGTATGATATGGTTTTACCGATAATACAATCTTTCTCAAATTTTACGCCGAGATCCCTAAGACCGTTGATTTCAGCTTCCACAACTGTGTTGGGGAGACGGAATTCGGGGATGCCATATTTCAACACACCGCCAATTTCATGCAACGCCTCATAGACTGTGACATCATAGCCTCGTTTGATCATATCTCCGGCAAATGACAGACCGGAAGGACCGGAGCCTACCACAGCAATCTTAAGATTGTTCTTTGTAATCACAGGTGTGGTTTTATTGCTGTCCTTATCCCTGTTCTCACGTTCGTAGTCAGCAGCGAAACGTTCAAGATATCCGATGGCGACAGGAGCTTTTTTCATCTTATTATATATGCAACGTGACTCACATTGCTTCTCCTGCGGGCATACTCTACCACAAACGGCTGGCAAAGCGCTTGTCTCCTTAAGAACAGCTGCGGCTTGGATAAAATCTTTTCGTTCGATATTTTTAATGAAGCCCGGTATGTTTATAGATACGGGACAACCTTGCATACACTGAGGATCCGGGCAGTCCATGCAACGGGTCGCTTCTAAGATTGCCTGTTCTTCCGACAGCCCCTGATTGACCTCTTCATTACATGTGATTCTGTAATTTGGGTCAAGTTGTGGCATGATCACTCTTGGAATATCTGCTCTTTGCTTTGCTGTATGTGCTTTGCGGAGCTCTTCACGCCATTGAGCGTCACGCATATTATCTTGATTCATGATTATAATCTGATTAATGATGATTAATTATAGCTTTTAAGTCTCATCAACATTTCGTCAAAATTAACTTTGTGGGCATCAAACTCAGGACCGTCGATACATACAAATTTCGTCTTTCCATCAACAGTCACACGACAAGCGCCGCACATGCCTGTGCCGTCAACCATGATAGTATTGAGTGAGCACATTGTGGGGACATCGTATTTCTTAGTGGTTAGAGCTACGAATTTCATCATTATAGCCGGACCAATGGTTACCACCATATCCACTTTCTCACGATTGATCACTTCCTCAACTCCGGCAGTGACAAGACCTTTCTTTCCGGCAGAGCCGTCATCGGTCATTATTATGACTTCATCGCTATATTCCTTAACTTGGTCTTCCAAGATTATAAGATCGGCTGTACGTGCGGCAAGGATGGATATTACACGATTCCCAGCCTGTTTCATGGCTTTTATTATAGGGAGCAATGGTGCCACACCGACACCGCCGCCACAGCATACCACGGTGCCGAATTTTTCAATATGGGTTGCCTGACCTAATGGACCTACAACGTCGGCGAGAGAGTCGCCAACCTCCAAGGCGCATATCTTTTTAGTTGAAACACCAATCTCTTGAATTATTAATGTGATTGTGCCTTTCTCCGTGTCGGCATCGGCGATTGTCAATGGTATACGTTCACCACCTTCATCGGCACGTACAATGACAAAGTGTCCTGCACGGCGAGAGCGGGCTATCAGTGGCGCTTCCATCACGAGCTTTACTACGTGCTCTGAAAAATGCTCTTTTTCGACTATCTTATTCATGTCGTTAGATATTGTGATATGAATGATTTATTATTCTGGTTTATAAATTATATTTCTGGTATGAGTCGTGATTTGATCAGTTGATGCGATTTTTTCCTGTCGTTGTGTCCAATTCCCTTTTGAGTCCTCCTTAACGTAGACGTATGAGAATTTTTCCGAGGCATAAGGACTTTCATAAACCTTTGATAAAAGTCTCCCTTTATCATCGTAAGTGAAAGTTTCTGTCCATTCTTCGTCAGGCGATATGTTTGTAGTCTTTATAACCCTCCCGTGGCTATCATATTCGAGAATGGTTTCAATCGTTATAGGTTCGCTATCCTCGTCGTCCTCTTCGATTATAAAGTCAGTTATCTGATTTAATTCATTTCGCTCTGTGTCAATCTTAATCCCATCAAATTCAATCAAATATCCATTATTATCAAATTTGAACTCTGTCTGCCACGTAAGACCAGCATCATCTATGATTATACACAAAGAGTCAACCGAGCCTTTTAGTGAAAACATGTCCAAATCCTTGGCGTGACCGCTAATACCGGTAAGAAGAAATATAATAAATAGCAGGCGGTTCATATAATAGAATACGATATAATATATTACCAATGGCAAAATTACGATTTATATCTCAATCTAACGCTAAAAAATGCTAAAAAATCATTAATAGGTCATACGAATGGATGCTTAATTGGTAACTTTGCATGTAAATTATGGAAAAGGTAAAAGACAAAGAAAGTTTAAAAGAATTGCAAAATGCACCTGTCGGGAAGCTCCTTTGGAGATATAGTCTTCCTGCGGTGGTGGGGATGATGGTGATGTCATTGTATAATGTCATCGACCGAATATTCATAGGACAGGGTGTAGGTCCTGAGGCTATAGCCGGTCTGGCAATCACCTTTCCGGTGATGAATCTGTCAGCCGCCTTGGGTGTGCTTGTCGGTGCCGGAGGTTCAGCCCGCATCTCTATTTTACTTGGTGCAAAAGATTATAACGGAGCGCAAAAGGTTTTGGGAAATGCCTTGGGGCTTATGTTCCTGATAATATGCTGCTATCTGTCAGTATTTGCAATATTTATAGATGACATTCTTTTAGCTTTCGGGGCAAGTGCAGTGACGCTGCCATACGCTCATGGCTTTATGCTCTACATATTGCCGGGAATGTTCATGACTAACTTTGCATTCACGTTCAATAATTTCATGAGGGCATCGGGTTATCCTATCCGTGCCATGGTGACTATGTTTATAGGCGCAGGTCTGAATGTCATATTAGCACCTATCTTCATCTTTTATCTTGATTGGGGTATAAAGGGAGCTGCGATTGCAACGGATATATCAATGACTGTCTCTGCGATATTTGTTATGAGCCATTTCTTTTCGAAAAGCAGTATTATACGATTTGTCCGGGAGAAGAGCATGTATGTACTTGATTGGCGAGTCATATTATCCATCATTTCAATCGGTGCGGCACCTTCGCTCGTGAATGCAGCGGCATGTTTCATAAATGTCATAATAAACAAGACATTGTATGCTCATGGCGGAGATATAGCTGTCGGTGCGGCTGGTATCTTTACCACTTACACTTCACTAATGACTATGATTGTCGTGGGTATATGTCAAGGTATGCAGCCAATAATCGGTTATAATTATGGTGCGGAACAGATACATCGCTTGAAGAAAACATTTTGGCTTGCAGTGGGTGTTTCCACAGCCGTTGTGACTACCGGACAGCTTATAGGTCTGATTTTCCCGGAATGGATCGGCAGGGCGTTTACGACTGACGCCGGACTGATAGGGGAGACTTCGAGGTGTCTGCACATATCTCTATGCGCATTCACAGTGGTTGGCTTCCAGATTGTATCCACTACATTGTTCCAGTCAATTGGTAAAGCAGGAGCCTCCATATTCCTGTCGTTGACCCGTCAGGTTATCTTCTTGATACCGTTACTACTGATATTGCCGGCTAAAATGGGTCTTGACGGGGTATGGACTGCATTCCCGACATCTGATGTTTTAGCGACAGTAGTGACTGTTTGCATGATAATATATCAAATGTCTAAATTTTCCAAAGCCCAACATATTCGTTCCGAAATTTGTTAAACATATAAAACTGATGTTAAATGTTTAACTATACCCATTCTCATGTTAAGCCAAAAGGTTCGGAACAGGATAATGACAACTATTCATTTGGTTGTTATTTTGTTGGCAATACTGCTTATTGCGCTTATTACCCTTGATACTTTACGGGATATTTCTTTTTTGGCTGACGAAACATATCTGCGAGTGCAGTTTATATGTTGCTTGTTTTTTGAGTTTGATATTCTGCTTGAAATAATTCTTTCTCAGAGCAGGTGGAAATACTTACGAACGCATATATTGTTCATACTCATATCTATACCGTATCTGAACATAATACATTATTACCACATACCGCTACAACCGGAATGGCAATATGTGTTAAGGTTTGTGCCGATGATCAGGGCTGCGTATGTGTTTGCCATGGTGACAGGTGTGACAACCTCCTCTCGATTCGTCAATACGATGCTGTCAACCTATATGATGGTGATTATTATGATTGTTTATTTCTGCTCACTCACATTTTTTGTTTCGGAGCATTATGTCAATCCCGGAGTGCCGGATTATTGGTCCTCCTTATGGTGGTCGATAATGAGCCTGACTACTGCAGGTTGCGGCATACATGCCATTACTCCTACAGGACATGTGCTTGGTGTGGTGTTGTCGGCGGCAGGTTTGATACTTTTCCCTGTGTTTACGGTATTTCTCACTAATAAATTTTCTGATGAAAAACAGACCTCTCAGCCAAATGCAGCATCCTCTGATTCTGTCAGAGCGGAAAAACAAGCATAATCGTACTGTAGGTTTGCTGTGCGTTTAAAGTCGGCAAAATTAAAATATATGTGAAAAATTTGTTGAGCGGTATTAATTGTTGTATCTTTGTGCCCGCTTAAAATAAAGAATATAACCATGCTTAAGACGATTTTATCAATAGCCGGTCGCCCCGGATTGTTCCGCCTTGTTAACCGCGGTAAAAATATGCTTATAGTGGAGGCAATTGCCACAGGTAAACGTACTCCCGCTTATGCTCATGATAAAGTGATATCGCTTGGCGATATTTCAATATACACAAATGATGGTGATATTCCTCTTGGTGAGGTCCTTGAAAAAGTAAAGGTTGCCAATAATGGTGCTGAGATTGACATCAAAGCCATCGGTGATGATCAGGCTGTCAGGGATTATTTCGAGACAATATTGCCCTCATACGACCAAGAAAAAGTTTATACTACAGATATCAAAAAGCTTCTCACATGGTACAACCTGCTGTTAGCTGCCGGAATTTCTGAATTTGTAGAAAAGGAGGAGGGCGAAGCAGAAAATACCGATGAAAAAGAAGTGAAGGAATAATCTGTGTGAGCATATTAAGAAATTATACAGCAAAGGATAGTGTTGTAGACCTCGTAAATGAGGACTACAACATTCTTCCTGTGCTTAGCAGATTTTCCTTGCCGTTAGGCTTTGGAAATAAGTCAGTGGGCGATTTATGCCGCGATTCTGGGATTGATGTCGATGTGTTTCTTCTCATTGTTAATTTTTTATTGACAGGGAAAATAGACGGTCATCTGCTTGATAAGGCATCGCCATTGGATGTGGTGAAATTCCTGCATAATTCACATGATTATTATTTAACGTATAAATTCCCTCATATACGTGCGAATTTATTAAATGCTTTGGACGATAGCCATCAGGACATAAATCCTATAATAGTTGATTTTTTCGACGATTATGTAGACATGGTGAAAAGGCATTTTGAATATGAGGAAAAAGTCGTATTCCCATACGTGAAGGAATTACACGAAGGGAAAGAATCCAAATATACCATTGACGTTTTTCGCAGGCAGCATGACGATGATGTGGAGGAGAAGCTGTCAGAGATAAAAAATATAATCTTGCGGTATTATAATACCAATATGCCATATAAAATGTATGATGTGTTGGTTGACATATATAACTGTGAGGACGATTTGGCGTCACATGCTCTTATTGAAAATAAGATGTTGATACCTATAATTTCAAAAATTGAAAAAAGATAGGAGGATATGCGTCACATCACAATTGCCATGATGATCCCTTCTGCCATTATATCTTCAGGCATATTAGGGATACTAAGGGAGATTAAGGATATTGATTTTTCCATAATGGAATTGTCGGATGACTTGGATGCAGATATCAATCTATGGGCTCCGTCATTACTTATAATTGACCCCGTGGCATATAATAATGAATGGTGCGCTGATTTTAAAAATAATAATCCTGCAAGCCGGATTATAGGCGTTGTCCATTCCTCGTTACCTTCATCAGTGCAAAAGAATTTAGATGACACATTTTCAATCTATGATTCAGCCGATGATATAGCACAGGTGATCAGAAAAAATGTGGCTTTTGAGGAAGGCGATTCTAAAGGTAAAGATTTAAGTCCCAGAGAGAAGGAGGTTATAGTCGGTATAGTTAGGGGATTGAGCAACAAAGAGATTGCTTCAGAAATGAATGTATCTGTGAATACGGTTATGACTCACAGAAGGAATATAGCCTCTAAATTACATATCCATACTCCTGCCGGATTGACAATTTATGCTATTGTTTCTAATTTGGTGAAGCTTGAAGATGTGAAAGAGGGTGTCACCAATGCCAAATTATAATCTTGGCTTTAGCTTAATCTGATTATCTGATTATTGGTGTGATAATACTTTGAAAAACTCGTCGCATAGGACTGCCGAGTCGTTGAATACACCTGAAGTTTCTATTGTGGTTGTCGCAGAATCTTGTTTCTCAACTCCACGCATTTTCATACACAAATGTTCCCCGGTGCAGACCACAATCACACCCTTAGCCTGTAACTTTTCCATTATTACATGGCATATCTGAGCAGTCATGCGTTCCTGTACTTGTAGCCGGCGTGCATAATAGTCAACAAGCCTTGCCAGTTTGCTTAGTCCTATTGTTTTTCCGTTGGGTATATATCCAACTGACACTCTGCCGAAGAACGGCAGTATGTGATGCTCGCAGAGTGAGTAGAATTCTATATCTTTCACCACGACCATCCTTGACCCTTCATGGGTAAATATGGCGTTGTTTATGATTTCATCAGGATCCTGACGATAGCCACGAGTCACGTATGCTATGGCTTTCGCAGCTCGCATAGGAGTTTTTAGCAATCCTTCACGGGTCACATCCTCTCCTATAAGTGATATTATCGCTTTGTAGTGTTCTGCGATTTTCTCAATTGTCTCCTGACTTAATTCTTTTGACATGGGGATTGTCTTAATAATGTATGTTCAGCTAATCATTGATATTTACTCGGTCCCTTACCACACGTATCTCCTTACTGTATGCCGGGAATGCTTTTCGTAATTCGTCAGCGGCATTGTTAGCTTCCTGCTGAGTGCGGAAATCACCGACTTTTAGACGCCAGTAGGGTGATGTGTACATGACATAAGTCTGATATTGAGGAAAACGGGAAGAGATGGTGCGTTGTTTGGACCGTGCCTCGTTCTTGGCAGTACGTGCGTTGTTGTCGCTGAACACCTGCACACGGAATCCAGCCATTCTCCCATTTACAGGACGCTGTATTTCCTCTTTTAGTTCTGTTTCCTCCACTCCTATTACAGGAAAGAGCCTGCGGGTAAGTTGCTCGGGCTGGTTTATGATATTATCATTACCGGTAGTGATGTGATCAACTATAGTCACAGGGGTATTAACATCTGCGTTAGACGCCAATGCTGTTAAAATTACGGGAAGTATATATGCTCTCATGTCGGTAATATCGGATAGGGGTGTTTAAGAGGAAAAAATCTTGCGCAATGATCATGCCGATTTATGCATACGCACTGCGCAAGATTTGATATTTACATTCCTTGCTAAAGGAAATTAGAATGCTGTTACGATACCCATAAATGATTCTGCATCGAGGGAAGCGCCGCCGATGAGACCACCGTCAACATCAGGTTTAGCGAAAAGCTGAGCTGCGTTTGAAGGCTTGCAGCTGCCGCCATACAATATAGAGGTGTTTTCAGCGACTTCCTTGCCATACTTATCCTCAATAGTCTTGCGGATGAAAGCATGGATTTCCTGAGCCTGATCATCAGTTGCGGTTTTGCCGGTACCGATTGCCCATACCGGTTCGTAAGCGAGGATAATCTTGCCAAATTCAGTTGCGTCAAGATTAAAGAGACCTTCTTCAATCTGAGCTTTCACAACTTCAAAGTAGCTGCCATCTTCACGCTGCTCAAGAACTTCACCGATACAGAAAATCGGAGTCAGATTATTGTCAAGGGCGAGACGAACTTTTTCACGAAGAGTTTCAGAGGTCTCATTGTAGTACTGACGACGTTCCGAGTGACCAAGAATGACATATTTGGCACCGGTAGAAGCAACCATGGGAGCAGAAACTTCACCTGTGTATGCGCCTGATTTGTGGTCAGCGCAGTTTTCAGCGCCAAGACCGAGCTTGTTGGTGTCAATCACATTGTTGATTGATGCCAAGTGGGTGAAAGGCACACAGATAATCACCTCGCATTTAGGGGTGACGTTAGCCAATGCGGCATTTACATCTTCAGCGAGTTTCACACCTTCGGGCAGAGTGGTGTTCATCTTCCAGTTGCCTGCTACGATATTTTTTCTCATTTTTACCTAAAAATTAATATTAGAAAATTTTGACGACAAAATTAAGAATTTCCCACCAATTATTCAAATCAAAATTGTTGAAGGTTGAAAAACTGGACGCATTTGTGTTTTTACGGCTGATTTCTTGAAAAAAATGACTAAATTTGCACCAGTATCTTAAAATATTATCCATTTTAACACAATATGGCAAAAATAGGAAGTAAATGGACTCCGAGTGGTCGAAAGACTCTATTGCTCGGAAGTGGAGAATTGGGAAAAGAAGTGGCTATAGAACTCCAGCGAATGGGTGTGGAAGTGGTTGCATGTGACAAATACCATAATGCCCCGGCGATGCATGTGGCTGATAAGTGGTGTGTGTTCAACATGCTTGACGGTAAAGAACTTCGCAACGTCATTGAGTCGGAGAAGCCCGATCATATAATCCCGGAAGTGGAGGCGATTGCTACTCCCGTGCTGGTTGAGTTGGAAAAGGAAGGGTATAAGGTGACTCCCACTGCCAATGCTGCATTCCTTACAATGAATAGGGAAGGTATTCGTCGCCTTGCTGCTGAGGAACTCGGAATCCTCACATCCCCCTATAAATTTGCTTCTGACTATGACGAGTTTAAGAAAGCTGTCGATGAGATAGGTATACCATGTGTGGTTAAGCCGATCATGTCGTCAAGCGGACACGGACAGAGTGTAATTAAGACTCCCGATGATATTGAGAAGTCATGGAAAATAGCTCAAGAAGGTGGTAGAGCCGGCGCCGGTCGTGTGATAGTGGAAGGATTCGTTAAGTTCGATTACGAAATAACTCAGCTTACTGTCCGTTCTGTAGCCGGTACATCTTTCTGTGAACCTATTGGCCATATCCAAATCGATGGCGATTACCGTTATTCTTGGCAACCGCAGGCAATGACCCCTGAGGCGAAAGCCGCTGCACAGGAAATAGCACGTAAAGTGACAGACGCTCTTGGCGGCTATGGCATATTCGGCGTGGAGCTGTTTGTGAAGGGAAATGAGGTTATATTCAGCGAAGTATCTCCGAGACCGCATGATACCGGTATGGTGACAATGATTTCGCAGGATTTAAGTGAATTTGCGCTTCATGCAAGAGCTTTGTTGGGACTCCCTGTTCCGGGTATACGTTTCTATGGTCCGTCCGCTTCACGTGCGATAGTTGTGGAAGGCGATACCAAAGAGATCGAAATGGGAGATCTTGAAAAAGTGTTGGAAGAGCCGGGTGTGCAGATAAGGATATTCGGTAAGCCCGAGATACATGGTCATCGTCGTATGGGTGTCATTTTGGCTACAGCCGATACGGTTGAGGAGGCTAAAGCCAAGGCTGAAAGAGCCTACGAAAAGCTGAATATCACCGTGCATTAAATGAATTATTGTCTGTCTTATAGACCAATAATATCATGAAGAATCTGTTAACTTTATTATTCCTTATATCAATGATAGCCTTGGATGTTACTGCCAAGGCTATCTCTGATAAGGATGTCGATTCGATATTGCAAAGGCTTGACCAAGAACTTGCAAATCGAGATAAATACATAGAATTCAGGCAACAATCGATTGATTCATTGCGTTCCACTCTTATGAATAAAAGTGGAGACAAACGAGCTATGCTTGCCACTATGTTTGATTTGGGAGAGGCATACAGCGCATTTAATACAGATTCGGCTGTTATTTATTTTCATAATGGTAAGATTATTGCCAAAGAATTAGGCGAGGATTCGATCGAAACTCGTTTTGCGCTTAGAGAAGCAACATTTTTGCCGTTGCTCGCTTTTATTGGGAAGGCGAGTGAGACGTTTGAGAGCATTGATGTGTCAGCTATACCTTCAGGGCAATTGGCTGAATATTACGATGCAAAACGTCAGATGTATTTCTATATAGCCACATATTTCACTGACTATCCTGAAGTCTACGACGCCTACATGGCGAAAGCTAAAGATGGTCAGGCAAAGCTGACACCATTACTTGACTTCGAGTCACCTCAGTTTAAGCAGAACCAAGGCGAATATTTCTTCTATAGACAGGAATATTCAAAATCAAAAGCGATTTTAACCGATATGCTTGAGCATATATCGGAAGAAAATTATCTTTATGCCCGTGCTTGCCATTTTTTAGCAGACATAGCAAAAGCTCGCGGAGAACATCATGAGTATACGTATTACTTGGCGCTTTCCGCTATAGCTGATATTAGGAGTGCCACGTTGGAGGTTGCCTCTTTGCAGGAATTAGGCAAAATAATGTATCTCAACAATGATATTGAACGTGCACACGATTACCTTTCTATTGCGTTAAGGAATGCTGTAGATTGCCATGCTCCATTGCGTATGATACAATCCGCACAGGCGCTTCCTATAATTGAAAGCGCACATAAAGCGGAGTTAAAGGCTTCTCGCAATCGAATTTATATTGTGATTGCCATCATGGGTGTTTTGCTCTGTATACTTGCTGCGACTATGGGTGTCCTTAGGCGAAAAGTCACACAGATGAACCGTTTGGCAAAGCGTCTTGAAGAAGCCAACAGCACCAAGGATGTGTATATATCACAATTCTTAAATCTGTGTTCTATATATATGGATAAGCTTAGTCAGTTCAGCAAGATTGTGAGCAGGAAAATTTCAGCCGGGAAGGTTGATGATCTATACAAGCTGACAAAATCCGGCAAATTCATAGAGGAGCAGTCTAAGGAATTTTATGATGTTTTCGATGATGCGTTCCTTCATATTTATCCCTCGTTTGTTTCGGATGTCAATCGCCTTTTGCGTCCCGAAGAGCAGATTGTATTGAGAGAAGGTGAGAAGCTTAATACCGATTTGCGTATACTGGCTTTTATGCGTCTCGGAATAGAAGAAAGTGCGAAGATTGCACAGCTACTAAATTATTCGGTTTATACCATTTATACTTACCGTAATAAATTAAAAAATAGAGCTCTTTCAAGAGATGATTTTGAAGAGAATATTATGAAGGTAAAATCCATATCATGAGTCATATTTATATGGTTAATTTGTTAAGTATTGGTTATAATTTTATGAGTAATGTCCTAAATTTTGCTTAGAGGGTGTTTAATAATGAATGTTAATATTCGGGAGCCGATTTAGCAGCATC
>ERZ777011.305-NODE-305-length-79382-cov-16.692337_pt1 | contig 79382 bp, 60 predicted proteins | sample MGYA00374964_ERZ777011 | MGnify/ENA primary metagenome ERZ777011 (study PRJEB29310, sample SAMD00008975) | mouse gut metagenome | study: EMG produced TPA metagenomics assembly of the Metagenome analysis of fecal microbiota from mouse which was promoted... | reverse complement strand
TGATATTTGAAGATAAATTTATTCAAAAACATTTAACCGTACAAATGTACGACCCCTGAGTTCGTAGCTTTTTTAAAAGAAGCGGATTGAGTCAACACCCGAAAGCATCCGTTCCATAGGGGCGCACTATGGTGTAAACGGGGCCAATCTGTCAAGGCAATACAAGGAAATGTTCAGTGACTACCGAAGCTGGAAGCAGCTTGACCATGCAGGGGAATATATTCTGTATCCTCAGAATATCGGTCCTAATCTCGCCATTGATGAGTCATCTCTAAGTTGCGGCGAGCTTTATACTTTCGTTACCAACCGCGACGCTCATGGCGGCAAGGGAGCACTGGTTGCCGCCATATGCGGCACAAAGGGCGAGGCCGTCATGGCCGTTCTTGAAAAGATACCGCTTGTAAAGCGCAATACCGTCAGAGAGATTACACTGGATCTGTCATCATCCATGATGCTCATAGCCCGGAGGTCATTCCCCAAGGCAACTGTCACCAACGACCGCTTCCATGTCCATAAACTCTATTATGACGCCATCGACGAACTGCGCATTTCCCTGCGATGGATGGCCCGCGACATTGAAAACGATGAAATGGCACGCTGTCGTAAGGAAGGCGTGGCTTATGTCCCGTTTCGCTACGCCACCGGTGACACTCGCAAGCAACTGCTTGCCAGAGCAAAATACATCCTCACCAAACACGCCTCGAAGTGGACACACTCACAGCGGTGGAGAGCCGACATCATCTTTGAGTTCTACCCGGAGCTGAAAAAAGCCTACGATCTTGCTATGGATCCGACTGACATTTTCAATCAGAAAGTAGATAAGGATGTAGCACGGCTAAATCTTGCCCGGTGATATAACAAAGTGGATGAAATGGACGGAGGACAGTTCCGCACAGTCACCGAGACTTTCCGCAATCACTATGATACTATCCTGAACTACTTCATAAACCGGTCCACAAATGCAGGAGCAGAATCGTTCAATGCCAAAGTCAAAGCATTCAGAAGCCAGTTCCGGGGAGTGACGGACATTCCATTCTTCCTTTTCCGACTGTCCAAACTGTGTGCCTAATATTTTTTTACTCTCGGAAATTTTTAACACTTCAACCGGATTTTGCTGCTGACCCCAAATGAGTGGTAAGTGTATCGGTCGGAAATAATCATGAATGTCCAACCTGCCCCCCCCAAAAAAAAAAAATAGGCATAAAGACAAATCGCTGAAAGTAGTGTCTTTACTTTCAGCGGTTTTTGGTTGCGGAGGCAGGACTCGAACATGCGACCTCCAGGTTATGAGCCTGGCGAGCTACCAACTGCTCCACTCCGCGATGTTATTTCTTAATTGCGGGTGCAAAGGTAAGGCTTTTTTTTGTTATATGCAAATTTTTGCATGACTTTTTGACGCGAAATATTTGTCAATACGTATTAAATGTGTTTTCGGCTGTGTCTGATACAGTAATAAATTGTAAATATTATTATCCGAAAAAAGCGTGTTCTGAAAAGTCCGTTTTAGAGCCGAAACCGATATACAACGATATATGTATATCGTGCTTCCTGAGGTCTTGTTTTGTAACGGGATACTCGTTGGGAGGCGTTTGGCGGCATATTGCTCGGCGTTTAGTATCCCGTTGGCTTCCGACGGGTATCTAAATGCAACGCAACGAGCGGCTTAATGCAATCCAATAAGGTGCTTATTGGAAAAAACGGGATGGGCGGGTATGGCATGGTTGGCCGTTGTTTCCGGATGTGCGGATGTATGATTTTGATTGACAGGTTGTTACGTAAAAGTTCGAAATACGGCGTTTTTCCCGGCCTCGGGATTTATATTTTAAAATAACCGAGTATTCAGAATGCTTTTGTTGGATTTATTTACCGCTTTGACGGGCTGTTTGTTTTCTTTGATAAATCTTTGTGCATTTTAGTGTTTGAGTACGGGGGATGTAAATAAAGTAGATGTGTCTTCCGTTTCCATTTATGGTGTTTGTCGGTCACAGATTGCCTTCTGTGCTAAAAAAGGCCACAAAATACGATTTATCGGCTAATTATTTGTATGTTTAAAATTTAATTAATAAATTTGCGCATGATATTTGCGATGTGCAATATTGTATTTTTAGAGGAGAGGCGTATATATGTCAATATCAAAAACGAGACAGAAACTGGTGGATGTGGCACGGCAACTGTTTGCCAAGAACGGATTAGAAAACACGACGATGAACGATATCGCCATGTCTTCGGGCAAGGGACGCCGTACGCTGTACACATACTTCAAAAGCAAGGAAGATGTATATTACGCCGTAATAGAATCCGAGCTCGAACGGCTCTCCGACAAACTCGATGAGGTGGCGGGCAAGAAAATACGTCCGCAAGACAAGATTATAGAATTGATATACACCCATCTGAGCATGATTAAGGAGACGGTGGTGCGCAATGGGAACCTGCGTGCCGAGTTCTTCCGCAACATCTGGATGGTGGAGAAGGTGAGGAAGAAGTTTGACGAGGACGAGATAGAGCTTTTCCGTAAGGTCTATGCCGAGGGCAAGGCCGACGGGGAATTCGACATAGATAATGTGGATCTTGTGGCAGACATTACCCACTATTGTATAAAGGGACTCGAAGTTCCGTATATCTACGGACGAATAGGCCATGGAATGACCGAGGAGATGAGCAAGCCGTTGGTGGCTAAGGTCGTATACGGAGCGCTGGGAAAGAGCATGATAAAATAGAGTTTTCATATAACGAACAATAATAAAAAACAGAAAAATGGGATTATTGACAGGTAAGACAGCCCTGATTACAGGTGCTGCGCGCGGTATCGGAAAGGCTATCGCGCTGAAATTCGCCGAGGAAGGTGCCAACGTCGCGTTCACCGACCTTGTAATCGACGAAAATGGAAAAGCCACCGAGGCGGAGATTGCCGCCAAGGGAGTAAAGGCAAAAGGATATGCAAGCAACGCCGCTGATTTCGCTCAGACGGAGGAAGTGGTGAAATTGGTGAAAGAGGAGTTTGGCTCTGTGGATATCTTGGTGAACAACGCCGGTATCACGAAAGACGGTCTGATGCTCCGTATGACAGAGGCTCAGTGGGACGCTGTCATAGCCGTAAACTTGAAGAGCGCTTTCAACTTCATCCATGCCTGCGTGCCGGTGATGATGCGCCAACGCGGCGGTTCGATCATCAATATGGCATCTGTCGTGGGTGTTCATGGAAATGCCGGCCAGAGCAACTATGCCGCCTCGAAAGCCGGTCTGATAGCTCTTGCCAAGAGTGTGGCTCAGGAGATGGGTCCGAAGGGTATCCGTGCCAATGCCATTGCCCCGGGCTTCATAGATACGGCCATGACCCAGGCCCTGTCTGACGATGTCCGTAAGGAGTGGGCAAGCAAGATACCTCTCCGCCGTGGCGGTACGGTAGATGACATTGCCAACTGCGCGGCTTTCCTCGCGTCGGATATGTCAAGCTATATCAGCGGCCAGGTGATACAGGTAGACGGCGGCATGAACATGTAATGCCGTGTCAATGGATATATGTAACTTATGGTTTTATAATGGCTGCGCCGTAAAAACAGCGCGGCCATTATATTTTGGCGGATGGCACGTGCTGCCGTTTGCATATGGCTGCTAATGCCGTGCCGGACATCTGTTGACGAAGCGTTGGCCGCTTGTCCGCACGACGCCCATACATTTCCGGCAGGTAATATTTATTTTATCGGCTGATAATTATAATAATCCACAAATCAAACATCATCGTAGCGCATGACGGTTCTTTACGAAGATAATCATATAATTATAGTAAACAAGGAGAGCGGGGAGATCGTGCAGGGTGACAAGACCGGCGACACGCCTCTGTCGGATATTGTCAAGGCATATATAAAGGAAAAATACGCCAAGCCGGGCAATGTTTTTCTCGGTGTGGTGCATCGTCTGGACCGCCCCGTGAGTGGAATAGTGGTCTTTGCGCGCACGTCTAAAGCGCTGTCGAGGCTCAATGAGATGTTCCGGGACGGCGAGGTACACAAGACATACTGGGCCATAAGCCGCAACACGCCTGAACGTGATGAGGGCACGCTTACGGGATGGATAGTACGCAATGAGCGGCAGAACAAGAGCTATGTGTATGACCGTGAGGTGCCGCAGTCTAAAAAGGCGATGCTGATGTATAAGGTTATAGGCCGAAGCGACAATTACACGCTGATGGAGGTGAGGCTCATGACCGGCCGGCATCATCAGATACGTTGTCAGCTCGCGGCCATGGGATGCCCCATAAAAGGCGACTTGAAGTATGGCGCGCGTCGCAGTAATCCCGACGGGAGCATATCTCTCATGGCGCGTCGCATAGAGTTTGTACATCCCGTCAGCAAGAATACCGTGTCGGTGGAGGCTCCCCTGCCGTCCGACAACCTGTGGCGGGAGTTTGTCTAATAATAAAGAATTGTTGTTTTTTTTCGTAAAAACATCCTGCTTTCTGAGGATTTTTTGCTTACTTTGCAGCGTTGTTTAACGTTGTAGTGTTGAAGTAAGCGAGATGAAAAAAATCTTTTTGTGGATAGGTCTCATCCTTTTGAGTCCTATTCTGCTGTTTATCATATTGACAATAGCCCTCTATCTGCCTCCCGTGCAAAACTGGGCGGTGGATAAAGTGGTGGAATATGCGTCTGAGAAAACCGGATATGGGATAACGGTAGACAGGGTTGACCTTGTCTTTCCGCTTGATCTCGGGATAAACGGGTTCTGTATGGTTCAACCCAACGACTCGCTGCCTCAGGTGAACGATACTGTGGCCGATGTGAGAAAGTTGGTCGTTGATGTCAGTCTCATGCCTTTGCTGGACGGCAAGGTGGTGATAAATAGCTTCGAACTGAACCGGGTCAAAGTCAATACGGCCGATTTCATAGCCTCTGCCCGTGTGCGTGCCACGCTCGGCAAGTTGAGCCTTTCGAGCCGTGGAATAGACCTCAACAGGCAGATAGTGGATCTGAACGACACCCGGTTGAGCGATGCCCGCATCAGCATTGAGCTTAGCGACACGGTGCCACCGGACACGTCGGCCAGCAAGACGATGTGGCGGATATATGTAGACAGCCTCAATATATATCGTACAGACATTACCGTCCGCATGCCCGGCGATACAATGGGCATCCGGGCATATCTCGGCCATGCCTCGGCACGGGGTGGAGATATAAACCTCGGGACAGAGAAATATGGGATAACCCGTTTTTTCTGGCATGACGGCGCACTGGATTATGACAACCGTTTCGAGCCCGAGGTGGATGGGCTGGACTACAATCACATATCTCTCACCGGTATAAACATAGGCATAGACAGCTTGTCATATAGTGCTCCAGACATCGGCATGAACCTGCTTTATTGCCGTATGAAGGAGAAAAGCGGTCTCGAGATAAGCAACCTGTCAGGCCCCGTGAGTCTCGACTCTGTGCGTCTGAACCTTCCGTCCCTAATTCTCCGTACTCCCGATTCGGATATCGAGGCGCAGGTAAAGATGGACCTAAATGCCCTCGACAGCATAAATCCCGGTAAGATATATGCCCGTTTGCGCGCTTCTGTAGGTAAACAGGACATCATGATGTTCTGCGGTGGCATGCCCGAACAGTTTGTACGCCGCTATCCCAATCGCCCGTTGACAGTCCGTGGCTCGGTGGACGGCAACATGCGGCGTGTGGATATATCGGGGCTTGAAGTGAGTTTGCCCACAGCTTTCAATATGTCAGCACGCGGGTTTGCGGCCAATCCCACGGACATGAAACGCGTCAAGGCAGAGGTTAGACTGAGCGCTCAGACATTCGATCTCGGCTTTGTCACTTGTTTGCTTGACCCTAAGGTTATGGCCGACTATCATATCCCGTCGGGAATAAAGCTTGATGGTGACGTAAAGGCAGACGGCCGCCGCTACTCCGCCGATGTGAGAGTGCGTGAGGGCGGAGGGACGGTCGACCTGAACGGTCGTTTCGATGCCTCGTCCATGAGCTATAAGGCGTCGGTGGGAGTAAAAGACATCAATATTCACCATTTCATGCCTAAAGACTCGCTCTACAATCTGACGTGCGACATAGACATAGAAGGGCATGGAACAGACCTCTTGGCCAAAGGAAGCCACCTCAAAGCGAATGGAAAAGTAGACGCTTTCCGCTACGGAAGCATGAATTTCGACAGGATAAGAACCGACATTCTTATTGCCAACGGTATTGGTAAGGTGCGGCTTGACAGTAGGAATGAGCTTCTTGACGGTACGATAGACGTAGATGCGCTGCTCGATCCTAATAGAGTGCGGGCTACAGTGAGTACAGACTTGTCGAAAGCAGACCTTTATCGTCTCCGTGTCATAGACCGGCCGTTCACCGCCGCTATGTGTGCTCATGTCGACATAGCGTCGGATCTGAAACAGTCGCACATGGTGAAGGGCTTGTTCAACGATTTCACGGTGCGTGATGCCCGGCGGACCTATCGCCCGGCTGATGTCGTTCTCGACGCTTCCACCAACCGTGATACTACTTGGGCAAAACTGTATAGCGGCAATCTCGAAATGTTCTTCACCGCATCGGGAGGCTACGAGTCTCTTATGGATGAGGGAAAGCGTCTCGGTGACCTGATAACGACCCAGATTGATAATAAGACCATCGACCAGCCGGCAATTCAGGCCATGCTCCCGACAATGCAGATACGCCTCAAGAGCGGTAATGAGAACTCTTTTGCCGGCTTTCTTAAAGCGAAGGGGGTAGAGTTTGATGATTTGTTTGTAGACCTGTCCACATCGCCTGCGGAAGGTATAGAAGGAAATATGCATCTCTATTCGCTTGTTGCCGACAGTATGCAGATAGACACGGTGAGCATGACCATAACGCAGGAAGACACCAATGTACGCTTCTATGGGCAGGTGCGCAACAACAAGAAAAATCCCCAGTTTGTGTTCAACAGCCTTTTTGAAGGCTCCGTCTTGGAGCGCGGGGCTGAACTTAGCGTAAAGTATTACGATGCGTCTGACAGGCTCGGAGCCTCTCTCGGAGCGCGCGCCGAGGTCTGCGACAGCGGTATCACCGTCAGATTGTTCCCCGACAAACCGATACTTGGGTATAAGGCGTTCAATCTTAATAAGGACAACTTCGTGTTCCTCGGCCGTGATAAGAGGATACAGGCCGGCATAGATCTGGTGGCCGACGACGGGACAGGTGTGAAGATATACTCCGACGACAACGCCGGAGATATGTTACAGGACATCACTGTCAGCCTTAATAAATTTGATCTGGACAAGCTCACTTCCGTAATTCCGTATGCGCCGCGCATGAGCGGACTGCTGAACGGTGACTTCCACGTGATGCAAGATCGCAACGAGAAGTTCACGGTGATATCCGATATGGGAGTGGACAAGATGACATACGAGCATTGTTATATCGGAGATTTGAACAGTGAGTTCTCTTACATGCAGAAAGACGAAAACTCGCATTACGTCTCTGCCAATCTCATACTCGACGGAAGAGACATAGGTGTGCTTTCCGGTACTTATACGCATGGTGACAAGGGCTATCTGGACGCCACGTTCGATATGAGCCGTTTCCCGCTATCCATGATAAACGGATTTATTCCTGATCAGATAATGGGATTTGAGGGATATGCCGAGGGAAGTGTTGCCGTGAGGGGAGAGCTTGACAAACCGCAGGTAGACGGCGAGGTATATCTCGACTCTACACATGTAATAAGTGTGCCGTACGGTGTCAATCTCAGGGCTAATGACAAGCCGGTGCGTATTGTGGGCAGTAATCTTCTCTTTGAAAATTTCGCGCTTTATTCCCATAATGACAGCCCGTTGAACATCAACGGCAATGTTAATTTCGCCAATCCCGATAAGATTCGTCTTGATATGAGGATGCAGGCGCGAAATTACCAGATTATCGACGCCAGGCAAACACGCAAGTCTGTGGCCTACGGCAAGGCTTTTGTCAACTTCGGCGCCGTGCTGAACGGGGCTTTGTCAGACCTGAAAATGCGCGGACAGCTCGATGTTCTCGGTAAGACCAACATGACATATATACTTAAAGACTCGCCGCTTAACACCGACGACAGGCTTAAAGATCTCGTGACGTTCACCGACTTCCGTGACACAGTCGAGGTGAAGGTGAACCGCCCGGAACCCGGAGGGCTCGACATGCTTCTGATGATGAACATCGAATCGGGGGCGAGGATATTCTGCGCCCTTAACGCAGACCAGTCGAACTACGTTAATATCGAGGGTGGCGGCGAGTTGCGCATGGTATACAATCCGACTGACAATCTGCAACTTTTCGGCCGTTACACCATCAATTCTGGCGAGATGAAGTATGAGTTGCCCATCATTCCGCTCAAGACATTTACGATAAGACAGGGCAGTTACATAGAGTTTACCGGCGATGTGATGAACCCCACGCTTAATCTTTCGGCCACGGAGCAGGTCAAGACCCTTGTGGCCGCGGAGACGGGAAACAGCCGCAGCGTGCTGTTCGATTGCGGAGTGAAGGTTAGCAAGACGCTCAGCAACATGGGATTGGAGTTTACGCTTGACGCTCCCGAGGACATGACGATAAAGAACGAGCTTGCTGCCATGAGCATGGAGCAGAGAGGCAAGCTTGCCGTGACCATGCTGACGACAGGCATGTACCTGGCTGATGGAAACACGGGAGGCTTCTCCATGAACAGCGCCTTGAACTCGTTCCTGCAAAGCGAGATCAACAGTATTACGAACAGTGCCATGCGTACTGTGGATCTCAGTCTCGGACTCGACCAGAGTGCCGATGCGTATGGCAACACGCACACAGACTATTCGTTTAAGTTTGCCAAGCGTTTTTGGAACAACAGGGTGAACTTCGTGATAGGAGGAAAGATTTCCGGCGGAGGCGACAACGGCCCGGAAGAACAGGACCAGACCTTCATCGACAACGTGTCGCTCGAATACCGGCTCGATCAGACGGCCATGCGTTATGTAAGGATGTTCTATAACAAGTCTGCCTACGATATGCTTGAAGGCCGTATCACGGAGTATGGTGCCGGTTTCATGTGGAGGAAGAAAGCCGATCGGTTCTGGCAACTGTTCAATTTCAGAAGCGATGACAATACAACTGAAAAATCATTGGAAAACGATACGGTAAAGGTAAATGAAGAAAAGCGATAAAATCATCTTGTCACTGACAATGTCTCTCGTGTGCGCAGGCTGCTCCACGACGAGCAATCTTCCCGAGGGCGAGGTGCTGTATACGGGGTTGAAGAAGATAGACTATGTCGACCGGGCCAAAGACGAGCATTACGTCACTATGCAGGAGGAGGTGGAGGCCGCACTGGCCTGTGCCCCGAACGGAGCCTTGCTTGGCAGTTCTTATTATCGCACACCCATTCAGTGGAAACTGTGGATATACAACAAGTATGCCAACTCGACATCAGGGTTCGGTAAGTGGATGCTCAAATCTTTCGGACACGAACCCGTATTGATGAGTTCTGTCAATCCGGAGGTGCGGGCGCTGGTCGCCAGAAACGTGCTTCGTGCCAACGGATATTTCGACGCCAAGGTGGACTATAGTGTCATACCGCAGAAAAACCCGAAGAAGGCAAAGCTCAGTTATACCGTCACCAACAACAGGCTTTATACTTTCGATTCTATCCAACACATAGGTTTTTCCGCCGGGGCAGACAGCCTGATACGTGCCACGGCCGACCAAAGCTATCTCAAAAGTGGCGAGGCGTTCACCGTGGCTAAGCTTGACGCCGAGAGGAATAGGCTCAACAGTCTGTTCCGGAATAACGGATATTATTATTATCGTGCCGACAATGCGGCCATACTGGCCGATTCCGTGTCTAATCCGGGGCGTGTGGCGGTGCGCTTGCAGCCTGTCGCCGACATGCCCGATGAGGCTCGGCGTCGCTGGTATCTCGGAAAGATGAGAGTAGAGATGCGCCGCTCGGTCATGGAACCGTTGACCGACTCTATCGTGCACCGCAACCTGTCGGTATACTACTCGGGCAAGAAACCGCCTATCCGTCTGCGTACCTTGTTGCGCGACATAAAGCTGAGACGGGGCAAGCAGTTCAGCTACGACGAGTACATGGAGTCCTCGGGAGTGATAAACAGTCTCGGATTGTTCAGTCTTTCCGACTTCACGTTCACCCCGCGCGACACCACTTCGACCTGTGATACTCTCGACATGAGACTGAATTGTGTGTTCGACAAGCCTTACGATGGGTCGATAGAGGCAAACTACTCGTTGAAGAGTAACGATCGTACAGGTCCGGGATTGGTGCTCAGCATGAACAAGCGTAACGCTTTTCGCGGAGGAGAGAAGCTGAGCGTGAGCCTGAAAGGATCCTACGAGTGGCAGACGGGGAAGCGTGTGGCCGGTAGCAGTTCCACTATTAACTCATACGAGTATGGTGCCGATGTGTCGATTGAGTATCCGCGTCTCGAAACACCGTTCAAGGTGTTCCGGCGGCGCCGGTTCTTCACCCCGCCTTCTACGTTGTTCTCGCTGTCTGGCAACGTGCTCAACAGGGCTGATTTCTTCAAGATGCTCACTGTCACGGGAGCCGTGACATATAAGTTCCAGACATCGGCCAATTCGAAACACGAGTTCAGCCCCTTGCTTCTCGACTATAATTACTTACAGAGCACCACGGAGAAGTTTGACCAGATAATGACGGACAATCCCGCCGTATATGTGTCAATGCGCAACCAGTTTGTGCCGAAGATAAAATACACATATATATACAGCAGTCCGGCGGCATACAAAAATCCGATAGCATGGGAGATAACCCTCACCGAGTCGGGCAATATCCTCTCGGCGGGATATGCCATGGCAGGTAAGAAATTCAGCGAGAAGGAGAAAGGGATGTTCGGCAATCCGTTTGCACAGTTCCTCAAACTGAACACCACCTTGCGCAAAACATGGGTCACCGGGTATAAGTCGGAACTTGTGGGGCGTGTGGCGGCAGGAGTGCTGTGGGCCTATGGCAATTCGGAGCGTGCTCCTTACAACGAGCAGTTCTATGTGGGCGGCGCGAACAGCATACGCGCTTTCACCGTGCGAAGCATAGGTCCCGGCAAGTATGTGGCACCAAACTCCACCTACTCATACCTCGATCAGACCGGTGATGTTAAGTTTGAGGCCAATCTCGAATATCGTTTCAATCTGTTCGGCAGCCTGTATGGGGCGGTGTTCCTCGACGCGGGAAACATCTGGTTGCTTAAAAAAGACCCAAACCGCCCCGACTCCGAGTTCAAGCCCACCACTTTCTTGCGGCAGCTTGCCACCGGTACTGGTGCCGGATTGCGCTACGACATGGATTTCATAGTGCTACGCCTTGACCTCGGTGTGGCCTTGCATGTGCCTTATGATACGGGCAAGGGCGGATACTACAACATCCCGAAGTTTAAAGACGGGCTTGGCTTCCATTTCGCCATCGGCTATCCTTTCTGACGGATGTATGGCGATGTGTATCGCGATAAAGTTTGTTTTTCAAGGCGTTTTGAGCTATATTTGATGCCTGAAAATAACAAATCAAGCGATATGACAATGAAAAAAGCATACAAAACGAACCGTGCCGGATGTATATTCATGCACTTGCCGGCACCCGTGATATTTGATAATGCGTTCCCGCTGCCGTGCCACGGCCTCTCGTTTGGGTGCGCGGAAAGCCCGCCCGGCGGGTAAAGTGACATTTATATGTGCGTCTTTCGCCTCGCTATGCGGGGCGGGACAGTGCGCCTCGGCAGGCGCATGAATATGCACGGAGTATATTCGTGCGTGCCGGAAAAGGCCTCGTTTCATCGAAATGAGGCCTTTTTTGTATTGCGAAGGGATAGCGGCAGGCGTGCGTTTGGCCGCCGGATGGAGCGCAACGGAATACTAAACGCTGGCCAACCGCTATCCCGTTGCGTCATAGCGGCCGCCCCGTTGCGAAACGGCGGTCGTATTGTCGTTTTTCATTCGATTTTCGTATCAATAATCACAGTGTTTTCTTCGTTTCTCGTTCGTTTTTCCCTCCGTTTTGAATAAATATGCGGAGCTGCCGTGCCGGGCGTCGTGTGATATAATGTTTACAAATGCGCATAGTCGTAAATATGCTATCCAGTTATTTTGTAGTTTTACAGTTTGTGAAATTGGATTGATAGATAAATATTGTCATCCAATATATATGATTCCAATAATTGAGGTCTGTCATTAGAGAAAATTATCTGTTTTTTCGTATCTTTGCATTTGAATTAATAAAATTGAAAATGGATAAGGATACTTTTTTACAACTTCTTACGGATGAAGTTAATACATATAAATCTCTTATGGAGACTGATTGTGGAGATTGGATAGTTAAAGGATTCATAGATATAGATAAGAATGTTTATACTATTACTAATGACACAAAGGTAGTATCTAAAATTATAGAGATAATGTTAATACCACGATTGAATGATTTTGCCGTGAGGCATGGAATGTCGATAGTGTTGCCATCTGCGCAAAATTTTTATCCTGATATTACATTCAAAGATATAGAAGGTAATCTTTATGCGCTTGATTTCAAATCAAGTTTTTATGCGAATGGTCGTTCATGTGGTTTTACACTTGGTTCATATTGGGGATATTTTAGGCAAAGAGACAAAAAGAAGAATACGGATTACCCATATAATGAGTATAAATGTCATTTAGTATTGGGGATATTATATAAGCAATGTACTGAAACATATAATGAGAAAACTCTATATAGTATAGATAAACTTGATGTGATAAAGTCTGTTATCCGTGATTTTACATTTTTTGTTCAACCCAAATGGAAAATTGCGAGTGACCGTCCCGGTAGTGGCAATACACGTAATATTGGTAGTGTGTTTGGATTGGATAATTTAGTGAATGGTAAAGGAACGTTTTCTGAGTTAGGTGAAGATATATTTGATGATTATTGGATAAATTTCTTTAATACAGTAGATGCGCGTAATGCTGGTATGGAAAAACCACATTATACGAATATTTCAACGTATAAGGAATATTTGAAAACACAACAAGATTTGTTGAAAAAGTTGGAATAATGTCTATAATAATTCCTCCAATAAAATCACAGGGTATCAAAACAAAACTTGTTCCTTGGATAAATGACTTGATACTTAGTTCCGGTATCCGGTTGGATGCCAATTGGATAGAACCTTTTTTTGGAACAGGTGTAGTTGGATTTAATTCGCCTATGCGTGGTCAGCATATAGTAGGTGACACAAATCCTCATATTATCAATTTCTATAAAGGGATACAAAATGGAGTAATAAGTTCTTATTCTATGAGAAAATACCTTGAACGTGAAAATAGTTTACTTAAATTCTCGGAAGAAGAAGGATATGTGCATTTTCGTGAAGTCCGTGACCGTTTTAATTCAGAATATAGTCCTTATGATTTTATTTTTCTTTCTCGTGCCGGTTTTAACGGGATGATGCGTTTTAACCGTAAAGGTGAATGGAATGTTCCATTTTGTAAAAAAGCGAATCGTTTTTCTATGGCATACGTTACAAAGATTTGTAACCAAATAGAACGTGTAACCCAGATTATACGAAAAAAAGATTGGAGCTTTAATAATGTGTCTTTCATTGAAACGATAGAAAAAGCGGGAGCGGGTGATATTATATATTGCGATCCTCCGTATTTCGGACGTTATGTGGATTATTATAATGGCTGGACAGAGAATGACGAGCAAAGTCTTTTTGAGGCATTGTCCCATACTTCAGCTAAGTTTATTTTATCAACTTGGCATCATAATGATTATCGTGAAAATAATATGGTCAATAAATATTGGAGACAATTCAATGTTATGACGAAGGATCATTTCTATCATAATGGTGCACGGCTTGAAAATCGTCGTTCTGTTGTTGAAGCGTTGATTTTTAATTTTGATGTAAAGGAAAGGATAGAAACAAAACAGGTATGTCAATTAAATCTGTTTACGGAAATTGTTTGAATATGATTTATTTCCAATATGGTTTTATACGTTATATAAGTTACGGCTTTTCTTATAAATAACATGACATTCGTTATTCCGTTTCGGAAATATTTATTACTTTTGCATACAAACAAAAATAATAACCTAACAAAGCATAACTTAAACATGAAACCGACTTTATTACTCCTGGCTGCCGGCATGGGCAGTCGCTACGGAGGCCTGAAGCAGCTCGACGGGCTGGGTCCCAACGGCGAGACAATCATGGACTATTCTATCTATGACGCTATAAAGGCCGGATTTGGCAAAATTGTTTTTATAATCCGAAAGGACTTTGAGGATGACTTCCGGGAGAAGGTTCTCAAAAAATACGAGGGGTATGTGCCTGTGGAACTTTGTTTCCAGAGTCTCGACGCTCTGCCCGATGGGTTTGAGTGCCCTGCCGGCCGTGTGAAGCCTTGGGGCACGAATCATGCAGTGCTCATGGCGAAAGACGTGGTTAAGGAGCCGTTCTGCGTGATAAACTGCGACGACTTCTACAACCGTGACGCATTCATGGTGATCGGCAAGTTTCTCGCTGGCCTTCCCGAGGGTAGCAAGAACAACTACGCCATGGTAGGTTTCCGTGTTGGCAACACCTTGTCGGAGAATGGAAGCGTGGCTCGCGGAATCTGCTCGAAAGACGATGCCGGGCACCTCACGACCGTTGTCGAGCGCACGGAGATTATGCGTGTCGATGGTCCGATATGCTATAAGGACGAAGATGGCTCGTGGGTTCCTGTGGACGACAACACTCCCGTGTCCATGAACATGTGGGGATTTACTCCCGACTATTTTGAGCACAGCGAGGCATATTTTAAGGAATTTCTCTCAGACCGGAATAATATGGAGAACCTTAAAGCCGAATTTTTCATTCCGCTGATGGTCAACAAACTCATTTGCGACAAGACAGCCACTGTGAAAGTGCTCGATACCACGAGCAAATGGTTTGGCGTGACATACTCGGCCGACCGCCAGTCTGTGGTCGACAAGATACAGAACCTTGTCGACGAGGGGGTATATCCGGCCGGTCTGTTCTGATATTCGTTTTCTTACAGTCCACGGATATATTATCTACATATACAAAGAACAATATAAACAGCGTGCATGCTTTCGTGATACAGGCGGCACGCTGTTTATGTTTGCCTCATTTTCAATAATATTTCGTTTTCCCGATACTTCCTTGTCATTATTGGTATAAAGTCTGATCTTTTTAGTACCTTTGCGCCATTATGCTTAAAGATATATTGTCCAAGGATGAGCGCGACGTGCTGGAGACGCTTGTCGAAGAGTCGGAAAACATAGTGTTGTGTTGTCATACCAATCCGGATGGCGATGCCATAGGCTCATGTCTCGGCATGGCCGAGTATATGCGTTATCGTGGAAAGAGGCCGTTGGTAATTGTTCCGGATCTTTTTCCCGACTATTTGCAGTGGATGCCCAATACCGAGAAAATATTACGTTACGACAAGCATACCGCCGAAGCGGATGCCGTGATGGCAGGTGCCGATCTGATATTCTGTCTCGATTTCAACCAGACGAAGCGCACTGATGCCATGGCGGCCTCTCTCGAATCGGCAACGGCACGCAAGGTGATGATAGACCATCATCTGGAACCTGATATGGATTGTGCCCTTGTCATTTCAAGGCCCGAGATGTGTTCTACCTGCGAGATGGTGTTCCGTATCGTGTGGCAGCTCGACTGTTTCACGATGATGACCTCGCAGTTTGCCGCTCCTATATATTGCGGCATGATGACAGATACCGGCGGGTTTGTATATAACAGCTCGTCGCCTGATATATTCTTCATCATAAGCCGGTTGCTGACAAAAGGGATAGACAAAGATAAAATCTACCGGAACGTATATAATAATTACAGTGAGAACCGTCTGCGTCTGATCGGCTATGTGCTTTACTGCAAGTTGGTTGTCGTGAGCGACTATCACGCCGCCTTTTTTACGCTCACCAAGCAGGAACAGCGGCGTTTCCGTTTTATCAAAGGCGATGCGGAGGGACTTGTAAACATGCCTTTACAGATAAAGGGACTCAAGCTTTCCATATCATTGCGTGAGGATACCGAACGGCCGAATGTGGTACTTGTCAGTCTGCGGTCGGTCGGGAACTTCCCGTGCAACAAGGTGGCAGAGGCGTTTTTCAATGGCGGCGGACATCTGAACGCTTCGGGCGGACGTCTCGAATGCGGTATTGACGAGGCTGTCGAGATAACCAAAAAGGCTTTGTCTCATTTCGCAAGCACGTTAAAGTAGAATAAGATTGCCCGTATTTGACGATATTTTATTAATTTTGCGGGTTGTGAATATTATAAATGAACCTAAGAATAAACAGATGATAAGAATGAAAAAGCCTTTATTCATGCTGGTCGCGCTTGCGGCGGTGATGTCGTTTGCCTCTTGCGACGATTATGAGACATACGGTGAAAAGAAGGAAAGAGAGCGCGACGCTATCAGCGAATACATCAGGAGCGAGAAGATAAACGTGATTGACGACAGCCGTTTTCATGCGCAGGGAGATTCCACTTCCGTAGAGAAAAACGAGTTCGTGTATCTGCCCAACAGCGGTGTTTACATGCAGATTGTGCGTAAGGGCGCCGGCGAGAAACTTGAAGAGAACAAGCAGGTCAATCTGATTTGCAGATACATGGAGTATAACATATTCGACAAGGCAGTGCAGTCCCGTAATGACTACAATCCCAGAAACTACGACAAGATGTCTGTCACACGCACCGGAAGCCAGTATACCGCATCGTTCAGTTCGGGAGTGATGTTCAGTACCTATGGCGCGTCGGTGCCGGCCGGCTGGCTTGTTCCGCTGCAATATATCAGGGTGGGACGCCAGACCACACCAGCCGATGAGATTGCGAAGGTCCGCCTGATCGTGCCACACACCCAGGGACATTCATACGCCACTTCGAGCGTATATCCGTGCTATTATGAGATAACCTATCAGAGGGAGAAATAAGCATATTGCGGTATGTGTCGAGTATATCCGGGAGTGACGGTAAGCGTGCTCTGGAATACGGACATACGTGTTATTGCGCGGTGATAATCATATAATAAGACGATACCGGTACACCGTTAGATATGGAATGTGTGTTATCGGAAATCAGAAAAGGTACATCAAAGATATAAAGGAATGACTCTTATAAAATCAATATCAGGCATACGGGGTACTATCGGCGGCGCTACAGGCGACACGCTGAATCCTCTCGACATAGTGAAGTTCACCACGGCATACGCCACTTTCATACACCGCAATACACCGTCGGGTAGCGGTAAGATCGTGGTCGGTCGTGATGCGCGCGTCTCAGGCGAGATGGTTCGCAGCGTAGTGTGCGGCACTCTCATGGGCGTGGGTTACGACGTGATAGACATTGGTCTCGCGACAACGCCCACCACCGAGCTTGCTGTTCGCATGTCGGGTGCCGATGGCGGTATAATCATTACCGCAAGCCATAATCCCCGTCAGTGGAATGCTTTGAAACTGCTTAACAATGAGGGAGAGTTTCTCACCAAGGCAGATGGAAGCGAGGTGCTGGCGATAGCCGAAAAAGAAGATTTCGAGTATGCCGATGTCGACCGTGTCGGGCATTACACGGTCGACGATACATACAACAGGAAACACATTGACTCGGTGCTTGCCCTCGCTTTGGTAGACGGGCAGGCGGTGAGAAGTGCCGGATTTCGTGTCTGTGTGGACGCTATAAACAGCGTGGGAGGCATCATCCTGCCCGAATTGCTTGATCGGTTGGGTGTGGAATACAAGTTGATTAACGGTGAGCCTACCGGCGATTTCGCCCATAATCCGGAGCCGTTGGAGAAAAATCTCACGGGAATAATGGATGAGATGAAAAGCGGCGGCTATGACCTCGGTATCGTGGTGGATCCCGATGTGGACCGTCTTGCGTTCATCTCGGAAGACGGCGCGATGTTCGGTGAGGAGTATACGCTCGTCAGCATTGCAGATTATGTGCTCTCGCACACACCCGGCAATACGGTGAGCAATCTCAGTTCTACCCGTGCTTTGCGCGATGTGACTGTCGCTCACGGCGGTGAATACACGGCGGCGGCAGTCGGTGAGGTGAATGTCACCACGAGAATGAAAGAGGTCGGCGCGGTAATCGGCGGAGAAGGAAACGGTGGTGTGATATACCCTGAGAGCCATTATGGCCGTGATGCGCTTGTGGGCATAGCGTTGTTCCTGTCTTCTCTGGCTCATAAAGGGTGCAAAGTGAGCGAGCTTCGTGCCTCGTTCCCGAATTATTTTATAGCCAAAAACCGTATAGATCTCACCCCGACGACCGACATCAATGCCATACTTGACAAGGTTAAAGACATGTACGGTGACGAGAAAGTGAATGATATAGACGGTGTTAAGATAGACTTTGCCGACAAGTGGGTGCATCTCCGCGCCTCAAATACAGAGCCGATAATCCGGGTTTACAGTGAGGCTGCCACCATGGAAGAGGCCGACACGCTCGGAAAGAAACTCATGCAGGTGGTATACGACATGCAGAAAAAATAACAACGACCGATAAAAAAACAGCCGAAAGATTCTTTTCTTTCGGTTTTTTTTTTATCTTTGCCACCGTAGCATGTATTGTAATGCATGCCTTGACTAATACTTAAAACTATAAATCATGGGTAAATCCGCATTCTTTAAATCATTGTTCAGCATCATTCTGTTTGCCGCTTGGCATATAGAAATGTCCGCACAGGTTGAGGCCCGTGTGGAATGGGACAATAAGGGTGACTACAACAATAGTTATGTAGAGTCTATGAAAGAGAAAGGCGCTCTGCTTCTGCAATTCGCCAAGGAAAGCAGCGGCGGCCTCCACTATTTCAAGATAAGCCATTACGATACCGGCCTGCGGCTTGTCCGCTGCGACTCCTTCCTCATCGACAAGCATCTCGACATGTATTCGTTGTTCCCCGACGGCGACATGCATTACAGCGTGCTGCGCCGTAAGAACGGGGAGATGGCAGTAGTGGCCTACGATCTCAATACAGGCGAACACCGTGTGTACGAAAGCGATTACAGTCGCAAGTCGCAGATGTATGACGAGCAGATACACGGCGGCAAGATGATATTCAGCAGCAGCCGCAAGAACTTGAAGCGCGTGGGCATTCTCGATCTCGCGAGCGGCGCGATAACACATGCCGACATGCACTTCAAGGGTGTCAGCGACTCAAAGGTGAACATAATAGAGACCACCGTTGTCGACGGTGAGATAAACTCCATAGTGCGTCTCGACAAGGAAGTATGCCTCTTCAAGATAGATATGCAGGGAAACATCATCAGTCGAACGAAGCTCGATTTGCCTGCCGGAAGGATACTTGCGTCGGGCTCCGTGTCGAAGACAGGCGGCAAACGCTTCCTCACCGGCACATACGGCGACAAGCCCGGACGGTCGCAAGGCATATATTTTGCCGAGCTTGGCAACGACAATCTCCGCTTTGTCAGGTTCTACAACTTTCTCGAGCTCAATAATTTCACTGATTATATGAGCGAGCGCGGACAGAAGAAGGCCGCACGCAGGGTAGAGAAAGCCAAGAAGAAGGGAAAGGAGTATACACGCAACTATCTCATGGCCGGCCACGATATCATTTCCCACGGCGGCGCATACTACTATCTCGGTGAGGCTTACTATCCCACTTACACAACCACGATGGTTGGCAACACCGTGCGCACGACATTCTCAGGATATGCCTACACGCATGCCGTGCTTGCCAAGTTCGACGCCGGGGGCAACATTCTGTGGGACAATTGTTTCGAGATGGCGCCGCGGACGAGACCTTATTATGTAAAGCGTTTTGTCAGTGCAGGTGTCAGAGATGGCAATATGGCGATGCTCTTCGGCGACGGTAAGAAAATCTTCAAGAAGGTAGTCAGCGACCGTGACGGTTCCACTCTGCATGACCGTGAGTCGGAGATACTTGCCACCGACGAGGAAAATGAAGACGTAAAGAAAGCTCGCAGCACCAACACACAGCATTGGTTTGGCGACTGTTTCCTTGTCTACGGCAATCAGATAGTGAAGAACAAGCAGACCGGAGAGCGCCGCCGTGTGGCTTATATCAACAAGTATGTCATCAAATAGCAGGCCAATGGCTGTCACTGAAATGAGCATAATTAAGAGAATGGTGCTTCTGCTCCTTCTCGTATCCGGTATCAGGGATGCCGGGGCACAGGCTTTTGACGGAAATTTCGACTTCAAACTGTATGCCGGTTATATGACGGTAGACTTCGATCCCGGCTTCGAGATAGGTGCAGACTACGGGTGTAACGACTGGCTGTCGTTAGGCACGGGTGTCAGATACCGTATTGCAGACAAGTCTAAGTTTGACGAACCGCCGCAGGGAATGGATGGGTTCGATGTAAAGGCGCATGCCTACATCCACGGGCAGCACCTGCTGGGACTGCCCTCGTGGCTCGATGTATATGCCGGTCCGTTCGTGGGTTTCCATACCGGTGGGATGTGTGGCGGCGTCCGCATGAATTTCAGCGAGTGGATAGGTGTGTATGCCGATTGTGCGCATCCGCTGTTCAACACTTTCAAGAACAAGTCGAATGACGACCTCGGCCTGTATCGCGGCCATACTGTCATATCAGTCGGATTGACCGTAAATCTCGAATGAGGGCATGCCTGCTGTGTGGCGGGCGTCACGCGGCGTTTATAACAGCGACACGAGCCAGCCTCCGAGTTTCACGAGCAGTACCGCCATGGCTGCTATCAGCCCGAGCAGCACGATCATCATAGCAACGGCTCCCAGCGCCTTCCGGTTCACCTCGCCCACAATCCTGCTGTCTCCGTTGACAAATCCGATAATCATTTTCAGATTGCGCAAGTTTGACCGGTAAAAGAAGTCGAGCACGTTGCCTATGAAAAACGGCACCATTCCCACGAGTACGTCGCGAAGCGTGTTGTTGATGACGGCCAGCGTGAGAGGCACCGACCTCGCCACCACCAGCGTGAAATATACGAACGGCACTGTGCACAGAGCCGAGAATACGTCTCCCATGCCCGGCACGAGGCCAATCACGCCGTCTAAATAGTATTTGTCCATATACCGTGCAATCCGTTCGAGCGTGATGAACATAGGGTGCTGTTTCAGCTCTTTCCTGTCTTTCATATCCTTATCCTCCATTATTTAAAGTCATATCATACGGCAAATATACGAATAAGCCCGCTTTTGGGCGAATAATCGTATCTTTGTGAGGTGTTTTTTAGCATCGTCTAACTATTTTTTCGGCTACATTTGCAATTCCATGAACCGACACGGGCTGCGCGGAACGGCGGACGGTGAAAAGTCTTGTCCGTATGTTCCGTGCAGCCCGTGCCGGTCTGTATTGTTGTGAGGGAGCCTCAGTCCTTATTCTCCGGCAATTACTTTGGCTCTTGCTATAGCCTGATCTATATGCCCGCAGATATTCTCTTCACCCACAATATCGTTAAATCCGGCTTTTCTCAGGGCTTTCTGTACCTTGTCGTTCACTCCGGAAAGCACTATCCGTATCCCTTCTTTCGCGCTCATTTCGCAAAGGTTTGTGAGGTTGTGGATACCTGTCGAGTCAACAAACGGCACCTTTCGCATGCGGATTATGCGCACCTTCGGACGGTCGCCGAAAGATGCCATGATTTCCTCAAACTTGTTTCCCGCTCCGAAGAAGTAGGGGCCGTTGATCTCATAAACCTCCACCCCCTGCGGTATCGTGAGATGTTCGAGGTTACCGGAGTTGATGTCTGCCTCGTCGTTGGGATCGATTTCGTCCATGATTACTTTCACGTCGGTAGTCTCCGACATTCGTTTCATGAAAAGCAGACATGCTATTATCAGTCCCACTTCTATGGCGATGGTCAGGTCGAAGATTATGGTCAGGAAGAAAGTGATCAGCAGTACGCTGACATCGCTCTTAGGGTTTCTCATCAGCGCCTTGAAAGAGCGCCACCCGCACATGCCGTATGCCACCACGACGAGCACTCCCGCAAGGCAGGCCATCGGTATATACTGAGCCAGTGGCATGAGAAACAGGAATATGAGCAGAAGCACGGCAGCGTGTATTATGCCAGATACGGGTGTGCGTCCGCCGTTGTTGATGTTGGTCATGGTGCGTGCTATTGCTCCGGTTGCCGGTATACCGCCGAACAGCGGAGAGGCAAGATTGGCCATGCCCTGTGCCACAAGCTCGGTGTTTGAGTCGTGGTGGTCGCCAACCACGCCGTCGGCTACTGTGGCGGAGAGCAGCGACTCGATGGCTCCGAGTATCGCTATCGTGACAGCCGGCGACACGAGGCTCTTTATTGTGTCCCAATTCATTTGCGGAACATGCACTTCCGGCAGTTCGCTGCTTATCGAGAACCTGTCGCCTATTGTCTCGATAGTGGTTACCCCGGCCATGTTTTTCAGCAGCAGCGCCGCTACCGTCATTATTATTATGGCTATGAGCGAGCCGGGTATCTTCTTGCTGAATTTCGGGCTTACGGCAATCACCGCCACGCTAAGTATTCCCACCGCAGCACTCCACGGGTCTATCGTGGCCATGTTTCGTCCGTAGGCAATCCATTTCTCTATGAAGTCGGCCGGTACGCTGTCCATAGTCAGTCCGAGCAGGTCTTTAATCTGTGTGGTGAATATAGTCACCGCTATACCGCTTGTGAATCCTACGATAATCGGGTAGGGAATGTATTTGATGATCGTGCCGAGCCGCAGCACGCCGAATAGCACGAGAAACGCTCCGGCCATGAAGGTAGCCACGGCCAGTCCTTCCATTCCATACTGCTGTATGATGCCGTAGATGATGATGATGAACGCTCCCGTAGGGCCGCCTATCTGTACTTTGCTTCCGCCGAATACGGATATTATCAGTCCTGCCACGATGGCCGTGATGATACCTTTCTCGGGTGTCACGCCCGAGGCGATGCCGAAAGCGATGGCGAGCGGCAGGGCTACGATGCCCACTATGATGCCTGCCATGATGTCGGCGGTGAGTGTTTTCTTGTCGTAATGTTTCAGAGTAGAGACAAGTCTCGGCCTGAATTGAAATGTTTTCATTGTTAAATAATTTATGTTATTCTGAAAAAACGTTGCAAAGGTACTTCTATTAGTCGAAATGACAAAATGTTTTTAAACTTTTATGATGCCTTGTTGACACTCGGAATAATTATTACAAAAGGCTGCTTGTATTTCGGTTATTTTGAAATTAAAGACCCCGTGGCCGGAAATGTCACCGTATTTTTCGGTTTCGCATAACTGTTTGTGTCTCAGTTTGATATACTTGCGTTCGGTGATGTTTATATATAATAAGCCGTTCGTCCATATCTGATTTTCCGCAATAAGCGCCTTATTGCGTCGCATTTAGCGGCCCGTTGGAAGACAACGGGCCGCTAAACGCATTGCAATAGCATGCCGGATGCAGACCAACGGGTGTCCCGTTGCAGGATTTTGACTTGTTGTTCGGTTTGCGGAATGCGCACTATCGTATTGTATATAGCGGTACGTATCGTGTCGATTTTTCCGGAATGAGAAAAAAACAGAGCCGCTTTTTTATGATATAAATATTACAATTCGTTCCATTGCGGAAATGTATCCGTTTTATTGGCGGTATGTGTGACAATGCCTGAAACGGCTTTTTGTACACATTACGGCAATCAAGTATCAATATTTTTCCGTATCTTTGCGACTAAAACAAATCTACTGATCTGATGACTGGTTATATCGCAAAATTTTCAGCCGGGCGAATGGTGTTGCTGTTCGTTTTCGGCTTGTCGGCCGTTGTGCTGATGGCGCAGACAAAAACAGTTTCCATTCTCGGTGACTCGTATTCCACGTTTGAGGGATTTATCACCCCGAAGTCCAACTACACATGGTATAATGCCGCTCCCGACTACAAGAATACTGACGTGAACAGTGTACGGCAGACGTGGTGGCACAGGGTGATTACTGACAACGGATGGCGTCTTTTTGTCAACAACTCGTTCTCCGGGTCAACCGTGTGCTTCCGTGGATATCACGGTAGCGACTACCGTGACCGCTCTTTCATAGCCAGGATGGATAATCTCGGGTGTCCCGATATTATCTTAATATTCGGTGGGACAAACGACAGTTGGGCTGGTGTGCCCGTCGGTGAGTATCGTTATGATGGAATATCGGAAGCCGATTTATACACGTTCCGTCCCGCCATGGCTTACATGCTGGCGTATATTAAAGACCGTTATCCGAATACTGAGATATATTTCCTGCTCAACGACGGACTGAGAGACGACATTTCGTCTTCCGTCAAGACCGTATGCAGGCATGAGGGAGTGCCTTGCATAGAGTTGAGAGGGATAGACAAGAAGAGCGGGCACCCTACGATAAAGGGACACGGGCAGATAGCCTCGCAGGTAAATCAAGCAATTGGAAAAAGGAAATGAAGCATAAGTTTATTTTTATCATCGCCTGCCTGTTATGGACATCCTGTCTATGGGCACAGAATCCGGCCGTGGCATGGGATGAGCATAGTCTAATGATAGACGGCCGCAGGGTGATGCCCGTGATGGGCGAGGTACACTACTCGCGTATTCCGGCCGGCGAGTGGGAGCGTGAGGTGCGCAGGATAAAGGCCGGTGGTGTGACAGTCATTGCCGCATACGTGTTCTGGAATCATGTGGAAGAACGTGAAGGAGTGTTCGACTGGAGCGGATGCAGAGACTTGCGGCGCTTTCTCGAGATATGCGGGAAAGAGGAAATGCCGGTCGTTTTGCGTCTCGGCCCGTTCTGTCACGGCGAGGTCCGCAACGGAGGCATACCCGACTGGATGTTCGACAAGGGGTGCAGGATGCGTGAGGAAAATCCTGTGTTCATGAAGTATACCGGGCGGTTGTACCGTCAGATATTCGCCCAGGTGCAGGGTTTGCAATGGAAAGACGGCGGACCCGTCATGGCGGCGCAGTTCGACAATGAGTATCGCGGTCGTGGCAGCTATCTTATGGCATTGAAGAAAATGGCTCTCGACATCGGGTTTGACCTGCCGTTTTACACCCGTACCGGTTGGCCCGAACTCCGCACACCGGTTCCTTTCGGCGAGATGCTGCCCTTGTATGGCGACTATGCCGACGGTTTCTGGGAACGTTCGACGGCCGAGACAGCCGGAAACTACTATAAGGCGTTTAACTTCAAGGCTTTCCGCAGCAGTACGGCGATAGCCACCGAGCAGCTCGGCGAGCAGAAAGAAAAGCTCAACAATGGCGATGAGCGTTACCCGTATTTCACCTGCGAACTCGGAGGCGGCATGATGACATCCTATCACCGCCGTCCGTATATCTATCCTGAAGACGCTTACTCTCTCGCTATTGTGAAACTCGGCAGCGGCAGCAACCTGCTAGGCTACTACATGTATCACGGAGGCACCAACCCAGAGGGGTATACTTATCTGAACGAAACGCAGCGTACCAGAGCCACGAACTATAATGACCTGCCTGTGAAGACATACGACTTTCAGGCCCCGCTCGGGGAGTTCGGACAGGCAAATCCGCATTATTTCACTCTGCGCAAGCTCCACCTGTTCATGAAGGACTACGGCGAGACTCTCGCTCCGATGACCGCTTCTTTCCCGTGCCGGCAGGAGATTAAGAAAGGCGACGACTCGTTTCTACGCTGGTCGTACCGCTCCAGGGACGGCAGCGCTTTTGTGTTTGTCAACAACTACGAGCGTCTGCAAAACCTTTCGGCCAAGAAAGGGGTTACGTTCGATGTCTGCGGAGTGCGTTTCCCATCGAAGCCGGTCACCATTCCGTCGGGCACGATGTGCATATTTCCTGTCAATGTAGACGGTATCCGCTATGCCACCGCACAACTTATAGCCCGTCGCGACGGCAAGATATATATGGAACAGATCACCGGTGTGCCTGTAGAGATAGCCGTGGACGGCAAGGTCTTGAAGAACGTCAAGGCACGGGGATTGAGCAAGCCGGTATATAAGAATATCTATTTGCTTGCTGGCGATGAGGCGTCGAGGCTGTTCTATGAGGATGAAGGCGTGGAAGACATAGGGTCGGATGCCGCCTGCGTGAAGGTGAGAGACGCCGCTCCGCAGCAGCGTAAGATAACAATCGGAGTGCAGAAAGTGGCCGAAGAGCCGACGGATGACGACTTCGGGAGTGCCGCCGTGTATCGGATTACCGTTCCGCAAGAGTCTGCCGGCAAGTTCCGCAGGATGCTGGAAATAGACTATCGTGGAGATGTGGCGCGTCTTTATGTGAACGGAAAGCTCGTGGCCGACAACTTCTACAACGGCCGTCGTTTCCTTTTCGGTCTTTGGCGGTTGCCCGAGGGATGTACTGAAATGGAACTGCGGATACTCCCTTTGCAGGAGAACATGCCTGTATATTTCCCCCGTGAGGCTAAAGCCGGCAGGCCGGGAGAGGAAGTCGTGGGCGTGAAGATAGTTCCTGTGCCGTGATTTCACGGCGGGTATTGTGATTAAACGCGCCGTCACGGATGTGTGTATGGCATGATTTAAACAAGCCCAACTATTCGGTATAGGCGTAATGAATACGTAATGAGGCCGGATACAATGGATAACGGAAATAAAACAAATAGCATATAACAATGAGAAAATACATTTTTGCGCTTCTGGCTGCCTTTTGTTCGGCAGCTGTGGCACAGACCATAGACTTGTCGGGAGAGTGGAATTTCGCCATGGGCGACAAGCCTGAATATAATGATAAGATAACCTTGCCGGGCTCGATGCTAACCAATGGCAAGGGCGATGAGGTGACGGTAGACACCCGTTGGGTGAGCAGTCTTTACGATTCCTCGTTCTTTTTCAATCCCTACATGGAGAAATACCGTGTGGCCGGGAAGATGAAATTTCCTTTCTTCCTCACTCCTGGCAAGCATTATGTAGGCCCGGCGTGGTACATGAAGCGTGTGGATGTGCCAAAAGCGTGGCGCAAGGGCCGTGTGCTTCTTTATCTCGAACGTCCGCATATCGAGACTACGGTCTACGTTAACGGCCGCATTGCGGGGCGCGACTCGTCGCTGAGCGTGCCTCATGAGTTTGACATCACGCCCTATGTGAAGGCCGGTCAGGCCAACGACATCGCAATACGGATATACAACGGCATTGAGAACGTGTGCGTGGGGCAGGACTCACACAGCGTGACCGACCAGACACAAGGATGCTGGAACGGTATCGTTGGCAGGATAGAGCTGCGCAGAGTGCCGCGTGTTTACATCGATGACGTGCAGGTTTATCCGGACGTGCAGGGCAAAAAGATACGTGTCGAGGTGCGGACGGCAGGTGACAAGGGGCGTAAGAAAATTTCGTTCTGCCACCCGCTGTTGCTCAAACCCGACGGAACATCGGGGCGAAAGGAGACGGTAGCGGTAGTCAATACATCCGACGACACCGCTTCGGTGGTGCTTGAAATGGGCGGTGACGTGAGGCTTTGGAGCGAGTTCGAGCCTAATCTTTATGAATTGACCGTCTCGGTGGGCGATGATGAGCGTCGTGTCACGTTCGGAATGAGCGAGATTGCGATAAAGGGAAAGCAGTTTTACCTCAACGGTAATCCTATATGGATGCGCGGTACGGTGGGCAACTGTTGTTTCCCGCTTACCGGTTATCCGCCGACGGACGAGCAATCGTGGCTTGCCATATTCCGCAAATGCAAGGAATACGGCCTTAACATGATGCGTTTTCACTCGTACTGTCCGCCGGAGGCTGCCTTTGCCGCAGCCGATAAGGTGGGTTTCTATCTGCAACCCGAAGGCCCGTCATGGCCCAATCACGGTGTGCGTCTCGGCAGGAAGATGAATATAGATCATTATTTGCTCGAAGAGACGCGGCGCATGGTGAAGGCTTATGGCAACCATCCGTCGTTCTGTATGCTGGCGGCCGGCAACGAACCGGCCGGCGACTGGGTGCGCTGGGTGGGCGATTTCGTAGACTACTGGAAGAGCACGGGCGACCGTCGCCGTGTATATTGCGGCGCATCGGTTGGCGGAGGATGGGCCTGGGACCCGAAGAGCGAGTACCATGTCAAGGGCGGCGCGCGCGGACTCGACTGGGACAGGCATGCCCCGCAGTCGGAAGACAACTACGCCTCCGCAATAACGAGCTTCACACAGAAGGGCCGCAAGCCGCTGACATTCGAAATCAACGAACCGTACATAAGTCATGAACAGGGCCAATGGTGCGCGTTCCCCGATTTCAAGGAGTTAAATCAGTATACAGGTGTATACAAAGCCGGAAATTTCGAAATATTCCGAGATCTCCTTCGCGATAACGGAATGGCCTCGCAAGCCGAAAAATTCCTCATGGCCAGCGGTAAGTTGCAGACTCTGGCGTATAAATATGAGCTTGAACGCAACCTGCGTACCAAGGACTATGCCGGTTTTCAGCTTCTCGGCCTGAACGATTACAGCGGTCAGGGCACGGCGCTTGTGGGCGTGCTGAATGTCTTCTGGCGTGAGAAAGGCTACTGCACGGCTGACGAGTGGAGCAGATTTTGCGCCCCGATAGTGCCTCTTGCCCGTTTTCCGAAGTTCGTTTACACCAACGACGAGACACTGGCTGTGCCTGTGGAACTGTATAACGCATACAAGGAAACGTTGGTGGGAGCCGTGGCTGAATATACTGTTTCATGTGATGGGAAGGCCGTCTTTGCCGGAAAGACAGACGGTAAGGACATTGCCGTGGGGAAGAACCATGGCCTGTGTGATGTGGTTTTCACCCTTGCAGGTATACAGGAGCCCAAGAAACTGTCTCTCAATGTAGCCGTAGTGTCGGACAATGCTCCAAGGGCAGAGAATAAATGGGATTTCTGGGTATATCCCAAGACCATCGGTATGCCGTCGGCCGACGGCATACATATCACCGACACTCTCGATGCCAAGGCACTGGCGGTGCTCGAGCGTGGCGGCCGTGTGCTTATTGCTGCCGCTGGAAAGGTGCGCATGGGCAACGATATAAAGCAGACATACCTGCCCGTTTTCTGGAATACAAGTTGGTTTAAGATGCGCCCTCCGCACACCACCGGTGCCTCGATAGACGTGTCACACCCGCTGTTCCGTTGTTTCCCGACTGATGATTGGAGCAATCTCAACTGGTGGGAACTGCTCAACAAGGCTCAGGTAATGAACCTGCGCGAGTTTCCGGCCGATTATCAGCCGCCGGTACAGCCGATAGACACGTGGCACATAAGCCGCAAGATCGGCATGGTCGTAGAAGCCAATGTGCTGAAAGGCAAGCTGCTCATGACTACGATAGACATTGATAGCGATCTTGACCGTCGTGTGGTTGCTCGCCAGATGCGCAAGGCTATGATAGAATATGTGGGCGGAACCGATTTCAAACCGTCTTTGACACTCGAACCGCAGACAATAACAAACCTCTTCGAGAAAGAGGCTCCGGCGGTGAATATGTTTACGAAAGACTCTCCCGACGAGTTGAAACCGAAGTTGAAGTAGGTGGATCAGGAGTTGTGGAGTAAGGAGGATAGCGACATAAGTTAAAGAATGCTTTGTTACTATCCTCCTTACTCCTTAACTCCTGATTATTAGAAATTCACTCCGCAGTTGATATACAGACATCCGTTTCTTGATGAGTCGAAATCGCTGTGGCATATATTGGCAAGGCCGAATTCGTAGGCAGCCTCGGCATAAATCATGCTGTATTCAAGGCCGCATCCGATGCGCAGACCGCCATCGAAGCGTTTGAAATAATCCGAAGAAAACGATGAGCAGCTCTCCCTCTCCTTATAGTTTTTCACTTTTCCACCTATGCCGAAAGCGATATACCCGCCGCCGAACGGTTGAATGGAAAAGTTGTCGTCCAACTCATATTTGTATTTCACAAGAATGGGAATCTCTAAATAGTTGAGGTCGAAAGTGAACTTTACACCGTCTATGACACCCTTTCCTCCTTTTTCAGTGTAGAAAAGACCGGTTTCAAGACATACAGGAGTGGTGGGTGAAAGCTGTATACCGACCACACCGCCGAAGTTTAAACCCGACTGGCTGCTGCCGCCGTCGAGTCGCGGGTCGTCGGAATGTACCGAGCCTACGGCCAAACCGAGCCGCAGGCCGTAGTAGATATTGTACTCGTCCATAAAGTTGGAATATCCGTTATCCTGAACCCTGTAACTGTCGTATTGCGCGCATGCCGGCAAGGCCATGACAGCGGCAATTATTGCAATGATGATCTTTTTCATGTCGATGTAAAAAATAAAGTCTATGACGGATGCAAAGATATACAAATAATCTGATAAAACTGCCATGGGTGATGCAGATTTTTTGATTGTCATGCTTTGTTTGCTATCAAAAAACATACAAAACAACTTCCAGAACCCGCTTGTCTTGAAAAAAAGCAATCTGCCGGTCGGAAGTATTCGTATATCTGGCGGGTTTTGTTAATTTGTTGACCGCCAATGGCGTATGCGTGGTTGCGGTAAAGCCGTGCTGTCGGAGGGCATTTACAGTCTGCGTTTATTGCAACGGGCGTCCGAATGCGGTCAAGACCATTGTGATGTGCTTGTGGATGATACCTGTGTATCGGGTCTTGTAATAGGAATGCCGTTTTATTTCGTGGAGAGATAAAATGTTAGATTTATGACATAATGTTTACATTAAGGTCGGAGTGGGTCTTCAAGGAACGGTTTGGCGGCAAGCAATTAACGTTATTTTTTACTTTATATTAATATGTGAATGATATTTTGTGTAACTTTGCATTTCAATATTAAAGACAGTCATGAACGATAAAAAGACAGATAACACAAAACGCATAAACCCATTTTTCGAGCCTTACGGCACACCACACGACACGGTGCCTTTCGACCGTATCAGGCTTGAAGACTACGAGGAGGCTTTCATGGAGGGCATACGCCGTGACAACGAGCAGATAGAGAAGACGATAAACAACCCCGAGAAGCCAACATTCGATAATACGATAATCAACAAAGACGAGACACGTGAGGGCTATTATGATTTGCTTTCACGTGTTTCTACTGTGTTTTTCAATATGCTCAGTGCCGAGACCAACGATGAACTCGATGCCCTGGCACAGAAAATGCAGCCAATATTGACGCAACATGCCAATGATGTGCGCCTTAATCCGAGACTGTTTGACCGCATTAAGGCCGTGAAGCGGCATCACCGGAAGCTCACTCCTGAGGAAAAAAGGTTGCTTGACGACTGCTATGACGGTTTCGCGCGCAGCGGAGCGTTGCTCGACGATGATGGCAAGGAGCGTCTGCGCAAGCTCACCGAGGAAGCCGGCATGCTCTCGCTCCAATTCTCGCAGAACCTGTTGAAAGAGGAAAAAGCGTTCACGCTACACATCACCGACGAGAAAAACCTCGAAGGCCTGCCCGACACGGCGCGGGAGGCGGCCGCCGTGGCCGCCCGTGAGCACGGCAAGGATGGGTGGATAGTGACGCTCGACCATCCGAGCTACGGCCCGTTCATGACATATTCCGCCAATCGTGAATTGCGGGAGCGTCTTTATATGGCGAAGAACACCGTCTGCACGAAAGACAATAGCGAGAACAACATCGAGATATGCAAGCGCATCGTTAACCTAAGGCGCGAGATAGCGCAACTGCTCGGCTACAAGACATACGCCGACTACGTGCTAAAACACCGTATGGCTACAAATACCCGGAATGTGTACCGCCTGCTCGACGACCTCACTGAGGCATACAGGCCAGCGGCGTTGAAAGAGGTGGATGCCTTGGAGCGGATGGCACGTAAGATGGAGGGCAGGGACTTTGTGATGCGTCCGTGGGATTTCAGTTTCTTCTCTCATAAGTTGCAGTTGCGGAAATACAATCTCGACGCAGAGATACTGCGCCCATATTTCGAACTGTCGAAAGTGATAGACGGGGTTTTCGGGCTGGCCAACCGTCTTTATGGAATAACATTCAGGGAAAACAAGGACATACCTGTATATCATCCCGATGTGAAGGCTTACGAGGTGTTCGATGCCGACGGGTCTTATCTTGCCGTGTTCTACGCAGATTTCCACCCCCGCAAAGGCAAGCAGGGAGGAGCGTGGATGACCGAGTACCAAGGACAGTTTATCGACCGTAAGGGTGAGAACGTTAGACCCCATGTGAGCGTGGTGATGAACCTTACCAAGCCGACAGACGAGAAACCGGCGCTGCTCACGCTCAGTGAGGTGGAGACATTCCTGCACGAGTTCGGACATTCACTGCACGGCATGTTCGCCAACACCCGCTTCGAGAGTCTGAGCGGAACGAATGTGTGGTGGGACTTCGTCGAGCTGCCTTCGCAGTTCATGGAAAACTATGCCGTGGAGAAAGACTTTCTGCGCACGTTCGCTTTCCATTATCAGACCGGCGAGCCGTTGCCCGACGAACTGATAGACCGCATAGTGAAGAGCCGCAATTTCATGGCGGCCTACGCTTGTATGCGGCAGGTGAGCTTCGGACTGCTCGACATGGCTTATTATACGAAGAAAGAGCCGTTTGACGACGATATCATCAAGTTCGAGAAAAAAGCATGGGCGAAAGCCATTGTCACCGAGCAACTGCCGGATACGTGCATGACGGTGCAGTTCGGCCATATAATGGCAGGCGGATATGCCGCCGGATATTACAGCTACAAGTGGGCGGAAGTGCTTGATGCCGATGCTTTCAGCGTGTTCAGGCGCCGCGGAATATTTGATCGTCAGACGGCACAGAGCTTCCGTGACAATATACTGTCACGCGGCGGTACCGAGCATCCTATGACGCTCTACAAACGTTTCCGCGGCTGCGAGCCTACTATAGACGCTTTGCTGAGACGTAACGGGATAAAGAGACCTAAGAAAAGAAAATAACAAGAAAGAATATAAGGCGGTGGACGAAAAACAAAGAAAACTCGACCTGCGCTATCTGCGTATGGCACGCATCTGGGCGGAGAACAGCTATTGTCGACGCCGTCAGGTGGGAGCGCTCGTGGTTAAGGACAAGATGATAATCAGCGACGGATATAACGGTACGCCGAGCGGATTTGAGAACGTGTGCGAAGACAGTGCCAACATCACTTTCCCATACGTGTTGCATGCCGAGGCCAATGCCATAACGAAGCTCGCCAGAAGCTCTAACAACAGCGACGGAGCCACGCTCTATGTCACGGCATCGCCTTGCATAGAGTGCTCTAAGCTGATAATACAGGCCGGCATAAAGCGGGTCGTGTATGGAGAGCACTACCGTCTGGAAGACGGCATAAACCTGTTGAGAAAGGCAGGGATAGAAGTGATATACCTAAATCCGGAAGAATAAATGAACAGAAACAAGTCAAACCGTCTCATGCCGCTCATCATGGCGGTGTGTGTGGTCGTGGGAGTCGTGATAGGAACGTTCTATACGAGCCATTTCTCGGGTAACAGACTCAGTATAATCAATTCAAGCGGCAACAAGCTCAACAACTTGTTGCACATTGTCGATGACCAGTATGTGGACACGGTGGACATCAATAAACTCGTGGAAGATGCCATGCCGCAGATTCTTGCCGAACTTGATCCGCACTCGGTATATATCGGGGCGAAAGACGTGCAGGCCGTGAACGACGACCTGAAAGGCTCGTTCTCGGGAGTGGGAATAGAGTTTACGATACGTGAAGATACCATAAGGGTGCAGAACGTGGTAAATGCCGGTCCGGCAGATTGTGCCGGAGTAAAGGCCGGAGATAAGATAGTGTCTGTCGACGGAAAGCCGTTTGTGGGTAAAATAGTCACTAATGATGAGGCCATGCGGCGCCTGAAAGGTCCTAAGGATACTAAGGTGAAACTCGGACTGTTGGGGTATGGTGAGAAAAAGGTTAGATATGTGACCATCACGAGAGACGATATTCCGCAGCGGAGCATCAGCGCCACGTATATGATAAATGATAATACGGGGTATATCAAGGTGAAAAGTTTCGGCGAGAACACATATCCCGAGTTGCTCATTTCATTGGCGAAGCTCTCTCAGGAAGACCTGCAAAACCTCATTATCGACCTGCGCGGCAATGTGGGAGGATATATGATGGCTGTCATTCAGATGGTGAACGAGTTCTTGCCCAAAGACCGTCTTATCGTATATACACAGGGACGAAAGTCGCCAAGGCAGGAATATCGAAGCGACGGGCGCGGCAGTTATCAGAAAATACCACTTGTCGTGCTTATAGATGAAGGTTCGGCATCGGCATCGGAGATATTTGCCGGTGCCATACAGGATAACGACCGTGGCACGGTCATCGGCCGGCGGTCGTTTGGAAAGGGACTCGTGCAGCAGCCGATGGCTTTCAATGACGGTTCGATGATAAGGCTTACGATTGCCCGTTATTATACTCCTTCCGGACGTTGCATACAAAAACCGTACACATCCGGTTCTGACAAGGATTATGAGGACGACTTGATGATGAGATATCAGCACGGCGAGTATTTTTCGCAAGACAGTATCAAGCATGAGGGTCCGGAGTATCACACGAGTATCGGGCGCACGGTGTATGGCGGCGGAGGTATAACCCCCGATATATTCGTGGCCGAGGATACTCTCGGTGTCACGTCTTATTACAAGGAAGCCGGCATGACCGGACTGATATTTCAGTTTGCCTATGACTATACCGATGAGAACAGGGCCAGACTTGGAGAGTTCACGGATATGGAATCTCTGCTTGATTATCTCAAGAAACAGAATATGGTGGAGCGCTTTGCTTCATACGCTGACCGAAAGGGACTGCGCCGCCGCAACCTGATGATAAGGAAATCACACCATCTGCTAGAACGGTTTATTGACAGTAGGATAATATACAACATGCTCGATGATGAGGCATGGATAGAATATCTCAATCTGGATGACCCGGCAATAGAGAAGGCTGTCGATGTCTTTAAGGCTAAACAGGCTTTCCCTAAGAAAGCCGTTGAGCCTCGGAAAGCGGACAAAGGGGGAAAGACAGCCATGACGGTTTTCGGTAAAGGATATGATTATCGGGGTACTCATGTATCTTGTTCGCTTACGGCAAAAGGATAAAATCAAGGTGAGTAAATGGAAGAAGCGGTTTAAAGACAATAATAACAAGGCAAAAGGAATAGCTTTGAAGTGGAGAAAAAAGAGCTTAGAAACATTATAAGGGCCGGGAAGCGGCAGTTTACGCATGATGATTTGCGCAGATTGTCGCTTCCTGTTATTGAACGGTTGATGGCCCATCCTCGTTTTGTCGCGGCACGTACAGTGATGCTTTATCACTCGTTGGCCGATGAGGTGGATACCCGCCTTCTGCTGAATACGGTGAGTGATAAGCGTGTCTTACTGCCGAAAGTGACTGGTGAGGGCATTATGGAGCTGCGTGTATATACCGGTCCTGACGACCTTAGCATCGGAGCCTATGGAATAATGGAACCTGTCGGTAGTCTCTTTAACGACTATTCGGCTGTAGACCTTGCCGTGGTTCCGGGTATGGCATTTGATAAATCGGGCAATCGTCTCGGCCGTGGAAAAGGTTATTACGACCGTCTTTTGCCATTGATAGGATATAAATATAAGATAGGTATATGCTTTCCGTTTCAGCTTTTGGATTCTATACCGGTCGAACCGACAGACGTTCCTGTGGATGAAGTCATTTGTTGAGCGGTCAATTGTTTCTCAAATTATGACTTCCGTTTTTTTTCTTAGTATGGTTTTCATAGTCTGTTTTTCGTATTTTCATAAAATGGCTTTCATGTCTTGAATCTGTCGGATTAATCCAAAATAGGAATGTCGGGTGACAATAGCCTTTGCCATTTGACTTATCGGAAAACAAAGTTTTAACTCTTCTGAAACAATCCGTTGTCAATTAAACCTTATATCTATGATGACATTGCTTCCGACATGGTTGTTCAGCAATCTGACAAACTCCTGTCTTCTCATGCTCAGATCGGCGCGCAGAGCCGGATTTGTCAGTTGGACATACATGGTCTGGTTTCTTATGTATGTCTCTCGTGTATAGCGTTCCACTGCCGGACCGGCAATCAGCGGCCATGCGTCCATCACCCGTTTTTGAAGCAGTGGTGTTTCGAGTCCCTGAACACGCATGTTGCGCATTATCAAATCTTTAATGGATTGTACTTCTCTTTTGAACATCCTTCCCGAAATATTATATGTATATCAATGTATCCGATGGTATGGTGGGCTGGGTTGTCTGTATGGACAGCTGTATGGGCAAATCGTGACTGTCATTATGCTGTGATGCGATTGTTTGCGTATAAATGTTCGGAATCATAGTCCGAGGTTAATATTACGGTTGCAGTTGTATTTTAATTACGGTTGCAGTTGTGTTTTAATTACGGTTGCAGTTGTGTTTCACGCTCGATAATCTCTCCGTTGTCCACGAGGAAAATCTTATAGTCGAACGAACAGTCGCTGAGAATACTCCCGAGGTGATCGCGGTTGGTGTCTGTTATGAATATTTGGCCGAACCCTTCGCCTGCCACAAGCCGCACTATCTGTTCCACTCGCTCTGCGTCGAGCTTGTCGAAAATGTCGTCAAGCAGCAGCAAGGGGGTTGTCTGTGAACTTGTACGCTTCAAAAACTCGAATTGCGCGAGTTTCAATGCTATTACAAATGTCTTGTTCTGTCCCTGGCTTCCTTCGCGTTTCATCTGATGACCGCCCAGTGTGAACTCCAAGTCATCGCGGTGAACACCATGCAGCGAGTAGCCCACCGCAAGGTCTTTATGTCTGTCTCGGCGTATGACATCAATCAGAGCGCCACGCTGACAATGGGAGATATAGCTCAAGCCGACCTCTTCTTTGTTTGATGATATTGTGCTGTAATAATCTTGAAATACGGGCGTTAGCTCACGTACGAAAGCATCTCGCTTGGCATATATTTTCTCTCCTTCCGCTGCCATGGCCTCTTCCCATATTGAAAGCATTTCAAGATCTGGTGCAGGTTCCGCTTTGAGCAGTGAGTTTCGCTGTTGCAGCGCTTTGGTATATCTGTTCAACGCATCTATATATCCGTGGTCATACTGCGATATTACGATGTCCATCAGTTTGCGTCGCTCCTCGCTTCCGCTTTCGATCAGCATGGTGTCTGAAGGCGATACAACCACGAGCGGTATCAGTCCGATGTGTTCAGACAGCCGTTTATATTCTTTCTTATTTCGTTTGAAGTGTTTTTTCGTGCCACGTTTCATGCCGCAGTATACAGCCTCCGGTTCCCCGCCTTCAGTCGTGTAGTCGCCCTCTATCACGAAAAAGTCCTGATTGTGTCTTATGATCTGCGAGTCGATGGGATTGTGTGCGCTTCTGCAAAACGACAGGTAGTAAATAACGTCAAGCACATTGGTTTTCCCCGCTCCGTTATTGCCTATAAGGCAGTTCATCTTCGGAGACATGGCAAGGGTAGCGGTCTTTATATTCCGATAATTGATAATTGACAGTTTTCGCAGAATCATCCCTCTGATTTATAGCTAATTTATTGCAAAGTTACGTGTTTTATCAGTCAAAAACGAAAAAAGTTGATGATAAATTTCACTATATCCGATAAATTAAGTAATTTTGTCTGCGATTTTGATAACAGAAAATTATAATTATAATGGCAAATAACAAAGACCGCATGAGCGCTCAGAACGTAGAAGAGACCCTCAGCAGACAAGACGCTTTCTTTGATAAATACAAGAAAGTCATCATTTATGGAGTGATAGCCTTGATAGTAATCATAGCCGGAGCTATAATCTACAACACATACGTTGCTGGTCCTCGTGAGGAAAAGGCAAGCACGGAACTGGCCAAGGGACAGGAGCTTTTCGGTGAAGAGCAGTTTGATAAGGCACTCAACGGTGACAAGGCGGGCTTTGCCGGATTCTTGAGCATTGCGAGCGATTACAGTGGAACAGATGCCGGAAATCTTGCTAATCTGTACGCCGGACTATGCTATGCCAAGCTTGACAAATGGACGGAAGCGGCAGAGTATCTTGAAAAGTTCGATACGAAAGGTGACATGATGATAAGCCCCGCTGCAATCGGTGCTCTCGGAAACGCATACGCACATCTCAATCAACTTGACAAGGCGGTAGATTGTCTTAAAAAGGCGGCCAAGAAGGCGGACAACAACAGTCTTTCGCCAACATTCCTTATACAGGCGGGCGAGATACTCGAAAGCCAGGGAAAGAAAGAAGAGGCTCTCAAACTTTATGAAGAGGTGAAGAACAAGTACTTCAACTCCATGCAATATCAGACTATCGACAAGTATATCGAACGCGCAACCACTAAGTAAATGGCAACCGCATTACACAACTTGTCAGACTATGACTTCGAGAGTATTCCCGACGCAAGCAACATGTGCTTCGGCATTGTGGTGGCGGAGTGGAATCCCGAGATAACAGGTGCGTTGCTCGATGGTGCCGTGGGCACGCTTGAAAAGCATGGGGCAATCCCCGAAAACATACATGTCAAAACCGTTCCAGGCAGTTTTGAACTGATATACGGAGCGCATCAGATGACTCTCAACGGAAGTTTTGACGCAATAATAGTATTGGGCAGTGTGATACGTGGTGAGACACCTCACTTCGACTACATCTGTCAAGGCGTGACGGCAGGTATCGCCCATCTGAATGCCACAAGTGAAATCCCCGTGATTTACGGTCTGCTGACAACGGAAGACTTGCAGCAAGCCAAAGACAGAAGCGGCGGAAAACTCGGTAATAAGGGTGACGAGTGCGCCATAGACGCAATCAAAATGGCAAAATTCTAATAACTTTCAGGATTGATAACGACGAGGGCGGCCTGCTGAAAAGGCACGCCCTCATTTTTTTTCAGACAGTTTAAGGCTGTCTGCAGCGATATTGATGAAGTGTACAGTCGGTAACTGTTGGTGGAAATATTGTGGTATTACTATTGTCGCCAAAGGTTGCCATAGCGATGCATACGGTATACGGCCGTGGCATACCAGACGGGATTGGCGGCAGGGCATGAAAACAGTAATGATACGGTTTAAAAATCCGCTTTATCTCATGATTATATCAGGAGGAATGATTATCTTTGCCGAGCTAATGATATAAAAAATAGGACAATGAAATTCATATCTTGGAATGTTAACGGTTTAAGAGCTTGTGAGGGAAAAGGGTTCAGTGAGACTTTCAGACAACTGGACGCTGACTTTTTCTGTTTGCAAGAGACGAAGATGCAGGCAGGTCAACTCGATCTCGAATTTGAAGGATACAGGTCATACTGGAATTACGCTGACAAGAAAGGATATTCCGGTACGGCTATATTCACACGTCATGAGCCGTTGGGCGTGACTTACGGTATGGGTATAGATGAGCACGACCATGAGGGGCGTATTATAACATTGGAAATGAACGATTTCTATCTTGTCACCGTATATACACCCAATTCGCAAGACGGATTGCGCCGGCTCGACTACCGAATGCAATGGGAAGACGATTTCAGGAGATATATAATGCGGCTTGACGAGCGCAAGCCGGTGATAGTATGCGGTGACCTTAACGTGGCTCATAATGAGATCGACCTTAAAAATCCGAAGACCAACCGTCGCAGTGCAGGGTTTACGGACGAGGAGCGGGATAAGTTCACCACATTATTGAATAGTGGATTTGTAGATACTTTCCGTGCGTTGTACCCCGACAAGGTGACCTACTCATGGTGGTCGTACAGATTTAAGGCGCGTGAGAAAAATGCCGGTTGGCGCATCGATTATTTTGTGGCTTCAGAGCGCTTGTTCGGTAGTGTTGCCGATGCCGGGATACACACGGATATTTTCGGTAGCGATCATTGTCCGGTAGTTCTCGAATTGAGGTGACGTATAAACAAAAAACAACACTGGAAACGCTGTTTTAACATTCTGTATTCAAATAAAATGTATTAAGGATAAGGATGGTTAAAAGACAGAGGGATATTGGGCATTATCCCGATAAATGGCTTATCTTTGCAGACGAGTTAATACAAAAGGATAACATGTTTAATTTAAAAAGTGTAATTATGAAAAACGTACTTATTTTTGCCGCGGCGCTCGCAGTTGTCGGCGCGGCAGTTTACAACAGAAAGAGACTTGCAACTTATGCTCAGACGGGCAGTGTCAAGCTTAAAGACAAAGTTCAAGTGGCCGCCGCTGCTATAAGTTCCGCCGTGAAAAACGGAAAAGAGAGCATGGCAAGCACGGTGAAAGATACCGGTTATGCCATGAAGAAAGTAGCGGACAACTCCGCCAAAAAAATAGAGACAGCTTGACGTCAGGCATAAATACAAGTCTCTTTATTACGAAGTCTGACATTTATTTCGTACATTTGCAACCGAAATAAAGAAATCGTAATGAAGAGACTTGTATTTTTATTTTTTCTCGCCTCGGTGCTGACTGTCAGTGTTTTTGCACAGATGGCCGATCCGGTGCATTTCACTGCAAGCATGAAGATGCTTGGAGGCGATGAAGCCGAGATTGTTTTTTCGGCAAAGATAGACAAAGGTTGGCACTTATATTCAACCGATTTGGGAAGTGACGGCCCGACTCAGGCCACGTTCAATGTGAACAAGATGAGCGGAGTCGAACCGGTGGGAAAGTTGAGACCGGTAGGAAAAGAGATAGCACAGTTTGACGAAATGTTCGGGATGAAACTGCGTTTCTTTGAGAACAGCGGCTCGTTTGTCCAGAAAATAAAGTTTACCAAAGCCGAATATACCATTGATTGTTATCTGGAATACGGCGCATGCAACGATGAGATGTGCATGCCACCCTCACAAGTGGCGTTCGTGAAGAGCGGTAAGTCGCCTGTCATAGGCAAGAGCGATGACGTGAAAGCCGATGATAAAGTTGACGACGCATTGAAACAGGACACTATGGTTGCGGAAAAGCAAGACACGGCAGCGACTGATACGACTGTGGTTGCGGCAGCCGTGGCGCATGGTGACAAAGACCTGTGGACACCGGTGATAGACGAGCTTAAAGCATACGAAGACAATCCGACGGACAACTCGTTGCTCTACATCTTCCTTGCCGGGCTTGCCGGCGGTTTTCTTGCTTTGCTCACTCCATGTGTGTGGCCGATCATTCCCATGACGGTGAGTTTCTTCCTCAAACGGAATAAAGATCATTCCAAAGCAATTCGTGAGGCGATTGTCTACGGAGCGTCTATAGTGGTGATATATGTACTTCTCGGACTGGTGGTAACATGGCTTTTCGGGGCAAGTGCGTTGAATGCCCTTTCCACCAATGCCGTGTTCAATATCTTGTTCTTCCTGCTTCTTGTCGTTTTTGCGGCTTCATTCTTCGGAGCGTTTGAAATAACGCTGCCATCGTCGTGGAGCAACAAGATAGACCGTAAGTCAGAGAATACGACGGGCATGCTCAGCATATTCCTGATGGCATTCACTCTCACGCTCGTGTCGTTCTCGTGCACCGGCCCGATAATTGGCTTTCTTCTTGTGGCTGTATCCACACAGGGAAGCATCATCGCCCCTACGATAGGAATGCTCGGTTTTGCTATAGCTTTGGCAATACCTTTCACTCTTTTTGCCATGTTCCCGAGCCTGCTCAAATCGGCTCCCAAGTCGGGCGGCTGGATGAACGTCATCAAGGTGACCCTCGGATTTATAGAGCTGGCTTTTGCGTTGAAGTTCCTTTCCGTGGCTGATTTGGCCTATGGATGGCATATCCTTGACCGTGAGGTGTTTGTGTCGTTGTGGATTGTAATATTCGGACTGCTTGGAATATATCTGCTCGGATGGTTGAAATTCCCGCATGACGATGAGGGTAACCGTACTAATGTGCCGAGGTTTTTTATTGCCATGATCTCATTGGCATTCGCTATATATATGATTCCCGGTCTGTGGGGAGCGCCTCTGAAAGCGATAAGCGCTTTTGCGCCTCCGATGAATACTCAGGATTTCAATCTGCAAAAGTCGGCAGTGGAGGCCAAATACACTGATTACGATGAGGGAATGGCCGCTGCCCGGCGACTTGGCAAACCGGTGATGGTTGATTTCACGGGGTTCGGTTGTGTCAATTGCCGCAAGATGGAGGCCGCGGTGTGGACTGATCCTACGGTGGCTGAGATACTGAACGATAAATATGTTCTCATATCCCTATATGTGGATGACAAAACTCCGCTGGAAGAGCCTGTGCAGGTGATTGAAAACGGACAGCAAAGAACGCTGCGTACCGTGGGTGACAAGTGGAGCTATCTTCAACGGACGAAAGTAGGTGCCAACACACAGCCCGTATATGTGTTGCTCGATAACGACGGTATGCCGCTCAATGGCAGCCGCTCTTATGATGAAGATATCAGCGAGTACGTTAAATTCCTGCGCACAGGACTTGATAATTACTCAAAGTAGCATGCAGGACAAAGCATTGAGAGACCGTATAACGGCTCTTATAAAAAAGAACGTCGTGCCGGCCATAGGTTGTACAGAGCCTATGGCCGTGGCCCTTTGTACCGCCCGTGCGATGGAAGAACTCGGTTGTCGTCCAGATAAGATTTCGGTATCTCTGAGTGCCAACATTCTTAAGAACGCAATGGGGGTGGGTATTCCCGGTACGGGTATGATAGGATTGCCTATAGCAGTCGCTCTTGGAGCCATAGTAGGAAAGTCTGTCTATAATCTTGAAGTGTTGAAAGACGTGACTCCTGATGCGATAGAGGAGGGCAAAAGGTATATTGGAGAGAAACGGATTGACATCTTGCAGAAGAAAGATACTGCCGAGAAACTATATATAGAGGTGACGGTAACTGCTGTGTCCGGATATGCTACGGTGATAATATCGGGCAGTCATACGAACATAGTATATATAGAAAAAGACGGGAAAACAATTGTCGACAGACGGAAAGAAGGTGGAGATGTTGAGGACCTGGAAGACATTCACCTTGACATGAGGACCGTATATGATTTTGCTACAACGGCTCCACAGGAGGAAATAAGGTTTATTCTTGCCACGATGGACTATAACATGAATGCCGCAAAGGAGGCGCTGAAAGGCAACTACGGGCATAATCTCGGCAAGACGATAGACCGTCCGCTGAGCCAGGGCATATTCGGAAAAACAATTTTCTCGAAGATAATAGCCAAGACAGCCTCGGCATGTGACGCCCGTATGGGTGGCGCACTGATACCGGTGATGAGTAACTCGGGCAGCGGAAATCAGGGAATATGCGCCACTAATCCTGTGGCGGTGTATGCAATGGAGAACGAAAATACAGAGGAGGAACTCATCAGGGCGCTCACTCTCAGCCATCTTACGGCAATATATATCAAACAAAGCCTTGGCACGCTGTCCGCTTTATGCGGTTGTGTGGTGGCCGGAATTGGCAGCAGTTGCGGAATAACCTATCTGATGGGTGGTGATTATGAGCGTGTATGCCGCTCGGTGAAGAATATGATAGCCAATCTTACGGGTATGATTTGTGACGGAGCGAAACCCAGTTGCTCATTGAAAATATCATCAGGTGTGTCGACCGCCATACTGTCGGCCCTGCTATCTATGGAAGGCAAGTGTGTGTCGAGTGCGGAAGGGATAGTTGATGACAGTGTCGATTGCAGCATACGCAACCTCACCTCGATTGGTGCGGAGGCTATGGGCAAGACTGATGATATGGTGCTTGATATAATGACACACAAAGGTTGCTAAGTCTTTTACAAGTAGGAATAATATCAGACGGCATTATGATTTCATTATCTATATGCCGTTTTTTATTGAGTCAGAATGTTTCGATTCGGATAAGAAATCAGTCCGTCTCTTGATGGGGATAGAGTTACGTACTTGTTATATCGGACAGACGTTAGCTATGTTTTTTCTTTCATATTAAGTTATTGACATGTACTTCATTTGTACAAAAGATGAATGCGATATATGACCTTGTGTACATGTTCTTGAAATGCCGATATGGATATTTCCTGTTCCAATATTTGCCCGAATCGGATTTTATTATTACTTTTGCCATGATCATGGCATTGTCGTCTGGCGTGAAGACGGTGCCGATCTTAAATCCGGCCGATCGGCCGGTAGGGGTGCTCTGACTGTTGTCAGGGCTGAGATTATACCCGTAACACCTGATGCGGATAATGCCGCCGGAGGGACTGCTACCATACGTTTGTCTGTATCTGTAAACTATCGGATGCCGATGCGTTAATCTCAAAAGCTCCTTATTCGTATAATCCAAATAATAACCACTCGCAATGGAAAAATTGATTATTGCAGGTAAGGAATTTACGTCCCGGCTGTTCATGGGCACGGGAAAATTCAGTTCAAACACTATCATGAGGCAGGCCATAGAGGCGTCCGAGACGCAGATGGTGACCATGGCTATGAAGCGAATAGACCTCGCCGACAGCGGCGACGATATGTTGCGACATATCGCCATACCGGGCATCCGGCTTCTGCCCAACACTTCCGGAACGCGAAACGCCGATGAGGCTGTGTTTGCCGCCAAGATGGCCCGTGAGGCATTCGGGACCAACTGGCTGAAACTTGAGATCCATCCCGATCCACGCTATCTTCTTCCCGACCCGATAGAGACACTGAAAGCCACCGAACGGTTGGTGAAAGAGGGCTTTGTAGTGCTGCCTTATTGCCAGGCCGACCCTGTGCTTTGCAAGCGTCTTGCCGAAGCGGGAGCAGCCACTGTGATGCCTCTCGGTGCCCCAATCGGTACGAATATGGGTCTGCGCACACGTGATTTTCTAAATATTATAATCGAGGAGGCAACAGTTCCTGTTGTGGTGGATGCCGGAATCGGTGCTCCAAGCGATGCGGCCCTGGCCTTGGAACTTGGTGCCGATGCCGTGCTCGTGAATACGGCGGTGTCTGTCGCCGGCGATCCCGTGGCTATGGCCCGTGCTTTCAAGAAAGCCGTCGAGGCCGGACGCGAGGCATACGAGGCCGGACTCGGTCGGCAGTCGATGGACATGACGGCGGAAGCCAGTTCGCCGCTGACCTCTTTTCTTAATGATTGAGCGTAATCACTATACCGCAAATCGAGCGTGGCACTCGTGTTTTTCGGTATTCGATATTTATAAAACATACAGCAAGAGACAAGAAATGAAAATAAAAATCAACAACGAGATACATCAATTGGCTGACGGAACCACCGTAAAGACGGTTGCGGAAGCAAACAGGCTGCCTGATAAGGGTGTTGCGGTAGCGCTCAACAATGAGTTGGTGCCGCGCGAAGAGTGGGGTGTGCATGTGGTGAAAGACGGCGATGAGATAGTCATTCTTAAAGCGTTTTGCGGAGGATAATGGCTATGTTCATAGATGAAATAAGAAAATACGGCTGGTCGGATACCACCGACAGGATAATGGCCAAGACGGATGCCGATGTGCGCCGCGCACTTTCAAGGAAGCGTTGCGACATAGAAGATTTCATGGCCATGATCTCTCCCGCGGCCGACACATATCTTGAACAGATGGCACGGCTCAGCCGTATGTATACCCGTGAGCGTTTCGGCAATACAATCAATCTCTTTATACCTATCTATCTCACAAACTCGTGTGCCAATTCGTGTGTGTATTGTGGTTTCCATATGCAGAACCCGATGGCCCGTACCATTCTCACCGAGGATGAGATAGTGCGTGAGTATGAGGCAATCAAGAAGCTCGGCCCGTTCGACAACCTGCTGATAGTCACCGGCGAGAATCCGGCTAAGGCCGGAGTGCCTTACATCGCCCGTGCCCTTGACTTGGCAAAGCGTTATTTCAACAACTTGCAGATAGAGGTCATGCCGCTGAAAGCGGAAGAGTATGCCGAGCTTCGAGGTCACGGGCTAAACGGAGTAATATGCTTTCAGGAGACTTACAACGAGGCGAGATACAAGGTATATCATCCCCGTGGGCCAAAGTCGGACTATGAATGGCGTCTCAACGGCTTCGACCGCATGGGCATGGCCGGGGTTCATAAAATAGGCATGGGCGTACTGGTCGGTCTTGAAGACTGGCGTACCGAGTATGCTATGCTCGCCCGCCACCTGCGGTATTTGGAGAAAACGTACTGGCGAACGCAGTACAGCGTAAACATTCCGCGTATGCGTGCGGCTGAGAACGGTGGTTTCCAACCAAACGTCATAATGTCAGACCGTGAGCTTGCCCAGCTCACTTTCGCCCTGCGTATATTCGATCACGACGTGGATATTTCCTATTCAACCAGAGAGCCGGCCGCCGTGCGCAACAATATGGCGTCGCTCGGCGTGACGACGATGAGTGCCGAGAGTCGCACAGACCCAGGAGGATATTGTCGCAAGCCCTCGTCTTTGGAGCAGTTCAGTGTCAGTGACAGCCGTACGGCACGTGAGGTGGAGCGCGATTTGCGTGCTCTGGGTCTTGAGCCGGTATGGAAAAACTGGGACGCCGTGTTTGATTTAAAGAAGAGCAGCTGATGAACGGCGGTAAGTTTGCTTATCCTGTGGCGCTCACCATAGCCGGAAGCGACAGCAGCGGAGGTGCCGGCATACAGGCCGACATCAAGGCGATGTCGGCGGTAGGGTGCTATGCGGCTTCTGTCATTACTTCAATAACAGTGCAGAACACTATCGGAGTGACTGCCGTTCAGGCCGTATCGCCCGATATCGTGGCGGGACAGATACGTGCGGTAATGGACGATATACGTCCGAAAGCGCTCAAAATAGGTATGGTTAACGACCGTTCGACCATCCAGGCTATAGCCGCCACTCTCCGCGAATATGCCATTGAGCATTTGATTGTAGACCCGGTGATGGTTTCCACGAGCGGTTCGAGGCTCATGCAGGAAGATGCCCTTGATGTGTTTAAGGCCGAATTATTGCCTTTGGCTACTCTTCTCACGCCGAATGTACCGGAGGCCGAAATCCTCAGCGGCATCAAAATAAGAGATAAAGATACGATGGATGAGGCTGCCCGGCGGATAATGGCTCTTGGGTGCGCTGCCGTCTTGATAAAAGGCGGTCATCTGTGCGGCTCCAAGATAGATCGCCTTTATGGTAGCGGACAGTATGAATATGGGTGTGGCGACATCCCGACGTACAATACTCATGGCACAGGCTGCACGCTATCGTCGGCCATAGCGTCGTATCTCGCCTTGGGTTGTACGTTGACGGAAGCCGTGGCAAGCGCCAAGGAGTATGTCACCGAAGCCTTGAAAGCGGGTGCCGATGTCGTGATAGGAGCCGGCCATGGTCCTGTAAACCATTTCTTTGCTCCTAAGTCACTGGTTAAATTGCCGCTTGAAGACGGCAACGCAGACTGTAAATTAGAATAAAAACAAAATCCCGTATACGGCAGACAGAACTGCAATCGAAGTGAAATGACGGTAAGAACGATAGCGGATCATGAGTAAGTCGGCCGGGAAACAATAACGAGACAATAATAAAGCAATGAAACAATTACAGTTTATCACACATAGCAATGACCGGTATACGTATGCCGACGGTGCCCGGATGGCTCTCGAAGGGGGCTGCAAATGGATACAGTTACGCATGAAAGACGCTACCGACGACGAGGTACGGCAGGTCGCCGGCATTGTGCAGCCTCTCTGTCGTGAGCACGAGGCCGTATTCCTGCTTGACGACCGTGTCGGACTTGCCAAGGAACTGAAGGCCGACGGAGTTCATCTGGGCCGCAACGACATGCCCGTCGATGAGGCTCGGCGTATTCTCGGTGAGGAGTTTATCATCGGTGGCACGGCAAATACGTTTGAAGACATTGAGCGGTTGTGGCGTCTGGGAGCCGATTATATCGGATGCGGTCCGTTCCGTTTCACGTCTACAAAAAAGAATCTGTCGCCAGTGCTCGGTCTCGACGGTTACCGGTCGATAATCGGCTCCATGCGTGCCGCAGGGATTGAACTGCCGGTTGTTGCTATCGGCGGCATCACTGTCGATGACATTCCGGCCGTCATGGCCACGGGAGTAGACGGTATTGCGCTCAGCGGGGCAATCCTGAATGCCGGTGATCCTGTGCGGGAGACCGCCCGGATAATGAGTTTATAGAGTGTGCCGGCATTGCATTCAGGCTTTGTCAATACAGTAAACTTGGAAATGCGATGCGGTAACATCAATGGGTATAACATCTTTACATCAATATAACAATTTCTTAAAACCAATAGCAAACGATATGAACAACAACATTAAAATCACTTATCCGAGTTCGGAGAAAGTATATATTGGCGGTTCGCTTTATCCCGAACTGCGTGTCGGCATGCGCTGTGTGCGTCTCACACCGACGGTAAACATAGAGAACGGAGAGAGAAAAATTACGGAGAACGCCCCCGTGTATGTATACGATACGAGCGGTCCTTACAGTGATCCGAACGTGGAAATTGATCTTGCCAAAGGTCTTCCGAAACTCCGCCGGCCGTGGATTGAGAGCCGCCGGGACGGAGAAACGCAGATGTCTCTGGCAAAGCGCGGGATCATCACCCAAGAGATGGAGTACGTAGCCATTCGCGAGAGCATGAACTGTGCCGAGCTTGGCATCCCGACGCATATCACCCCGGAATTTGTACGAGATGAGGTGGCCGCAGGCCGGGCCGTCATTCCCGCCAATATAAACCATCCAGAGGCCGAACCGATGATTATCGGAACAAACTTCCTTGTCAAGATAAATACCAACATAGGAAACTCGGCCACCACGTCGAGCATAGATGAGGAGGTGGAGAAAGCCGTGTGGAGTTGCAAGTGGGGCGGCGATACGCTCATGGACCTGTCTACAGGCGACAATATACACGAGACAAGGGAGTGGATTTTGCGCAATTGTCCTGTGCCGGTAGGCACCGTTCCCATGTATCAGGCGTTCGAGAAGGTTAACGGCAAGGCAGAAGACCTGACGTGGGAGATATTCAGGGATACTCTGATCGAGCAGTGCGAGCAGGGAGTGGACTACTTCACCATCCATTGCGGCATACGTCTCAAAAACGTACATCTTTCCCAAGGTCGCCTCACGGGTATGGTGAGCCGTGGCGGAAGCATTATCTCAAAGTGGTGTATGGTGCATCAGGAAGAGAGTTTCCTTTATGCCCGCTTCGATGATATATGTGACATCTGCGCCAAGTATGATGTTGCCATATCCCTCGGCGACGGTCTTCGCCCGGGCAGCACGCACGATGCCAACGACGCGGCGCAGTTTGCCGAGCTCGACACTATGGGTGAGCTGGTGGAGCGTGCATGGGCCAAGAACGTGCAGGCGTTTATCGAAGGCCCGGGGCATGTGCCGATGCACAAGATACGTGAGAATATGGACAGGCAGATAGAGAAATGCCATGGGGCGCCGTTCTATACCCTTGGTCCTCTCGTTACCGATATCGCTCCCGGCTACGACCATATCACCAGTGCCATCGGAGCCGCCATGATAGGGTGGTATGGCACGGCGATGCTGTGTTATGTGACACCGAAAGAGCATCTCGCCCTGCCCGATAAGGACGATGTGCGTACAGGTGTCGTCACATATAAGATAGCCGCCCATGCCGCCGACCTGGCTAAAGGGCATCCCGGTGCCACAGTGCGTGATAATGCACTGAGCAAGGCACGCTACGACTTCCGTTGGAAAGACCAGTTCAATCTGGCACTCGATCCCGAACGCGCATTTGAATACTACAAGACATCCAACAAGACCGAGGGTGAGTATTGTACCATGTGCGGTCCGAATTTCTGTGCCGCCCGTATCAGCCACTCACTCAAAGACTGCGGCAAGTGATATTGGTATAGTGTGCGATAATAAACCGAAAGCGTATGAAATTCATAGTGATAACCTCTCCCGAGTTCATCCCGGGAGAGGCTTTTTTTATCCGTCGGTTGTTTGATTGCGGCCTTGACATACTGCATCTGCGCAAGCCCGGTTCGTCTGTCACCGGTTGTGCACAGCTTCTTGATGCGTTGCCGGCCGAGGTGCGCCGCCGCATCGTGACCCACGACCATTTCTCTCTTTGCGGTGATTACGGTCTGTTTGGTGTTCATCTCAACTGTCGCAACCCTGCTGTCCCGTCAGGATTGTGTCCAGCCTCGGTGTCGGCATCATGCCATTCGGTTGCCGAGGTGCGGCAGCGTAAGACTGGTTGCGACTATGTGTTCATGAGTCCGGTGTTCGACAGCATATCCAAGCGTGGCTACTCAGCCGCCTATTCCGACGAAGCGCTTTGCCGTGCCTCGTCCGACGGCACGATAGACAGTCGTGTCATGGCTCTTGGCGGTGTCTCGCTCGGCAATATCGGGGCGTTGAGGAGATGGGGGTTCGGCGGTGCGGCATTTCTCGGTGATGTGTGGCGGCTGTCGGCAGACGAAGCCGCTTTCACCCGCCATGCATGCGATCTAAGATGCTCGTTGGATGAAAATATCTGAATATTTAGTATGGAAAGTATTTGTGCTTTGTAAAATAAATATCAAGGTGCGACCCGGTTGTTCTGTCTTCCGTTTTCATGATGCGCTCACTGTCGAATGATGCTTTTTACATTGATTTATGATATGTTTCTCGTCGCATTATGATGAAAAAACGGTTGTTTCATGTTTGTACGGTAGTTGTGTTGCAACGGGATACCCGTTGGTTTGCGTTTAGCGTCTAAATGGAATGCAACGAGTATCTAAACGGAGCATGACGAGTATCCCGTTGCAAAGCAATAAGGCCCCCGATGCATAGCACCGGGGGCCTCGTTTTTGTGATTGGAGTGTTATTCGCTATATTTGTGTTGATTCGGGTATGCGTTCGCAAAGCGGGTGCTAATCCACAGCCATGCGGCCGGCCGCCGCAAAGTGTGTGTTTATGCGTTTTTTCAGCCTGTAAACTATAGTCATATATAGTATTCGACCGTTGTCGGCCGGTGTGTCAATCTGTCTGAACTTATCAAAAAACACGGTTGCCGAGAGTGTTCGTGCTTCCGATTTCTGTGTGCAGGCAGTGGTTTGTTTTAATGTTGTTTTGTAAATATTTGTCATGGTTTTCAAGCGTTTCAGATGTTCTTCCTCATACAAATTTAGTGAAAAACGGTGTGAAAATCAAGCGTTGACGCGATATACTTTGCGATATAAACAGTCGGTGGCGGAGTGTCCGAACAGTGCGTTTCGGTATCTAAAAAGTAAAAAATAAGCATCGGCAGACGGTGTTAATCCGTAAGTTTGTTGTAACTTTGCATTTCTTAAACGTTATCTTGCGTATATTAAAACATATTTACGATGACACCTTTGGAAACGAGAAACGAGCGTCTGGCTAAGAAAATGATTAAAAATCTGGAACGCCGCAACTTCAACGCTTTATATTGCCGCACGTCGGAAGAGGCGATAGAGCAGGTGAACAGGCTTATTGCCGATGGCAGCACAGTGTCGTGGGGCGGATCGATGACCCTGCGCGACATGGGGCTTACAGCATCGCTGCATGAGCGCGGAACGTTGCGCCTGCTTGATCGTGACCTTGCCGCCGACCGAACCGAGGCCGCCGAGATATATCTCGACGCTTTCAGGGCAGATTATTATCTGTCGAGTGCCAATGCCATCAGTGAAGATGGGGTGATAGTGAACATAGACGGTAACGGTAACCGTGTGGCAGCCATAACCTTCGGGCCGAAAAACGTGATATTCGTGATCGGGCTGAACAAGGTGGCACAGAGCGTGGAGGCGGCACTGGCCCGTGCCCGTTCGACGGCATCACCGATAAACGCGGCCCGCTTCGACATCAAGACGCCCTGCCAGGCGGACGGCATTTGCCACAACTGCAACTCACCTGAGAGCATCTGCAACCATATACACTTCCTGCGAAACTCACCGCGCGGTCGCCACACGGTGGTGCTCGTAGGTGAGGATTTGGGATACTGACGGACTTTCCGGCATGGCATTGCCGCCGTAAGGCGGTTCATAATGAAAGTGGTATAAAAACAGAACACAGCGAGAACAATGATAGTCTGCATTGCCGAGAAACCGAGCGTGGCTCGAGACATTGCCCGGATAATAGGGGCTACGGTATCGAAAAAAGGATACATGGAGGGTAACGGTTATCAGGTGACTTGGACATTCGGCCACCTCTGCACCCTGAAAGAGCCCGACGACTATCGTCCCGAGTGGAAGCGGTGGGCGCTCGGAGCGCTGCCCATGCTGCCGGAACGTTTCGGTATAAAGCTCATCGAAGACAAAGGCATAAAAGAGCAGTTTGCCGTGATAGAGCGGTTGATGCAGGATGCCGACGGGATTATAAACTGCGGTGACGCCGGGCAGGAGGGAGAACTGATACAGAGGTGGGTGATGCAGAAAGCGCAGGCACGCTGCCCGGTGAAGCGTCTGTGGATATCGTCGATGACGGACGAGGCAATACGTGAGGGATTCAGCACGCTCAAAGACCAGGCCGACTATCAGCCGCTGTATCTTGCCGGGCTGAGCCGTGCCATAGGCGACTGGATACTGGGCATGAACGCCACGCGCCTTTATACGCTGAAATACGGCCAGAACCGTCAGGTGCTGTCCATCGGTCGTGTGCAGACGCCAACACTCGCGCTCATCGTAAACCGGCAGAAAGAGATAGAGAACTTCAAGCCCGAGGCATATTGGATACTTTCCACCGTATATCGTGACACCACTTTCACGGCAACCAAAGGCCGCTTCACATCGAAAGAGGAGGGCGAGCGGTCGTTTGCCGATATAGCGGGCAAGCCGTTCACCGTCACATCGGTGCAGAAGAAAAATGGAACGGAGGCTCCGCCACGTCTCTACGACCTCACGTCGTTGCAGGTAGACTGCAACAGGAAGTTCTCTATGAGCGCCGAGCTGACGCTCAACGTCATTCAGGGACTGTATGAGAAGAAACTGACTACCTATCCCCGTGTGGACACCCAGTTCCTGAGCGACGACATATACCCCAAATGTCCGTCCACGTTGGCGGGACTCCGCGGTTATGAGAGCCTCACGTCGCCGCTGGCCGGCAGGAAACTGCCGAAATCGAAGAAAGTGTTCGACTCGTCGAAGGTGACAGACCACCACGCCATAATACCCACCGGGGTGCCGGCGATGAACCTCAGCGACATGGAACGGCATGTCTACGACCTCATAGCCCGCCGCTTCATAAGCGTGTTTTACCCCGATTGCAAGTTTGCCACAACCACTGTTCTGGGCAAGGTCGATGAGGTTGAGTTCAAGGTGACGGGCAAGACAATCCTCAGTCCGGGCTGGCGCACGGTGTATGAGAAAGACGTAAGTGCGAATGATGACGACGATACGAAGAAAGACGATGAGGAACGCACGCTTCCTCCGTTTGCCGAGGGGGAGAGCGGAAGTCACGAACCGTGTCTGACGGAGAAATGGACCACACCGCCGAAATTCTATAACGAGGCCACTCTGTTGCGCGCCATGGAGACGGCGGGCAAGTTTGTGGAAGACGAGCAGTTGCGCGCCGCGCTGAAAGAGAACGGAATAGGGCGTCCGTCGTCGCGTGCCGGCATCATAGAGACGCTCTTCAAGCGACATTACATAAAGCGAGAGCGCAAGAACCTCATAGCCACGCCGACGGGCATAGAACTGATAGGCATTATAAGGGAAGAGCTGCTTAAAAGTTGCGAGCTGACAGGAATATGGGAGAAAAAGCTGCGAGACATAGAGCACGGTAAGTATGACGCGGGGCGGTTTGTAGACGAGTTGAAGGTGCAGATCGGTGAAATAGTGCGGGATGTGCTTTCCGATAACAGCAACAGGCGTGTCACGGTGATGACGGAAGAAGACCTGAAAAAGAAACTTGCCCCCAAGACGGCCAAGGCTCCTGCCGCCGCGAAGACGCCGCGCACAGCCCGCAAATCCGACAAGCATGCTTCCGGTAATGGGGGCGCATCGGCCTCGAACGTTCTCACGCCGGATGATTCTCTGATAGGCAAGCCGTGCCCGTTATGTGGCGGCGGAACCGTGATAAAGGGTAAATCGGCATACGGTTGTTCCCGGTGGAGAGAGGGATGCAAGTGGGTGTTGCCGTTCGATGGCAAATAGTCATTTTATTAGTCATGGCGTTTGAATATCTATATGCGGCTGGCATAGCTGTCTTTATAGTTGTAAGGATTATTTTTGAAAGAAAGGGTTATTACTGTCTTGCATGGATATTTGAATAAGGATACATTGCGATGGGGAGTTTTTATCTGGATGTTGAATGGGTTGATGTATACGGTTGTCACGTAACATGGCACAAACGGAAATGTAAAGCAATAAAAACGCCAGGCATTGCGTTATAATTAATGTATGCGCAGAATCTACATTATATTACATACGGTCATTGTCGTGACGTTGTTTGCATCGTGCGGAGCAGACAACGCAATGAAAAAGGGCGATAAGTTTTATGCCCTTGGCGAATATTTCGACGCCTCGACCCAATACAAGAAGGCGTATTCGGCCACGCCGGCTAAAGAAAGGGCCACCCGTGGTAAGAGGGCATTGAAACTTGCGGAGTGTTATCGCAGGATAAACTACACGCAGAAAGCCATTGCCGCATACAACAATGCGATACGATATAAGCAGGCGGACAGCCTGACACATCTGAGGCTGGCGCAGCAGCTGATGAAGACCGGAAACTACAAAGAGGCGGCAAAGAATTTCGAGATAGCGCTCGACAGTATGCCGGGCAGTAAGCTCGCTGTCACCGGACTGAGTGCCGCAAGGCTCGCTCCGCAGTGGAAAGAAGCCGGCTCCCAATATACAGTGAAGCGCGAGAACTTCTTCAACTCACGTCGTGCGGACTACTCTCCGATGCTTGCCGGAGACGATAACGACCAGCTTTTCTTCACTTCCACACGCAATCAGGTGAAAGGTGACGAGTTGAGCGGTATCACGGGAACGAAAAACGGCGACATATTCTTTTCTCAGAAAGATGAAAAGGGTAAATGGACAAAGCCCGAAGACATAGACACCGAACTGAACTCGTCTTTCGATGAGGGCGCATGCTCGTTCACTCCAGACGGTAAGACGATGTATCTTACACAGTGCCTTACCGACCCCTCGTATCCGAGATATGCCACGATATGCACATCCGAACGCTCGGATGCGGCATGGGGGAAGGCAACTCCGCTGACAATCACCAAAGACACACTGTCGAGCTATGCCCATCCGGCAGTGTCTCCCGACGGTGAGTGGCTTTATTTCACGAGCGACATGCCGGGGGGAATGGGCGGTCTCGACATCTGGCGGGTGCGTCTCACGACTAGCGGACTTGGGGGAGTGGAGAACCTTGGGGCACCGGTGAATACCGAGGGTGACGAGATGTTTCCGACATTCAGGCCGAATGGTGATTTGTATTTCTCGTCGGACGGGCATCCGGGCATGGGCGGACTCGACATTTTAATAGCCAAGCCGGATACGGCGGCGGGAGGATGGGTGATAGAGCATCCGGGATATCCGCTCAACTCGCAGGGCGATGACTTCGGTATGACGTTCGAGGGACTGCGCAACCGCGGATTCTTCTCATCGAACAGAGGCGACGGGAAGGGCTGGGATCATATTTACAGTTTTGAAAATCCTGAGATAGTGCAGACCGTGAAAGGATGGGTCTATGAGCAGGAGGGGTACGAACTGCCCGAAGGTCTGGTATATATGGTGGGCAATGACGGCACGAACATGAAGCTTAGCGTGAAGGGAGACGGCTCGTTCACGCAGGAGATAAAGCCCGGAGTGGACTATGTTTTTCTGGGAACTTGCAAGGGATTTCTTAATCATAAGGAGCAGTTGAGAGTGGAACCGGTGACGGAATCGACGGAATATGTACTTCAATTTCCGCTTGCCTCCATTACCGCGCCGGTGCTGATAGACAATATTTTCTATGATTTCGACAAGGCAACGTTGCGTCCCGAGTCTACGACGGCACTCGATGAGTTGATAAAACTGCTGAACGAAAATCCCAATGTGACAATAGAACTCAGTGCACACTGCGACTATCGGGGGGCTGTGGCATATAACAAAGTACTGTCGCAAAAGCGTGCCGAGGCGGTAGTGACTTATCTGATAGAGCACGGTATAGCCAAAGACAGGCTCAGCCCGGTTGGCTACGGTAAGGAGAAGCCCAAGACAATAAAGAAAAAACTGACGGAGAAGTATCCTTTCCTGAAAGAAAACGATGTGCTCACGGAAGAGTTCATAAAGACATTAAAACCGGAAGAGCAGGAGATTTGCAATCAGTTGAACCGCCGCACGGAGTTCATTGTGCTGCGAACGACATACGGAATGTTTGACGAAAAGGGTATGTTGAAAGAGCGGCCGAAGGCCGAACCGGCCGAACCGGAGCCCTCCGATGATTTTGACGGGTTGTTCTGATACGGTGTTTTGACGGTTGTCAGGACGACCAGCTCTCGTTGTCGATTTCATGGTAAGTCCATATTGCCAGCACAATTATGGTAACGGCGGCAAGCGGAAGATATACCAGTTGTCGCGGTTCGAATATCGGTATGGTTCGAATGAAGACTTCTATATATACGGCAATCAGTTGCCATACTTGAAAGACAAAGGACATGATGATGCCGACAGATATGCAGAAAACAGTCCAAAGTCGTGATACACGGTTGACTTTGTCCGGCAACGACCTCATGACCTTATGGCTGAAATCCTTGTCCGGAATATCCATTTGTCGTATTTCATCAAACAGTTTGTCTATCAGTATGTCATCATCTTTTGTCATATCCGTTTTGTTTTAAGTAGTTTGACAGTTTGAACTTGCCTCTTGAGAGGTGTGATTTCACCGTGTTTGGCGACAGTCCGGTTATCTCTGCTATTTTGTCTATCTTGTATCCGTCCGTCAGTTGTAGCGTGATGCAGGAGCGTTCGATCGGGGAGAGAATGGCGAGAGCTTTGTATAGATCCATCCTCATCCCACAATCTGTGGTGTCGGATAGTTTCATTGCGGCTGCGGTCGTGTCGGTGTCTGCCGTCGGTCGCTTGCTTCTTGTGTAGTCGAGAAACACGTTGTAGGCGATGCGGAAGAGCCATGTGGAGAACGACGAGCGACCGGCGAACTTCCCGATGTTTATGTACGCCTTGATGAACGTGTCTTGTGCCAGATCGTCACTCAACTGTTCGTCGCCAAGTGTCTGGGCGATGAAAAACCTGCGAAGTGGCGATTGGTATTTCACAACAAGCCTGTCGAATGCACGCTTGTTGTGGAATACGGCCACTTGCATGACGAGTGACATGTCGCTGAACGTCTCCATACTGCTTTTTTACAGTTCCTGGTAGTCTGTACGGTCTTTATCCGATTTCTCTTTGCGTTCGTATTCCTTATCGAAATACTTGTCCTTTTTCTCTGTCGTTCGTGCGATTATTACTTGTCCGATGCCGTAAAACATTAATAGCATACCGATGCTGCGGCCCAAGCTTACATCAATAAACCAGAAAGCGCATATCATTCCGATACCGAGAGTGATGTTCTTGATGCCTTTGCTCCATAGATTGGTATTTTTATTGGTGTGGTTTTGCAATATGTTTTCCGGAATGGCGTGTCCTGTTTTTATGGCCATTTCCGCCAGTTTGTATTTCTGTTTGCGGTTTTTGTATATGAAATAGAATATCAACGCAAGTATCGCCAGAGGCGAGAAGATGAACAATATGGCAATAATGAATATTGATTCGAGCATTATATTGCTCATGTTCATAAAGTCGTTCAGGGGAGGTGGTGTCCCGAAGTCGGCCGCGCCTAACTGCGATAACAGTGTGTCATCGGGATTGACGTTGTTTGGCTGCTGCGCATCCGTGGTCGTATCTGAGTACGCTTCGATGCTTTCTTTCTCTTGCACGGCAGTTGTCGCTTCTTTCTTGATGGAAGATTTTTTCTTTTTCGGGCTTGTCTTTGCCGTCTCATTCTGTTTGGTGGCAGGACTCTCTGTCGCTGTCTGACTTTCTGTTCTGGGAGTATGACGGTGGTACTGGGTCATGGCGGCCGATGTATTCATGACGGTTGCCATAATTATCAATGCGGTCAAAAACGTTTTCATAATGTCTTTTGGTTTTTATCTTTTATTTGATTGTTAGACGCAACAAGGGGCTTTTTAGTTGCAAAGATGCGATTTTTTTTCTAAATTTGCAGTCATAAAACAGTAGAAACCAATGATATTACCCGATAGTTTTGCGCAGAGAACGGAGCAGATGATGGGCAGTGGGCTGTTTGGCCGGTTCGTGAAGGCATTGGACGAGGAGCCGCCTGTGAGCATTCGTATAAACGGAAAGAAATGGAACGGATGCCCAGTTGTTTGTGAACGTGTGCCGTGGTGTGCGTCGGGATATTATCTTTCGTCTCGTCCGGCTTTCACTTTCGATCCTCTTCTGCATGCTGGTTGCTACTATGTGCAGGAAGCATCGTCTATGTTTGTGGCGCATGTGATATCCGAATATGTGGATAAGCCTGTGGCGATGCTCGACCTTTGTGCCGCTCCCGGAGGAAAATCTACGGCCGCACTGTCCGCATTACCCGACGGAAGTATGCTTGTATGCAATGAACCGGTGCGTCAACGGGCTAATATCCTGGTCGAGAATATATGCAAATGGGGCAGTCCCAATGTGGTTGTCACTAATAATTTTCCTGTTGATTTTGTTTCTTCCGATATTTTGTTCGATGTCATTCTTTGTGATGTTCCATGTTCAGGAGAGGGTATGTTCCGCAAAGACGATGGCGCGGTGGGCGAGTGGAGTGTGCAGGGCGTGGAGGCTTGCGGCCGTCTTCAGCGTGAGATTGTCGGCTGTGCGTGGCGTTGCCTGCGGCCGGGTGGTTTGCTGATATATTCCACTTGTACGTTCAATACCGCCGAGAATGAGGAGAATATATCGTGGATGTGCGATAATCTCGGGGCGGAGCCGCTGCCGTCGGGTATTTGTGAGGAGTGGGGGATTATCGGTTCGTTGCTCGACGGGTTTTCAGAGCCTGTATGCCGCTTTATTCCAGGCGTCTCACGTGGCGAGGGATTGTTCATGGCTGCTTTGCGTAAACCTGATGACGGCAGCGCGTCGGTGTCTTGTTTGTCTGTAGAACATGAAGCCGGCTCGAAACTATTACCGTCGAAAATGAAGAGGAAAGCCGGGCGACAGCGGAAAAATAATAAGGCAGATAAGATGAAACTGCCGGTACACTGGTTGCTCGATGATACCCATGCGTTTGACTTTTCTATGCGTGGAGATATAATTGAAGCCGTCCCCGATTCTCTTAGGGATATATATAAGGCGGCTGTTTCACGACTGAAGGTTCTCTCGGCCGGTGTCACCGTCGGGTGTGTTAAGGGGCGTGACATCGTCCCAGATGCGTCGCTTGCGCTTTCGACGTTACTCAACCGTGATGCTTTCCACGTGGTGGAACTGTCTTATTCAGACGCTGTTTCTTATCTGCGTCGTGATAGTATTACGCTTCCTGCCGATACACCGCGTGGTTATGTGCTCGTGACTTATCGAGGAGTGGTGCTCGGTTTTATGAAAAATATCGGCAATCGGGCAAATAACCTCTATCCGCAGGAATGGAAAATAAAGAGTACCCATGTACCGGATATGCCGCACGTGATTGACTGAAACGGAATGCCGGCATGTGTGGCTGTGAGGATAAATGAGGTTAAAGCTATGATCCGGGTGCATGGACATGAAGTATACGGAGTTATTGGCTGCATGTGAAAGCGGCTAAAAACTTTATGAATGATTTGTCTTGTTTCCGTAAAGGAGAAAAGACATTACAATAAAAAGAAAACAATAGATATATGAAACAATACTTGGAGCTGCTCGACAGAATATTGACGGAAGGTACGACAAAGGCCGACCGTACAGGAACGGGCACCAAAAGCGTCTTCGGACATCAGATGAGGTTTAATCTTGAAGAAGGGTTTCCGTTGTTGACAACGAAGAAACTGCATCTCAAATCGATAATACATGAACTGCTGTGGTTTCTTAGCGGTGATACGAACATAAAGTATTTGCAGGAAAACGGAGTGAGGATCTGGAACGAGTGGGCCGACGAGAATGGCGAGCTCGGACCGGTGTACGGTCATCAATGGCGGTCATGGCCAGATTATGACGGTGGAACAATAGACCAGATTGCCGGTGTAGTCAGTCAGTTGAGAAACAATCCGGACTCCAGACGCATGATTGTCAGCGCATGGAATGTTGCCGAGGTTGACAGCATGGCACTCCCGCCGTGTCATACAATGTTCCAGTTTTATGTGGCCGACGGGCGTTTGAGCCTCCAACTGTACCAGCGTTCGGCCGATACATTCCTTGGAGTGCCGTTCAATATAGCGTCGTATGCGCTGTTGTTGCAGATGATGGCACAAGTGACCGGTTACCGGCCGGGCGACTTTATCCATACCACTGGTGATACACACCTGTATCTCAATCATCTCGAGCAGGCCCGCTTGCAGCTTACCCGTGCTCCGCGACTACTGCCGGTAATGCGCATCAACCCGGCCGTGAAGAGCATATTCGATTTCAAATATGAGGATTTCTCATTGGAGAACTATGACCCTTGGCCGCATATCAAGGCTGATGTGTCTGTCTGATACACTGTTTTTAATTTCAAACGAATGATTACAATTATAGCCGCGGTTGCCAAAAATCGAGCCATTGGCAATGAAAATAAACTTATATACTGGCTCCCAAATGATTTGAAACGGTTTAAGGCTCTGACTACCGGACATACCATTATCATGGGGCGCAATACTTTTCTTTCGCTTCCAAAGGGCGCATTGCCCAATCGCCGCAATGTGGTGCTTAGCCGCACCCGGGGTGATTTCCACGGTTGCGACACTTTTTCATCTCTCGATGAGGCTCTCGCTTCATGTTCTCCGGATGAGGATGTATATATCATTGGTGGTGCAAGCGTTTACGAGCAGGCGCTCGTATTTGCCGATCGTCTTTGTCTCACGGAGGTTGACGATATCCCGGCACAAGCCGATGCCTTTTTCCCTGTTTACGACGGGTGGCGCGAGGTAAGCCGTGAGGAGCACGGTATAGACGGGAAGCATGCCTTTGAATATGCGTTTGTCGATCTTGTCAGGGATAAAGGATATACAGATGTGGATGCCAACGGCGGCTCATTGACATGAAAAGTGATGCATGCAGCGAAGCGGCTTGCGTGTGTATGTCATTTTGTGGCAAGTATTACTTTTTCAAGTTTGGGTATTGTTATCATTCCCCGGCTGAGTATTATCAGGCCGTCGTCCTGCATGCTGTTAAGGGCTATTGATATGTTCAGCCGGCTGTCGTTCAGCTCTTCGGCCAGTTGTGTCATTCTTATTTTCACCGATTTGTGTCCGGCAGGGTGTGAACATCGTGCTATTATGAATGAGGCAATGCGCTCTTTCAGGTTGGCGGGGCGGTGTTTCCACAGTAGGTTAATCTGTTTTTGTGTTTGGGAGGCAAAGAAATTTATCATGTTTATACGGAAGACGATGAATGTTTCCGATAAGTTCACAACCTCTTTTTTGTTTATGGCGATGATGTTCACGTCTGTACGTGCGTACACCGTGCTTCTGAATCTTTGCGACAGTCCGAAAATACATTCCGGTTGTATCATGTATGGGGTGCCCAGCTCTTCGTCGATGATGTAGTTGTGGTCGTCTGACGCGGTCACGGTTCTTATTGTTCCGTTCATCAGCAGGTACATATTGTTGCATTTGTCTCCCTCCTTGATAATGCGTTTGCCTGCCGGAAATTTCATGAAGTTGAATTTGGTACGTGATATGATCTGCATAAGCTCGCTTCTTCCCATTCCTTGAAACAGTGGGAATTGAAGCAGTTTGTCGTATAGTTGTATGCCGGGCATTTCCTTATTCCGCTATTTTGTCTCTCATTGATTGTGAGTACCAGACGGTGTCCTTCCCGTCTTTGCCGGTATATATGAAATATGCCATCAATTCGGGATGTCTCGCCAACACGTCTTTAGCCTTGTCAAGTCCCATCACCATGAATGCCGTTGCGTATGCGTCGGCCGTTGTGCAATTGTCGGCTATGACTGTCGACGACAGTATGTTGTGCTGAACGGGATATCCCGTATGCGGATCTATCGTGTGTGCGTATTTCTTTCCGTCCTTATAGTAGAAGTTGCGGTAATTCCCGCTTGTGGCCATGGCCTTGTCGGTGATTTTGAGTATTGTTTGTATTTCCCCGTCGGCATTCAAAGAATCGTCGGTAGGTTTTGTCACACCGATTTTCCACGGCGTTTTCTTCTCGTTCGTTCCGCTTGCCACGATCTCCCCGCCTATGTCTATCATGAAGTTGGTGACCCCCCGGCTGCGCAGCAGTCTTGCCACTCTGTCGCATCCGTAGCCTTTTGCTATCGAACTGAGATCGAGCATGCTGCGCCCGTCTTGTTTTTCGACGAATGTGCGTCCGTTCTCTTTTTTCAGTTTTATCTTCTCGTATCCCACGAATTGCAGCATGCTGTCCACTTGCTGTCCGGTGGGCATCATGGCATTCTTAAATCCGAACCCCCATGCGTTTACGAGCGGTGATACGGTTATGTCGAACGCTCCGTCGGTATCTTCCGATATGCGTTCGGCGATTTCGTATATTTCTTCGAACATTGTTTCGCTGATATCTATGCGTTCTCCACGGTTAATTCTCGAAATAACCGATTTTTTGTTGAACATCGACATCGTCATGTCTACTTTGTCGAGTTCTGCGATGATGGCCTTTTGCAGGTTTGAGTCACATTGGTATGTGATGCCGTATACCGTGCCGAATACAAACCCTTTATCGTGTTGGAACGGCGTGTTGTGCTTCTGTCTGACAATCAGTGTTGTGGCAATTATCAGGAAGGTGAGAAACGGCAGTTGCCACATCAGTCTGTTCTTATTGTTTTTCATTGCGGTTCGGTGATGTCTTTTTATGTTGAATAGGGTATCCTTTCCGGCTTGTACATGTCTTTGATGATAAAGTATCCTGGCTTTCAGATGTCGATTATGATATTGAAGTTGGCTCCAAGTCTTGTGTCGCCATACACTCCGTAGCCAGGTACATACCAGGTATTGCCTATACTGCTGTCTTTATGGCTTATGCGGCGCTTGTATCTGAAAGTCCATCCCATGTGCAGCGGTCCCCATACCTTGGCGTCTATTCCGAACACGGCCTCTATCCAATGCTGGTTGCAGCTCTCTCCCGTGATGCTGAAACCGGTGTTCTGTTGCCATACGGGGTCAATGATGCCTTGTCGTGCTATGTCCACCTTATATGAAGTGAACGCATACCGCAGTCCGCCATATATGCGGTTTGGCGCATGTTTGTTTTTCAGGAGGTTAAGATCACATCCTATTCTGAAATACGGAGCTTTTGTTTTATAGTATATTCCGGTCACCTCATCATCGCGTTCGGCCATTCCGTAGCCCATTTCGAATATGGGGAAATACTGGTCATGCAGGTTTAGCCTCAGCGCTGCCTCATATTCTCCGTAGTCGCTGAGTGCTTTCATTGCCGGCCCCACCAGGTCGAAAGACACGGCAAAGCCGTTGAATACCGGTACGGAATCTTTCTCGATGGCGAACATCTTGCTCTGTGCCTGCGCCGTGTGGCATGCCGCGAGCATGGCGATGCTAAGGGCGAGCCTTGAAATATATGTGGAAATGTTCTGTCGAAGCGTCATAGTTTACGGATGATTTGTTTATCACGACAGAGTCGATGGCATTGTTCGTCCATTTAACGGCTGTTATGTCGTGAAAGAATGAAATATTGCAGTCCACGGATTCGAAGTGAGGTGTGTTGTTCTTGGCTACATACACGGTGTCGAATAGATTCTTCGCTTCGTCGGCAAGTTCAAAGAAGAGTGTGTCTTCTGCGTCCGTATAGCTTATCGGCAGTTCGAACACAGTGGCGTTCGTCTTGCGGTTGAGCAATACGCTGTCAATCCCGTTTCTCATCGTGGTAGATACAGTGAGTGAGCTTTGCAGTGTATCCGGTGTGCCGTCGCTTCTCAGTGCCTTATATTTGGTGTACACGGAGTTCTGCACAGGGCAGTCTATTGATGAGCAACTTGTAAAGGTAAAAATGTAAAAGAGTAAAAAGGTAGAAAAAACTGCGCTTAGGGATGATAAGCGGTGCTTTGACGGTGAAAAACCGTTTGGACGCAAGAGGTGGAAAAGGTGGAGGGATAAAAACGAGTGGCAACGTGCCGGTATGTCGCGCGTTGATAATAGCGTGTCGATGCCAGTTTTCTTTTTCTTGTCGTTGTTATGTCTCATATTTTTTTCGTTCCTTATTTCATTATTCCACCGCAGGGTATTCTTTTAATATGTGATAAATCCATCATACTCTTGTGATGAGTCCGTCTTTTTTCTTATGAAGAGTACTCCTTTTTCTTAATGATAGTCCATCTTTTTCTTATGATAACCCGATCATTAATTCATCTTCCTCTTGTGACGAACTCATTTTTCTCCTTTTGAAAGTTTACTTTCCCATGCCTAAGCGCAGCTTTTTTTACCTTTTTACTCTTTTACCTTTTTACCTTTAAACTATACTTTTTCGGCTATCTGGTAATCGTTTCGGGTGTTTGACGTCCGGCTGATGAGATCGCCGAGAAATCCGGTGAGAAACAGTTGCGTGCCGATAACCATCATAGTCAGCGATATGTAGAAGAACGGCGAACTTGTCACGAGGCGTTGCGGTATTCCGTTGGCAAGAGCATACACCTTGTCGGCTCCAATGATGAAAGCCGAGATGAAACCGATGAAAAACATTATGGATCCGAGAAAACCGAACACGTGCATCGGTTTGCGGCCGAAACCGCCGAGAAACCACAGTGTGATGAGATCGAGATAGCCGTTGAAAAATCTGTTGAGTCCGAACTTCGATGTGCCATACTTGCGTGCCTGATGCTGCACAACCTTTTCTCCTATCCGGTTAAAACCGGCATTCTTTGCCAGATAGGGGATATACCTGTGCATCTCACCGTATACCTCGATGTTTTTCACCACTTCCTTGCGGTATGCTTTCAGTCCGCAGTTGAAGTCATGCAGGTTGTCTATTCCGCTTATCTTGCGTGCCGTGGCGTTAAACAGTTTTGTGGGTATAGTCTTCGACAGCGGGTCGTACCGTTTCTGTTTATAGCCCGACACGAGGTCGTACCCGTCTTCGGTTATCATCCGGTAGAGTTCCGGTATCTCGTCGGGCGAGTCTTGCAGGTCGGCGTCCATTGTGATTACCACATCTCCCTGTGCCTGTTCAAATCCGCAATACAGAGCCGGGCTCTTGCCGTAGTTGCGGCGGAATCTTATTCCGTGTACGCACTCCGATTTCTCGCTCAGTTCGGTGATTACGTTCCATGAGCGGTCTGTTGAACCGTCGTTTACGAATATCACCTCGAATGTAAATCCGTTTTCTTTCATCACCCGCTCAATCCAGGCGTAAAGCTCCGGCAGCGATTCTTCTTCATTATATAGTGGTATTACGACAGAAATATCCATAGTCTTCATTCTTATTTGTTTTATTCCTCTGGTTGGTTGTTTTCTTGTTTTCCTCCTTCTGACGGTCTTTTTCTGTGTGTCAGCGCGGCAATGGGCAGCGCGGCTGTTATTCCGATAATGATGTTTGTGGTCAGATAGTTCAGCGCATAGTCTATGGGACGTGTCTTGGCCATCAGTTCCAGACTCTCGTTCATGGCCTCTGTGAGTCCGTATGTCTCTATCATACGCTTGTTCTCTTCCATATTCATCATTTCGATAATCCTGCTGATTACATACCCGTTGTCTATGAATTGGAAGTATGCGAACTGTGCCACGGCAAAGAGCACGGCGGCATAGAAGAACATGAGAATGGTGTATGCGTATGCCCGTTTGAAGGATATTGTGCCGTTGAGGGCCGTATCGCGAAACCTGCGTGTGCGGCCGGCGGCGAAAAACAACGAGCCTATAGCCAGAATCATTCCGACAATCATGAGCAGAGAGTTACCCATGCCTGTTATGTATGAGGCGAAAGAGGCTATCCATATCACCGAGAGCAACGCCCCGTCTATCCGTGCGAATGCTTTCAGCTGTATAAATTCCTGCGGAGTCATCTATATTTATTAATGTGATTTATTTGCGTGCAAAAGTACGAAATAAAATTCACAATATGTCGGTCAGCTGTGCTAAATAGTGTTTTTGACTTGTCCTTTTGTGCTGTCAGGCTTGTTCTTTGTTAAAAACATATAAAAGAGGAGCCGTTTAGCGGCGTAATGTCGATTTAAAGTATTACCTTTGCATCCGCTTAAAGACGGGCAAGTCTTACACGGCCAGCTCCCTTCGAATCCTCCAGGACGGGAACGTAGCAAAGGTAGTTGGTTGTAGCGGCGCGATGTAAGTAGCTTGCCCACCCGCCTCTTTAGCTCAGTTGGCCAGAGCACGTGATTTGTAATCTCGGGGTCGTTGGTTCGAATCCGACAAGAGGCTCTCACAAAACATGCACAGCCACGAACCGATTGGTTCGCGGCTGTTTTCTTTCTGGGGCTTCATTCTATGCTTGGTTCTGTTTGCGGCCATTATTCGATATAGCCATTGATTGTTTTACATATTGCGTGTCTATGTCTTACTATTGTTTCCACATGGATTTTTTTATGTTTCGGCATAGTTGCGTCAATGGAATAAGTAATAAAAAAGTCACGAATTTAACATGTTGTTTTTTCGTGAAATAGAAAAATAACACGATACACATCACTATATACACTGCGATAGCATGTTTTTTTCAAGCGGATAAAAAGCCGGATATTCTGCATTCGGACGCTTGTTGGCTGCCATTCGGTATCCGGTTGCGATACGTTCGGCAGCTCGTTGGAAGACAACGGGCATCTAAATGCAGGCCAACGGGTATCTTATTGCCAAGAGTGTTGGCCGCTTAGATGACAGAAATGGTGCCTATGTCGGACCGGATGAGCGTATGGTATTGATTTACAGTGAATTATGCAAAACGGTGAAATGCGGCGGAATTTCCGGCCTTCGGGATTGTTGTTTTGCGACAATCGAAATATAAACGGCTTTTTGTAAATAAAAATCCGAAATGTCATGATTGCTTACAATCGCTACATTTCGGATTTTTCATGATGTTATTCTATGTCCACAACAGTTATTCCGGCTCCTCCGAACTGTACGTGCTCATCTCTGAAAGACGTGACGTTTGGTATCGTGGCGAGATACTGGCGGGTTAGTTGCCGCAGCGCTCCCGTACCGGTGCCGTGCAATATGCGCACCCGGCTCATACCAACGAGTATGGCGTCGTCTATGAAATACATCACGGCATTGACGGCCTCATCGGCCCGAAGTCCGCGGATGTCGAGATCCTGTTTGAAGTTCAGTTTGCGGTTGTCGATGGTCTCACGTGTCTGCCGTCCTACCGTGGCGTAAGTATTGGCGGCCTCTTTCTTAGGCGTGTCTGCCCGTTCGAGCCTGTCTGCCCGCATCTTGGTGCGCATGCCGCCGCCGAAAATCACAGTAGCCATTTTGCCGTCTACGGCCTCTATGCTGCCCACGGATGTCAGTCCCTTTATTCTCACGGTGTCGCCGACGTTGAATTTGGTGGTCTCCGGCTTGGTTTTCAATGCTGTCTTGCCGTCGGCCGGTGATGCTGTCGAGGAGCTTGCGGCATCCGAGGTGTCGTTTTTCCCGGCGTTCTTTCGCTTTTTTTCCTCTCGCCGTTTTTTACGTTCCTGTATCTGCCGTATTTTGCGGGCGATCATCTCATCGTTTGCCTTGGTGTCGATTTCGCTTACCTCGTCTTTAAACGCGTTCAACTCTTCCCTTATCCTTTTTGTCTCTTCTTTCTCTGCTTGCTTTTCCTTTATCTCGCGTATGGTGTTTTCTATCTTGCGGTTGCTGTCTCGCAGCAGTTCCTCGGCCTGTTCTTTCGCGCGTCGCAGAATGTCCTTGCGGCTTTGTTCGAGTTCCTTTATGTCGCTCTCATATTTGGCTATACGCTGTTCGAGTGACTTCTCGTGCTGGTGTATGGTCTGCCGCTTGTTTTCCCAGTATCGTTTGTCGCGCACTATGTCTTGGAGATACTTGTCGCTTTGTATGTAGTCTGAGCCTACAATCTCAGAGGCATCTCTTATCACTTCTTCCGGAATGCCGGTCTTTCTGGCTATCTCGATGGCGAATGAGCTGCCGGGCTGCCCGATGGCGAGCTGGAACAGTGCCCGCATCTCGTGCCGGTCGTAGAGCATGGCTCCATTGACAACACCCTTGTGGTCTTCGGCGAAGTGCTTGAGGTTCTGGTAGTGTGTGGTTATTATTCCGTAAGCCTCTTTCTTGCAGAACTGTTTTAGTACCGACTCCGCTATCGCCCCGCCAATCTGCGGCTCGGTGCCGCCGCCAAACTCGTCTATCAGCAGCAGTGTGCGCGGATTGGACTGTCTCATCATGTTCTTCATATTCGTAAGATGGCTCGAATAGGTGCTGAGGTCGTTCTCTATGCTTTGCTCGTCACCGATGTCTATCATGATGTTCTCGAAAACTCCTGTTCTCGATCTGTCGCCGATAGGTATAGACAGTCCGCATTGAAGCATATACTGCAGGAGTCCCACGGTTTTCAGGCATACCGACTTGCCTCCGGCGTTTGGTCCCGATATTATCAGTATGCGCCGGTCGTGTGTCAGTGTGATATCGAGAGGGACCACGGTCTTGCCCTGCTTGTCGAGAGAAAGCCGCAGTATGGGGTGTATGGCTCTGATCCAGTCTATGTGCGGGCGCGAGCCTGTCTCCGGCTCGAAACCTTTTATCAGGTTTGCCAGTTCTGCTTTTGCCCTTATCAGGTCTATGCGGGCCATAAAACGGTATGAATGCAGGATTTCGGCCACGTGAGGACGCACCGTTTTGGCGAACTCGGTGAGTATTCTTATTATCTCCCGTCGCTCTTCGGCTTCGAGTTCTCTAATCTTGTTGTTCGCCTCAACTACCTCGGCAGGCTCTATGAAGACGGTCTTTCCGGTGGCCGATTCGTCATGCACGATACCCCTTATTTTCCGTTTCATACCGGGGGCCACGGGGATTACGAGCCGTCCGTCTCGCAGTGTCGGGGTCACATCCTTTTCCACGAGACCTTCGCTCTGTGCCGAGCGAAGTATGCTGTGCAGTGTTCGGGATATGCTGCCCTCTGTACGTGCCAGGTTGCTGCGGATATCGGCAAGTGCCGGTGACGCGTTGTCTTTTATATGGCCGAACTTGTCGAGTATGGCGTCGATGCGTCTGACGAGTTCCGGAAATGTCATCACGTCGTTAGTCAGGCGTTGCAGGGCTGGGTAGGAGTATGTGGCGGCTTCTCTTTCGTTTTCATGTCCTTTCTCCTTGCCGCTGTCGGTCTCTTCATCTTCCGATGACAGGAAGCGTACGATGTTGTATATTGTGTCTAACGAGCGTTTGAGGTCAAACAGCTCGCTCTCTTCCAGATGAGTGCCTTCGAGGCGCAGACGGGCCACCGACTCTCTCACGTCAAAGAAATATTGAAGCGGGAAGTTGTCTTTCTCGGCCTGTATACGGCGGAACTCCCTTACCTGGCATAGCCACTCGTTTATCGTTTCCGCATCGCAGGATAATGACATCTTGTCCACCATCTCCTTGCCAAGCGTGCTTAGACACCGCTGCCTGAGCAGGTTTCTGATTTCGTCAAATCCAATCTTGCTTTCAAAATTATTCGGATAAATCATGCTGCAAAGTTACTTAATAATTATTTTATAACATTATGTAAATGTAATAAAGTAATAATAATGCCTTATAAACGGATTTTTTCTTAAAAGAACTTTAAATTGCTTGATTTGTATTTCATTATGTCGTTTTAACGCGTGAAATGTTCAAAAGATTTTAATATCTGCCGCCATGTATGATGGTTATTTTTTCTTTTTTATTAATTTTGCGCCCGATTTTAGGATAAATATCAAATTTAAGGAAAATGTTTAAAAGATTTATTGTTGGATTTGCCATACTGGCACTGTTTTCCTCGCAACCTTCGAGCGCGAAGAAAATAAGTGTTTCCCAGGCTAAGGAGACCGCGTTGAGGTTTTTGGGGAATAATGGCGTAAGACGTGCCCCCGGGCTCGTGGCAACTAATGAATTGTCTCATAATGAGACAGTGACAACACCTTATTATTATGTATTCAATAAGGGAGAGAACGAAGGATTTGTTATCGTCTCGGCAGACGACGCTACCGTGCCTGTGATTGGTTTCTCGGACAGCGGTAAGTTTGACTATGACAGAATTCCGGATGCGATGAAATGGATTTTGTCTTCGTATGAGAGACAGATCAAGGCATACTCTTCCAGAACAACAACAACGGAAGACAACACTGCCGGATATGGTGCGGTGAAGCGCAGGGTGCTCTCTCGCAACACGGCGGAATGGAGCCAGGAAGAGCCTTTCAACTATCTTATTCCCGGACGTAAGCTTGTGGGATGCGTTGGTGTGGCAATGGCAACGATAATGCAATATTACACTTATCCGGAGGCAGGAAAGGGCAGTCTGGACGGTGTTGACTTCAATCATACATACGACTGGGCCAACATGCGTACAGACAACTACCGCAGCGGTTACACGACCGCACAGGCCGATGCCGTGTCGCGGCTGATTGCCGATGCGGCCCAGAGCATACAGACTAATTTCGGTTTGTCGGGAAGTAGCGCCAGCGAGGTGAGAGTACCGGCCGCTTTGGTTAAATATTTCGGATACGATGCGGGAGTGTCGTACAAGAAAAAGTCAGAAATGACACAAAAGGCATGGGAAGAACTCATTATGAAAGAGATAGACGCAGGTCGCCCCGTTCTGTATAGCGGACAGGATGTGTCTGTAGGCCATGCCTTTGTTTGCGACGGCTATGAAATGCGTGGCAGTCAGCCCTATTTCCGTATGAACTGGGGATGGGGGGGTATTGGTAATGATATATTCCTTGTCTCGAGCCTTACGCCGACCACGCAGTCGGGTAACAATTGGAATTTCTCTGAGCAGGCCACGGTCATATATAACATCAAGCCGGCGGAGAACAGTATTGTATGGTCGTCGGTTCAACTCACGAGCGACGAAAAGCAGGTAGGTATGACTTCTGATAAAGAGTCGGTCGGTGCCGGTGACAGTTTCACCGTGCGTGCGGGCGCGTTCAAGAATGTATCTTATGATAACTTCTCAGGAAAGATGGCCGTAGCCTTGTTCGCCTCTAACGGAGCGTTCAAGACATTGGTGTCGCCCGAGTATAACTATAGCCTGGCGGCTTTCCAGATAGACAAGACATACTATCGTGATTTTAACTGTACTGTGCCGGCAGGGACAACGGTCTCTTTGGGCGACATGTTCCGCATGGTTACGAAAGCAACCGGAGAGAATGACTGGAAACCGATGACCGGCGGCTCCCTGACTACGAATGCGATAGACGCGATGGAAAACAATATCGCTTATTTCACCGTGACCATGCCCAACTCACTGGCAGGGGCGACTATCGAAGGAGCGGCCGACAAGGTGATAAAGGGTCGTAGCTACTCTTTCCGTGTGGTACCGGATAATGCGGATGACGTGGTGACGGTAAAAGCCAACGGATACATTGTGTCCGGGGCAAACGGTTTCACATACACGCTTCCTAACGTGATAGAAGATGTGGCACTTGATATATATGTTCAGAATGCCGCGGATGTGAAGCGGAGCAAGACATTGTGGGTGTCGAGCGGAATGTTGGAGAAATCGTTGACCGAAGAGGAATGCGGAACGGTGAAAAGCCTTACTCTTTTCGGTACTATAGACGTGCGTGATATTGATTTTATCCGCGAGAAGATGCGTGTAGACTCTCTTGATTTGTCGGGTGTGAGCATTACCGCTAACGGTACAAACGCAGCCAATGCAATCCCGGCACGTGCGTTCCGCCGTTACGGCACACTGAAATCTATAAAACTGCCGGCAGGTATAACCCGTCTTGGCAGTAGCGCTTTCGAACTCACCGCACTGTCTGAGGTGGAGATTCCGGCATCAGTGTCTACATGGGACTATAATGTGTTCCTGAACTGTGCGGGCCTGTCAAAGGTTACATCGAGACGCCGCACTCCCGCGTTTATCAACTGGTGTGTATTTGTCGGTACTCCGCGGACGCGGCTCATTGTTCCTACCGGAAGCTCGGCTCTGTATAAAGCGAAAGAGAACTGGAAGGACTTCAAGGACGTCATAGAGGAAGATGCGGCTCCGGCAACATCATACAAAGTGATAATGCAGGATGTGGAAGGTGTGAAAGTGACAACCCTTGACGGAGCTTTGCCCGAGATGGCACCCGGCGGCAAGTATCGCTTTACTGTAGAGACAGACGGCCGTTACAGCGACTCCCGCATGACCGTATATGCGAACACGGGCAAGCTGACGGCCGTGAACGGAGTATATGAGGCCACGATAAACGCAAACACGCTTATCCATATAGACTTTGCCGAGCCGGCAGCCAATGCGGGAGTGTCTCCCTGGAAGATAACATCGGCAAAAGGCGGTGTGGGCATGGTGACGGACGTGATCAATGTGATGCCCGGAAAGACATTCTCAATACGTGTAAACGCGCTTGACATTCCTAAGGGCGACTCTTTCAAGAGCGGTCTTGCTTATGCGGCAGTACTTACCGATAAGGACGGTCGTATAAAGGAGGTGATATCTCCTGAGGTATCCAATCCATACGATAATACCGGTATATTGCCGGCTACTTTCACCTGTTGCGTAAAGGAGTCTAACGTGGTCGAAGGCAACTTCGTGCGTATAGCCACTTCCACGAACATGAAGACATGGAAGCTTGTGGATGGAACGGACGAAAGTGTAAAGGCCATGATACCTGCAATAGGCAATGAGGTGATTTACCATACGGTGAACATGCCGGGCGAGATAGAGAAAGCCGTAATCACAAACGCCGCGACGCAAGTGGTGCATGGCGGTGACCTGACTTTCTCCGTAAATCCCAAACTGTCTACCGATAGGGTTTATGTGTCTGTGAACGATAAGGAATATGTGGCCGGTGAGAAGTCTGCTACAGTGAAAATCAATAACGTCAAAGAGGACCTTGACGTGACGATTTCAATATACGACGAGAACGAGACTCCGTACCATACATATAATATATATGCGGGCCAGTTGGCAGCGAAGATGCCGGAAAAGCCTGTGAACAAGAATGTGCGTCTGGTCGGCAAAATGAATGCCCAAGATTTTGAGACTATCAAAAAGTATTCCACCGCTATCACGGCATTGGACCTTTCCGATGTAGAGATTGTCGGCGATGGAAATATGGCAAATACTCTGCCTGCCCAGGCTTTCGCTCCTAACGGAGTCATGGATCGCTGTGCCATCAAGAAAGTGATTTTGCCCAAATCGTTGAAACGTATAGAGGCAAGCGCGTTCTACCGTGTCATGTATTTGACGGAAATAACCATACCTGAGAATGTTGAATATATAGGTATGCAGGCTTTTACCACTTGTGTGTCATTGAAAAAGGTTATTTCATTATCTGCCGATCCCAAGCCGCTTTCGAACGGAGACCCGTTCCCCAACCCGGGAATGTCAAAGAATATAACTTTGGAAGTGCCGCAAGGTAGTAAGTCGAAGTATGAAGCTCTGTCATATTGGAACTTATTCTCGACTATAAATGAAATAGTTCCCACTTATACGATTATCTATGAACCTGAACGTGCGGAGCCGTATAACATAACGACAAACACGGATAAGATTGAGGCGGGAAAGACTGTTTCAATGAAAGTGAAAGTACATCCTGATTACAACAATGGCAATCCGGTCAAGCCTGACCAGAAGTATAAGGTCTATTTGAACGGAAAACAACATCCGGGCGATGGTTGGGCAGAATATAATATGTGGGATGTTACTGTCAACAGTGATGTTCATTTTGATGTAGTGTATTTCTATGACGCGAAAGTGACGGTTCCGGAGAATATCACGGTAGCCGCTGTGGAGGGATACAGCCTTACGGATATTAAGGAAGGTAATGACCTGAAGTTTACCGTTACAAAACCTGAGAACGGTGAGATGACTGTTAAGGTGAAGATAAACAGAAGCGAGACACCCGCGGACGAGAACGGTGTTTACTCATTGGAAAACATCCAGGAGAATGTGGAAGTGAATGTGTCGGTAGTTCCGGTGAACGGAGCGACACTGACGGATGAAGACATCAAGGTGATCGCTACCGATGAGGTTGCCGACATCACGGATGTGAAGTTGGAGGGTGAAATATCCGACGAGACATTTAACGCTATTCGTGAAAATTTCGAAGGATTGGAAAATGTAGACCTCAGTGGCATTGCAAACTCTTCCATACCGGAGAATGCATTGAGCGGTTTGACAAATCTTGTGAATGTGGACATACCGGAAACGGTAACGGCAATAGGTAATAATGCTTTCGCCGGATGTTCTAACTTGGAGTCGCTGACGCTTTCCAATGTATCGGAAATAGGTGAAGGTGCTTTCACCGGATGCGACAACCTGACAAGTGTGATAATAAACACCCGGAGTTCTGATGTGAATGTAAGAAGATCGCCCGGCCGTGCCAATGCTCCGGCTGTTGCGGGTATAAGTGAGTCTTCGTTTGCCGGAGCCAACCCCAACTGTCTGGTATTTGTCATGGACGGTGTGGCAACAGGCGAGAATATTATCGCCAATAAAGGCGGTGAGGCCGGATACGTGGCTACCGGAAATGTACGTATGAACGCTGGATACGCATTCTCTACTCCGAACGAATTTGCGATGGATGGCAATGATATCATAATGGAGCGTGACTTCATTGCTGCCGACAAATGGAACGGCATAACATTGCCTTTCGCCATGAGTGAGGAACAGATAGCGTCGGTGTTCGGTGAAAAAACGCTTGTGGCCTCTCTCGACACCCTATCCGGAAATACTTTGTTCTTTGATGTGGATACTAAGGCTATAGAGGCCAACAAACCTTATCTTATCAGGGTTTCTGATATTAAGGACAGCTATGTGTTCAAGGCCGGTGAGGTATCTTCGGTTCAGGCTGAGATGGTGGAAAGCAGACAGGATGTTGAGTTTGTCGGCAACTATTCGCCTGTGACATTGCAGGACGGAGAGTATTGCATATCCGACAATGCCTTGCATGAGGCTTCTGGAAATACGGTAGGTTCGTTTGCCGGATATTTCCGTATGGCAGCAGGCGGCGAATACAATCTCTGTCCGGGATACGCAAAGACCGTATTTAATGAGTCGGGGTTTGCCACGTTCAGTGCCGATCGTGCCGTTAGCGTACCACAGGGTGTTATGGTTTATTCATCGGAACTTTCGGAAGGCAAGATTGTCATCAGACCGACAGAAGCAAAGATTATTCCGGCAAATACCGGTGTAATCATCGGCGGGGCCGGTGAGGCAGGTTTCTCGGTGGCTGCGGAAGAAGGTACGGCGATACAGACAGTATTGACTGCCGCTCCCTCAGGATTTGTTTCAGACGGAAATATCTATGGATTGAAGAAAGACGATGCTGTGTTTGCTAAAGTTGAGAGTGGAACGGAAATAGCTGCGCACACAGCTTATCTCAGACTTGCGGATAGCGAGGTGAAATCTATAAGGATAGTGCTCGGTGACGATACAACAGGTATAGACGCGATAGAGAATTCTGTTTTATCGGGTAATGCTGTATACAATATTAATGGACAGCGTATGTCTGTCTTGCGTAAAGGTATTAATATTGTGAATGGAAAGAAAGTGATAATCAAATAACATTGAAACTTATGACAATTAAAAAGAAATATGTCCATCCTGAGATCATCGTGATCGAAATGCTTGCGGAGAGCAGTATCTTGGCCGAATCGATATTTGAAGTTGAAGTAGACAGTGATACAACGTTGCCTGGAAGCGAGTTTAACTCAAAAGACCATGGATTCAGTATTTGGGATGATGACGATGAATAAAGGTCGGTAGTTGTTTGACGGCAAAATATAGTCGTTGGACCAATTTACCGAAGAAAATATAAGTAAAGCATAAAGAGCGGTTGTATGATAGATGCAATCGCTCTTTTTAATTTGTTATCTCACCATGCCAATCTGGTTTAAGAGTATTCCATTGTCACAAACTGTCGTATGCAATTTTATGCCTGTCGTAAATGTCTGAAGGTCACCACGACTGACAACGGCTGCAAGTATCCTGCCCGTCAGTACATAAATATAACTGCCGTGATACACGTCAGAGGCATGGAGGACATAGTCGTTTACTTCGCATAAGCTTACATGCTTACAGTTCATGGCGGAAGGGGCATCGTGAATGTAAAAAAGCTTATCAGGCAGTACAGACCCAAGAAGTCTAATTCCAATGATTTTTCTACAAATACATAAAGTATCTGACGGAAAAACTGAACCTCCGGTATCGTAAAACCCCAGTTTTTCAAATCCAAAGAACGCATTCTACAAATATATTGCTAATTTTGCACTTGACAGTTTAAGCGTCATTAACTATTAATTTAATGAAAAAATATTTGGTTTATATTCTTATGCTCACACCTTTTTTCAGTTGGGCACAATCCATTACAGGTACGGTGGTGGATAGTGATGGACAAAGTATCGCATTTGCCAATGTAACCCTGTGTCAATCGTCGGACAGCACGATTATAACTGGTTGTACGAGCGATGAGAATGGGAACTTTTGTTTCGCAACGGAATGCACAGGGGGAATGTATCTGCGCATTTCGTTTGTCGGTTACAAGACAAAATTGGTGGAATTAGGAACGTCTCCTCTTCGTGTCACATTGGAATCCATAATGTTGAATGAAGTTATTGTGGTTGCCCGGAGGAAACTTTATGAGCAAAAAAACGGTGAAATGATTGCCAATGTGAAAGGAACTATATTGGAGACATTTCCCAAGACTGCCGATGTTATTGCACAGTTGCCATTTGTCAGTAGCCAGAATGGTATTTTCACGGTCTTTGGAAAAGGTTCTCCTGCCATTTATATTAATAACAGGCTGGTGCAAGACCTGAAAGAATTGGACCGGTTGATGCCGTCCGAGATAAAAAACATAAAAGTAAATATAATGCCGGGTGCAAAATATGATGCTACTGTCGGTGCCGTTATCCAAATAATTACAGAAAAAGCGCAAGGAGAAGGTTTGAGTGGAACCTTGCATGCGGGTTCAAAACGTTCCGAGCGCTGGTCTGCGGAAGAATTTGTATCACTTAACTACCGACACAAAGTTTGGGATATATTTGGCTCTGCTTATCTGATACAAAGGCGCCGGCAAATCGACATGAAAGCCAATCAGCAATTGAGTGTAGCGGATGCGGTGCATGGGGTGGGTTACCAAGAAGAGGAAAATGTGAAATCCGAACGATTGGCAACAGTTGGTGGCATAAACTACAATCCGAACGAGAGTATTTCAGCAGGTGTGCAATATGTATACAATCATTCGACTTGGAAAAACGATATGCTCAACAATATCAGCCATACCGTGAATAATGAAATGGAGGTTAAGCAACAGCGGGCATCATCCGATAGGCCAGACCATACACACAATGTCAATGCGTATTTCAGCGGTACCTTAGGAGGTAATCTTTCTTTGGATTTCAATCTTGATTGGGTGAAAGGGAATGAAAGGGACAATATGCATTCGTGGTTTCAAAATGACGCATCTGGGGATGTCAATACGGTCAGTACCCGCCGGTACGGTTATTATGCGTCGAAAGGTATTCTGACTTACGCTAACAAGTATGTGAACCTGGAAGGAGGGGCGGAATATTCATACACAGACATGACTCAGACTTATGCCATCGACAACACTGCGCTTGGCATCAATAATTCCGAGGATGTTACCAAACAGAATCGTTGGGCATTGTTTGTTTCAGCCAAATCCCAGGTCGGCAATTGGGGATTCGGAGCCGGAATACGTTATGAGGATATCGATTTCGACTATTACAAGAACAAGGCATGGAACAAGGAGCAATCAAAGAAATATCATAAGTTGTTCCCAAACCTTTTTGTGAACTATTCAAAGGGGAACATGCAAGCTACATTAAGTTACGAACGAAAAATCAAATATCCTTCTTATAGTGCATTGAGAAGCAATATACAATACAGTTCCCCTTATGTGTATGAAAGCGGCAACCCCATGCTCCTGCCGCAAATGCAAAATGATTTTACCTGCATTTTGGGCTATAAGGATATCAAGGCCATGTTGGGTTATACCCTCTATGAGGACTATATGACCCAGGTGGTGGAACTGTATGATGGAAACCCGGTTGCTTTGATGAGACCCGACAATATGAAAGACGTGAAGAGTCGTTTTATTGCTTTCAGCTACACTCCGACTATAGGCATTTGGCGGCCAAACTTCGAATTGGGTGGGCAATGGCAAGATTTCAGTTTGTCGGATAAGACGTATGACAAGCCCATTTTCAAGATTCGCTTGAACAATTCGTTATCATTTCCCCATCAATGGTTTCTTACAGCCGGTGTAGGTTGGCAGTCGGAGGGGAACTCTGGCATCTATCTGCTCAAGTCGTCCTTACAAACGAATGTCAATATAGCCAAGATGTTGTTCGACAAGAGGATGTCCGTTTCTCTAATGGTAAATGATATCTTTAAAACAGATAAGATTCAATGGAGCATAAATCACAGTCATATTGTGTTTGACTATGACAAAAACAGCGATTCACGTTATGTGCAATTGACTATACAGTATAATTTCAACGCGACAAAAAGCAAATATAAAGGTGGTTCTTCCAGTGATGAAAAGCAACGATTGTAAATTGTAAGGGATTATGGGGTTTAAATTTTGCAGACAACGTGACAGTATGTCCTGTGGTGTAGCATGTTTACAAATGATTTGTAAACATTATGGGATGATATAGATTAACGCAGACTATCAAACCTGTGTGTTCTCACAAGTGAAGGTGTTTCATTATTAAGCTTAATCAAGACTGCGGCTCAACTGGGATTAAATTCAACTTCAATACAAAATTTTGCACTTTGATTTGGAAGCGACAGAAACTGCAAATATGGGGAAGGTCTGAAGCTCCCAAATAGAAACGCAATGCTTTTTGTGATGGCTTAGCCCTAAATCTATGAAAAACAAGCTTCGTCCTAAGCGGTTGGGATGCAAAGTCCCCTCCCCAGGAGCGTTAGACAGCAATATAAAAAAGAAGGGAGACCGAAATCTCCCCAATATTAATTAACTTTGTATTGCACATGTCAAATTAACTAACCTCGGAGAAAAGGTACGAAATTTACCTTGGAATCAAGCGGTATTGGAGAAAAAGTCGCAGCGTAGGAGGAATAGGTATGAGTCTTTATAGTCCCGATAGCAAATGTAAATTTGCCTAACTTTGTATTTGCTGTCGGACTCTACATTTTCTGTTTGAATCTACACATATGAAAGAAATAGAAACTATAGAATAAAAAACGCTTGAAAAATTTGCAAGTTTAAATAAAAAATATTACCTTTGCACTCGCTTTTAAGACATCATCGCATGTCTCTCAGGCAAGGAGAGATGGTAGAGTGGTCGATTACAGTAGTCTTGAAAACTACCGTACCGAGAGGTACCGGGGGTTCGAATCCCTCTCTCTCCGCAAATAAATCAAGTTAAATCGCTGTAGC
>ERZ777011.303-NODE-303-length-79432-cov-68.962495_pt1 | contig 79432 bp, 60 predicted proteins | sample MGYA00374964_ERZ777011 | MGnify/ENA primary metagenome ERZ777011 (study PRJEB29310, sample SAMD00008975) | mouse gut metagenome | study: EMG produced TPA metagenomics assembly of the Metagenome analysis of fecal microbiota from mouse which was promoted... | reverse complement strand
TTTTATGGCAATTATATCTGCATAATGAATTGCACCACAAACATACTATCTACCGCAAAACAGCTGTTATTTGACGGCTTGGGAGCCTGTAAAGGTTCGCGCCGGTCGTAAGCCGGGTACGAAGTGCCCGGACACGGAAATTACATCAAACCGAGTCTGACAAGACTCGTGCTTATGGCTATATGATTTGTCAATATCTCTTGGTTAGAGATACTTAGTCATGCGCAAAGATATATAAATTCCAATAAATAAGGCAAGAAATAATTAGATTTTTTTATCATAAAATCAATTATTTCTACAATTGTTTAGTAAAATAGTGATAATACATGCTTTTATTGCCTGAAACACAAACCAATACCTTTTGTCAACATCTCTAACCAAGAGACTGACAGAAAAATCCTTATGGAAAACAAGCAATGGAATAAAGTTATCGTACTGATAATCACGCTAATCCTATATACGCAATCGGCTGCCGCGCAGCAAGATATATCACGTCGTGTATATGTAAAAAGCAATGCCGCCGCATGGGCTATGCTCACAGTCAATGCTTCGGGAGAGATTGATGTTGCTCCACATTGGTCGGCTGACTTGTCAATACTCTGGGCAGGCTGGGACTATTTCAGTTCCCGCACTAAATTCCGTACATTCAATGTACGTCCCGAAATCAGGTATTGGCTTACAGAGTGCAACTGCGGATGGTTTGCCGGAGCACATCTCGGACTGGCATACTACAACTTCGCATTTGGCGGCAAAAAGCGGTATCAGGATCGCGACGGCAATACACCGGCCTATGGAGGAGGCATCACTGTCGGTTACCGCCGGTTCTTCGGCCATGACAGGCGCTGGCTGATTGAACTATCAGCCGGAGCCGGGGTCTACGCCTTGGATTACGACGTATTCAGAAACGAGCACAATGGATTGATTACCGACCGGTGCAAAAAGACTTATTTCGGCCTCGACAATATAGCTTTGTCTTTTGGCTATACATTTTATCTAAAACGCTGACCATGACATCATATATCCGTTATATATCTTTTCTTACCACTCTGTTGGTACTGTCGGGGTGTGTGCATCAGTTTCCCGAGGAGCCGTCGATGCGTAAAGTACATCTGTCGGTAACACATATTCAGGAATGGACGCGCCACGATATGGACATACTCTCACGCGCCTCGTCAGACGACAACGGATATGTGGTGCGATACATATTCCGGGCCTATCCCGAAGGTATGCTCGAAAATATGGAACGCCCTCATGTATGGGAGCGGATAATATACCGCGATGAGATGCCGCGCTCCGACTTCGACATTGACCTTGACATGCCTGTCGGCGACTGGGAGCTGCATGTATGGTCAGATATTGTGTCGGACAAAGACCTGAAAGACAGGTATTACTCTGTCTCCGATTTCACCATGATATCGCTTCTGGAGCCTCATTCAGGATGCGATGACATGCGCGACGCTTTTGCCGGCTCTGCAGAAGTGCATCTGCCCGGCGGACCGGAAGAAGCCGGACCGGAGTATGTAAGCGTCAGCCTTGAGCGTCCTCTCGCCCGTTATGAGTTTATAGCCACCGACTTTGATGAGTTTATAAGACAGAAGAATGAACGCGACAACAGCGGCATATCTGTCGATGAATATGAGGTGGAATTTTATTATTGCGGCTACATGCCGAGTGCCTATAACCGTTTTTCCGATGACGTGACCGACGCTAAACCCGGAGTGATGTTCAAAGGGCGCATCACCCGGCTGTCTGACACCGAAGCCTCGATAGGTTTCGACCATGTGTTTGTCAACCACCGTGAACGCTATGTTATAGTCAGTGCCGTACTCGTGTCGCCCGACGGCAGCCGCTCCGGACTTACCGGTGAGATTACAATACCGCTTTTGCGCTCGCGACGCACCGTGGTGCGCGGACGCTTTCTTACCGCCGATGAATCCGGAGGAATCAATATGGATGTGGAATTTGAAGGAGATCATAATATTTATATCTAATCTTTATTATTATTTTTATGAAAAAAACAGTAGTTTTATCCGTAGTAGCCGCGATGAGTATCCTCGTGGCATGCAACAACGATGACGGTGTTTTCAAACCCGCCGAGTCCGAATCTGTATCGTTTACAGTATCTCTTGAGAGTCCGTCACAGTCACGTGCCGATGACAGCAACGTAGTCGGCGCGGTCGGTGATGAAGGTGTCACCCGGCTTATTTACAATGCCTACTATCTTAATTCAACCGACAAGCCCGTCGAGGGCGCCGACGATGTCAGCGGTGCGGGAAAGCAGGCGGTATTCAACCAGAACGGCACGGCTACGCTCGTCAACGGCAAGGCGCAGATAAACATATCGTTGCCTAAAGGAGTCGATTACGTAGTGGCATTCTGGGCGCAAAATCCCGATTGCAACGCTTGGAAAACCGATGACCTGCGTGCCTTGACACTCGACTACTCCGCCGTGAAAAACAATGACCCGTCGCTCAATGCTTTTTCAGGACACGCAGTCATACGCAACTCAAATCATGCCAATGCCCAGCATCCTCATCAGGTGTATCTTCGCCGTGCAGTGGCACAGATTAACGTAGGCGCCAATCTTGAGTTATGGAATAATTTCGCACAGACAGCCGACGCCTATACAAAATCAAAGGTTACGCTCAAGGATGTGCCCACCACTCTCGACATTCTTACCGGCCTGACCGACCTCACAAAAAAGCAGGAAAGCGTAGTTTATGAGACAGCCGAATTCATGAACGGCAAAAACGAGGTGCTTACCGTGCCTCACGATGACTTTGCCGAGGAGGGTACCATACAGACCAAATACAGATGGGTGTCTATGTGTTATGTACTCGCCGGACGCCGCACGACCAACACTGTCGACGCCACATTCGAATTCAGCAATGCCGGCGGCAATTCAGCTACAATTCTGGCTCCCAACCTGCCGATACAGCGCAATTACCGTACCAATGTGCTTGGACGCGTCCTTTCAGAGATAGAGCCGTTTGAGGTGATACTTGACCGCCGCTGGCAAGGCAACGACAACGACGTGCTGAAAGTGGACCAGAGCACATTCACCGAATCGCTCAACTATGCCGGACAGAATATATTGTTTGACCTTGAGAACAATCGCATGGTAGACGCCGATGATCCCACCAAGGCACGTGTCATTGTCTGCAATGACATAACAATCAAGAACGGCACACTCGGAGCCGGACAGATACAGGTCAATGCCACAGGAACCGTGACACTCGAAAATCTCGACTTCGAGACTTTGCCTGAAAATACCAATGCCGTATTTACAAATGTCGTTCGTGCAAAACGCATCATGATCAACAGTGCTGAAGAGATTGTGATGAAGGATATAAATACTTCCAAGCAGATTTATGCACGTAACGGCCTTGAACTCGCGCCGATAAGCAAAAAACCGGCACTGGATGCAGTTGGCTTCACTCCGGCCGCATGTCGTAAAATCACGATTGAGAACTGCGACTTTATAAAAATGGACAATAACTGTCTGAGTATCTATGTCGATGACCCCAACATGGAGATAGACATCAGAAACTGCCACTTCGAAATATCCGATAACGTCACCGGCAAACAATCACTTCGTTTGACGGGACAGCCCGGACAAGTCATACGTGTGACGTCGCAAGTGTCTGACCTCAACGGAGGCGTGGTCAATGCCAAGATTAATATAGAAGATTGCTCGTTTGAATACTTCAATGCATTGACGTACTTCCCCGAGCGTCCCGATCCTGTAGAAGGTACTCACGATTTTAATGTATGGCCCAATAGAAAATATCTTTATGGTTTTGTTTATTTCGATGCATACGGCTCGACAGATCCTGCAAAGACTCCTGACATGTCCGGCATCAAGCTGTCGTTAAACAATATACGTTATGGAAGCAAAGATGGCGGAGAAGTAATAAACGACCTCGAATTCCGTACACCGAAGACCCTTGTGTCATGCTCGTACACCAACTATAATCCTACAAGCAAGTTCTTCAGGACCGTTACCCTTAATGGCGCTGAAACCCCGCTTAACGCCAAGCTGCTTGAAGTAATGGGTACAAACACAGAACTTACCGACTGATACCGCGATACTACAGTTATAGCAGAGGGCAGAGTCTTTATCGGCTCTGCCCTATTTTTATGGCCTCGGCTCAAAACCCGCCGCCCGGTTAAAACACACATAACGTGTTGCGATACAGCATCCGCAAAGTTGCATGATGTATCCGTTACGGAACCCGCCGGTTGTCAGTGGCGCCCGCACCGACTCCAAGACACGCAACCGCATATTGTGGGACAGCATACCTTACACACCCGGATATGTCGAGGCGGTGGCCTACAGCTACGGTAGCCCGAAGCCGGTGGCGCGTCACCGCATCGAGACTGCCGGCAAGCCTGTAAAACTCGGCATGACCTGCGACAACATGCAATGGAAGGCCGACGGAAAGGACCTGCAGCACATACGTGTCGAGGCCCTTGACAGCAAGGAACGCCGTGTATACGGCGCCGATGCCCGTATAGAGTTTTCAATCAATGGTCCGGCCGAGATTGTGGGTGTCATAAACGGCGACATCACGAGCGAGGAGCTTACGGTGGGCGACAGCCGCCGTCTATACAACGGCACTGTGACTGCGATACTGCGGTCAACCGGTGTCCCCGGTAAAGTCACGGTAAAGGCTGTAGCCGACGGCATGAAGCCTGCTGTCACGGTCATTGACACGAAAGAGAGCCCCGATGCTGTGACGGCGTTGTAGCCCCGAGGGAGATTGAGCGACGACTGCTTCACCGCATCTCGTCAATCAGGTGGCGCACGGCCGATAACGGATGATAGAAAATCATGCGCGGCCCGACGTAACGCATCACTGTCCTAATCCTGTCCCGGTTGGCAGGCGAGTAGCAGTGAATGTCACATTTGCGGCAACTTGACTTGCCGTTGCCTTTCGGACAACGGTCGAGGCGGCTCTCGGCATAGGCGAGCAGAGCGGCGCAATCACTGCACAGCCGGTTTCCGGCGCCATGTCCGTGTTTGCGGCAATAGATGGCTATCATCAGGCCTACAACTGCTTTCTCCCGGTCAATACGTGTCATCTCAACATAATTTTGTGTCGGCAAATTTACAAAAAATATTTCTCTCATGTGCCGGCCGGAAATCGGTGAAAACACATCGGCGGAAGCCTCCATGTGGATCGGATGCTCCCGCCGGTTTGTCGTGTGGGTGTATGTATCGTTTAGCCGATAAGATTGACAAGATCCTCGTCGACGGTCGTTATTGTGCCGATATTGAATTTATCCTGAAGCACTTTCAGAATATCGGGCGTGAAGTAGGCCGGAAGAGTGGGGCCGGTGTGTATGTCGCGCACTCCGAGACTCAGCAGGGCGAGCAGTACTATGACCGCCTTTTGTTCATACCACGCTATGTTATATACAATCGGCAGGTCGTTTACGCTTTTTAGGCCGAGCGCCTCTTTCAGTGCCAACGCTATTACTACAAGTGAGTATGAGTCGTTGCACTGTCCGGCATCGAGTACGCGCGGTACACCCTCGATGTCGCCCAGCTGCAGCTTGTTATAGCGGTACTTGGCGCATCCGGCTGTGAGTATGACACAGTCGTGGGGCAGCTTCCGGGCAAATTCGGTGTAGTACTCGCGTGACGGGAAACGTCCGTCGCAACCGGCCATCACAACGAATTTACGTATTTTTCCGGCTTTAATCAGCTCGATTATCTTGGGCGCGAGCGCCAGCACCTGATTGTGGGCAAACCCGGCCGTGATTTCGCCATGCTCTATTTCAGTCGGCGGCTGACACTTCTGCGCTCTCGCGATAATCTCCGAGAAGTCTTTGCTGCCGTCGGGCTTTTCAGGTATGTGGTGTGTGCCGGGCATGCCTACCACTCCGGTGGTATATACGCGGTCGATATATGTGGTCTTGGGGCGTGGCGGCACGATGCAGTTGGAGGTAAACAGAAACATTCCGTTGAATGTCTCGAACTCGTCAATCTGTTTCCACCACGCGTTGCCGTAGTTGCCGGCGAAGTGAGGAAATTTCTTGAAGAACGGGTAGCTCTGTGCGGGTAGCATCTCGGAATGGGTGTATATGTCGACCCCTTTGCCCTCTGACTGGACAAGCAGTTCCTCAAGATCCTTGAGGTCATGGCCGCTGATGAGGATACCCGGCCGCTTCCCGACCCCTATGTTGACCTTTGTGATTTCGGGATTGCCGTATGTCGAGGTGTTGGCCTTGTCAAGCAGTGCCATGGCTTTTACTCCACCGTCGCCGACAGCGAGAACAAGCGAGAACAAGTCTTCAGCCGATATGTCGGGGCGACTGACTTCGGCCAGCGCGTTTTCAATCACCGCATATATATCTTCGTTCTCGTAGCCGAGATTGAGCGCGTGGCGTGTGTAGGCCGCCATGCCTTTGCATCCGTAGATTGCGAGCTGCTTGAGTCCGCGTATGTCTTCGTTCTTATCATGAAGCACACTGAATATCTCATCGTCAAGAGTACCGCCTGCCTCCACGACTTCCAATCGTCCGAAATTATCCTTCGAGATATGGAATGACACTTCCGGCATGCAAGGAAGTTGGATGCCGCGCTTTTTGGCGGTACCGATAAGCTCGTTTTTCAATTCAAGACCTTTGCTGATGAAGTCATCGAGCATCGTATTGTCGAAGTTGGCGTTTGTGATAGTAGTGAACAGCGCGTCGATTATGAAGTGCGATGCATTGCGGTCGGCGGCCCCCTTTTCTCTCAGAAGGCGGTTTACGATAGCCATCCCCCTGACGATATACAGGAGCTGGTCCATTCTTGTAGAGGTCTCCGGCTTTTTGCCGCACACTCCCTGAAGTTCACAGCCTTTGCCTCGGGCTGTTTCCTGACATTGATAACAAAACATGTTCATGAGCGGTAATGTATTTAATCGTTCAACTTGGTAAGCAGCATTTTGAAACGCTCCGGCGCCCTAAGCGAGTGGGGAGTGCCGGGCTTCATTACAAGCCAGTCTCCGGCTTTAAGCAGTTTCTCTTCATCACCGACGGTGAAAGCACATACGCCTTCAAGAATCTGCACTACCGCCACGGCCGGAGCCGTGTGGGTCGAGAGTGCCGTGTCCTTGTCGAATGCCATCAAAATTACCATCCCGGAACTGTTCTTTGCTATGACCTTGTTGGCTATCTGTCCGGGAGAATATTCCAGTTCGTTTTTAAGATCCATAATATTTGAATTGTGTGGTTCTGTCTGTTTTTAACGATATTCAGCATCCGTTTGTTCGCAATGCGGGAAGAGGTGTGTGGCTACGCAAGGAGCGTGACCACCATACCGGCGAGTATCATTGCCACACTTCCCACGGCGTATGTGACCGTATATCCCATTACGGGGAGAGTACTGTCGAGACTGTCCTGTATGGCACCTAATGCGGCTACAGCATTTCGACTTCCCGCAACACAGCCGAGCGACACCGCAGCCGGAAATTTAAACAGCTTGTTGGCGATGAATATGCATATAATCAATGGTATAGCGGTACAGGCCATGCCAATCAGGAACATCTGCGATCCCACCTCTTTCAGGCCGCTGATGAATGTAGGCCCTGCAGAAAGGCCTACGACAGCAATAAACAGATTTAGGCCGGCATTATCCATGAACCATGCTTATCCGTTATTGATTGTTCCAAAGATTCACATTTCAAGCAACCCCGGGCCGGAGATGTCCCGGGCATGTGACTTGTTATCACAACAAACGTTAAATGGATAATGTTGTGTCGTGTGGCGTTATAATCGGGGCATGGATGCACCACACCCCGCAAAGGCATGTGGCCGTTGCGGGGTGTGCTGTCTTGTCGGTGATGTCGTGTTAATCAGGATATGAATACTTTGGCTTTCTTGCGCTTGGGACGGCCCTTCTTGTCGCGTTCGGGTTCGCCCACCGAGGGTACGAACTTGTCTCCGGCCGGAGCGGCGGGCTGTACTCCCGGCTGTTCGCCCGGTTTCGACGGCTCGATCTTTACCGGATGCGACGGGTCGTAGTCAAATCTCTTGGCACCGCCGTTAAGATCTGTCATGTCCACTACAAAAGGTATGTAGTCGCTTTCCGCAAGAAACTCGCCGTCCTTGCCGGGATTGGCAAAGACCGAAACCTTTACGAATATGCGGTATTTACGCGGATTCTTCAAATGCAGCTCTTCTGTAGGAATAAATATGGTGCAGTCCTCCACGTCCATGTCATTTTTCTTGGCCTTGAAGTAGGAGTATGAAGCAATGTAATTAAGCGACGGTGACAGACGATAGCGTCCGTTTATGTCGTGGAGCGCCCGTTTGCCGGGCACTGCGTAAAATATGGCCTGACACTGCACGCCCTTGTCTTTCACTCCCTTCAGGTCGAAATCGGCATGTATCATCACACCCTTTTCTCCGTCATGAGGAGCGTTGGTCTCTATCCATATTCTTTTGAATTCAGCCGACGACGCGCCGGCAGCAAACACACAGAGCAGGGCCATGGCTATGGCCGTTATATAATGTTTCATATCCGTTTTTGAGGTTTTTATTGTATACACATTGCAAAATTACGAAAAAACGTCCGAAGCTCAATAGCTTTTAACTATTATGTTGCGGGCGCCGCAGTACTGTTCGAGCAGCCGCCGCGACAGGGCTACGGTGTCATCGACCGGCATCTCTTCGCCGTATATGTTGATGCACATAAGCAGCCGCCGGGTATCGATGCCGAGTTTGGTGCGCTCGTTATCGCTTGTAGGCGTTCCTATGCCGCCTATGGCGTCGCGGTATACCGGCATACAGGCTATGTTCAGCGGGCCGCGCCCTATGGCTTCGAATGGCTCCCCTTCACATCCTGCACCGAGCGACAGTGTGTCGCCCTCTATCTTGTCCGCGTCAAATCCGCCGATGGAATAGCCCGACGCTATCGACACGACATTAATCAGGTCAACTATATTGTTGATAAAGTACAGGCCCATGTCCTTGACTATACGGCGGCACAGGGCCTCGCTCGACGGACGGTAACGGTTGGGCTCCTTGCCGAGCGCCTTGTAGGCTTTACGTGTCGCGGCAATGCCGGGACGCTTGTTGATCTCGTCAATACGATAAGCTGCTTTTATCTTTTCGCCGAGCTGCAGTAACTCCTCGCGTAATCCGGGCGATGTAGCCGCATTGTCAACGTCGGCTTCGATTGTCACCACCTTCAGGTCTGGAGCCGCGTTTTTTATAATATCCTCGATTGTTATATTCATTGTCGTCTTAATTCTTTTACAAAAGTACATAAAAAATCCATAGTTTCCCTGAAGAAACGGATATCGGATGAAATCTGACTGACAGGCATGAATTTTAATAATTTTCATGATTCCTGAACCGTTGTAAGACATATGCGTTATAATTTTAAAAATGGGAATTATAACTATGACACAGTACCGTCTGAAAAGAGCTTATGAACCGTCATCTGACAATGACGGGTTTAGGGTGTATATCGACCGCCTGTGGCCCCGTGGTCTTTCGCACGAGACTTTTCACTACGACTTGTGGGACAAGGACATCGCTCCTTCAACCGAACTGCGTGAGTGGTTTCATGCCGATCCGGAAAACCGATGGACGGAATTCGAGCAACGCTACACACGCGAGTTGACCGACAATCAGTCGTTTGCCGCCCTGCGCCGACTGTTGGAGCAGAAACCGGTAGTGACGCTCATCTACTCGTCACATGACGAACAGCACAACAATGCCGTCGTAGTCTATAATTTATTAAACTCTGACGTTCATTGACAGAGTCCATTCCTAATACATGATAACGGATTATTAATTAAATAAATTCACTGATTATGAAAAAGTACGTTTGTGACGTTTGCGACTGGGTATATGACCCCGAGATAGGAGATCCCGAAGGCGGTATAGCTCCCGGAACAGCTTTTGAAGATTTACCCGACGATTGGGTATGCCCGATATGCGGCGTCGGTAAAGATGAATTCAGTCCCGTAGAGGAATGACGGTCTGATTATCATCTTATTCCGGAAATACAGACCTCTGTCGATTGTCATATTTCGACAGAGGTCTTGGTTTATGTCTTATTGTCTTGAAAAATTTTCGTAACTTAGCACTCCATTAATATACAGACAATGAAGATAGCCATAATTGTGGCAATGACCAAAGAGCTTAATCTGTTGTTGCCTCTCATAGATTCATGTAAGGAAGTGTCTTCGGCCAATGGTTTTTCATATTATGAAGGATCAATGGGCGGCAAGAGTGTGGCCGTGATGCAGTGCGGCATAGGCAAGGTTAACGCCGCTGTCGGCGCATTTGCGCTGATTGAGGCCTTTCACCCCGATATCGTGATAAACTCCGGAGTGGCCGGCGGTACCGGTTCTGAAGCCAAGATACTCGACGTGGTAGTCGGTGAACGTGTGGCCTATCATGACGTATGGTGCGGCCCCTGCGCCGAGCGCGGCTGCATACAGGGCATGCCTCTGTACTTCGAGGCTCCGGCCGAAGTGCTCGCCAAGATACAAGAGTCGGCCCATGTCAAGAAAGGTCTCATAGCTTCAGGCGACATGTTTGTCGACAATGCCGACGAACTGGCCCGCATAAAAGGACTTTATCACGATGTGCTGGCCGTGGATATGGAGTCGGCCGCCATAGCGCAGGTGTGCCATATAAAGAGGGTGCCGTTCATAAGCATACGTGTCGTCAGCGACACTCCGGGCGAGACCGACAATACCGCACAGTACGAGCACTTCTGGGACGACGCTCCGCTTCAGACATTCCATGTGCTTACACAGATTGTCGATACATTGTAGAGCACGTCGTTTATAATCTGAACAAAAGACCTTATGGAAAAAATAGCAAGTTTTACCGTCAATCATCTCACACTGCTGCGCGGCGTATATGTGTCGCGCAAAGACACTACCCCTTCGGGCGATGTCATCACCACTTTTGACGTGCGCATGACCGAGCCCAACCGCCAGCCGCCGCTGAGCGGCCGTGCGCTGCATGCCATAGAGCATCTCGCGGCGACTTTTCTGCGCAATCATGCCGAGTGGCGCGACAAAGTAGTATACTGGGGACCTATGGGATGCCTTACCGGCAACTATCTTCTGCTAAGCGGCGACTACGAAAGCTGCGACATTGTGCCGCTACTGCGCGAGACCTTCCGCTTTATCGCTGATTTTGAAGGAGATATACCCGGCGCCACTCCGCGCGACTGCGGCAACTACTCCTACATGGACCTCGGCGAAGCCCGTGAAGCAGCCCGCCGTTATCTTGACGAGGTTCTCGACTGTATGACACCGCAACAACTCGTATATCCTCAGTGACAACATAGCGTAGATGAAGGATCTAAAGGCGATAAAAGGCACATATTATATACACAATCTTATAAGCGAGGGCGAACATGAGCACCAAGACTTCAAGTTTGCCATATCGGACGCGGCCAAGATAGCCCACTCCATATCGGCTTTTGCCAACAATGACGGAGGCCGGCTTCTGGTAGGCGTGAAAGACAACGGCCGCATAGCCGGTGTACGCAACGAGGAGGACATATTTGTCATCGAACAGGCCGCGCAGATGTATTGCCACCCGCCGCAGGATGTAAAAGTATCGGCCTTCACCGTCGACGGAGGGGCTGTGGTGCTGCGTGTAGAGATAGCCAAAGCGCTGAAGCGTCCCGTGTATTCACGCGAGACCGACGGCACCATGCGTGCCTACTATCGAGTGAAAGATGAGAATATAGTGGCCCACCCCGTCATGGTGAAGGCATGGAGGCGCATGGCCGCCGAGGAGGGACTCATCCTGTCGCTTTCCGAGGCGGAGGCCGCTTTGCTCAATTATCTTGACGAATGGAAGATGACCACGGTGGAAGACTATATGCGCGGCGCACACATAAGCAGGGCTACGGCTGAAGAGATAATAGTAAGGCTTTGTGCCGCCGGGGTTCTCGAGTTTGTATATACAGGCACCGAATTCAAGATTATGCGCTCCGATAATCAATAATGATTACTCGCACCTCTGTCATCGACATGAAAATACCCGTTTTTCAGTATGGCGAGGATTGGCCCGATGAAGTAATTTTGCATCCGGATAATTATACGAATTTAATATAAGACCGGCCCGGCCGGAGTAATCTATTTTATTATCAAAGCTATTGTTTTATACATTACGCGACGCCTTCCGTGAGGATAGCGCCGCGTATGCGTTTTATCAGGTTGGCAACCCGTTGTCATTTACCTCCGACAAGCTTGTAAAAAGAGCCGGGGACTTGAGTGGAGAAGTTCATGTCGCGCCGTGTCGAGGGATGGACGAAGCGCAGTGTGCGGGCATGAAGCGCAAGCCGATGTATGGACGTAGGACGTGCGCCGTACTTGCGGTCGCCTGCTATCGGATGGCCGAGGTCTTTCATATGCACCCTTATCTGGTTTTTACGGCCGGTGTCAAGCTCGACTTCAAGCATTGTATGCCCTTTGCCTCGCTTTATGACCTTATAGCGGGTCACGGCGAGATCACCCTTCTCCGGGTCATCGGTCGAATATACCTCATACTGCGAGTTTTCGGCAAGATAACTTTTTATTACCCCGCTATCCTGCTCCACTATGCCCTCCACGACAGCCACATAGGTGCGATTGAGCACCATATTGATCCAGTTGTGCTGCATGGCGTCTTTAGCCTCCTCGGTCTTGGCCATCATCATAAGTCCTGATGTGTCGCGGTCGAGCCTGTGTACGATAAACACCTTATTGCGGGGATTTTCCCACTTCACATGTTCACGTACTATAGAGTATGCCGTGCCGTCTTTCATTTTGTCGGTACCCATAGACAGCAATCCGTATCCCTTCTCAATGACTATTATGTCATCATCCTCATATACGAGCTTCACACGGCGGTTTGAGAAGAGCCGGAATTCACGGGTCAGATTGACCTTCACCTCGTCGGCCGGAGTAAGCGGAGTATCGAACTGAGTTACCGGTATGCCGTTTACCGCCACCTGATTATGTTTTAGCAGTTCCTTGACATTGGTGCGCTTGCGCATGGGCATGGACAGGAACAGAAAGTCGAGCAGCCGGCAATCCTCCTTCGGGACATATGTCTCGATAACATCGGGCTTGAAACCGACGTGTTGTGTGCCGGGCTTGCTTGCATATGGATTTTTGGGTCGCATGACTACTTCTTTTTAGTGTATTTACGCGCCGGCTTCTTTGGAGCGGCGTTCTGCTCCTCCATGATTTTACGACACTCCTCAAGGGTCAGCGCCTCGGGTGAGGCTACCGTACGCGGTATCTTGTAATTGCTCTTGCGGTACGATATGTAGGGGCCGTAAGGGCCGTTGAGTATCTGCACCTCGGGGTCGTCATCAAACGTCTTTACCACACGCTTGCTTTCGGCACTGCGCTTGGACTTTATCAGCTCTTCGGCCTCTTCGAGAGTTATTGCCGCGGGAGCCATATCCTTCGGTATAGATACGAACTTGCCCTCATGCTTTATATAAGGCCCGTACTTGCCTATGGCCACCGTGACCTCCGAGCCTTCATACGTGCCGAGATTACGCGGAAACTCAAACAACTTCAAAGCCTCCTCAAGAGTGATTGTGCTTACCGACTGACCTTTCAGCAGGGAGGCGAACTGGGGTTTCTCGTCATCATCGCCGTCGCCTATCTGGACCAGAGGACCATAACGACCTATCTTGACACTCACCTGCTTGCCGTTGGGGTCGAGACCGAGCACGCGCTCTCCGATCTTATGCTCAAGGCGCATGTTCATGGCAGCATCCACATCAGGATGAAACAGCTCGTAGAACATGGCTATCTCCTTGTTCCATGCCAGATGTCCTTCGGCTATGTCATCAAACTTCTCCTCCATGCGGGCCGTGAAGTCATAGTCAAGAATCGAGGGGAAATAGCGGGTAAGGAAATCATTTACAACCACACCTATGTCGGTAGGTATGAGCTTGCCCTTTTCAGAGCCGACAACCTCTTTCTTCACTTTATCGGTTATTTTCCCGTGTTCAAGCGAAATGACATTATACTTGCGTTCGGAACCCTCTTTCTCGCCCTTCTCGACATAATCACGTGCCTGAATGGTAGATATGGTGGGCGCATAAGTTGACGGACGTCCTATGCCGAGCTCCTCCATCTTCTTGACAAGCGAGGCCTCGGTATAGCGCGGCGGCTGCTGCGTGAAGCGTTCGGTGGCGGTCACCGCCGAAGCCTCAAGCTTATCGCCCTCGGTCATGGCGGGCAGCAGATCGCTGTCGGCCTCATCTATATCATCGTCATTGCCCTCGATATACACTTTCAGGAAGCCGTCGAAGGTTATCACCTCGCCGGTAGCGGTAAAATGCTCTTCGCGCGTCGACGGCTGAATCTCTACCGTGGTCTTTTCGATTTCGGCATCGGCCATCTGCGATGCTATGGTACGCTTCCATATGAGGTTGTATAGACGTTGCTCCTGCACAGACGCGGAAATAGAGGACGCCGATATGTCGGTGGGGCGTATAGCCTCATGGGCCTCCTGCGCGCCCTTGGAGTGAGTATGATATTGTCTTGTCTTCAGATATCTCTTTCCGAGTTTTCCGTTTATCTCCGAAGCTATGGCATCGAGCGCAAGCGACGACAGATTGAGAGAGTCGGTACGCATATAGGTTATGTAACCGGCCTCATAGAGCTTCTGCGCCACCATCATGGTCTGCGTAACAGAAAAGCCGAGCTTGCGCGAAGCCTCCTGCTGCAGAGTGGAGGTGGTAAACGGAGGCGCCGGCGACTTGGTGACCGGCCTTATATTGACACTCTTGACACTGAACGAGGCATTGGCACAGTCTTCAAGCAGCTTCACCGCCGAGTCTCTGTCGGAAATGCGGCGGCTGAGTTCGGCCTTTACCGGCACACCGCCTTTGTCAAGAAAAGTGGCGTTTACACGATAGTAGCTCTCGCTACGGAAGTTCTTGATCTCGTTCTCGCGCTCAACGATAAGCCTCACGGCCACCGACTGCACACGACCTGCCGACAACGCCGGCTTAATCTTCTTCCACAACACAGGCGACAGCTCAAAGCCGACTATACGGTCGAGCACTCTGCGGGCCTGCTGCGCATCGACCCGGTTAAGGTCAATGGCACGCGGATGACTTATAGCCTCCTCAATAGCGTTCTTAGTTATCTCATGAAACACGATACGCCTTGTAGTCGACGGATCAAGGCCGAGCACCTCACACAGATGCCAAGCTATAGCCTCACCCTCACGGTCCTCATCGGAAGCGAGCCATACGGTCTCGGAGCTTTTCACGGCCTTTTTAAGTTCGGCCACAAGCTGCTTTTTGTCGTCGGGTATCTCATAAATCGGGGCGAATCCATGGTCTATGTCTATACTGAACTTCTTTTTATTCAGGTCGCGGATGTGTCCGTAACTCGACATCACTTTATAGTCCTTACCCAAAAATTTTTCTATGGTCTTGGCCTTGGCAGGCGACTCTACTATGACGAGATTCTTAAACATTTATCCTGTTAATTCAAATTTTTCGGCAAAATTAGGAAAAAGTTATATATAATAATGTATAATTTCACATTTTATCGATTTTTTCACTTTGGGAAAGCCCGACAATATAACAATCGCCCTGCCGAGAAGGGTCAGCATCCCTGCCAAGAAGCAAGATATGTCCAGCCCTCGTGAAGAGGCACATCCTCCTCGACCATCATAGCCCCCAACAGGCCTTCGGCGCGACACGTCAACGTAAAATGCGCCAGTCCTATGCCCATATCGAGCATCATAAAAGCGGAAGCGCCGTTAACGTGATAGAACCTGACCGTAGCGCCGTCGACCACAGCGCGCCACGGCTGTGAGTTACGCGACGACGGAGCCTTGCGCATGTTCTCAAGGGCCTGACGATAAGGATTTCCATCAGGTATTCGCTCGCAGGCCTCTCCGTAAAAGAAGAGCCGGTCGAAGTCTATACGTCTGTTGCCGTGCACCCCCATACGCATGAGCCTGTCACGCAACTTGGGACGGTCGGCGGCATAACCGACAGGCGATACAGCCGCAAGCACCTCGCCGGGCGCAAGGGTCATTCTGTTAAGAAACGACGATTTTTTAAAAGTGCCGCCGAGCCAGCATGTAGCCAGACCTATGGATGTACAATAGAGCAGCACCTCTTCAAAAAACCAGCCGGCATTTACATCGGCATACTCGCCCTCTTCATAAATCAGCGCCATGTAGTCGTGGCATCCGGTAATCACCCCGTAAGTACCAAGCTTCTCGCTGTCAGCGTCGTTATCTTCGCGATGCACCAGTTCAACCCGCGCGCGACATCCAGCAATCGGTTGCTCCAGCGATGCCGCAAACCTCAGAATATTGTCAACGGTGTCCTCTTCAAGCTGACGCCGTGAATAGGAACGCACCGATTTTCGCACATTTATCGCATCAATCAAACACTTAAGGTCAATCATAATTACTATTGCAGTGTCAAGTGAAGGTCTTCAATCAAGGTATTCAGGTAAGGGTGGTGCTGCCTCATGACCGCAAACACTTCCGAGTCGGTCAGCGAAGTCACCGTAGCCTTGCCTTTGTTAAGCACAATTTCCAAATTTATATAATCATTATCAAGACGCGTACGCAGCTCCGACAGAAGCACATCCATCGACTGCACTATAGCGTCGCGTATAGCCTCGCTCTCAACGGTAACTCCGAATCGAGTGGCCTCGACACGTACCGGAACAGCCAGACGCATGGCGTTGATAAGCAGGTGTTCCTTAGGGTGCGCCTCGATTATAGCGCCCCACGCAGCTTTAAGCTGCTCGTCGGTAAAAGCCGACGAACGCTTAGGCTTATTGTCAGCCACACCCGTCTCACCGCTCTCATGACGACCGGCCGATGATTTCAGCGAAAGCCCGGGAGTACGCAGTGTAGTGGTATGATGACGGTCGGCTGTCTTGGGCGACGGCACATAATCGGTCCGCGGGGCACTCGCCACCGGAGGCTTGACAGGCGACGGCGCATACGACACAGGCGCGCCCGAAGCCGGTACAGATGCCGGCGACGGAGCCGGAGCAACGCTCTGCGGTGCATTGTCCTTCATTATAGGACGTATCCGCCCCTCTCCTGCACCGCTTTCACCGGGGGAGGGGCTGAGCAATTGGCACAGCTTTATCAACGTAAGCTCGACAAGGAGCTGCTTGTTGGAGGCCATACGGTAGTTCAGGTCGGCATCGTTGCACAAGTCCATGGCCTTGTATAGAAATGCGGGCGTGCACTTGGCGGCCACGGCTGCCATGGCCGCACGCGCCTCGTCGCTCGCTTCAAGCAGGACTATGGTCGACGGGTCGCGCGCCACCATGAGGTCACGGAAATGAGCGGCGAGCCCGTTTATAAAGAACTGGGAGTCAAAGCCCTTGTCACGTATCTCTTTGTATATGAGAAGCGCCGCAGGAACATCGCCCGACAGGAAAGCATCTACCAGACGGTCGTAATACTCATAGTCAAGTATGTTAAGATTGTCGACCGTAGAGCGATATGTGACATTTCCCATCGACGAAGCGGCCACCTGATCAAATATCGACAGAGCGTCGCGCATGGCTCCGTCAGCCTTGCGTGCAATGACATTCAGCGCGGCCGGCTCGGCGGAAATGCCCTCCTCGCCCGCTATATATTGCAGATGCTCCACCATATCCTGAATCGTGATGCGGTTGAAGTCATATATCTGACACCGCGACAATATGGTAGGTATGATCTTGTGCTTCTCGGTAGTGGCCAGTATAAAAATCACATAGGATGGCGGCTCCTCCAACGTCTTGAGAAAAGCGTTGAAAGCCTGTGTGGAGAGCATGTGCACCTCATCGACGATAAACACGCGGTAACGGGCGTTGACCGGAGGCACCTGTACCTGCTCGGTAAGTTCACGCATGTAGTCGACACCGTTGTTTGACGCGGCGTCAAGCTCCACGATATTGAGTGAGTTGCCCTTATTGAACTCACGGCACGACACACACTCGTTGCATGCCTCGCCGTCGGGTGTGCGATGCTCACAGTTTATGGTCTTTGCGAATATGCGCGCACAAGAGGTCTTGCCTACCCCGCGCGAGCCACAGAACAGATAGGCATGCGCCAGCCTGTCCTTGCTTATAGAATTTTTGAGCGTAGTGGTAAGCGCTTTCTGCCCCACCACGCTGCTGAATGTAGCCGGCCTGTATTTTCGGGCCGATACTATATAGTTTTCCATCTGTGTTACTTTCTTCTACAAATATAATACATATATTTCACAAAAACTTTACCTTTGCCGCAAATTTAAGAGAGGGTTTAATAAATATGCTACGCAAAGTCAAGTTTACCGATGCCTCCTACATAACGGCGATATACAACCGGTACATCGCCGAGACCACGATATCGTTTGAGACGGAGTGTCTGACTGAAGAGAAAATGCTCGAACGCATACGTGACATATCGGGAAAATATCCTTACTTCGTATGGGAGGAAAACGGCAAGCCGGCAGGCTATTGTTACGCGCACCAATGGAAAGAGCGGGCCGCATACTCGCGCACACTGGAGACGACCATATACATTGACGCACAATGGCAAAGACGCGGCATAGGGCGCCGGCTTATGGAGGCACTCATAGAAGAGTGCCGCGCACAGGGGTATCACGCGCTCATAGCCTGCATAACAGGCGACAACGACACAAGTATAAAGATGCACGAACGCCTCGGGTTCACCAAAGTGTCATGCTTCAAGGAGGTGGGCCACAAACATGGCCGCGTGCTCGACGTCGTAGACCTCGAGCTGCTGCTATAGAATAAAGCGGAACTTACGCGAGAGTGTCAAGGAGCGGCTTTATATCGCCGTAAATAATATCGGTGGCACCGAGATTCTCCTTTATATACCGGGCCGCATTACGGCCGCACTCGTCAAGATACTCTTTGTCGGTCAACAACCGGTCAAGTATCTCCACAAACCGTGCATTGTCGCTGAACGTAAACGCGCCCTTGACGTCTATAAGGTCATAGGCCTCCTTGAATTTACGATAATTGGGGCCGAACAACACCGGCATACCATAGACCGCAGCTTCGTTTATATTATGTATGCTTACACCGAAACCGCCGCCCACATAGGCTATGTCGCCATAGGAGTAAGTGCTCGACAGCTTGCCGTACCCGTCTATTATCAGACAGTCGGCCTCACGCGCTTCCTCCGGAGTGGCCGATGACAGGCGGCACGACTTGCGCGTAAGTTTACGTTCTATGGCATCAAGACGCTTGGGCTCCACTTCATGAGGCGCTATAATCAGCTTTAGCTCCGGATGGGAGTTAAAATAAGGTATCAGATACTCTTCGTCAGGCGGCCATGTGCTACCCGCCACTATCGTCACAGGCGCGTCATCTACAAAAGCGGCGGCCTGAGGTATCTCCACGCAACTGCGCATTATGTCGGTCACACGGTCAAAACGCGTGTCGCCGGCGACAGTGACGTTGGTCACGCCTATGCCCTCAAGCAATTGGCGCGAGCGCTCGTCCTGAACATAAACATGCGTATAGCAACGCAACATATTACGGAACATAGCTCCCCACGGCTTGAAAAATATCTGTGATGGACGAAATATAGACGATATTATATAAGTCGGTATACCGCGCCGTTTAAGCTCCTGCAGATAATTGCCCCAGAATTCGTACTTGACAAATACGGCCATGCAGGGATTTACGATGTCGAGGAATTCCTTTACACGCGACTTGATATCAAGCGGCAGATAGCATACGGCATCGACCTCGCTGAAATTTTTACGCACCTCGTAGCCTGACGGAGAAAAGAACGTAAGCAGTATCTTTACTTCGGGATTTTCGCGGCGTATCTTCTCTATAAGCGGACGACCCTGCTCAAACTCACCGAGCGACGCGGCATGAATCCAGACATACGGCTTGCCGGGCTGAATCTTTTCTCTCAGATAGTCAAGAGCCTCCTTCTGTCCTCTGCGCAGTTTTTTGATCTTTTCGCTTTTAAGGGCGCCGAGACCTATTCCGGCGTCAAAAGCGCGCATTCCCAAGTTATATAATGGATTCATCGGGGGAATTTATATTTTTATCCTTTCGACGCCCTTCTTTATGCGGGCCACAGTCTCGTCCTTGCCAAGCAGCTCGGTTATGTCAAACATGTGGGGACCTTTACATTCACCGACCACAGTAAGACGGAAAGCGTTCATGACGTTGCCCAGATGATAGCCCTTTGACGCTATCCAGTCAAGCACAACCGGCTCCGCGGCCTTGCTGCCGAAGTCGGGAAGCGCAAGTAGTACATCGACAAGCTCACCCATAATACGGGGGGTATCTTCGCTCCAACGCTTTTTCACATCTTTGGCATTGTACTCCTCGGGCGCGACAAAGAAGAATTTGGTCTGATCCCAGAGATCTTTCACGAAGTAGATACGTCCTTTCACGAGACTCACCACACGAGCGAGAAACTCGTCGCTGTAATCGTCGGCGTTTACCCCGTGCTGACGGAGAACAGGCTTAAACAATTGCGCGAGACGCTCGTCGGAAAGCATCTGCAGATATTCATGGTTGAACCAACGGCCCTTTTCGTAATCAAACTTGGCACCGGCCTTGGAACAATGTGAAAAATCAAATTTAGCGATCAGCTCGTCCATTGACATGATTTCGGTATCGTCGCCGGGATTCCATCCGAGAAGAGCGAGGAAGTTGACCACAGCCTCAGGCAGATAGCCCGATTCGCGATAGCCTGAAGATACTTCACCGCCTTCGGGATGCCACTCAAGCGGGAATACCGGAAATCCGAGACGGTCGCCGTCGCGCTTGCTCAACTTTCCCTTGCCGTCGGGTTTAAGCAACAGCGGCAGATGCACGAATGCGGGAGCGGTATCGCTCCATCCGAAAGCTTCGTAAAGCAACACATGCAACGGAGCCGAAGGCAACCACTCCTCGCCGCGTATGACATGAGTCACCTCCATCAGGTGGTCATCCACTATGTTGGCGAGGTGATATGTAGGCAGGTCATCGGCGCTTTTGTATATGACCTTATCGTCGAGTATCGATGAGTTTATGGTGACTTTTCCACGGAGCAGGTCGTTGACCACGACATCGCGGCCCGGCTCGACCTTGAAACGGACCACGTACTGTGTGCCGCCGTCAATAAGACTCTTAACCTCGTCATCGGACATCGACAGAGAATTACGCATAGACATACGGGTCGAGGCGTCATACTGGAAGTTGGCCACTTCCGACCGTTTGGCCTCAAGCTCGGCGGGGGTATCAAACGCTATATACGCCCGGCCGTTGTCAAGCAACATCTTGACATGCTCGCGATATATGTCGCGACGTTCGCTCTGCTTGTACGGGCCGTAAGCGCCACCCTCGCGCACGCCCTCGTCAATGCCTATGCCGAGCCAAGCGAGTGACTCGTTGATATAGTCCTCGGCCCCGGGCACAAACCGGTTGGAGTCTGTATCCTCGATACGCAGTATCATGTCGCCGCCATGCTTGCGGGCAAAAAGGTAATTGTACAGAGCGGTTCTAACGCCGCCTATATGCAGGGGTCCTGTGGGAGAAGGAGCAAATCTTACTCTGACTTTACGGTCCATTTCGTTAAATTATTAAAAAAGCACCGCAAAGTTAAGAATTTATTACGAGATAAACCATATTAAAATCCATTATGTCGTAGCGGCCGCGGCGACAAACGGCCTATGGCTACTTATTGTACTTTTGTGGCCCCTGTAAAAAAGGCGTGGACCTTGCCCAACGGCAGCTGTCCTTCGAGCTTTACCGGTATGCGTGCCGCATCGGTACTTATCCATGTGTCCATGGCATCGGATATAGTCTTACCACGCATGGTAAAGGTAAACGACAGCCTATAGGTCTGCCAGCGGCGGCCATTAAGGTTCACGTTCTCGATGCCGCAATAACGCACACTAAGCTGCTCCACATTCCGGCCCGAGAATACATTAAGATTTATCGTGGTGCCGGGCTTCATATCGGCGAAATCGACAGTGCGCAGATAGTAGAATACCGACAGCATGTCGACCGTCAGTCCCGTAGCGTGCAGCACCGTATCGGACCGCACGATGGGTCCGCCGTTTCGCGAGCGCTCGCGAAGCGCATCGCCGATCACCTCATTGCCACGGCGCTTGTATGTCACCACGTCGTAATTATACTGTGCCCCTTCGTGGGTAATCTTCTTATATACGGTAGGCGTACATGACGGTCGCGTCATGACCGACTTCAGAGTGTCGCGCACCATAAACACCTTGTCGGCCCACGGCACAGTCTTGGCGGCAAGCTGAGCGTAATAATTGCCGGCATCGCTACGTAGCGACAACACCGCCGTGGCCGCCTCTTTATTTATGATACCCCATTTATAAAGTATCACGTAATTAAGATCTTCGTCAGGCAGCTCGATGACAGCCATAGCCGTCGAAGCTACAGTCATCGACAAGACCAACGTAAATATACGTAAACATTTCAATCTAAACATAGGCCGTTCTTTATTCTATAAACGGGAGCGAATGGCGTGTTGACTGCTCGATACGCTTGTTTCGCCAGCACTTGCGGCACACGGCTATGTAGCGGTCATCGCCGCCTATCTCAAGCTGGTCGCCCTCTACGACAAAGTCGCCCGCCGCGTCTATGCGCGCGTTGACTATAGTCTTGCGTCCGCATGTACAAGTACTTTTTATCTCATCGATCGTATCGGCAATCTCGAAAAGCCGTCGCGAACCCTCAAAAAGTTTAGTCTGGAAATCGGTGCGCAGCCCGTAACAAAGCACATTGCTTCCGTAGTCATCGACAATTCTAGCCAGCTGGTCGACCTGCTCGGCCGTCAGAAACTGCGCTTCGTCAATAAGGAACCAGTCTATGACCGTCATGGTCTCCTCAAACATCTCCTGCGCCATCATATAAAGATCGGTGTCGGGATATATCCACCGGCACTTGCGTTCTATGCCTATCCGCGACCTTATGACATTGTCCTTTTCGCGAGTATCGACAATAGGCTTAAGACACGCATAAGTCATGTTGCGCTCCTCGAAGTTGTAAGCTGTAGTCAACAGGAGAGCGGTCTTTGCCGACCCCATAGTGCCATAACGGAAATATAATTTACCCTTCCGGTTCATATGATACAATATTAATTTAAAACGTAAAATTATATAGAATAGTTGAAATTACCGACTTCAATCGCCATTTTTTCGCAAAGGAGCGGATATTCACAATCGTTTAAATACAAAAAAGAGTGCCCGCAGGCACTCTTTTTGTAAGACTTCATCATACTTTGCAGCCGCAGTTATCTCGTCGGCACAGACAATTCGGTCGAGAAGGAATAAGGGAATGAAGACGGAGCCGTGCCTCGGACGGTATCAGGCTCCGATACCATCTTATAGGTTATGCGCGCTCCATCCATAAGATCGCCGTGGGTCACATAATTCTTGTCATACACACTGCCGTTCACCGACATAGCGCCTATGTAACGGTTATCGGCACTGTTGTCAGGCGCATCGAGAGTCACCGTATTGCCGTTTTCAAGATGAAGTTTCATCGACTTGAAATAAGGTGTGCCAACGACATACTGGTCTGTTCCGGGGCATACGGGATAGAAGCCCATCGACGAAAACACATACCATGCCGATGTCTGTCCGTTATCCTCATCACCGCAATAGCCGTCAAATGCCGGAGTATACATATTGTCCATAACTTCACGTATCCATTTCTGGGCCTTCCACGGCTGTCCGGAATAATTGTACAGATACAGCATGTGCTGAATCGGCTGGTTGCCATGAGCGTAATTGCCCATGTTCATTATCTGCATCTCCCTTATCTCATGGATGACACTGCCATAATAGCTCTCGTCAAATACGGGAGGCACGACAAGCACGGAGTCCATCATGCGGTTGAACTCATCACGACCGCCCATAAGGTCAATCAGCCCCTGCGGGTCATGAAACACCGACCACGAATAGTGCCAGCTGTTGCCTTCAGTGAAAGCGTCGCCCCACTTCAACGGATTAAACGGCGACTGGAACTCACCGTTCTCATTGCGGCCGCGCATCAGCCGGCTTTCGGGGTCAAACAGATTTTTATAATTCAAGGCCCGCTTGGCGTAGACACCGATCTCTTTCATCGGTTTTTTCAACGCTTTGCCGAGCCGGTATATGCACCAATCGTCATAGGCATACTCAAGAGTGCGGGCGGCGTTTTCTTTTATACCTACATTGTAAGGCACATAGCCGAGGCGGTTGTAGTAGTCATAACCGAGGCGGCCCGTAGACGACACGGACGGATGCACCGCGTTGGCACCGTGAGTCACGGCTTTCCACAATGTCTCTATGTCATGACCGTCAAGACCTTTGAGATAAGCGTCGGCCACAACCGAAGCCGAATTATTGCCTACCATGCACGGACGGTGGCCGGGACTTGCCCATTCAGGCAGAAACCCGCTCTCATTATATGCATTGACCAGTCCCTCCTGCATCTTCCGGTTCATGGAAGGATACATCAGGTTAAGCAACGGAAACAGGCTGCGGAACGTATCCCAGAAACCGGTATCGGTAAACATATAACCGGGAAGCACCTTGCCGTTGTAGGGGCTGTAATGTACGACATTGCCCTTTGCGTCATACTCGTAGAACATTCTGGGGAAAAGTACGGAACGATACAGGCATGAATAGAAAGTGCGGAGGTGGTCGATATTGTCATCATCGACTTCAATACGCGAGAGCACATCGTTCCACACCTTTCGGCCGTCGGACACCAATGTATCGAAACCGGCATCGCCAAGTTCCTGCAAATTACGCTCGGCCTGCTCATGGCTGATGAACGACGACGCCACACGGGCATGCACACGTTCGCCGCGTTTTGTACTGAAGCCTATTATCGCGCCGGCATGGTTGTCTGACGCCTCAAGCGAATTTCGGTCGATTTTACCGCCGCCGGTGACGGAAGCGGTGTAGTCAAACGGCTTATCAAATACTATAATGAAAAAATTCCGGAAGTTGTCAGGTACTCCGCCGGTATTTTTTGTCGTATAACCGATTATTTTGTTTTCCGAAGGTATTATCTTTACATACGAACCTTTGTCGTAAGCATCGACTACGACAAAAGAGCTGTCATTTTCAGGAAATGTGAAGCGGAACATGGCCGCGCGTTCGGTAGGCGTTATTTCAGTCACCACGTCATGGTCGGCGAGATAGGCTCTGTAATAATAAGGAGTGGCTCTCTCCGCCTTGTGCGAAAACCAGCTGGCGCGCTCATCCTGATTGAACACCGCCCTGCCGGTGACGGGCATGATAGCGAACTGCCCGTAATCGTTCATCCACGGACTCGGCTGATGGGTCTGCTTGAAGCCGCGTATCTTGTCGGCCCCGTAGGTATAGGTCCATCCGTCACCCATCTTGCCGGTCTGGGGCGTCCAGAAATTCATACCCCACGGCCGGGCGATAGCCGGATAAGTATTTCCGGTAGACAACTCGCGTTTTGAGTGAGTGCCTACAAGAGTGCTTACATAATCTACAGGCTCAGTATCGGCATGCAGCCAAGCCGACGGCACCATCATGGACAATGCCGCGATGACAGTCAATATTTTTCCCATTGCAATCGTGTTTTTATTAAAAGCGCCCGACAGCTATAAGCACCGGGCGCCCGATATTATCATGACTTAAGTAATCGACGTTATTTCACAATGACAAGATAATAGTTTTTCTTGCCTTTCTGTACGAGTATGTATTTGTCGTTGAGGAGCAGGTCGATACCGGCTGCGACATTGATGTCGGTCACCTTCTCCTTGTTTATCGACAAGCCGTTCTGCTGTGCGAGCTTGCGAAGCTCGCCCTTGCTCGGAAATATCGGAGCCTTCTCGGTCAGCAGGTCGCCTATCTTCACCGATCCGTCAAGGTCGCTGCGGTCTATCTCGTAACGGTCCACCCCCTCAAATATGTCAAGCAGGGTCTGCTCGTCGATAGAGTGAAGGAGTTCGCCCGCCTTGTTGCTGAAGAGTATCTGCGATGCCTCCACGGCAGCCTCGTAGTCCTCAAGGGAGTGTACCATGACGGTGACCTCTTTGGCAAGACGCTTCTGCAGCGGACGACGGCCGGGATCCTCGGCCTGCTCGGCGACAAGGGCCTCTATCTCCTCACGGGTAAGCTCGGTAAATATCTTTATGTAACGCTCTGCGTCCTCGTCCGACACGTTGAGCCAGAACTGATAGAACTTGTAAGGCGATGTATATCGCGGGTCAAGCCAGACATTGCCGCTTTCGGTCTTGCCGAACTTGGTGCCGTCGGCTTTCGTGATAAGCGGGCATGTAAGCGCATAAGCCTCGCCGCCGAGTTTACGGCGTATAAGCTCGGTGCCGGTGGTCATATTGCCCCACTGGTCGCTTCCGCCCATCTGCAGCTTACATCCTTTTTCCTCATACAGATGCAGGAAGTCATAGCCCTGAAGCAACTGGTAGGTAAATTCGGTAAACGACAGTCCGTCGCGCGCTTCGCCGTTAAGACGCTTCTTGACCGAGTCCTTGGCCATCATGTAGTTGACTGTAATATGCTTACCGATCAGTCGTGCAAAGTCAAGAAACGAGAAGTCCTTCATCCAGTCATAATTGTTGACAAGCTCGGCACGGTTAGGCGCATCGGATTCAAAGTCAAGGAACTTGGCAAGCTGTTTTTTGATAGCCTCCTGATTGTGACGTAGCGTAGGCTCGTCAAGCAGATTGCGTTCGGCTGATTTTCCCGACGGGTCGCCGATCATGCCGGTGGCTCCGCCAACCAAAGCTATAGGCTTATGACCGCAACGCTGAAAGTGACGCAATATCATAACACCGCAGAGGTGACCTATATGAAGAGAGTCGGCAGTAGGGTCTATGCCGAGATAAGCGGTTGTCTGCTGAGAGTTTATAAAATCATCAGTACCGGGAATCATCGTGTGGAGCATCCCACGCCATTTAAGTTCGTCAATAAAATTCATCGAAGTATATTTTATATTTTTATGGATGCAAAATTAGTCATTTCCCATGATATAGGGCACTTAAATCGGAAGAAAAGTGTAATTTTGCGGCATGAAAGAGCTTATAAAGTTGCAGAGCGACACACTGCGCTACATAGGGGTAGAACTGAAGAATCCACATCACGCGACCATTCCCGAAGGTGTGACCGTAGTCATCGGACCTAACGGCAGCGGCAAATCCACACTTGGCCGAATCATAGAAAAGGGCTGGAACATAATGACCAACGCCATATCCTCGCCTAAAGGAAAACCGTCGATAACTTACGTCGAATTCAATGACATACACTCGCTTAGCGGATGTCATGTAGAGTACTACCAGCAGCGCAATGAGGCGACGATGAACGACGAAGTGCCTACGGTCAGGGAGATAATGAGCGATAAAATAGACCTGCCGCTCTGGGGCCGCCTGTGCCGACAGCTTCATATCGACGGCATAGAAGACAAAAAGCTCAACTACCTGTCAAGCGGAGAACTGCGCAAGCTTCTGATCATCAACACACTCATGTCGGAGCCAGACATAATAATCATAGACAATCCGTACATAGGGCTTGACGCTCCGTCGCGCGAATTGCTCGATGAGGCCGTGGCCGACATCTCTGCGTCAGGCACATCGGTCATAATGCTGTTGTGCAACCCCAACGAGCTTCCGTCGTGTACCGACACAATCATACCCATGACCGCCCTGACCATAGGCTCGCCGATAGCATGTACCGGCGATATGTCGGCTCTGCGCTCGCGACTGATGAGCCTTATGGACTTCGCCGTCGACACCGACCGGCTGCCCAAGTCGCCCCGTGCGGCCGCAACTCATGAAGTGACACTGCAGATGAACGGGTGCAACGTGCGTTACGGCAACCGACACATCATAAAAAACGAGTCGTGGAAAATACTCAACGGCGAATGCTGGGCGCTCGCCGGCCCCAACGGATGCGGCAAATCAGTGCTGCTCAGCCTCGTTTACGCCGACAACCCGCAGGCATACAGCAACGACATAGTCATATTTGACCGCAAACGCGGCACCGGCGAAAGCATATGGGACATAAAAAGCCGCATAGGATATGTGTCGCCCGAGATGCATCTATACTTCCGGCATAACGGCACAGTGGCCGAAGTCATAGCGCAGGGACTGTCGAACACTTCGGGCAATTTCGCCCGGGTGACACCGCTTGCAAAAGAGGCCGCATGGCGGTGGATAGAGCTTTTTCATCTTGAAAACTTGGCGGAGCGCCGCTACAGCACTCTCTCCACCGGCGAACAGCGCCTCGTGCTCATAGCACGCACGCTCATCAAGCATCCCGACCTGCTCATATTCGACGAACCGCTCCACGGTCTTGACTCGGCGCGAAAACGAAGTATAAAAGCCGTCATCAACTCGCTGGTCAAGCGCGACAAGCTCACACTGATTTACGTGACCCACTTTCTTCCCGAAGTTCCAGAGTGCGTGACCCACACAAAAACGCTTCAAAAGTTAAAAAATGTGTAAACCTCAGGCACATTGCACTGAAAACGCCCGAATTCTGTAACTTTTATGTAACTTTGGGTAATCAATCATGCATAGTGCCCTATGAAGATATTATATTTTGCGATTTTGCTCCTCCCGGTTGTTTTAGGATCATGCCATACCAAGAGCGGAGGCACAGAAGCCAAAGTCACGCAAGAAACGCTTAAAAGTGCGGTCGTATTCAATGCCGACAGCGCCTATAACTTTATAAAACAGCAGCTTGACTGCGGTCCGCGCGTGCCCGGCACGCCCGGCCATAAGGCATGTGCCGACCTTATCGTCAACACACTCGGCCGATACGGAGCCGACACGATATTGCTTCAGCCTACAACTGTAGAGAATTATCTCGGAGGCAAAATGCCCATAGTGAACATAATGGGACGCTTCAATACCGACTCGGCCCGTCGGGTACTCCTTGTAGCCCACTGGGACACACGACCGTGGGCCGACAATGACCCCAAGGTAGAGAACCGGGGCACTCCGGTGCCCGGAGCCAATGACGGAGGAAGCGGTACGGCAGTACTCCTTGAAATGGCACGTCTCATGCATGAAAAGCGGCCCGACATAGGCATCGACCTGTTGTTTGTCGACGGCGAAGACTCGGGACGCAATGAAGGCTGGGGCAGCAATGAAAATACATGGTGTCTCGGCACCCAGTATTGGGTGAACCACATGCCATACTCCGGCGACAACCTACCGGAATACGGCATACTGCTCGATATGGTAGGCGGCACCGATGCAAAGTTTCACAAAGAATACGTTTCGGAGCAGGAAGCCGCCCACATAAACGACAAAGTATGGCAGATAGCCGCAGCTTCGGGCTACGGCAAACAATTCCCGACATCGGTACATGGAGGGGTCACCGATGACCACATATTCATAAACCGGGCCGGAATACCGTGCATCGACATAATAGAATGCAGCAACCACTCCACAGGGACTTTCCCGCCGACATGGCACACATTGCAGGACAATCTCAGCAATATCGACAAAAAGACCCTCAAAGCCGTGGGACAAACGGTGGCAAACACTATATATCGAGAAAAGAACTGATATTGAACTTCAACAATCACGACAAACCATGACCATAAATCAACAACAAGATGAAATAATCGAGGAGTTTGCAGACATCGACGACTGGATGGACCGCTACGCCTATATAATAGACCTCGGCAACGCTCTGCCTCCGATTGACGAAAAATATCGCACGCCGGAGTATCTGATTGAAGGATGTCAGAGCCGCGCATGGCTGCATGCCGACCTCACCGACGACGGCAAAATCGAATTTACCGCCGACAGCGACGCCATAATAGTAAAAGGCATAATAAGCCTGCTTGTAAAAGTACTTTCCGGCCACACCCCCGACGAGATAATGAACTCCGACCTGTACTTCATTGACCGTATAGGGCTTGCCGAGCACCTGTCGCCGACACGCAGCAACGGACTTGCAGCTCTTGTAAAACAGATGAAACTCTATGCTGTGGCTTACAAAGCCAAACTCGACAGTTCGAAATAAATCAATCTAAAACCAATCATTAATTAACACCCCAATTTATGTTTAAAAATCAACCTGCGGGCTTATACGTGCTTTCGCTGGCCAATACAGGCGAGCGTTTCGGCTACTATACGATGCTCGCCATATTCCTGTTTTATCTTCAGGCGAAGTTCGGGTTTGACTCAACATGGACGGGACAGATCTTCTCGATTTTCCTCGCCCTCGTCTACTTCATGCCGCTCGTAGGCGGATGGCTCGCCGATAAATGGAGTTTTTCAAAATGTGTGGTCACCGGTATAGCCGTGATGTTTGTGGGCTATGCGCTCATATCGGCCCCCACTCCCGTGCGCTCCGACCTGTCAATCATGATACTCTTCGCCGCCCTGCTGCTCATATCGGTCGGCACCGGCCTGTTCAAGGGCAATCTGCAGGTGATGGTCGGCGACCTGTACAACAACAGCCGTTATGGCGACCGCCGCGACGCAGCGTTCTCACTGTTTTACATGGCCATCAACCTCGGCTCGATGTTTGCCCCCATGGCTGCAGTAGGACTTAAAAATCTCGCTCTGTCAGGCAAAGGCTTCCTTACCGACAATCCCATGGCCGCCACTGTATGCAACTGGTGCATCGACACCAACAACTTCACCAACATGCCCGCCGACCCCGATAAGATAAAGGCGATGACCGAATTTGCCACTAAAAACGGCATGGAAGCCGGAGGCGACCTCTCCGCATTCCTTACCGGCTATCTTACCGACTTCGCCGGCAAGTGCAGCGTAGGCTTCGACTCGCTTACCGGGTTTGCCAACGACTATATCACCACATTCTCCACCGGCTGCTCCTATGCGTTTGCCCTTGCGTGTGTGTCATTGATAGTCAGCTTCCTCATCTACACATTCGGCCGTCGCACTTACGCACACATAGTTACCGACAAGAAAGACGCAGCCGGCAAAAAAGCCGAAGTGGCAACCGGCAAAGAGCTTACAAAAGCCCAGACCAAGCAGCGCGTCATAGCACTTCTGCTGGTGTTTGCCGTCGTTATATTCTTCTGGATGGTATTCCATCAGAACGGCCAGACCCTGACCGAATTTGCCAAGAGCTGTACGTCATCCGATGCCTCAGGCTGGACCCGCATAGGCTTCAACATATGGGCGCTCGTAGCGATAGCAGCAGGCGTCTACGCCCTGTTCGGCCTCATACAGAGCACGACGGCAAAGGCCCGTATCATATGTGCCGTCATTCTGGCTGCCGTGGCAGGCGTGATATGCTACATCTACTCCACCACACCGGCTGTGGTGACAGGCGTGGACCCCGCCATGTACCAGCAGTTCAACCCGTTCTACGTAGTAGCGCTGACACCGTTCTCCATGGCCCTCTTCGCTTGGCTCAACAAGAAAGGCAAGGAGCCGTCGGCACCCCGCAAGATAGGCTACGGTATGGTTATGGCCGGAGCCGCATACGGTGTCATGGTACTCGCATCGCTTAACCTCGTGGGCACCAACGGTTCGGTATCGCCCGACTGGCTGATATCGACCTATCTCCTGCTCACCTTTGCGGAATTGCTGCTGTCACCGATGGGCATCAGCTTTGTCAGCAAGGTTGCTCCTCCCAAGCTCAAAGGCTCCATGATGGGCGGATGGTTTGCTGCTACGGCTATCGGTAACTACCTTGTATCGATACCGATGTTCCTTTGGGGCAAAATCCCCGTATCGGTCATCTGGGGCATTCTTATCGTAATCTGCCTTATCTCCGCCGCATTCATATTCTCGATCATGAAGAAACTCGAAGCAGCTACATCCGACACTCCCGCCGCCGATGTAGACCAGCTCGAAACGGTAGAAGACGACGCTATCTGACACCATATCGGTGCAATAAACATAAAAAGGTCGGCCCCATGACAGGAGCCGACCTTTTCGTATAGTATAATGGCGTTATTTACAGAGTTTGAGCATCTCGTTGACAGCGGTCTCAAGCTGAAGGTCGCGTCCCGACAGCTGCATCTCGGGAGTGTTATATACCTTTATATCGGGCTGCAGTTCCTGATTTTCAAGGAAATTGCCGTTCATGTCGCGGCAACCTACCTGCGGTATGCCAAACACTATGCTCGGATCAATCTGGGTCTCCCACCACACGGCTGTCATAGTACCGGGCACCGGAGCGCCTATAAGTTTACCTATGCCGAGAGTCTTGTAGACCCACGGAAATCCGTGCGCATTGGAGTAATTGTCTTCGCAAATAAGCACGCACGAGGGCTTCAGCCATTTGTTGAAGGGGTCAGAACCAATGTACTGCCCGCGCGGGGCAAACTGCGCATACTCCTTGCCGCTGAGCAATGTGGCAAGGTCATCGTGCAGCCAACCGCCACCATTATGACGTGTGTCGACTATCACAGCCTCGCAATTGCGATAGCGGCCGAGCAAGTCGGAGTATACCTCGCGGAAACTCGGGCTGTCCATGCCCTCGACATGCACATATCCGACCTTTCCACCCGAAAGTTCCTCTACCTTCCGACGGTTGTTTTCAACCCAGCGGCGATACAGGAGTGATGACTGAGCACCGTAACTTATAGGAGTGACAGTCTCCTCAAAACGCTTACCTGTCGACGGGTCATAAACCGACAATACCACTTTCTTGCCCGACTTTCCGGCAAGCAAAGGAGCGTAATCGACATCCTTCTTTATAGTATCGCCGTTTATTTTCTCGATGACACACCCCGGCTTTATCTTGCATCCGGCTTTCGTGAGGGGTCCGCGTGCTATTATCTCAGCCACGCACAGTCCGTCGCCTTCATAGCTGTCGTCATAAAAAGCGCCGAGCACGGCAGTAGCCGGCGAAGACTCCGCCATAGTGCCGTAGTAGCGCGACCCCGTATGGGAGCCGTTTAACTCGCCGAGCATCTCCGACAACATGTCGCGGAAGTCATAATTATTATTAATGTGCGGAAGGAACCGTGCGTAATCGCGGTGATATGCCTCCCAATCTATGCCGTGTATGGCAGGATCGTAGAACTTATCCTTCACCTGACGCCAAGCATGGTTGAACATATAGGCTCGCTCTTCCGCCGGACGATAGTTAAATTCGGCGACAAAGGGTATATCCTTGCTCTTGGCTCCGTCGAAGTCAATCTCCTTCAGACGGCCGCCCGATGACAGATATGCTTTCTTGCCATCCTTGTCTATGTTAAATGCTCCGCCACCTACACCTTTTATTATAATCTTGGTGGAACGCTCTTTCAGGTCATGTTCCCAAAGGTCATATCCGCTTTCAAAAGCCGCACAATAATACAACTTGTCACCCTTGGTCGACAACCAAGCGTCGCCGAGATGCGAAGAATTGCCGGTAAGCCTCATCACTCTGTCACGGCGGTTGGCAAGATCAAAGACAAGGTCTTTCTTTTTGTCAGCCTTCTTGTCGTCTTTCTTCTTGTCTTTCTTACCGCCTTTCTTCTTTTTCTTATCGGCATCATCCTTGCTTTCGCTATCCTTGTCCTTGGCATCCTTCTCACGTTCTTCGACAAGAGCAAGATCCTCCTTGCTCAGGCGGAAGCGATCCCAAGCGTCACCATCAAAAAACATGACATACACGTCATCCTCGGCTCCCCAACTTCCGTGGCTTCGATAGCCGGCACGGTCCGACGACCATATCATGGCCTTGCCGTCGAGCACCCAGCGAGGATTGCTGTCAGAATAGCCGCTTTCGGTAAGATTGGTTATGTCGCCGCTGCCGTCGGCCTTTACAAGTGCAATGTCGGTATTGTTCCAGCCTCCGACACCTATATATCTTACGAGGAACCACTTGCTGTCGGGGCTCCACTGATACTCTTGGTCACCGTCGCTGTAAGAGTAATTGTACTTGCCGTCAAGTACGGTGCGCACAGCTTTGTCTTTCAGATTTATGACACGAAGCGCGGTGCGGTCCTCAAGGAAAGCCACTTTCTTGCCGTCGGGAGAATACTTGGGCTGAAATGAGGTTTTCTCATTAACCACAAGAGGTGTCTCGACAATATCCTGCGCATAAGTAAAGTACTTGTCCTCCTCACGCACAAGTTTACATTCATATACGCCCCATGTATCACCGCGTTCAGCCGCATAAACAAGCGACCGGCCGTCAGGACTGAAGTCCACGTCGCGCTCCTGCTGCGGGGTATCGGTTATGCGACGGGTGGTATTGTACTCAATCGAGGTCACATAGACATCACCGTGCACGATAAAGGCGACCTCTTTGCCGGAGGGAGAAACCGACACATCCGAGGCGCCGCTCCGCAGATAGCGTGCAAGCACCGGACGCTCCACGACATCGCTGACTATCGATACAGCGACCTTAACAGGCTCGCCACCCTCGGCAAGCGTGTATATCTCACCGTCGTAAGAGTAGCACAACAACCCCTTGTCGGACGATGACAGAAACCTCACGGGGTGACGGTCATGGCGGGTTATGCGCTCAACCGCCTTTCCCGGCGACGACTTATACACGTTGAAACTGCCGTCGCGCTCACTCAGGTAGTAAAATGACTTACCGTCAGGCGCCCATACCGGATTACGGTCCTCGCCGTTAAAATCGGTCAGTTTTTTAAACGATGACTTTGCATCGGGAGCGCATGACCATATGTCGCGTGTGATTGATGAACGGTGGTGCTTGCGCCAAGTATCTTCATAACCCTTCTTATCATTATATAATATAGTGCCGTCGACGGGATTCACCGACAGATTCTCCATGGCAAGCGACGAGAACATGACAGGACGGCCGCCGGCCACCGGTATTTTATAAAGTTGCGGAAACTGGCCGGAAGGAAATTGTATGTCTTTACGGTCGGGCTGCATCGAAGCCGAATATACAATATGCCCGTCGTCAATAAACATGACGGGAGTCTCATTGACCGAGTTTACCGTCACCGCACGCGGAGCGCCGCCTTCAGCACTTACTACATACACGTCCATATTGCCGTTACGGTCAGAAGCAAACGCTATCGAACGGCTGTCGGGACTCCATACCGGCATATAGTCATAGGCGGGATTGGTCGTTATGCGTGTTGCGACACCGCCTGCCGCCGGCACGGTGAAAATGTCGCCCTGATAGCAGAACGCTATCTTGGAGCCGTCAGGCGAAATGGCCGGATACCTCAGCCACAACGGGGTATCGGCAAAGGCCGACGCTACGACAGCAAGCCCTGCCATAGCGCAAAATAACTTTCTCATTGACATTAATATATTTATTTATAAATCTACTGACGATTGTAAGCAAACGAAGTGCCGGTAAGATAACTTATGGCAAAGTCGAGGATTGTGTCGTGCCCGTCAAGTGCCTGTGCGGGGTCGAGATCGACAGCACATCCCTGAGTAGGTTCTATACCCTGCTCTGTGGTGTTGCCCTTCGCGTCAAGTACTGAACAAGCGGAGAAACGTATGCCCCACCCGTTGGGCAATTCGGAGTTAAACGGCATACCGCTGCCGCCGCCGGTAGTGGAGCCCGCTATAACCGTATTGGGCCTGTACTGCATTATGGACACGAAATTGTTGGCCGCACTGAACGTACCGCGGCTCGCGAGCACCACAACAGGCTTGCCCCACATTATACGTCCGGCTTCAGCCGGATCATAGTAATATGCGTAAGGCTTCGAAAAGTCGTCATGGCCGGGACCGGTCTTGTGCGATATGTATCCGGCAAGAGTACGCTCCGTTATAAAACGCCGCACTATGGTCTCGACATTTGTCATGCTGCCGCCACCGTTGTCGCGCACGTCGATAATCAATCCGTCGCACACGTTCAGATGCAGCAGTATCTGGTCAAGATTGCTCTCTCCCACCATGCTGTTGAAACTCGAATAGCGTATATAGCCCACATTCTGAGGCAGAATGGCGTAGTCCATGCCTCCGGCGCTAAGGTAGTTGAAATTAAGATAATGTTCTTCGACAAGACGGGCATTGTAATTCTCGGGATAGTCGCTCCACCACTTGCGGTAGTACGACACGTTGAACGACGAGCTGAGATTGGTGTGACCGTCGCGCAGCTCGTTGAGCATGTCGGCACATACGTAAAACAGCTCCTTGTCAGTCATGTCATCGCTTACCTTGGCGGCATAGCGTGTGTGTATCTCGTCCCAGTCCACACCCTTCTCCGTAAAGAAGCAATAGTGCTGATCCATAATTGACCACAGCGCCTCGAAATTGCCTCGCTGGCTGTCGCTCCATGACTCTAACTTATGACACGATGTCGTAGCCGCCAGCAGCACGAGCATCACTAAATAACAGATGTGTTTCATCAATACAATGCAGAAATTATGCGGGCCTTCGAGTCAAGACCGCGCGAAGGATTAAGACTTATCCACTCACCCGATATGCCTATGACGGCAGAGGTGGTCACCACACGGGTGACTATATTGTTGACTTTGGTCGACAGCACATTGCTGCGAAGTCCGAGCCGCAGGCATGTAGCACCGAAATGCAGGTCGGCGGTCACAAGATTTTCCATACGGAAATAATTGCCCCACCAAGCGCCATGCACGAGTCCCGAATCATTGCCGAGCGAAATCTCATAAAACAGCTCTCCGTAATCGGGGGAGAAGAAGACTCCCGTGACCGGAAGCGTAGGCTGGTAACGTAACGTCACCGGCAGCCGGCCTATGCGCGTATTCCATGCGGCATATCCGGTAAGGTTGACTGTCCAAGCCGCCTCAACCGCCACGGGATTGTTACCGTTGCGCACGTTATACAGCACACCTATATCGACACCGGTACTGCCGCCCGCAGCGACAGTTATATTGTAAGGCAACCGCCACCTGTGCATCATACCCCACGAAAATTCGCCTACAAGACGCCACATATCGGCATTCTTGGCCGGGTTTTCCGTACCGTCAAAGGTAAGTCCCGCGGCAAGGCGCATCACCCAATTGTCGGGATTGAATTTCATGGCCTGCATGCGTTCGTAGTTGAACGCGGCGCTCCATCCCGTATACTCCAGCGGAGTCAGATAGGTATTGGCAAGCCTCGCACCGCCTGCCTCAAACGTGTAAGCCGAAGTCACAGGGCGCAAAGTCACCTCTTTATCCTGCGAATACCCCGCCAACACTCCGGCGACCAATATCGCTATACATATAATCGTACGTTTCATGAATCAATTAAAATATTCGTTTCTGCCCGTTGATTTCATCGCGGACTTCATCATCGGAGCGGTCAGGCTCATTAATCTCACTGCTGTCAGTGTCAGTATCATCAGGCGAAACTTCGTCATCCACATCATCGACTTCACGCGGCTCAATCTCGGTCACCGACGCCACTTCATACGTCGTAAGCCTTTTGCCTTTGGCCTTGTAGCTCTTGACAGCGACAAACTCCATGGCATCCACCACCATAGACGGGCGGAACGCATCGTCGCCGCCGAATGTCACTTCGAGGCGGCATCCGGGAGTGTCGCTAAGCAGAATAAGCGTCGACTTGTCATTGTCGCCGAGGAAACGCGTGCGCTTGGCAACAGGCTCGAATGTAAAGCGCTTCAAGTACGGATAACCCTGATCGGCATCGTCGAGCACCGCCGTCCACACATGGCCCGGACGATACTTCTCTATGCGCAGTATGTTGTCCTCATAATGATTTCCGGCATCGAAGGTCGACATGTAATATTCACCCGACTTCAGGATGACAAGTATTTTGTCAGTACCGGCAAACTCACCGAGGAATACGCCCCTCTTGTCATAATTCAGGCGAAGCACATCGGGGTCAAACCACACCTCACGGCCGCCGAGAGTAGAGGCCCCTTTCTCCTTGAGCGTAAACCGGTGCACTTCATTCTTGGTCACGATATTTCCCTGCGCGCCCTTGCCCTTTATGGCAAGCTCGCTGAAGTCCACGTCAAACTGCAGTGTCTTAAGTCGTAGTTTCGGCTTCAGGGTCACCTTGACCACTTCGGCCTCGCCATTAGGATTGACGGAGAACCACATTATCTTCGAGCCGGGCAAGCCCTGTGTCACGTCATACTCTTTGTCGCGAGTCACACCGGTTACGGCAAATCGTTTCATAAAGTATATGCCGCCCTTGCCGTTCTGATATATGACATTATATATGGTACGCGAGTCATTGCGTTTGAACACGTTGACATACAGCACGTTCTTACCGATAAACAGTTTATCCTGCACTCTGACCACCTTATACTTGCCGTCTTTGTAAAATATGATTATATCGTCGATGTCGGAACAATTGCATACATACTCGTCCTTCTTCAGGGCTGTACCTATGAAGCCTTCCTCGCGGTTTATATACAGTTTCTCGTTAGCTTCGGCAACGGTAGCCGCCTCAATGCTGTCGAATCCTCTTATCACGGTGTGGCGCACATAAGGCTCTCCGTACTTCTCCTTAAGCCCGAGATACCAGTCGACGGTATAGTCGACCATGTGGTCGAGCCGGTCGTTTATCTCGGCTATGCGCTCTTTATGATTGGCTATCACCCTGTCGGCTTCGTCGCTGTTAAACTTCAGTATGCGCTTCATCTTTATCTCCATGAGCTTAAGGAGATCGTCGCGGGTGACTTCGCGCAACAGATCGGCCTTGAACGGTTCAAGCCTGCGGTCTATATGCTCCAGTACGGCATCCATGGTCTCGCTCTGCTCAAACTCCTTGTCCTTGTATATGCGCTGCTCGATAAATATGCGTTCGAGCGAAGCGAAATGCAATGCTTCCTGTATCTCACCCCGCTTTATCAACAGCTCGCGGCGCAACAGGTCAAGCGTAGAGTCCACGCTATGGCGCAATACATCGCTCACTCCGAGGAAATGAGGCTTTTTGTCAGATATGACGCAGCAGTTGGGCGATATGCTCACCTCACAGTCGGTAAATGCATAAAGCGCGTCGATGGCCTTGTCTGACGAGGTGCCGGGGAGCAGGTGGACCAGTATCAGCGCCGTAGCCGAAGTCATATCTTCTACCTTGCGCACTTTTATCTTGCCTTTTTCGGCAGCTTTGAGTATAGAGTCATTTATCGTGCCCGTGGTCTTGCCGTAAGGTATCTCGGTTATGGCAAGGGTCTTGTTGTCGACCTTCTCGATTTTGGCGCGTATCTTCACCGAGCCGCCGCGCTCGCCGTCATTGTATTTGCTTACATCAAGGAAGCCTCCTGTCGGGAAGTCGGGATACAGCACAAACGGCTCTCCGCGCAGATAAGCCACAGCAGCATCTATGATTTCGTTAAAATTATGAGGCAATATCTTCGACGACAAACCTACGGCTATACCCTCGGCCCCCTGCATAAGCAGCAGCGGAAACTTAACCGGCAACGTGACCGGCTCCGGATTGCGGCCGTCATATGACACCGTCCAGTCAGTGACCTTCGGACTGTAAAGCACCTCCAATGCGAAGGGCGACAGACGGGCCTCTATATAACGTCCGGCAGCCGCCGACGCACCGGTGAGTATATTTCCCCAGTTACCCTGCGTCTCTACAAGCAGTTCCTTTTGTCCGAGCTGCACAAGAGCATCCTTTATCGACGCGTCGCCGTGAGGATGATACTTCATGGTATCGCCCACCACATTCTGCACCTTGTTGAAGCGTCCGTCATCCATCGTCTTCATCGAATGGAGTATACGGCGCTGCACGGGCTTGAGGCCGTCGGCTATATGCGGCACGGCACGCTCGAGTATCACATAAGAGGCATAGTCGAGAAACCAGCTCTGGTACATGCCTCGCAATTGATGTTTCACAACACCGTCGGTTGTGTCGACAGGCATGCGTGACAGGGGCTTTCCGTTGTTTTCGTCAGGCATGTCCGTTGCCTCATCGGTGTCTTCAGGGGTAATAATATCGTCGCTCATTTATGGGATAATGATTTCAATGGTAAAATGACACATAGCGTCATATCACTACAAAGATAGCGATTTTTTCGGTTTCGGCCGAAATATATTTATGTATATTAGTATCTTTGCAGATAAAAACTCTGACATAACTTTAACTTTAGCCTGTTTACAGATGAAAAATTACCTTTCCGGCATTATAGTATTGCTATTTTACACAACAGCCGGTTCAATTACGGCCGACAACCGTTTCTCGCCCGATAAAACCCTATGGTACAAAGCGCCCGCCGTACAGTGGGAAGAAACACTGCCGGTAGGTAACGGACGGCTCGGCATGATGCCATACGGCAATCCGTTCAAAGAGCATGTGGTGCTCAACGAGATAAGCATGTGGAGCGGCTCAAAAGCGTGCTATGACAATCCGGAAGCATCCAAAAGCCTGCCGGAGATACAGCGTCGTCTTACCGAGGGTAAAAACCGCGAGGCTCAGGAGCTTATGTACACCACATTCGTGCCCACCATGACCACCGACGGAGGCACATACGGCAGCTACCAGATGCTTGCCGACCTCAACATAGATCTTTCATACGGCTCGGACAAGGTGTCAGGCTACACACGCTGGCTCGACCTTACCGAGGCTACGGCCTATACGTCATATTCAATATCGGGCACGGAATATGTCCAGCAATGCTATGTGCCACGTGGCGAAGATGTCATGGTCTACCACATAAAAGCATCACGGCCCGGCAGCATAAACCTGACGGCGTCTCTGTCGAGGCCCGAAAGAGCCACCGTGTCATCGGGGGGCGACAACCGCCTTATAATGACAGGCACGCTTGACAGCGGGGCAAAAGGCGTCGACGGCATGAAATTCGCCCTTGCAGCAGCCATTACCGCCAACGGCAAGGGAGCCACAACCCTATCGACCGACTCTACCCTTACCGCCGCAAATGCCGACGAGGTATACATAGTCATGGGAGCGGCCACCAGCTATCTTTATGGCGCCATATACGGCACGGCCGCGATAAATGCGGTCAACGAAGCCACCGCCGACGCCGATGTACTTGCCGGGCTGAAAGAGGCCGGGATAGCGCGCCACCGCTCACTCTTCGACCGTGCGGGCGTAGTCCTTGAAGAGGGTGCGGCCTCCTCACTGCCAACCGACCGGCGCATTGAGGCGTTTCAGACACAGAGCGACCCTTCACTCGCCGCTCTGTACTACAACTACGGCCGATATCTGCTCATATGCAGCACTCTGCCCGGAGCCATGCCACCCAATCTGCAAGGACTGTGGGCCAACGGAGTATCTACACCATGGAACGGCGACTACCACACCAACATAAACGTACAGATGAACCACTGGCCCGTAGAGCCCGGCAACCTGTCGGAACTGCACGGCCCGCTCATCGACTTGGTAAAACGCGCCGTACCTAACGGAGAACATACGGCCAAAGTATTTTACGGGCCCGAAGCCCGGGGATGGGTCATGCACATGATGACAAACCCGTGGGAATACACCGATCCGGGACAGCATCCGTCATGGGGAGCCACCAATACCGGCGGAGCATGGCTGTGCGCGCATCTGTGGGAGCACTATCTTTATACGGGCGACCGACAGTATCTGTCGGAAATATATCCAGTCATGAAAAGCGCAGCCGAATTTTTCAAGTCGACCATGATTAAAGAGCCTGAACATGGCCGACTCGTGACAGCGCCGTCGTCATCGCCCGAGAACTCGTTTACAATAGGCGACGACACCACGCCCATAAGCGTGTGCATGGGTCCGACGATGGACTCACAGATCATACGCGAGCTGTACGGCAATGTGGCCGAAGCCGCCTCAATACTCGGTGTGGACTCGCTCTTCGCCGACTCGCTGAGGCATGACATGGCGCTATTGCCGCCCAATAAAATCGGCTCCGACGGGCGCCTCATGGAGTGGCTCGAAGAATACAACGAGACCGACCCGCACCACCGCCATGTAAGCCATCTTTATGCCCTGCATCCGGGCAACGGCATATCGGCCACGCTTACGCCCGACCTTGCCGAGGCATGCCGCAAGACACTTGACCGACGCGGCGACGGGGGCACCGGATGGAGCCGCGCATGGAAAGTCAACTTCTGGGCCCGCTTGGGCGACGGCGACAGAGCCTACAAGCTGTTCAAGGCTCTGATTACACCGGCCTACGACTATAGCTCCACCGACTATCAGGGTCACGGAGCCGGAACATTCCCCAACCTTTTCTGCTCGCATCCGCCGTTCCAGATGGACGGCAACTGGGGCGGCACCGCAGGCATAAGCGAAATGCTGCTGCAGAGTCAGGACGGCTTCATCAACATACTTCCGGCCCTGCCGGCTGAATGGCGTTCAGGCTCACTGCACGGCTTCAAGGTCAGGGGCGGCGCCACAGTCGACCTGAAGTGGGACAACGGCAAAGCCACATCGGCCGTCATAACAGGCGGTCCGGTATCAGGACTGACGATAAAAGTGCCCGCAGACACTCGCCACATAACAGTCAACGGCAAACGCGTGAAAGCCGACGAATTTATACATTTGGACCTTTCATTGGGAGAGAAGGCCGAAATTTTGTTCGATTGAGCTTTTTTCGCTATCTTTGCGTCTTTAAATTCACTGACTTATAAAACTACTCGAAATGGCACAACAGGAAGATCAGTTCAAAAAGATAGTATCACATGCCAAAGAATACGGTTTTGTGTTCCCGTCCAGCGAAATATACGACGGTCTGTCGGCCGTGTATGATTACGGACAGAACGGAGTGGAACTCAAAAACAACATAAAGCGTTACTGGTGGGACGCAATGACTTTGCTTCACGAAAACATCGTGGGCATCGACTCTGCGATTTTCATGCATCCGACCATCTGGAAAGCATCGGGACACGTCGACGCTTTCAACGACCCTCTTATCGACAACAAGGACTCCAAAAAGCGCTATCGCGCCGACGTGCTTATCGAAGACGCCATAGCTAAAATGGATGACAAAATAGAGAAAGAGGTCGAGAAAGCCCGCAAACGTTTCGGCGAAAGCTTTGACGAAGCACTCTTCCGTGAGACCAATCCCCGCATACAGGAGCACAAGGCCAAGCGCGACGCCCTTCACGAGCGTTTTGCCAAGGCCATGAACGACAACGACCTCAACGAACTGCGCCAGATAATAATAGACCAAGAGATAGTAGATCCTATCTCAGGCACAAAAAACTGGACGGAAGTACGTCAGTTCAACCTGATGTTCCGCACGGAGATGGGCTCTACAGCCGACGGCGCCATGACCGTGTATCTGCGTCCCGAGACCGCGCAGGGTATATTTGTCAACTATCTTAACGTACAGAAGACGGGCCGCATGCGCATACCGTTCGGTATAGCACAGATAGGCAAGGCATTCCGTAACGAGATCGTGGCACGCCAGTTCATATTCCGCATGCGCGAGTTCGAGCAGATGGAAATGCAGTTCTTTGTACGCCCCGGTGAAGAGCTCGAATGGTTCAAGCGCTGGAAAGAGACCCGCCTCCGCTGGCACAAGGCCCTCGGCCTCGGCGACACCAAGTACCGCTACCACGACCACGAAAAGCTGGCCCACTACGCCAACGCCGCCACTGACATCGAGTTTGAGATGCCGTTCGGCTTCAAGGAAGTGGAGGGAATACACTCCCGCACCAACTTCGACCTGTCGCAGCACGAAAAATTCTCAGGCAAGAAGATACAGTACTTCGACCCCGAACTTAACGAAAGCTATGTGCCCTACGTGATAGAGACCTCGATAGGCGTTGACCGCATGTTCCTGTCGGTACTCTGCTCAAGCTACGAGGAGCAACCGCTTGAGGGCGGCGAGACCCGCGTGGTACTGCACCTGCCGCCGGCACTGGCTCCGGTAAAGTGTGCCGTAATGCCGCTTGTACGCAAAGACGGTCTGCCCGAAAAGGCACGCGAGATAGTCAACGACCTGAAGTTTGACTTCCCGACCCACTATGAAGAAAAAGACTCCATAGGCAAGCGCTACCGCCGTCAGGATGCCATAGGCACACCTTTCTGCGTCACCGTCGACCACCAGACCCTTGAGGACAATACAGTAACTCTGCGCGAGCGTGATTCAATGGAGCAGAAACGCGTAAACATCAGCGATCTGCACCGTCTTATCCATGACACGGTAAGCATCAACTCACTGCTGCGCAAACTTGGATAACAACCCGACAACACATATTTATATTTAGAAAATGAAATTCCACAACGTAAAGACTCTCCTTATAGGAATTGTCTGCATGGCCTCTCTTTCGTCATGTAACTACAACTCACTGGTTGAAAAGCAACAGAACGTGGACCAGAACTGGGCCGAAGTAGAGAACCAGTATCAGCGTCGCGCCGACCTTATACCCAACCTCGTAGCTACCGTAAAAGGCTATGCCGCTCATGAAGAGGGCACACTGACAAAGGTGACCGAAGCCCGCAGCAAGGCCACTTCGATCAACATCAGTGCCGAAGACCTCAATGAAGAGACCCTCGCCCGCTTTCAAGAGGCACAGAATGAGCTGACGGGAGCACTGAAGTCGCTTCTTGCAGTGACCGAGGCCTACCCCGACCTGAAAGCCAACGAGAACTTCCGCGACCTGCAGGTACAGCTCGAAGGTACCGAAAACCGCATTTCGGTAGCCCGCGGACGCTACACCGAAGCAGTGAAGGACTACAACACATCTATTAAGAAATTTCCCACTACCATCTATGCCGGATGGTTCGGATTCACAGCCAAACCGCAGTTCAAAGCCGCCGCAGGCGCCGAGAACGCACCTAAAGTAGAATTCTAAAAAACTATAAATGAGAAAATTCCCGATAATAGCATTTTTTGTTATAGCCATCGTTACACTCATGTCCTGTAAGGATGACAATAACCTTGACGACTATAAGGAATGGCGCAGCCTGAACAACAACTGGCTCTCCGAGCTTGAATTGAGTTCGGGGTCATATTATCGCAAGGTCATACCGTCATACGATAAAGGCCAGTATGTGCTGATGCATTGGTTCAACGACCGCAACACTACTGCCGGCAACCTGCAACCTTACTACACATCGACCGTGGCAGTCAAGTATATCGGACGGTTATACAACGACGAAGCGTTTGACTCGAGCTATCTTGCCACCGACTCCCTGTTTGTGACAAAGGTAAACGCAGTGATACCGGGTTGGACCATTGCCCTTCAGGAGATGCATGTGGGCGACTCGGTAGAAGTCGTAATTCCCTACCAGTCGGCTTACGGTACTACCGGTTCCGGCAAGATACTTCCTTTCAGCAATCTTAAGTTTAACATAAAACTTGTGGATATACCTAACTGGGAGACAAAATAACCGGTTAACCCCGGCTAAACAATAATTATGCCGAATACACGTTAGATAACAAATAAACACAGCTCGATTTATATTTTTTATGTGTGGTATTGTAGGATATATAGGACACCAGCAAGCCTATCCGATATTGATTAAAGGCTTACATAGATTAGAGTACAGAGGCTATGACAGCGCGGGAGTGGCATTGATTAACTCCGAAGACCGGCTTAACGTATATAAGACAAGAGGTAAAGTAAACGAACTCGAGGCTTTCTGCGAGTCAAAAGACACAGAGGGCACCATCGGCATAGCCCATACGCGCTGGGCCACCCACGGTGAGCCCAATGACATCAACGCCCACCCCCACTACAGTTCAAACGGCAAGATAGCGATTGTACACAACGGTACAATCGAGAACTATAACGTGCTGAAACAGGCTCTTGAACAGCACGGATGCGTATTCAAAAGCGAGACCGACACGGAAGTGGTGGTAAAGCTTATCGAATACATACAGTCGACCAACAAATGTCCGCTCATCGACGCGGTGCGCGAGGCGCTCAATCAGGTCATAGGCGCCTATGCCATAGCGATTATCGACAGCGAGAACCCCGACACCATAATCGCGGCACGCAAAAGTTCGCCTCTGGTCATCGGCATAGGAGAAGGCGAGACATTCATAGCATCCGACGCAACCCCCATCATAGATTACACCAATCAGGTGGTATATCTGCGCGATGACGAGATAGCGATAATATCTCGCGGCGAGCCCTTGCGCGTGATAACCAACGACAACCGTACGTCAAGCATTGACATACAGACTCTGCGTCTGTCAGTGTCGCAGCTCGAAAAGGGCGGTTATCCCCACTTCATGCTCAAAGAGATTTTCGAGCAGCCCAACTCGATATACGACTGCATACGCGGCCGCATCGTAAACAACGGCACCGAAATAAAACTGTCGGGTATCACAGACCACCCCGACCGCTTCATAAACGCCTCGCGCATAATCATCGTGGCCTGCGGCACGTCATGGCACGCAGCACTTATAGGGGCGCGCCTGTTTGAAAGCATCGCCCGCATACCGGCACAGGTTGAATATGCAAGCGAGTTCCGCTACAGTAATCCGGTTGTGACTCCGCAGGACATCGTGATAGCCATTTCACAGTCAGGCGAGACCGCCGATACTCTGGCAGCCATAAAACTGGCGAAGGAGAAGGGAGCGTTTGTATACGGAGTATGCAATGTGGTAAGCTCTTCAATAGCACGCGAGACCGACACCGGCACCTACATACATGTAGGCCCCGAGATAGGAGTGGCCTCGACAAAAGCATTTACAGGACAGGTCACCGTACTCACCATGCTCGCTCTTGCCATAGGACAGCTCCGAGGCACAATCTCAAAAGAGAAACTGACCGAAATGGCACGTGCGCTGAAGAATCTGCCCGATCTCATAAAGGAGACCCTTAAGCTGAACAAAGAGATAGAGCGTCTGTCGAGCATCTTCACATATGCCCACAACTTCCTGTATCTCGGACGCGGCTACAACTATCCGAGCGCACTCGAAGGAGCCCTGAAACTCAAGGAGATCAGCTACATACATGCCGAAGGCTATCCGGCCGCCGAGATGAAGCACGGTCCTATCGCGCTCATAGACCGCGAAATGCCTACCGTAGTGATAGCTCCCACCGACGAACTGCATGAAAAGATCATATCCAACATACAGCAGGTGAAAGCCAGAGGAGGTTCGGTAATAGCCATAGTGACACGTGGCGACGAGACCATACCCGAAATCGCCGACCACACACTTGAGATACCGCCCGTACCCGAGTGCCTGTCACCGATAATCGTGTCGATACCTCTACAGCTCCTCGCCTACCACATCGCCGTGATGAAAGGTTGCAATGTAGACATGCCCCGCAATCTCGCCAAGTCGGTAACAGTTGAATAACAAATACTTAACCACATCTATGCAACTTTTAACCTACATTTTAGGTCTAAAAGTTGCATAGTTTGTATCAACTCGCTAACTTTGCACTACAAATCCTGCGCACGTGGCGTAATTGGTAGCCGCGCTAGACTTAGGATCTAGTGTCTGACGACGTGGGGGTTCGAGTCCCTTCGTGCGCACACAAAGCCCCCGGCATCCGCCGAGGGCTTTTTCGTATTCCCTGAAAATCCAACAGATTGGTAAGGGCGCCGGTAGTACGGCGCCCCTACCAATCTGTTACATTAACCCATGATTAGACTAATCACACCAATAAATAACCGTAACCAATCATGAAACTGACCGCAATCATTATCACGGCTCTGGCCGTAACCGGGCTGACCACCGGAGCCGGACGCTCCGAAGCGCGTGACTACGATGGCTGGGAGCTTGTATGGAGCGATGAGTTTGACCGCGATGGAGCACCCGACTCTACGGTATGGAACTACGAAACCGGCTTTGTACGCAACGGGGAGGCCCAATGGTATCAGCCGGAAAACGTATACTGCCGCGACGGGAAACTGATAATCGAAGGGCGTGACATAAAGGCAGACAGACGTAAAAATCCGCGTTACAAAACCGGAGGCAACGACTGGCGCAACCGCGAGTATATCGACTACACTTCGGCGTCAATCAATACGCGGGGCAAAAAGGAGTGGCTCTACGGGCGCATAGAGGTAAAAGCCAAAATACCGACCGCCGGAGGAGCTTGGCCCGCCATATGGCTGCTCGGCAGCGGACAGCCGTGGCCTTCGTGCGGCGAAATCGACATGATGGAGTACTACCGCAAAGGCGGTGTGCCCCACATACTCGCCAACGCATGCTGGGGCACCGACAAGCCGTATGCCTCGAAATGGAACAGCAAAAAGATACCGTTCAGCCGCTTCACGGACAAAGACTCGGACTGGGCCGACAAATTCCATACATGGCGCATGGACTGGGACGAGGACTTCATCAACCTGTATCTTGACGACGAGCTGCTCAACTCCATACCGCTCTCCAACACCGTCAACGGGGCGGTGGGAAAAGGCAGCAATCCGTTCCGCAATCCGCAGTATCTGCTGCTGAACCTCGCTCTCGGAGGCGACAACGGCGGTAAAATCGACGACAGCGCCCTGCCCATGAAGTATGAGGTGGACTATGTGCGTGTATACAAGAAAAAGCCGCGCCGTACATCGGCACAGCCGCCATTTGAAGGCCACACGGTGACCGACGAAGGCGCTTGGTGCTGGTTTGCCGACCCGCGTGCGCTGCACTACCGCAATCAGGACGGCACGATTGACCGCAGCTATGTGGGCTACATAGACATACACGGCAACATCAAGGCCATGCAGTATGACTTCGCGGCAAACCGTCAGGACGAGGTGCTCGTGCGCTCATGCTTTCAGCCCGACGACCACGACAACCCGACGTTTCTCGTGCTCCCCGACGAGCGCATCATGGTGTTTTACTCGCGCCACACCGACGAACCGTGCTTCTACTACCGCGTGAGCCGCGAGCCGGGCGACATAACCACACTCGGCGAGGAGAAGGTGATAAAGACAGCCAACAACACCACCTACCCGTCGCCGTTCATCCTGTCTGATGACCCGGGCACATATATCTGTGCTGGCGCGGCATAAAGTGGCATCCTACGATAGCCCGGCTGTCGCTGCCCGACGCCGACATAGTATACTGCTCGATGCCCGTGAGAGGCAAGCATGGACTTGTCTACGAGATAATCAGGTACACGCTCGACGACAACGGCGATGTAGTGTCGACCGAGCCGGTGACCCGCGACTCACGCCTCAACAACATACGTCCGTTCATGATTCCCGGCTCCGAAGGGTCACCGCTGCGCCTCACATGGATGCACGGCGACTACTACGACTGGATAGTAAGCTCATCGCGTCCGTTTGGCTACTGTACGGGCATCAACAGCGACTTCGGCGGCTTCCTGCCGGCCAAGCCCGCACTGCCGGGTGTGACCGAGTCATACAGGTTCAATCCGAAAAAGGAGTTCAGGCTGCACACCACAGTAACACTCGACTCGACACATATGGCTTCGGGCGTGCTGCTTCAACTCGGCAAGCTGACCTACGGCATAGACCGGTCAACGCTCAAGCCCTATGTGAAGTATGGCGACAAACTGTACCCGAGCACCAATGCCCTTGCCACTTCAGACTGCTGGCAGGAGCAGAACCGAGGCACAGGAGGCCAATGGTACACGCCGGTGCCCCACAAGAGTTTCGACCTCATACTGGAGTACCGCGGAGGTGTGCTTACGACACGCATAAACGGACTCGTCGACCAGTATGTAGTCATCAGATAATTAATTAAACAATTGTTAACTATGTGGACAGGGCCGGATTATCTATATTTGTATAACCGAAATTTGTATAATCGAATTTTTTCACCTGTCCCCGAATATCAAAAACACAGTTATGACAATCAACCTTAACTCACTGCTAAAAGTGATCGCTCTCACGGCTGCAACGGTCATCGCACCTATGGCAGCGGGAGCAAAAAAGGCAAGCGTGGCGCCCGAGCAAAAAGAGGCCCGCGAAGTACGTGCGCTTATCGACAAAGTGAACAACCGGTGGCAATCGACCCATAAGCCCGAAATGACACCTTTCTGGCACAACGCGGCATACCACACCGGCAACATGGAGGCCTTCTATCTCACCGGCAACAGCGACTGGCTCGACTACTCTACCAAATGGGCCGAGCACAACCAGTGGAAGGGAGCCAAAGGCAATGACCGCAGCAAGTGGAAATACAACTACGGCGAAACCCCCGACCATGTGCTGTTCGGCGACTGGCAGATATGCTTCCAGACCTATGCCGACCTGTACAACATACTCCCCGACGACCGCCGCATACGCCGCGCCAAAGAAGTGATGGAGTATGAGATGTCGACTCCGCAGAACGACTACTGGTGGTGGGCCGACGGCCTGTATATGGTCATGCCTGTCATGACAAAGCTGCACAAAATAACCGGCAACAAGAAGTATCTTGACAAACTCTACGAATATGTGCTCGTAAGCGACAGCCTCATGTACGACACAGAGACCGGCCTGTACTTCCGCGACGGACGCTACGTATACCCGAAGCACAAAAGCGCCAACGGCAAAAAGGACTTCTGGGCACGCGGCGACGGATGGGTGTTTGCCGGACTTGCCAAAGTGCTGAAAGACCTGCCGGCCGAGTACAAACACCGTCAGTTCTTTGTCGACAAGTACAAGAAAATGGCCGACGCCGTGGTGTCTACCCAGCAACCCGAGGGCTACTGGTCGCGCTCGATGATGGACGAAGAGCATGCTCCCGGATACGAGACATCGGGTACGGCATTTTTCACCTACAGCCTGCTGTGGGGCGTCAACAACGGTTATCTTAATGACGCCAAGTATCTTGACGCGGCCAAAAAAGGATGGAATTATCTTAGCCGCACAGCCGTACAGAAAGACGGATCGGTAGGCTACGTACAGCCCATAGGCGACCGTGCCATACCGGGACAGGTGATTGACAAAAGCTCCGTGGCCGACTTCGGCACAGGCGCGTTTCTGCTCGCCGCCTGCGAGTATGTGCGTCATCTTGAAAAGGACATGAACCCCGACAGAGCTTACTGGACCACACTCGCTTGGCAGATGGCCGAGCCCGTTCTGCGCAACATGTCGGAGGGAAATCTCAAGAAAAACATGCTCGTCGAGGTCAGCCCCAACTGGGACGGCCGCAACAAAGGCGTCACCTATATGGAGACTTTCGGCAGGCTTATGGCCGGTATAGCACCGTGGCTGTCGCTCCCCGACGATGACACCGAGGAGGGCGCGAAACGCAAGCAGCTGCGCGAGTGGGCGCTGAAGAGCTACGCCAATGCCGTCGATCCGGCAAGTCCCGACTATCTGCTGTGGCGCGGCCACGGTCAGGCTCTTGTCGATGCCGCTTACGTGGCCGAGAGCTTCCTGCGCGCTTATGACGCGCTCTGGATGCCGCTTGACTCGGTAACCAAGCGCCGCTACTTCGAGGAGTTCACACAACTGCGCCGTGTCGACCCGCCCTACACCAACTGGGTGCTCTTCTCATCGACCATAGAGAGCTTCCTCGCCAAAGTCGGAGCCGAATATGACGAATACCGCATCAACTCGGCCATAAGGAAAGTCGAGGAGTGGTATACGGGCGACGGATGGTATGCCGACGGTCCGGAATTCGCATTTGACTACTACAGCAGCTACGTGTTTCACCCGATGTATCTGGAGACCCTTCAGGCAATGAAGGACGCCAAAGCCCACACCCGCATACACTACGCCAACTACTACGACCGCGCGCTGAAACGTGCACAGAAATACAGCATAGTGCTTGAACGCCTCATCTCGCCCGAAGGCACATTCCCCGTATTCGGCCGCTCGATACCCTACCGCATGGCCACCATGCAGCCTCTCGCGCTCATGGCTTGGTACGAGAAGCTCCCCCACGGGCTGACCAACGGTCAGGTACGCGGCGCCCTGACCGCGGTAATGCACCGCATGTTTGACGACAAAGAGAACTTTAACGAGAGCGGCTTCCTCACCATAGGTTTCTCGGGCCGTCAGCCCAACATAGCCGACTGGTATACAAACAACGGCAGCCTCTACATGACCTCGCTCGCATTCCTGCCGCTCGGCCTGCCGGCCACCCATCCGTTCTGGACAGATGCCGAACAGCCTTGGACCTCAAAGAAAGCATGGTCGGGACAGCCGTTCCCCAAAGACCATCACTGGGGCGACGGCGGCAAATTCCGCGACCTCTGGTAACCGGAAGCCATAACGGCAAACCATATAATTACAGGATAATTGGGAGATTAGTCGATGCATTATCGATAATCTCTCAATTATTTTTATTTAATTTGCAATAATAAGCATCCGATGTACTTATATCCCGGGATGAAACATAGCCGCAGTTTCCGCATCGTATCGCCGGAAACGGATAAGACGGTGACTTACACAGGCAAAAAACTCAATATCGAACTTAAATAATATGACTTGGTATGATTGAACCCTTGTACTCCCCCGACGAGAGACGTTATGACACCATGAAATATGCGCGTTGCGGACGCAGCGGTGTGCTTCTCTCCCGCATATCATTGGGCTTCTGGCATAACTTCGGAGCCGGAACTCCGATTGCAAAAGCACGCGACATAATGCGGTACGCATTTGACAACGGCGTGGTGTCGATGGACCTCGCGAACAATTACGGACCTCCCTACGGCTCTGCCGAAGAGACATTCGGCGAAATATTCCGCAAAGACTTCCGCCCTTACCGCGACGAACTGTTCATATCATCGAAAGCCGGTTACGACATGTGGCCCGGTCCTTACGGCAACTGGGGCTCGCGGAAATACCTGATGGCCTCCTTGGATCAGTCGCTGCGGCGTATGGGCCTCGACTATGTAGACGTATTTTACAGTCATCGCTTCGACCCGGAAACTCCCGCAGAGGAAACCCTGACGGCACTTGTCGACATAGTACGTCAAGGCAAGGCGCTGTACATAGCGCTGTCAAGATGGCCACGCGAAGAGGAAGAAGCCGCATACCGCTTTCTTGAGAATCACGGCTGCCACTGCCTGCTGTATCAGGACAGACTGAATATATTTGACCGCTCGTCAGAGCAATCGGGACGGCTGAAAGCCGCCTCCAAAGCGGGTGTAGGTTACATCGCGTTCTCCCCGCTGGCGCAGGGACTGCTTACCGACAGATATTTAAACGGCATACCTGAAGGCTCACGGGCCACGCAAAGCAAGTCACTGAAAGCCGAGCAGATAACTCCGGAGGTCGTGGAACGTATAAAGACATTATCGCAGATAGCGGCCCGCCGCGGACAGACCCTTGCGCAAATGGCTACCGCATGGGTATTGAACAGACCCGGCGTCACGTCGGCCATAGTCGGATGCAGCTCGGTTCAGCAGCTTCGCGACACGATATCGTCTATAGACCGGCTCGATTTTTCAGAAGAAGAACTACGCCTCATCGATGCCGCTTCAGGCATAAAAGGAGAAGAGTAAGACCCGATAGATTTTTGCCTCTGATTTTACAGATAAAAAGCCGGAGCTGAAACTCCGGCTTTTTTATGCGTCAAGACACAATGCATTAATGGATTGTCATGTCGCATTACAAACCTAAAACATAACTTAACCTTAATACCTATTACACCAATAACAGTAATAATAAAAACGCTAATTAATAAATTATTACGCATTACAAAGATAACATAACGGCTTCAATTATATACTTCATTTTAACACCATATATAGCCCAACCGGTCCTGTCGGCACCATACATATAATTCAATTTTACATACCAAATCAATCATATAGAATCAACGTGACCGATGCCATGTCGCACCGGTCACGTCTAAGGCCGCATAAAGCGACCGACACTTTAACCTAACTAACCTCTTACCCAAACCATCTTATTTCATGAATGCTTTAACCACCATTATATCTTCGCCCGAAGTATTTACGATCTTGTAAGAACCGGCTGCGGCCGACACGACAAGAGTCTCGGCATAGTTAAGATGCTGCTTGACGCCATCGGCTGTAATGACTTCCGCGCTCGTGCCGTCAACAAGATTAAGCACATGGCATTTGCCCTCCGTCTTTACATCGACCGACGATCCTATCTTATACCGGTGCACGTCATAGGAGTGATTGCGATGGGTAGGCAGATGCCATAGCTCCCAGTCGTCGCCACGCTCCATAATTACGGGCTTTGACACAAGCTCCTCCTTGACTTTCGCGCCCTTACGGTCAAAGCACAGATTGTCCATGGCCCGTTTTATATTCAGCGGACGCGGCTTGCCGTCAAGGTCAAGGGCGAGCCAGTCATACATCTTAAATGTAAATATATAAGGAGTGGTACTTATCTCAAGTACAAGATTGTTACGGCCTGAACTGTGAAGCGTGCCCGGCGGTATCAGATACAGGCCGTGTTTTTCGGCATGCTCTGCATTGATGTAACGGGGCACGTCCAACGGAGTGCCGTTGTTGAAACTCTCAGTCAGCGCCGCTTCAAATTTTTTCGGGTCGATATCCTCCTTGAATCCGAGATAGACCACTGCATCTTTCGACGTGTCAAGTATGTAATACGTTTCTTCCTGTGTCAGTACCTCGCCGAAATTTTTCTGTATGTACGACCGCTGCGGATGACACTGTATCGACAGGTTTCCTCCGTCGAAATTGTCGAGATAATCCATTCTTATGGGGAACTCGTCGCCATACATGGCGTAGCACTCCTCGCCCACAACATTTCGGCCGTTCTGATACATCAACGAGTCAAACGACACCTCAAGCATATTATTGTCACTTTCGAAAATTATGCCGTTCTCGGGTACAATAAGCTCGAATGACCAAGCATAGTTAGGCACGTCGCTCGGCAATGCGGGAATATTGTCACGGATCCATTGTCCGCCCCAAGCTCCGGGTTCAAACCACGGACGCACCCTGAAACAGTTGCGGGCCAAACGCTCAAGACCGGCACGCACGTCATCGCCCTTCGCCCATGTAATGTCGGCCTCGCGTTGACCGTCGACAACAATATCGATCTTTGACAGAATGGCTTTCTTATGACGGTTCAGTACAAACCAGTCCACAAAATAGAACCGCTTGTACATCTTCTTCGGCGCATCGGGTTTTGAGGCACCGAGATTGGTGACACTGCCCGCACGCGCACGAAACTGAATTTCGTTCTTAGGTATGTCGATATACACCAGCGGACCGTCCCAATTTGCCAACGCCGCACCCGTACCGATAATAATATTCATGTCGGCCTTGTCGTCGGGCTTTATCGCACGCAGTTTTTCGCGGTCAAAATATCCGTCGACCGTCAACGGCGCACGGTAGCCGAATATCGGGTCATCGCCGCCAAGAAAAGGTTCAATCATATCATCGATCTCCTTTTCCGGCTTAAGAGCGGCGGCTACATTCCACCACATGGGATTTATGCCTATGGCGGCAAATGCTTTTGACAGTTCTTTGGCAAATATATCGAATCTCACACCTATGTATCCATCAACCATGACGTGTTTACAGCCCGCCAACCTGCCGGCAAGAGAAGCGTAATCACAATGTATTTTGTCATGACCCAGATCATGGACTGGATAGGGATCATAATTTCCGGGTTGTTTCGTTTTCTCTAACGGAAGTACGTACTGGGTAGTCTTTCTTAATACATTCATGTCAAATAATATTTACTATATGAAGAGTGACGCCGCTCCTATCAATGCCGCTCGGTCAAGCAAAGCGGAGACTCTGACGTCAACGTTATATCCGTGATTTTTAAATGTCCGTTCCAATGACGGGCCAAAATGGCGGTACGCAAGCGATATGTTGCCGCCAAGAAGAAGAGTATGAGAAGAGAAGCGTTTCAATAAAGGCAAAACAAATTCACCCATTCTGCGCCCGTATTCATCAAAGAGCCTACGGGCATTGTCATCGCCGGAGTCACAGCGTAAAGCTATTTCCTTGGCTCCCGCTACATTTTCACCGGTCAATTCAAAATAGCGGCGGCATACCCACCGGGTAGAGAAAGCATCGTCCACGATGCCTGTCTCAAATGGCAGATGATACACCCACCCTTTATACGGCACTTCATCGCCGCTCTCAACCAGACGGTGCTCGGCCACAAAGCCTGAGCCCACTCCTGTGCCGAGAGTGAGAGCCACCACACGGCTGTCGTTACGGGCCGCACCTCCGAGACACTCTCCGAGAGCGAATGCCGATGCATCGTTGACAAAACGCAAATTACGTATGCCGGCGTCATAAAGGCGCTCTGCAAGCGATAACCTGACATCGAGTCCGTAAATATTTTCATATTTATCCACACCCGCTATAAGCGACACCCCGTTCTCATAGTCAAACGGTCCGGGAATAGCCAAACCTACATTTGCCACTCTTTTGCCGAATGCTTTTACGGTAGTGCATATATTGGACTGCCAAGCTCCTATTATAGCCGTAGCGTCGGCACGGCTGTCGACGTTAGTGACTACCGGTTCGGAACAAAGTCCGCCCGTCGTAAGGTCAACTACCGCAGAACATATATGACTGCCGCCTATGTCAGCGCCTACAGCATAATTATTGTTTTGTTCAGATGCTACCATTGTTATATTGTATTGTAAAAATTCCCGGACGGAACCATCCGTTACCACCCTTTACACCGTAAATGGCTGCCGAAGCATCCTTCAGTACCGATATCGACTCTATATCCTCGGGGTCTATGCGCGATATATTGTCACGGGGCACACCGTCGATAACCACAAGAGGAGCGCCGAAGCCACGTATATCCATCGACGTATTGAAAGCACCGGGCTCTGACGAGTTCTGACGTATACGTAGACCGGGTATTTTACCGGTTAACATATTTTGTACGTTTTCATTCTTGGTAGTAAGGACTTCCTTGCCCGATATAGCCGAGATAGCGCCTGACAGCGACTCCTTCTTCTGAGCGCCGTAACCGACTACCACCACTTCGTCGAGAGCAAGATCTTTTTCATGTAGGACAATGTCGTATACCTTCTTACCCGGCACAATCTTAACATCGGTATCATCATAACCGATATACGACACTTTAAGCACAGCACCCGACGGCACTGTCAAGGTAAACTTACCGTCTAAGTCGGTTGCCACGCCATTGTGGGTGGAGTTGTCCATTACCGTAGCACCGATAATAGGCTCTCCGTTGGCATCAACTACAGTACCTGTTACGTGAACCGTTCCCGATTGGGCCTGCAGTTGCAGCGATAGCATCGCAAGAATTCCGCATAGACAAACTTTTAAAAGTCTGCTAATGATTTTAGGAGCTTTCATTTCTTTTTAGATTTGGTTTTTAAATTAATCCCGCTCTTCGGTTGCGGGCACCGTTGTTTAAGGCATTGTCTGAACTGATTGGTTAATACTGTTTTTTTCTAATGGTTGATATAATTTTAATGGGTTAAACTTTCATTGGGTTGCTCTCCGAGCTCAATCTTCAGGGTACCCCCTTTGATGACATCGGCAAACGGCAACTGCACGCTGCTCATCTTCTTGTTGTCAAGAGTGATTGTCTGTATATAATTGTTGTCGGGCGTATTGCCGGTGGTTTCGATGACAAACTTACGGCCTTTGTGATATGCCGGGTTAAGTTTGATGGTAACTTTATCGAACAGCGGGCTTCCTACCTGAAATGTAGGGTCGGGAGCGGTGAGGCCTTTGGCATCGAAAAGACCGATTGAAGCCATGACATACCATGCTCCGAGCTGTCCCTGATCCTCATCCTGTCCGTAACCGTAGCCGTGTATGCCCTCCGTACCGTAAAACTCATTGCATATAGTGCGCATCCACTTCTGCGACAGCCACGGCTTGCCCGAGAAGTTGAACAGGGCCGAAATATGAAGATTGGGCTGGTTGCCGTGATTGTAGTAGCTCTTCAGGCCGGAGAAGGCATCTATCTCCTTGCCGCCGCCGAATATGCTTTCGCGCGATATTATGAACGTACTGTCGAGTCGCGTATTGAACTCGTCGCGGCCCACAAGCTCGACCAGACGGTCGATGTGGTGAGGCACATAGTAGGTGTACTGGACTGCATTGCCCTCCTGAAAGCCCACCCACGGAGCATAAGGGTCGAAGTCGGCTATAAAATTACCCTCTTCATCGCGCGGATGCATGAGTTTCGTACTGTCATCAAAGAGCTTGCGCCATCCTTCCGACAGGCGGGTGAGCAGCCGGTAGTCATCGTCACGTCCGAGCTGACGGGCCATCTGAGCCACGGCATAAGAGCTGAAGCAGTATTCAAGAGTGTGCGATGCGGAGAAGCCCGAACCGCGCGGAGTGGTCTTCATATGCAACTCGGTGGAGTAAGGCGAATAGCCGCGGGCCACAAACTGACCTACATCGAGCTTGCCGGCACCGGCCGGACGTCCCTCGCTGCAAACCTCGTTTTTAAGGGCGGCCTCATAACCCAGCTCGACATCAAAGTCGCGTATGCCTACATTGTAAGCGGCGGCAATGGCCAAGCCGGTGAAATTCGTACCTACACCCGACACATATTTGCTGCACGCTATGCCGTCGCCGAGCCATCCCGCATCCTTATAGACAAGGAGCTGGCTTGATATCCAGTCCGAGAAATACTCGGGCCATGCAAGGCTCCACAGTTGGGTAAGATTCCAGTAACCGCCCCATATGGCGTCGGTGTTATAATGATTATGTACAGGCTTGCCGTCTTTATCAAGAGGTATCATGCCCACAGAACCGTCATTGGCCGGATATGCCCCGTTGACATCGCTTGCAAGACCGCGGCCGAGCAGCGCATGAAACAGTCCGGTATAAAACTTCACACGGTTTTCTTTTGTGCCGCCCTCGACCTTTATGCGGCCGAGCGCCTCTTCCCACTCATCATGGGCTTTGGCTTTCGCCTTGTCAAATGTCATGTCGGACGCTTCCGCCATAAGGTTACGGCGGGCATTTTCAACAGAAGTGTATGACAGACCCACCTTGACGCCCACATCTTGGCGCGACCGGGTGTCAAAAGTCATGTACAGTCCTGCGCCGGGACCGCTTGCATCGCGCTTGTCGGGAAACTTCTTATCGTTTATGAACGTGCCGTAAGCTATAGGCTCCGCATCAAGCTCGGCGCTGAAATACATCTTCACGTCGGCACCCTTCTGGTATATGTCGACATACACAGGCTCGGTGACAACCCAGCCCTCGACACGTCCGTCGGGAGTCAGTTCTACATGGGAGTCGCGCACCTTTCCGCTTTCACCCATGCGGGTACCGATGTTGAATATAAGATTGGAAGTCTTTCCGGCCGGATATGTATAACGGTGGAAGCCTACGCGGGGAGTCGCGGTAAGTTCAGCCTTCACGCCGTAATCCTTGAGCAGCACGGAGTAATAGCCCGGACGCGCGGTCTCATCCTCACGGTCAAAGCGTGAACGGTAGCCGCTATCGGGTTTGTCTGCTTCGCCGGGCACCGTGATGACCTCACCTACTGTCGGAGCGAGCACGACACCGCCCACCTGAAACTCGTGGAAGTTGGCGAAACCCTCTATCGAATTATGACGGAAATCATAGCCTACGGCCTGCCATCCGCCGGGATTGCCGAGATGCCCGTCGGTAGTAGGCGCGAGCTTGGCCATGCCGAAAGGCACTGCCGCCGGTGTAAAGAAGAACCAGCGTGAATGGGCCGTGCCGATCAGCGGATCAACATAGTCGGTGAGTGATTCGCCGGCACAGGCATTGAACAGCACTGAGGCTGATAAGAGCAATGACGCGATTGGTTTATTAAGTTTAAACATATGGTATTCTTTTTTTATTTTACGGTTACTTTCAACATTGCATATTCATAAGGTCTAAGCCAGAATGACTCGTGATTTACCGACGAGAGCGGCTGCTGACGCCAGTCACACCGGTCGACCTTCACACCCTGCATGGCTCTCCACTCGAATGCCGTACATACAGCTTCTTTATCCATGTTATGGAGGCTCACTATGTAGCCTGAATTGTCTTTGGCCGGAGTTATGCCCGATACGGCTATTTTATGATTTCCCTTCAGGCGGAACAGACAGTCGGCCGGAGCGGATGATTCGGAGCGGAATGCCACCAAAGGATGCTCACGTTCCTGACCGCGCTGCTTCAGGCATAGGTCATGGGGATCGCCGGGCTCAAGCGTGTAGCGGAATGTAGCCGGTCCGCCCTGCGAGGCCTTGTAATTGGTACCCCAAGTATTGGTCATGACCCATGAATACACCACCGGCGATATCTGGGCCATGCGCCACCATCCATAGCCGTGGCGCGGGTTAAGCCGGTAATCCTCGCCCGAAGTGGAGCCGAACTCTACAAAAGGCGCATCGACGGAAGTAAGGCATATGCCGTGCTCCAGATCACCGACCGAAAGGCCGTTCTGAAGCGAATAATAGTGTTTGTTCACACCCGAGAGCTGTTCGCGTTCGGGGTGCATCTCGCTCATAGCCAAATCAATCGCTATATCGGGATGCGGGAAATTGAACGGGAATACAAATCTTACGTTCTCTTTTTTGCGTATGTCCTGCTTGTCAAGGGTGTTGACTATGTCCACACGCTGAAGTCCGCGATAAAGAGTTATGTCGCGTATGAGTGAATTGCAGCCGGGAGCATCGGACTCTATACGCAATGTAGCCGACACCGGACCGTTATCTGTCAGGGCGATACTTCTTACCGGAGTATCGGTGACCGGATCGGTTGAACGATGACCGGAATAATGGTATGTGTTCAAACCGTCGGACGACGCATACTCAAAGTCCTGACCCGACAGGCGCAGAGAGCTTATGGCGCCGTTCTTTATGGCTTCTATGACCCGGTCGGCTTTGGGCGTGCCGGCATACTTGTCAAGATAACCCTTTATTGACCATGTGGCTTCGGTATTCCATTTATACCGGGCGCCGTCAGGATAATCGCGGGTACGCTCGGCAAGACTCATGGCACGTTCAAGATTTCGCCATTGAAGTTTCATCACGTCGTTCTGACGGTGCGTGTAGCCTATATCCTGATGAGAATGAGGGAAGAACGCTACCGTCCACTTACGCGCCGCAGGCACATCCGACATGTCGCGCACAACACCCTGAGGGCTTGAAAGCGATGTTTCAAGTACGGTTTTTTCATTCTGGTTATGGTTCCATACAAGCAACTGCTCGATTTTCAACGGCTCGTCAAATACACACAGGAACCACACGGCGCCTTGGCGTGTGCCCGCATCGTAACGCACCTTGTTTTTCGAGACCTCCGATACCCACATACCCTCTCCGAGATTATTGGCCACATGAGCGTCGCCGAGCATACCCTTCCCGTTCACGGCATTGGCCGCCGGCGAGCTTCCTATAGCACTGCTGGCCTGTGCGGAAACCCGGGAAGATGGTATCTGCTCGTAAACATACACCTTTTTACCCGTCACCGTTACGGACGAAAGGAGAAGCGAGGCAATCATCAAACTCTTTAAGGATATTTTCATCGGCATATTTGTTTAAGTTAAAAATATCATCATTTGCACCGTATGTTCACACATATCGATGTCGCAAAGGTAAGGATAAAATTCATATTCGCAACATTTTTTCACGAAAAATATCAAAATAAATTTTCAACAACACTATAACACACTATATATCAGCGAATGAAGCTCACAAGCGTCGGTTCTGCATTTTTGTCTACACAATGCGTTACAAACCAATCGTTTCGCCTCATATACATATATAATAGAGTCCTTCAACAGCCTTTTTTGCACCTAATAACATGCCGGTCAGGCATATTTATCCAAAGATATCGGCTTTCTATTGCTTAAATCATGTTTTTTTGTTTACTTTGTACCGCATTGTCTGAACATAATATTTTTGTAAACATGAACAAACATTTAATCACAGCCTTCTCCGCCGGCCTTATCTCACTGACTATGACGGCGGAAAAGCAGTCCGGCGACATATGGTCGATAGGGACACCCGACGGCTCCGCCGCGGAATTTGCCCTCGCGCCCGACGGCTACCGGAAGTTTCTGGCTAAGGATTTCGGATACGAGGACAAGTATTTTCTTATAGGCGTGTCTGACCCGTCGGCCGACTTCCCCTATGTACTGCCCGGCCCTACCGACACATGGGGCGGCACTTGGCCCACATCAGGATGGCGCACGCATCAGGTGACCATACTTTTCGACCTTGATAAAAAGCCGGCCCCATCAGGCTATGCATTTAAACTTGACCTCGCCGATTATGCAAAGTCATTTTTACCGCTCGTAAAAATAAGTGTAAACGGACAAGACAGTAAATTTCAGCTTACGGCCGAAGGTCACGACCTGAAGAAACAGCGCAAACCCCGTCAGAACGAACCGGTGACCGATACACTCTCGATTACCGGCAACATGAATGCCGCGACTCCGCTGTCATTGACAATGCCTCTTGACGGCAACACCTTGAAAAAAGGCCCGAACGAAATCACCGTAACCGTACTTGAAGGTTCTTGGATACTCTTTGACCACCTGTCGCTTGTAGGTCCCGAGGGGGCAACGGCTACAAAACCGTCGGGCATATTTGTACGCAATGTAGAGAGTGCCGGATACCAGATCGATGACACCCAGCCGCTTATTGTCGACATAGAGCATCTGTCGGGTAATCCGCTGCTACAGGTGGAGGTCGACGGTAAAAAGATTTTCTCAAAAAAGACCGAAGCCGGACGCTACATGTTTGAAGCGCCCATGCCGGCGGTAAAAAAACAAAAGACAAGCCGGTACCGCATACTTTGCGACAACCGCGAAATAGCTTCCGGCACTGTAGTAAGGTCGTCGCAAAAACCGCAGACCCCGGCCGACTATGTCGATACACGATTCGGTACCGCCCACTCCCGCTGGATGATAGCCCCGGGCCCGTGGATGCCGTTCAGCATGGTCAAGCTGAGTCCCGACAATCAGAACAGCGGATGGCAAGCCGGCTATCAGCCGTCATTTGAAAACATCGGGTGTTTCAGTCACATCCACGAATGGACACTCGGCGGACTCGGTATAATGGCTGCCAACGGAGAACTGAAAGTAAAAGTCGGCGATGAACAGAAGCCCGACGAGGGATACCGCTCGCGCATTGACAAACGCACCGAAAAGGCCGAAATAGGTTATTATGCCGCCGATTTCACCGACTACGGAATAAAAGCTGAGATTACGGCTACGACACGGTGTGGATTCGAGCGGTTCACCTTCCCTGCCGACCGTGGCGACGGACGTATACTCATCGAGCTTCACCCGGAAGCCGAATACGGCATACAGCTTAAAGACCTGAAAGTGACCCAGACAGACCCGTCACGCATTGAAGGCTATTGCCATCAGTACTCGCCCGGAGTATGGAGTCACGATGCCGATCAGGACTATAACGTCAACTTCGTAATCGAATTTGACAGGCCGATAAAAAGCATGGGCAGCTGGTGCGACAAAACAATAAAGCATGATATAACCCGACTTGAATCAGGGCCATGTACCGATGCGGGACTTTTTGTCGAATTTGACCCGAAAGAGAACCCGGTTGTACAGGTACGCACGGCAATATCGCCGGTAAGCATAGCTAACGCGGCCGAGAACCTGCAGAAAGAAGTCATAGAGCCGTTCGGATGGGATTTCGAGGCCGTGCGCCGCAATCAGGTCGACACATGGAATGACTTATTTGCACGTGTGAACATAAAGACCGATGACCGCATAGAAAAGACACGCTTCTACAACAACATGTACCGTGCTCTGTGCAGCCGCAACATCTGGAGCGACATAAACGGCGAGTGGATATCTACCGACGGTAAGAAACACCGTGTGAAAGACCCGTCGCGCGATGCGATGATAGGCTGTGACGCCTTCTGGAATTCATTCTGGAATCTCAATCAGTTCTGGAACCTCGTAGCTCCCGAGTGGTCGAGCCGCTGGGTAGGCTCGCAGTTATCACTGTACGACGCCAACGGATGGCTTGCCAAAGGTCCGGCCGGACTGAACTACATACCCGTTATGGTCGGCGAACATGAGATACCGCAGATAGTGAGCGCATGGCAGATGGGTATCAGGGATTTTGACGGACGAAAGGCTCTTGAAGCGGCTGTAAAGATGCAGACAACACCGGCACAGAAAGTGTACAAAGGCTTCGCCGGAAACCGTGACCTCGTAGCCTATATGGAACATAAATATGTACCGTATGACAAAGGCCGCTTCTCCAACACCATGGAGTATTCCTACGATGACTGGACCGTGGGGCAGCTTGCCAAAGCTCTGGGTAAGAAAGAGCTGTACGACAAGTTCAACGACCGCGGATACTGGTGGCGCAATGTCATCAGCGACGAGGGCTACTGCCACATGCGCGACAGCGAGGGCAACTGGATGAAAGACTTCGACCCCTTCCGCAGCGGTGCCAACCAGCACTACGTAGAGGGCAACGCATGGCAGCTTACATTCTTTGTGCCGCAGGATGTGCCCGCGCTTGTCGAGAAGATAGGCCGCGACCGATTCACCGACAGGCTGCTGTGGGGTTTCAATCAGGACGAGGCTTGGCGCTACAACGCACCCAACGACCAATACTGGGACCACCCCGTGGTACAGGGCAACCAGCAGTCGATGCACTTCGCATATCTGTTCAACTACGCCGGTCAGCCGTGGAATACCCAGCGCTGGAGCCGCTCAATACTTGACCGTTACTACGGTTACGGCATAGCCAACGCATATCTCGGCGACGAAGATCAGGGACAGATGAGCGCATGGGCCATAATGACAGCGCTCGGACTGTTTCAGATCGACGGAGGATGTGCTGTAGAACCGGTATACGAAATCGGCAGCCCGCTGTTTGAAGAAGTGACCATAGACCTCGGCAACCGCTACGGCCGCGGAAAGTCATTTACCATCACTGCTGACAACGCATCGCGCAAAAACATATATGTGCAGAAAGCCACCCTCAACGGCAAGCCTCTCAATTCATTCCGCTTCCCGGCAAAAGAATTGCTAAAAGGCGGAAAATTACACCTCGTAATGGGTCCCGAACCAAATAAAAATTGGGGAATTGAGAAGTAATTATCTGCAAAACAACTATTTTTTAATTATTTTTGCATAACTGTTAAACGGCTATCGAATAAATAAAACTTACCGACATATGAAACTACAACTTGATCCTACCTCCCCCATGCCGCTGCACCAACAGGCCGAAGATCTGTTGCGCCGCATGATACAGCAGGAGGAGTATCAGAAAGGTCGGCTGCTTCCGAGCGAAGTCGAACTGTCACATCAGTTAAACATATCGCGCAACACTCTGCGACAAGCTATAAACCGCCTCGTTTTTGAAGGGCTGCTTATAAGGAAAAAGAGCTACGGTACCACCGTAGCTCCCTTAAAAGTCATGGGTAACGCCCGTAACTGGATGAGCTTCTCGCAGGAGATGAAGCTTCAGGGTATGGAAGTGCAGAACTTCGAACTTCACCTGTCAAGAAAAAAAGCTCCGGCCGAAGCCGCTGAATTTTTCAAGGTATCGGATGACATGAGACTTCTTTGTCTTGAACGACTGCGCGGACGCCCCGGACTACCGTTTGTTTACTTCATATCATTCTTCAACCCGTCCATACCGATGACAGGTGAAGAGGATCTGGCCATGCCGCTTTACGAGAATCTTCAGAAAAACTACGGCATCAGAGTCAAGACATCGCGAGAGATGATATCGGCATGTGCGGCCGACAACGATCTGGCGGAGAAGCTCGAGATATCGGAAGGAGAACCGATACTTGTGCGCAAGCGCTTCGTCCTTGACGTAAACGGCCTGCCCGTGGAGTACAACATCGGTTTTTATCGTGCCGACAGTTTTACCTATTCGATAGAGTTTGTAAACGACTAACAGCACCTTGAATATGAAAAAAGGCCAATATGTAGCACAACTGCTACCTGTACTTTTCGGGTTCTTCATCATGGGCTTCTGCGACGTGGTCGGCATATCGACAAGCTATGTGCAGAAAGACTTCAACCTTAACGAAACTATGGCAGGCTTCATCCCGTCCATGGTATTCATATGGTTTCTGCTCCTTTCACTGCCGAGTGCACTGCTGATGAACCGCTTCGGGCGTAAACGCATGGTCATAGCCAGCAATGTCATAACCATAGCGGGAATGTTGATACCCTTCTTCAGCTACAACCTCGTGACGTGCATGACGGCATTTCTGCTGCTCGGAGTAGGCAATACCATACTACAGGTGTCGCTCAATCCGCTGCTCACCAATGTCGTAAAAGGCAACGCACTCACAAGTTCGCTTACCGCCGGACAGGTGATAAAAGCCATCTCGTCATTCTGCGGGCCCTTTATAGCGGCCTTTGCCGTAAGCCGTCTCGGAAACTGGCAATACCTCTTCCCCATCTTCGCAGCTATCACGGTACTGTCCACCATTTGGCTGCAGCTGACTCCGATAGCGGAGGAGCCGTCCGAGACAAAATCGTCGGTAAGCGCGACACTGGGGCTCCTGAAAGGCGGCAAGATACTTTTACTGTTTCTCGGTATATTTTTCATCGTAGGCACTGATGTAGGCATAAATACCGTGGCGCCGAAACTGCTCATAGAGCGTTGCGGCTACGCCGTACACGACGCCGGGTTCGCGTCGAGCGTGTATTTCGTATGCCGTACGGCAGGCGCCTTTATCGGTACGATATTTCTTACCCGCGTATCGGGTATCGCCTACTTCCGTATCAATATCGTGGCTGCCATAATATCAATATGCCTGCTGTATTTCACTACAGGCGCCGTATATATAATGGCAATAATCGGCCTGATCGGATTTTTCTGTTCAAGCATATTCTCCATTATCTATTCCGAAGCGCTCAAGGCGAAACCGGACAAAGAGAACGAGATATCAGGACTGATGATAATGGGAGTATTCGGAGGCGCGGTAATACCGCCGCTTATGGGCATACTTGCCGACGCCGTGGGCAACCAGTGCGGCTCACTGGCTGTAATCACAGGCTGCATGATATATCTGGGCTACTGCGCGGCAGTGCTACGATGCCGGAATACGGCACCCGACACCACTTCGGCATAAGCGCACAAATCTGCAAATAATACAGGGAGCGGCTATCTTACGATACTCCGCTCCCTGCTTTTTTGCAATAACCGGCAAAGCGGGCCTCTACACCGACTATCGCCCGGATAAAACGGCTATTAAACGGGTTTGCAGCTGATTCATAAAAACAGTGAGGGCCGGAGATCATCTGATTTCCGGCCCTCGCGTTTTTATGAGAACAATTTATTTATCTTACTTCCTGATGCACTATATCGACAACGTCGGGAGCATCAAACAAGGTGTCGATGTCATCCTTACCGGCAACAACGAGATTGTTGTACTCGCGAAGACCGGTACCGGCAGGTATAAGATGTCCGCAGATGACATTCTCCTTCATACCTTCAAGAGTGTCGACCTTGCCGTTTATGGCAGCCTCATTGAGCACCTTGGTAGTCTCTTGGAATGATGCGGCCGACATGAAGCTCGAAGTCTGGAGAGCGGCACGGGTAATACCCTGAAGTATCTGCTCGGAGGTAGCGGGCACTGCATCGCGCACGACAACCACCTTGAGGTCGCGGCGCTTCAGAGCCGAATTCTCGTCACGGAGCTTACGTGCCGTGATAATCTGACCGGGCTTGACATTTTCGCTGTCGCCTGCGTCAACCACGACTTTCTTGCCCCAGATGCGGTCGTTCTCTTCCATGAACTCACGTTTGTCGACAACCTGCTGCTCAAGGAAGCAAGTATCGCCCGGATCAAGGATATTGACCTTACGCATCATCTGACGCACGATTACTTCAAAATGCTTGTCATTGATCTTCACGCCCTGCATGCGGTATACATCCTGAACTTCGTTGACGATGTATTCCTGTACGGCCGTGGGACCCATGATATTGAGGATATCGGCCGGAGTGATAGCGCCGTCAGACAGAGGTGTACCGGCACGCACATAGTCGTTTTCCTGAACAAGTATCTGCTTTGACAGGGGCACAAGATACTTCTTGACCTCACCAAGCTTGGAAGTAACCGAAATCTCGCGGTTACCGCGCTTAACCTTGCCGAATTTAACCTCACCGTCAATCTCCGATACAATAGCGGGGTTAGACGGGTTACGGGCCTCGAACAGCTCGGTGACACGGGGCAGACCACCGGTGATATCACCGGCATTGCCGGCCGAACGCGGTATCTTGACAAATACCTCGCCGGGCTTAACCTCGGCACCGTCCTCGACCATCAGGTGAGCTCCCACAGGAAGCGCATAGGTCTTTATGACCTGTCCGTTGGCATCAAGTATATTGGCTTCGGGCACACGGGTACGATCCTTGGACTCGATGATAATCTTGTCCTCAAGACCTGTCTGCTCGTCGTAATCGACACGATATGTAATGTTGTCGATAAGATTCTGGAAACTGATCTTACCGCCGACTTCCGAGATGATGACCGCATTGAAGGGGTCCCATTCGCATATCACATCGCCTTTGGTAACGGAAGCTCCATTGCTGAAATAAAGCTTCGAACCGTAAGGTATGTTGGCGTTGGTAAGCATCATCTTGGTGTTGGGATCGATGATACGCATCTCGGCAAGACGACCGATCACTACCTCAACGGGCTTGCCGTTAGAACCGATCTCGTCGGTAGCCACGGTACGGAGTTCCTCGATTTCGAGGGTACCCTCATAGCGTGAGGTAATGGTAGATACGGCAGCGATATTCGATGCCACACCACCGACGTGGAACGTACGGAGTGTAAGCTGGGTACCCGGCTCACCGATAGACTGCGCAGCGATAACGCCGACAGCCTCGCCCTTCTGTACAAGACGGTTGTTTGAGAGGTTACGGCCATAGCACTTGGCACATACACCCTTCTTGGACTCACAGGTAAGTACCGAACGTATCTCAACCGACTCGATGGGCGACTCGTTGATGCGGTTAGCTGCAACCTCGTCGATCTCCTCGCCGGAAGCCACAATAAGTTCACCGCTGATGGGGTCGATGATATCATGGACAGACACACGACCGAGTATACGCTCAGCCAGTGAAGCCACGACTTCCTCATTGTTCTTGATTTCAGTACATACAAGTCCGCGCAAAGTACCGCAGTCCTCCTCGTTGATGATGACGTCATGAGCTACGTCAACAAGACGACGGGTAAGATAACCTGCGTCGGCAGTCTTCAATGCGGTATCGGCAAGACCCTTACGGGCACCGTGGGTCGAGATGAAGTACTCAAGCACCGAAAGACCCTCCTTGAAGTTAGCCAAAATCGGGTTCTCGATGATCTGACCGCCTTCGGCACCGGCTTTCTGGGGCTTGGCCATAAGACCACGCATACCTGCCAGCTGACGGATCTGGTCCTTAGAACCACGGGCACCGGAGTCAAGCATCATGAATACAGAGTTGAAGCCCTGATTGGCGGCAGTCATCTGCTTCATGAGGGTGTCGGTAAGACGCGAGTTAACATGCGTCCATATATCGATTATCTGGTTGTAACGCTCGTTGTTGGTGATGAAACCCATAGCGTAGTTGTTCATCACTTCCGCAACCTGCTCGTTGCCTTCCGCAACAAGTTGCTCTTTCTCGGCCGGGATAAGCACGTCGCCGAGGTTGAACGAAAGTCCGCCACGGAACGCCATGTAATAACCGAGGTTCTTGATATCGTCAAGGAACTGTGCCGAACGGGTAACACCACAGGTGTTGATAACCTTACCGATGATGTCGCGCAACGATTTCTTTGAAAGAATCTGGTTGACATAACCGATCTCTTTAGGCACATACTGATTGACGAGCACACGGCCTACCGAAGTGTTGTCGACAAGATGCTTTATAGGATTGCCGTTCTCGTCAACATCGTCGACCATCACTGACACGGGGGCGTGCAGAGTCACGCGGCCTTCATTGTAGGCTATCTGAGCCTCTTCGGGGCCGTAGAACTTCAGACCCTCGCCCTTGTCGCCCTTGCGGAGCTTGGTTATGTAGTAAAGACCGAGTACCATGTCCTGCGAGGGCACCGTGATAGGAGCGCCGTTGGCAGGGTTAAGTATGTTGTGTGCGCCGAGCATGAGCATCTGGGCCTCAAGAATAGCCTCGTTGCCGAGAGGGAGGTGCACCGCCATCTGGTCACCGTCGAAGTCGGCGTTGAATGCCGTACATGCGAGCGGGTGGAGCTGAATGGCCTTGCCCTCGATCATCTTGGGCTGGAATGCCTGAATACCGAGGCGGTGAAGTGTCGGGGCACGGTTGAGCAGTACGGGGTGGCCCTTCATCACATGTTCGAGGATATCCCATACCACCGGTTCCTTACGGTCAACAATCTTCTTGGCCGACTTGACAGTCTTCACGATACCGCGCTCAATCAGCTTACGTATGATAAACGGCTTGTAGAGCTCGGCAGCCATGTTTTTAGGTATACCGCACTCATGCATTTTCAACTCGGGACCTACAACGATAACCGAACGGGCCGAATAGTCGACACGCTTACCGAGAAGGTTCTGACGGAAGCGGCCCTGCTTACCCTTGAGCGAGTCAGAGAGCGACTTCAGCGGGCGGTTGGCCTCGGTCTTGACAGCCGACGACTTGCGCGAGTTGTCAAGCAACGAGTCGACAGCCTCCTGAAGCATACGCTTCTCATTGCGCAATATCACTTCGGGCGCCTTGATCTCGATAAGACGTTTAAGACGGTTGTTACGTATGATGACACGACGGTAAAGGTCGTTAAGGTCGGATGTAGCGAAGCGTCCGCCGTCAAGGGGCACCAAAGGACGGAGTTCGGGCGGTATTACCGGAACAGCCTGAAGTATCATCCACTCGGGCTTGTTGCGGTGCTTCGACGCACGGAACGACTCAACAATCTGCAGACGTTTGAGCGCCTCGGTCTTGCGCTGCTGCGAGCCGTCGGTATTGGCGCGGTGGCGCAATTCATAAGAGAGCGAGTCGAGGTCAAGACGGGTAAGCAGGTCGTAAACGGCCTCGGCACCCATCTTGGCTATGAATTTATTGGGATCTGTATCCTCAAGCAACTGATTTTCTTTCGGCAGCTTGTCGAGGATGTCGAAGTACTCTTCCTCAGTAAGCAGGTCGAGCTCCTGAACATCTTCCGCAGCACCAGGCTGTATCACTACATAACGCTCGTAGTAGATGACGGCATCAAGTTTCTTGGAGGGGAGTCCGAGAAGATAACCTATCTTGTTGGGCAATGAACGGAAATACCATATGTGAGCCACGGGCACAACGAGTTTGATGTGACCCATGCGTTCACGGCGCACCTTCTTTTCAGTCACCATCACACCGCAACGGTCGCACACGATGCCTTTATAACGGATGCGCTTGTACTTACCGCAATGACATTCGTAATCCTTGACAGGACCGAAAATCTTCTCGCAGAAGAGGCCGTCGCGTTCAGGCTTGTAAGTGCGGTAGTTGATGGTCTCGGGTTTGAGTACCTCACCGCTCGACTTCTCGAGGATCTCCTCGGGCGAAGCAAGCCCGATGGAAATCTTTGAGAAACCGGATTTTGATTTAGTGTCTTTTCTAAAAGCCATATTTTGTATAGTCCTTTCTTACAAATGAAAACTGTTACTGCTCTAAGTTGATGCTCAGGCCGAGACCGCGCAATTCATGCAGAAGCACGTTGAGCGACTCGGGTATACCGGCCGGCGGCATAGGCTCGCCCTTGACAATGGCTTCATAAGCCTTGCTGCGTCCGTTGACATCATCACTCTTGATGGTAAGAATCTCCTGAAGGATGTGGGATGCGCCGAATGCCTCAAGCGCCCAGACCTCCATCTCTCCGAAGCGCTGACCGCCGAACTGGGCCTTACCGCCGAGAGGCTGCTGAGTAATAAGAGAGTACGGACCGATGCTACGTGCGTGCATCTTGTCTTCAACCATGTGGCCGAGCTTAAGCATGTAGATGACACCTACCGTAGCGGGCTGGTCGAAACGCTCGCCTGTGCCGCCGTCGTAAAGATATGTCTTGCCGTAACGGGGAAGGCCGGCTTTGTCGGTCCATTCATTAAGGTCATCGAGGCTTGCACCGTCAAAGATGGGAGTAGCGAACTTCTCATCGAGTATGGCACCCGACCATCCGAGAACGGTCTCAAATATCTGACCGAGGTTCATACGCGAAGGCACACCCAGCGGGTTAAGCACGATGTCGACCGGAGTACCGTCGGCAAGGAAAGGCATGTCTTCCTGACGCACGATACGCGACACGATACCCTTGTTACCGTGACGTCCGGCCATCTTGTCGCCCACGCTGATCTTACGCTTCTTGGCTATGTATACCTTAGCCATCTGCATGATGCCGGAGGGAAGTTCGTCACCTATGGAGATGTCAAACTTCTTGCGGCGCAGCTCTGCATCGATCTCCTTCGACTTGCGCAGATAGTTTACAATCGTAGCGCGTATAAGGTCATTCTTATGCGCGTCATTGGTCCACTTCGACAGGTTGACGGTGTCATAGTTGATGCCTTTCAGAGCGGCAGGCGTAAACTTGGCACCCTTGGCTATGATGTCGGCGCCGAGGAAGTCCTTGACACCCTGCGAGGTCTTGCCTTCAGTAAGCACCATGAGCTTGTCGACGAGCACATCCATCAGCTCGGCCTGCTTTGCTTCGTACTCCTCGTCGAGTTTGGGAAGCTGTGCATTGGCGCTCTTGGTCTTTTTCTTCTTGGCTGCACGCGAGAAGAGGTTGGTGCCGATAACGACGCCTTTCAGCGACGGAGTGGCTTTAAGTGAAGCATCCTTCACATCGCCGGCCTTGTCACCGAATATGGCGCGGAGCAACTTCTCCTCAGGAGTAGGATCGGACTCACCCTTAGGTGTAATCTTACCTATCATTATATCGCCGGGCTCTACATGAGCGCCGACACGTATTATACCACGCTCGTCGAGGTCCTTTGTGGCATCCTCGCTTACGTTGGGGATATCGCTTGTGAGCTCCTCCATACCGCGCTTGGTCTCACGCACTTCGAGAGAATACTCGTCGACATGCACGGAGGTGAGTATGTCCTCGCGTACAACGCGCTCGTTAAGCACGATGGCATCCTCGTAGTTGTAACCCTTCCACGGCATGAACGCCACCTTGAGGTTGCGGCCGAGGGCGAGCTCGCCGTTTTCGGTCGAATATCCTTCGGTCAGTATCTGACCGGCGGTGACACGCTGACCCTTCACGCATATAGGACGCAGGTCAATGGTAGTGCTCTGGTTGGTCTTACGGAACTTGGGTATATGATATTCCTTTACAGAGTCTTCAAATGCCACAAACTCCTCGTCCTCGGTACGGTCGTAACGGATGCGGATGACGGTGGCGTCGACAAACTCTATGACACCCTCGCCCTCGGCTGTAATCTGAGTGCGGGAGTCGCGTATGAGCTGACCTTCAAGGCCGGTGCCGACAATCGGCGCCTCGCTACGCAACAGAGGTACTGCCTGACGCATCATGTTGGAACCCATCAGCGCGCGGTTGGCGTCGTCATGTTCAAGGAACGGGATGAGCGATGCGGCTATGGAAGCAATCTGTGTAGGCGACACGTCCATAAGATTGACCTCGCCGGGAGCGACAATGGGGAAGTCGGCGTCAAGACGCGCTTTCACACGGTCGCGTACAAATGTACCGTCGGGGTTAAGCGGAGCGTTGCCCTGTGCTATTACCTGACCCTCCTCGACTTCGGCGGTAAGGTATACCACCTCGTCGTTGTTGATGTTGACCTTGGCATCCTCGACCTTGCGGTAAGGAGTCTCGATAAATCCGAGGTCATTGATCTTGGCATATACGCACAACGACGATATAAGACCGATGTTAGGACCTTCAGGAGTCTCGATAGGACAAAGACGGCCATAGTGGGTATAGTGCACGTCGCGCACCTCGAAGCCGGCACGCTCACGCGACAGACCGCCGGGACCGAGAGCCGACATACGACGTTTGTGGGTCATTTCGGCCAAAGGGTTGGTCTGGTCCATGAACTGCGACAGAGCGTTGGTGCCGAAGAACGTGTTGATCACCGACGAGATTGTCTTGGCGTTGATCAGGTCGATGGGAGTGAAGTCCTCGTTGTCGCGCACGTTCATACGCTCGCGGATAGTACGTGACATACGGGCCAAGCCTACGCCGAACTGATTGTAGAGCTGCTCGCCCACCGTACGTACACGGCGGTTGCTCAGGTGGTCTATATCGTCGACGTCAGTCTTGGAGTTGATAAGTTCGATAAGGTACTTGATTATGGCTATGATGTCCTCTTTTGTAAGGACCTTCACATCCATCGAAGTGCCCAGACCGAGCTTCTTGTTGATGCGGTAACGGCCTACCTCGCCGAGGTCATAGCGCTTCTCCGAGAAGAAAAGATTGGTTATGACTTCGCGTGCCGACGCATCATCCGGCGGCTCCGCGTTGCGCAGCTGCCTGTAAATATATTGTATAGCCTCCTTTTCGGAGTTACTTGTATCTTTCTGGAGAGTGTTGAATATGATCGAGTAATCGCTGGTGTTGGCGTCCTCCTTGTGCAGGAGTATGGTCTGCGCTCCCGACTCGATTATCTCGTCGATCTGATCCTCTTCAAGCACGGTCTCACGGTCGATAACCACTTGGTTACGCTCGATCGACACGACTTCGCCTGTATCCTCGTCGACGAAGTCCTCCACCCATGTCTTGAGCACACGGGCGGCAAGCTTGCGTCCCACAGCTTTCTTAAGATTGGTCTTGTTGACCTTTATCTCCTCGGCAAGGCCGAAAATCTCGATAATGTCTTTATCGCTTTCCAGACCTATGGCACGGAGCAGTGTGGTGACAGGAAGTTTTTTCTTGCGGTCAATGTATGCATACATGACATTGTTGATGTCAGTAGCGAACTCTATCCAAGAACCACGGAACGGTATGATACGTGCCGAGTACAGCTTGGTACCGTTGGCATGTGTACTTTGTCCGAAGAATACACCGGGCGAACGGTGCAACTGGGATACAACAACACGCTCGGCTCCGTTAATCACAAAGGTGCCTTGCGCAGTCATATAAGGAATCGGGCCAAGATATACGTCCTGAATCTTCGGAGCGAAATCCTCGTGGTCAGGGTCGGTACAATAAAGTTTCAACTTGGCTTTCAGGGGAACGCTGTAAGTAAGACCTCGTTCCAGACACTCCTCTATGGTGTAGCGCGGAGGGTCTATATAATAATCGAGGAATTCAAGCACATAGTTGTTGCGGGTGTCCACGATGGGAAAGTTCTCTGCAAACACTTTGTACAAGCCCTCATTGTTTCTTTTTTCAGGAGGTGTGTCCAGCTGTAGGAAGTCCTGAAACGACTTCAACTGCACCTCGAGGAAATCAGGGTAAGGAAGCGGGTTCTTTACCGAGGCGAAATTTACACGTGGTTTTGTTAAAGAGACTGACATTTAGAAAAAACGTTAAGAGAAACTCAACTTAAATTATAGCACAAAAAGGTTAAGAATCATTGTTATATGATTCTTAACCTATCTACCTGATTAACAGGCAATATTATTTAAGTTCAACTTCAGCGCCAGCTTCTTCCAACTGCTTTTTGAGTCCTTCGGCGTCAGCCTTGGCGAGACCTTCCTTAACTGTGCTGGGAGCACCGTCAACAAGTTCCTTAGCTTCCTTCAAGCCAAGACCTGTGAGTTCCTTAACGAGCTTAACGACTGCAAGCTTGCTTGCGCCGGCTGATTTAAGGATAACGTCGAAAGAAGACTTCTCTTCAGCGGCGGGTGCACCTGCTGCAGGACCGGCTGCTACAGCAACAGCTGCGGCTGCGGGCTCGATGCCGTACTCGTCCTTAAGGATTTGAGCAAGTTCGTTTACTTCTTTTACTGAGAGGTTAACTAATTGTTCTGCAAAAGCTTTTAAATCTGCCATTTTTGTATGATTTAATTGAGTTATTTTTCTGTTTTAATTATTCTTTGTTGGAGAGTGTCTCGAGGATGCCGTGGAGCTTGGTGCCACCCGAAGTAAGAGCTGATACCACATTCTTGGCGGGCGACTGGAGAAGAGCGATAACATCGGCGATGAGCTCGTTCTTGCTCTTGATGCTTGCGAGAGTATCGAGCTGGTCGCCACCGACATATACGGTCTCTTCAACATAAGCGGCCTTCAGACGCGGAAGTGTGGCGTCCTTGTCTTTCTTGAGGACATCCTTGATAAGTTTGGCGGGAGCATTTCCAACATTTGAAAACATGACGGATGTAGCACCTTCCAAGCAGGGATATAGTTCTGAATAATCTCCTTCTACCTTCTCAAGAGCCTTGTGAAGAAGAGTATTCTTTACTACGAGGAGCTTTATATCGGCTGCGTTGCACGCACGACGCAGGTCGCTTGTCTTCTCGGCGTTAAGACCGGCGGTCTCAACAAGATAGAAGCAAGAGTACTGTTTTAGCGTGTCAGCGATTTTGTCTATAATAATTGCTTTATCTTCCTTTCTCATTTTACGTAGTCATTAAAGGGTTAAGCATCGATTGACTTAGAGTCAACCTTGATACCGGGACTCATAGTGCTCGAAAGATAAATACTCTTAATATAGGTGCCTTTAGCAGTAGCAGGCTTAAGTTTGATCAAGGTGTTGATAAACTCGCGGGCATTCTCTTTCATCTGCTCGGGAGTGAACGATACCTTGCCGATCGACGAGTGAACGATACCGTTCTTGTCGACCTTGAAGTCGATCTTACCTTTCTTAACCTCCTCGACGGCCTTGGCCACGTCATTGGTCACTGTACCGCTCTTGGGGTTAGGCATCAATCCGCGCGGACCGAGGATACGGCCGAGAGCACCGATTTTGCCCATTATAGCCGGCTGAGTGATGATGACATCAACATCGGTCCAGCCGCCCTTGATCTTGTCGATATACTCGTCAAGACCCACATAGTCGGCTCCGGCAGCCTTGGCGGCAGCCTCGGCATCAGGATTACAGAGCACGAGCACTGTAGTCTTTTTGCCGGTACCGTGAGGAAGAGTAACAACACCACGCACCATTTGATTAGCTTTACGGGGGTCTACGCCGAGACGTACATCAATATCGAGCGAAGCGTCAAACTTAGTATAGGTTACTTCCTTTACCTTTTCGGCCGCTTCAGCCAAAGTGTAAGCCTTCCCAGCTTCAATCTTCTGTAAAGCCAACTTTTGATTTTTAGTAAGTTTACCCATGTCAATTGAAGTTTATTAGTTATTTTCAGGGAAAGCTCCCTTTACGGTGATACCCATGCTTCTGGCTGTTCCGGCAACCATGCGCATTGCCGATTCCACAGTAAAACAGTTCAAATCGGGCATTTTGTCTTCAGCGATTACCTTTACCTGATCCCAAGTGATCTCTGCCACCTTCTTACGGTTAGGCTCGGCCGAACCGCTTTTGAGTTTGGCCACCTCCAGAAGCTGTATTGCTACCGGGGGAGTCTTAACAATGAAGTCAAAGCTCTTGTCGGTGTAGTAAGTGATTACGACCGGAAGCACTTTGCCTGCCTTGTCTTGGGTACGGGCATTGAATTGCTTGCAAAACTCCATGATGTTGATGCCCTTAGAACCCAGCGCGGGACCTACTGGCGGCGATGGATTTGCTGCTCCACCTTTAATCTGCAATTTGATCTGTCCAGCAATTTCTTTAGCCATTTCTTAATACAAATTTTGTTGGGTTAAACGTCGGAATAGACAAAACAGTCCGTAACAACTATTTCGCCAATTCTCGCTCTACTTGCGAAGCCTCCAGTTCGAGAGGTGTGCTGCGGCCGAATATCTTCACTTCGACTTTCAGCTTGCGCTTCTCCGGGTCGAGATCGACGATCTCGCCGTTGAAGCCGCTGAACGGGCCGAAAGTGACCTTGACATGCTCGCCGACAAGAAAGTCGCCGAAACCGTCATCGTTAGCCTCGTTGATCTCATCGGCAGCGCCCAGCATGCGCATGACCTCGCTCTGACGGAGAGGTTCCGGCGCACTGCCCTTGCCCCTTCCTCCGAGGAAGTCAATAACATTGGTCGTGTTGCGAAGCTCATGCATGACTTCGCCTTGGAGATCAGCCTCTATAAACACATAACCGGAATAAAGATTGCGTTCTTTAACAACCCTTTTCCCGTTGCGTGTAGTCACTACTTTCTCAGTCGGAATCAACACTTGCGATACGTAGTTGCCTAAGTCGGTATTCTTGATTGCAGCATCAAGGAGTTCCTTAACCTTAGCCTCTTTTCCTGATATGGCGCGGAGCACATACCATTCTTTTTTTCTTTCAGCCATTGCGCACTACGTATTAAGTATTAAAGACTGTAGATGAAGTGCATGAAGTAGTTGATAATCTGATCAAAAACAAGAATAATCAATGCTATGATGACGGAAGCTATCAACACAATGCAACTGCTTTTGATCAACTGACTCTTGGTAGGCCAAGAAGTCTTATATCGCAATTCGGTATAAGACTCCTCTATATCCGTAAGTAATTTTAATTTCTTCATTTCTTTTATTTTTGCACGGGATGAGAGACTCGAACTCCCGACACCCGGTTTTGGAGACCGGTGCTCTACCAACTGAGCTAATCCCGTTTATTATCGCGCCCCGCTTTGGTGGACGAGGCGCGATGTGTATCGATTATTAGTCGAGGATCTCTGTGATCTGACCCGAACCAACGGTGCGGCCACCTTCACGGATAGCGAAGCGAAGACCTGCGTCGCATGCAACCGGGTTGATGAGCTCAACGATGATCTCTACGTGGTCACCGGGCATTACCATTTCTACACCTTCGGGAAGAGTGATCTCACCGGTTACGTCAAGTGTACGGATGTAGAACTGGGGACGATAGTGGTTGTGGAACGGAGTGTGACGGCCACCCTCTTCTTTCTTAAGGATGTAGACAGAAGCTTTGAACTTGCTGTGGGGCTTAACGACTCCCGGATGGCAGATTACCATACCGCGCTTGATATCTTTCTTGTCGATACCACGGAGAAGAAGACCTACGTTATCACCGGCTTCACCCTGATCGAGGAGCTTGCGGAACATTTCAACACCGGTAACAACCGACTTCATGTCAGCGCCAAGACCCATGATCTGAACTTCGTCACCGACCTTGACAACACCTGTTTCGATACGGCCGGTAGCAACTGTACCACGACCGGTGATCGAGAACACGTCCTCAACAGGCATCAAGAAGGGCTTGTCGATATCGCGGGGAGGCAGGGGTATCCATTCGTCAACGGCAGCCATAAGCTCCATTACCTTCTCAACCCACTGAGGTTCGCCGTTAAGCGCGCCGAGAGCTGAACCACGGATGATAGGAGTGTTGTCGCCGTCATATTCGTAAGACGAAAGAAGGTCGCGCATTTCCATTTCAACGAGGTCAAACATTTCCTCATCGTCAACCATATCGCACTTGTTAAGGAAAACAACGATACGGGGAACGTTCACCTGACGGGCGAGAAGGATGTGCTCGCGAGTCTGGGGCATAGGACCGTCGGTAGCGGCAACCACGATGATAGCACCGTCCATCTGAGCGGCACCTGTAACCATGTTCTTAACGTAGTCAGCGTGTCCCGGGCAGTCAACGTGAGCATAGTGACGATTTTCAGTCTCGTACTCAACGTGAGCGGTGTTGATGGTTATACCACGCTCTTTTTCCTCGGGAGCGTTGTCGATCTGGTCGAACGACTTAACTTCAGAAAGACCCTTTTCTGCAAGCACCTTGGTGATAGCGGCAGTCAAAGTAGTCTTACCATGGTCAACGTGACCGATAGTACCGATGTTAACATGCGGTTTGGTTCTTTCGAATTTCTCTTTAGCCATAACTGTTTTGTTATTTTGTTGTAATTATTAAAATTTCTTCTTTTACACAGACACCGCGAAAGCGTAACTCCGCTTTCGTGGGCCGTAATGTTGAGCCGATGGCGGGATTTGAACCCGCGACCTCTTCCTTACCAAGGAAGTGCTC